>Ga0187844_10003087_pt1 | contig 11302 bp, 12 predicted proteins | sample SpaLakP09_SKY_50_FD_134517 | JGI IMG/M metagenome (GOLD analysis project Ga0187844, IMG submission 134517) | Oligotrophic lake water microbial communities from Sparkling Lake, Wisconsin, USA - SP09_SKY_50 | ecosystem: Environmental > Aquatic > Freshwater > Lake | place: USA: Sparkling Lake...
ACCTATTCCAGGGTGTCGGCGGCGTGCTGGTCGTCGCCGGTTGTATGTGGGCGACGCTCGCGCCTCGAACTGCAGCACCGGTTCAGAGCGGCAGCGCCGCGATCAATGGGGGCAGCAGGATCAGGTAGACGAACACGCCCGCGCTCATCGTCAGCGCAAAGGCGGCGGTGTCGAGGCCGAAGCGGTCGCAGAACAGTACGCCCATCATGAATGGTGGCGCGGCGCACACCCAGATCAGCGCGCGATGGTCTTCGGTGGGCAGGGCGGCTATGACGCCGAACAGCAATCCCACCAGCAACCCGCCACCGATCCGGATGGCGATCGGCAATAACATCCAACGCCAGCCGGGGTGTGGCCGGAAGTCGAGCGCGAGGCCTAGCGACAACAGCATCAGCGCGAGGGCAGCCTGTGCAAGTCCTTCGATGGCTTCCATCGCCAGCAGCGGAGGAGGAAGGTGCAGCGCGTTGAGCAGCAGCGCCAGCATCACCGCCCAGACTGGCGGAAGGCTCAGGATTTGGCGAACGGGATTTATCGAACCGCCCCCGTTGCCGAAGCGCATCGCGACATAGACCCCGAGCGTCCACGACACCGGGATCGTGGCAAGCAGGTCGAAGCCGAGCGCCACGTCGTCTTGCCGCCCGCCGTAGAGCCGGTGAAGCAGGGGTAGGGCGGCGCCCAGCCCGTTGCCGAAAATCGCCGCGAGCACCAGCGCGCCTCGCGTGGCGCGCGGCAGATCCGAGTAGCGCTCCAGCAGGACATGCAGGCCCCAGGCCAGCAGCCCACTGAAAGCAATGGTGATCCAACCGCCCATCACGACTGAGAGCAGGTGACGGTCCAGCGGCGCCTGCACCATCACGCGAAACACCAGGGCTGGCACCAGCAGGTACACCATCAAGGCGTTCAGGTGCCGCCGCAGGCTCGCGGCATCAACGCCTCCGGGCGACAGCTTCTGCCAGGCGACGCCGACGCCGATCACGGCCAGCAAGGGGACAAGTTCGCCCATCCGCGCTGGCTACGTGATCAGAGACGATCTTTCGCTAGAGTGCCGGGCCGCCCTGATCGAGCCAGGATTTCAGGTCGAAGTAATCGCGCCAGGCCTTGATCTTGCCCCCGCTGTCGAACTCGAAGACGCCCAGGATCGCGAGGCTGATGTGCGGTCCGCTCTTGAGCCAGAAGTGGTCGACCCGCTCGGTGTACACGAGGCTGCCCTTGGTGGTCAGCAGATTCGTATCCAGCTGCGCCTTCTCCGCGATGGAAAAGAAGGCGTCCAGGAATCCGGCGATGGCCGTCGTGCCTTCCAGCGGCGGCCAAGGCATGTTCTGGTAGACCGCTCCAGGGGAGAAGTACGGCAGCAGGGCCGGCGTAGACAGCTTGGCCCAGGCAGCCAGGAATTCGCGCGTCGTCCGCGCGTTGCGCTGTTCGATGTCGCTGTCGGTCATCAGGTCACTCCCGTTACAGATAGATGTTGAGGTTCTTGCTCAGCAGCACGTTCTGCTTGAGCACGATCAGGCGTCGCGCGAGTTGCAGGCCCCGCGACGTTCGCCGCCAGATGTCCTCGCGATTGCCATAGAGCGTGTCCTGGTCGCGTTCGTTGCGGCAGCGATAGGCCAGGAACGTGGAGTACACCTTGTACTCGTTCGCCTGGGCGGTGTGCTCCACCTCGACGTTGCCAATCAGGTGCACGTAGCGGGTCGCCGGGTCTTCCGACCAGGCGGTGCCGGTCTTGAGCCGGCGCAGCCGCTTGTTCAGATCCTCGAGGCTGTCGTTGTAGTAGGCCATGCGCTTCAGATCGCCCACCTGGTCGGTCTTGTCGCGGCGATAACGCGTCTCGATCCCCGGCATGTGGTAATGCAGGTCCTCGGTCAGCATCGTCACCCACTCGTCGTACGCTTCGGCGTCCAGCAGGCGGGCTTCGCGGTAGAGCGTCTGTTGCATCTCGCTGATGAGTTCCACCGACGGCGGGGGCTGCTTCACCGCTTCTTGCATGACGGCATTCATTGTTCGTGTCCTCCTAGTTCGTGGGGAGCGCTCAAAGGCTCTGCAGGCCCAGGGGCAGATCGCGCGTCTCGCGGCCCTTGAGACGGTTGCCGTTGCGATCCGGAACGTCGGACCAGGTGCCGTTGCTGTTCATCAGGTCCTGCCAGCGACGGTAGAAGTTGCGTTGGTTGGCGTCGTTGTACTGGCCGCGGTAGATGATGCCGGGGAATTCCGGATGATCGAGCCTGCGCCCGATCCCGCAGCGATAGTGGAGCTTCTCTTCCCGGGTGACCACGCCGCGGTTGGTCGCCGTGCAGTTCTCCCAATTCTCGCCGTCGTCCATTTCGAACGCGCCGCCCGGGCCGAACGTCTGCATCACGCCGGTGGTGATCTCGTCCTTGATCTCATCGGGCATGTTGCGGTTGACGATGACCCAGGTGCGCAGCTCGAGCTGCATGGGGCCCTTGGGCAGCCAGGTGCGGAACGTGGAGATGCCGGGCAGATACGAGACGTTGGGGAAGATCGAGGCCGAGGCCACCGAGCCGAAGATCATCGAACGCTTTTCACCGAGCCGCTTGGCCATGCGCGGCCGGAGGACGGAGCAGAAATACTCCATCACCTTCGGGCGCCCCAGCAGGAAGATGTCACCGACGCCCTCGAGCCCGAACTCGTGTCCGTGTCCGTTGGCACTCGCATGGAACGAATTGACCATGTCGATGGGTGGGAAGGCGTTGCCCTCGTTCATCGCGCGGGTGCCCGAGTCGTGCGTCCAGCCGGCGTGATAGGCGTCGCCGACGAAGTTTTCCACGCCGAACTTCCAGTTCGCCGGGATGATCGACTTGATGCAGCCGCCGATCAGCTCGGTCCCGCCCTCGTCGTTGTCGACGATGCAGTCGAGGTACCAGCGGTAGTCGCCGAGATAGTCTTCCAGACTGGGCGCGGTCGGGTCGAAGGTGGCGAAGACCAGTCCCTTGTAGCTGCCGACCTTGGCGACTTCTTTGAGGCCCCACTTGCTCTTATCGATGTCGCCGGGGTCGTAGCAGTACTCCTCGTGCATGCCCTGGAGCTTCCCCGCCGTGTCGAAGCCCCAGCCGTGGTAATTGCACACGAAGCGTCGTGCATTTCCCGCGTCGGCGTAGCACACCTTGTTGCCGCGATGCGGGCAGGAATTGATGAAGACCTTGATCGACAGGTCCTTCTGTCGGCACACGATCACCGTGTCCTCTCCCATGTACGTGGTGAGGAAGTCGCCAGGTTTGGGAATCTGGGTCTCGTGTGCCACGAACAGCCAGCAGCGCGCAAAAATATTACGCATCTCGGCTTCGTAGATGTCCTGGTCGTGGAAGATCCGGCGCGAGACCCAGCCTTCGTCGAGGTCCATGAAGCCGCTGTAGTCGCGCCGCGGGTTGAGGTCTTCGAGTTTCATGTTGTCTATCTCCTCCGGTTTGGGACCGGTTCTGTGGGGTCAAGGAACGAGCCGAGATTCGGCGGGTCAGCGAAAAGTTTGTATGAGCGCGCGGGTGTGGGCAGCCAGCAAGTGGGCGTCGAGGCCGACGGCGACCAGCAATGCGCCGCGCTCCAGGTACAGTCGCACCAGGGTCTCGTCGCGGCTGAGTATTCCCGGCGCCTTGCCCGCAGCGCGGATGCGCTCGAAGGCCGCGAGGGTCGCGGTCTGCACCTCCGGATGCCCCGGCTGACCGAGGTACCCGAGCGAGGCCGCAAGATCGGCTGGGCCGATGAACACCCCGTCGACGCCCTCGGTGCCGGCAATCGCGTCGAGCTCGGTGAGCCCTGCGCGGGTTTCCACCTGCACGATCACTGCGATCTGCTCGTTGGCCTCGTGCAGGTAGTTCGGGAAACCGCCCCAGCGCGCAGCCCGAGCACCGCCGACGCCGCGCGTGCCCGACGGCGGATAGCGGCAGGCGCTCACCACGCTGGCGGCCTGCGCGGCGCTCTCGACCATCGGCACGAGCAGGGTCTGCACGCCCAGGTCCAGGTACTGCTTGATCAGCAGGGGCTCCGACGAGGGCACCCGCGCAACCGCCTGCGTTTGTGGATAGGCCGCAATCGCGCGCAATTGCGCCAGCACGCTGTGCGCATCGTGGGGCACGTGTTCGCCGTCGATCAGCAGCCAGTCGAAACCGGCACCGGCGCAGATCTCGGCGCTGGTCGCATCGCCGAGCGAAAGAAACAGCCCGATCTGCGGGCGTTTTTCTCGCAAGGCCTGCTTGAGACCATTGACAGATGATTTCATGGCGCGCTCAACCGAAGTTCACCGTGAGCGTGCCCAGGGGCCCGTAGTCGGCGCGGAACCGATCACCGGGGCTGGCCGCGACGATGCGCGTGAACGAACCCGCCAGCACGATCTCGCCGGCCGCGAGGTGTTCGCCCCACGGGCTGAGCCTGGCGGCGAGCCAGGCGATGCCGTTGGCCGGATGGTCGAGGACGCCGGCGGCCAGCCCGGTCTCCTCGATCAGATCGTTCCGATACAGCAGGGCGCCGACCCAGCGCAGGTCCATGGCGTCGGGGCGGACCGGCTGCGTACCCATGACGATCCCGGCGTTGGCCGCGTTGTCGGCAATGGTGTCGACGATGCGGCGCTGTGCCTTGGTCTCCGGGTCGATGCGCTGGATGCGCGCATCGATGATCTCCATCGCCGGCACCACCCAGTCGGTCGCCTCCAGCACCTGCGCGATCGTCAGGTCCGGCCCGCGCAAATCGCGCTTGAGGATGAAGGCCAGCTCGACCTCCACCCAGGGCTGGATGAAGCGACCCGGCGCGATGCTGCTGCCGTCGGCGACCACCATGTCGTCGAACAGCACGCCGTAGTCAGGCTCGGTCATGTTGGCGACCTGCTGCATCGCGCGCGAGGTCAGCCCGATCTTGCGACCGACGGCGCGGCGTCCCTCGGCGAGCTTGAGCCGCTTCCACTCGCGCTGAATTCGGTAGCTGTCGTGGAACTCGATGCCCGGGAACCGCTGCGAGAACTGGCGCACCTGCACGCGGGTGCGCTCGGCCTCGTGCAATTCGGCCGCGAGCTGACGGATGGTCGCGTCGTCGAGCACGGGAATTCCTCAGCGGACGCCGAAGTGCGTGCGGATCAGTGGCAGCATGGCGTCCCAGCGCTGCAGCTGCGCCCAGTGCCCGCAGCGGTCGAGCACGAACAACTCGGCGCGCTTGAGATGCTGCAAGAGGTACAGGCTGGATTCCAGCGGCACCACGCGATCCTGTCGGCCGTGTACCAGCGCCACCTCGTGCGGCATGCGGGCCAACGCCGACGGCGGCACGATGAGCGCGTCCATCCCGACCTTCATGGATTCGAACATCACCTCCTGCACGCGCCGGACTTCCGGATCGGTGGCGACGCGAAAGCGTTCCTCGGTGATCTTCTCGAGATCGGGCACCGCGGCCGGGTCGTACACGAAGCTCTGGATCAGCTCGCGGTAGCGCGGCAGACGCGGATCGGCATAGAACGACAGCAGTCGTGCCAGCTCCGGCGTCTTCGTCATCGGCGCGCCGGCCGGGCCCATCAACATCACTTTGTCGAACCGCTCCGGCGCCTCGATCAGCAGGTGCAAGGTCACCGCACCGCCCATCGAGTTGCCGACGATATGGGCCTTCTTGATGCCCAGGTGGTCCATCAACCCCAGCGTCTGCTCTACGCGCATGCCCATCCAGGTCATGCTGTGCGGGGGCAACGGGTCAGGCACGTCGCTCTTTCCGAAGCCGATCATGTCGGGCGCCACGACGTAGAAGTGTTCCGCGAGATCGGGGAAGCAATGGCGCCAGTTGGACGCCGCGTGGGCACCGGGCCCGGCGCCATGCAGAAGGATCAACGCGGGGTTCTTCGGATCGCCCGCCACCATGGCATGGCTTGCCAGACGACCGGACGGAAAGCGGTCTTCGATGATTTTGAAGCTCATTGGACACTCCTCTTGGTTGGATTGTGTTGAAAGGCCCGTATCGGACCGTCGACCGGGGTTTAACGCTATGGAACGGGCACGCTGTCGACGGTGAACCCCATATCGGATCAGGCGAAGCGGAATGACACGCCGCCCATGTCCTGGAAGCGCGCTGTGATGTTGTCCCCGCGTACCACGGGAATGGCTTCCGTGATGCCACCGGTCATCACGAAGCTGCCAGCTGGCAGCGACTTTCCTCGAGCCGCGAGATGCTCGAGCATCATGATGATGGCGTTCGCCGGGTGATTGAGCACGGCCGCGCTGGCGCCCAGCGCCTGGATCTCACCGTTCTTTTCGATGACGACGCCGATTGTGCGCAGGTCGAGCTCTTTGGGATCGCGGGGTCGACCGCCGGTGACGTAGCGTGCGCTGCTGCTGTTGTCGGCGATCACGCTCACCAGATCGAACTTGAATTTCTCGTACCGAGAATCGATGACCTCTACCGCCGGGATGACGTAGTCGGTCGCCGCGATCACCTGGTCGATGCTGACACCTCGGCCTTTGAGCTCGTCCTTCAGCACGAAGGCAATCTCCGCTTCCACACGTGGATGGATCAGGCCGTTCATGTCGATGACGCTGTTTTCGGGCCGCGCCATCGAGGCCATCTGGATGCCGAAGCTGGGCACGTTCACGCCCATCTGGACCATCTTGGCCTTGGAGGTGAGACCCGCCTTGAGGCCGGTGACGCGATCTCCCCGCGCGGTCCAGCGGCGGCACAGTTCATCCTGGACGGCGTAGGCGTCCTCGATGGACATCGCAGGATGCTCGTCGGTGATCTTGCTGAGCGTGTGGACGTTGTCCTGCGCATGCTGGATGCGATCCGCGATCGCGGCAACGATCTTGGCATCAAGGCTCATCGTGCTGCTCCCGAAAAGCGCGCTTCGCAGGATCCAAGGCCACCCACCGTGCACTTGAACCGGTCCCCGGGTTTGACCGGAATCAGCGTCGACTGCGACCCGGAAAGAATCGTCTCGCCGGCCAGGAAAGGGATGCCCAGTGCACCCAGCGTGTTCGCCAGCCAGACGACGGCGTTCACCGGCCCCCCCTGAACGGCAGCACCGGCGGCCGTGCTGAAAAGTTCACCGTTGATCTCGAGCACCATGCCGGCCAGCGCAAGATCCAGCTCGGTGGGCTTTTTCCTTGCCTTCCCGAGCAGGTAAACACCGCAGGAGGCGTTGTCGGCCACGGTGTCCTGGATCTTGATCTTCCAGTCCGTGATCCGGGAGTCCACGATCTCAAAGCAGGGCACGACAAAATCGGTCGCGCGGATCACGTCCGTCGCGGTGATCCCCGGTCCCTTAAGATCGCGCTTGAGCACGAACGCGACCTCGGCCTCGGCCTTGGGCTGGATCAGGCCATCGAGGGGCACGTCCGCGCCTTCCTCGTAGACCATGCCGGAGGTGAGCTGCCCGAAGTCGGGTTGGTACACCCCGAGCATGTCCTGTACCGGCTTGCTGGTCGCACCGATCTTCTTGCCCACGATCGTCTCGCCTGCCTTGAGACGATGGTCCACCATCACCTGCTGGATGCGGTACGCGTCCTCGATGGTGATGCCCTCGGCGCGGCCGACCAGGGGCGCCATCGGGGTACGCGTCACGAGGGCGTTGTACAACGCTGCGCCGTATTTCTGGATGTCTTCCGTTTTCATTTTTATCACTCTCGACCGGCGCCTGGCGGCGCGGTCTATAGGCGTGAACGCTAGAGCTTCACGCAGACGTTCCGCTGCTCGGTGTAGAACTCGAGCGAATGAACTCCGCCCTCTCGGCCGATTCCCGATTGTTTGCTGCCGCCGAAGGGCGTGCGCAGGTCACGCAGGAACCAGCTGTTGATCCAGCTGATGCCGACCTCGATCTGCGCCGCGACGCGATGCGCGCGTGAAAGATTCGTCGTCCAGATCGTGGTGGACAGGCCGTAGTTGGTGTCGTTGGCCTTGGCGATCACCTCGTCCTCGGTATCGAAGGGCGAGATGTGGCAGCAGGGCCCAAAGATTTCCTCGCGCACCACGGTCGCGGTTTCCGGCAGGCCGGTCCAGATGGTCGGCTGCACCCAAAATCCGTTCGCGAGCGCGTCCGGCATCTGCGGCACGCCGCCGCCGGTGACGATGGTCGCGCCCTCGGCTTTCGCCTTCTCGTAGTACGACAGCACCTTGCGCTGGTGCTCTGCGGAAATCACCGGACCGATGCCGGTGGTCTTGTCGTCCGGCGCGCCGGGCCTGGTCGACTCGGCCTTCACTTTCAGCGCTGCGACGAACTTGTCGAAGATCGGTCGCTCAACGTACACGCGCTCGGTGCCCAGGCAGACCTGGCCGCAGTTCAGGAAGGCTGCGCGCGCGATGCCTTCGATGGCCTTGTCGAAATCGCAGTCGGCAAACACGATGCCCGCGTTCTTGCCGCCGAGCTCGAAGCTCACGTCGCGAATGCCGTCCGAAGCCGCCTTCATGATCGCCGCGCCGGTGCGCGTCTCGCCAGTGAAGGTGATCGCAGCGACGCCCTTGTGACGGGTCAGGAACTCGCCGGCCGAGTTCGGTCCGAAGCCGTGGACGACGTTGTACACGCCCTTGGGCACTCCGACCGCGTTCATCACCTCGCCGAGCAGGGTCGCCGTGGCCGGCGTTTCTTCAGAAGGCTTCACGACCACCGTGTTGCCGCAGGCCAGTGCCGGCCCGACCTTCCAGGTCATCAGCAGCAGCGGCATGTTCCAGGGACAGACCACACCGACCACGCCCTTGGGCACGCGGATCGCGTAATTCAGCGCGCCCGTGCCGTCTGGCGTCGGCGTCACGAAAGACTCGGTCGCAACGTTCTTGACCACGTCGGCGAAGATCTTGAAGTTGGCGGCGCCACGCGGAATCGCGACGTGCTCCAGCATCGAGCGCGGCTGGCCGATGTCGTCGCGCTCGGCGACGACGAACTCCTCGAAGCGGCGGTTGATCTCGTCGGCGACCTTGTAGAGCAGCTCGACGCGCTGCTCGACACTCATCTTTCCCCAGGGCCCGTGCATCGCCGCGCGCGCGGCGGCCACCGCGGCATCGACCTCGCCCTGGCCGCCCTCGTGGACATACCCGATCAGCGCGTTGTCGGTCGGACGGCGTTTCTCGAACGTCTTCGAGCTGCCGACGAATTCACCGTTGATGAAATGTTTGAATTGCGTAGGTTCCATGGGAAGTGCCAACGGGCGATCAGGCGCGTGCGCGTGAATGGACCCCCACCCCGGGTGCTGCGGGCGGGGTGATGCCGTAGACAGCGAGGTCTGCGAGGGAGGCGGCAAGGGTTGAGAACGGGTTCCAGATTCGCTCGGTCATCTCCCCGGTCGCGCCCGGGAGCCGGGCTCTGGAAAAGACGTCGTGGGCGATGCCCAAAAGATCCGCGCAACGCGCAGTCCATCGGTCCAGCCACGACTGCACCGCCGGCCAGTTCGAAGGGTCCTGATCGAGGAGGAATCGCAGCACCTCCCGCCCAAGCTCGGCGCGGCGGTGGCTCCAGGTGGCACACGACCGCATTCCCCAATGTGCCAGCCATTCAGCCAGCACTGTTTCGAACACGAACCCCGTCGCCACCAGGAATTCAAATGGCCCACAGGAATTCACTTGGCGCCAGAATGTTTCTCCCGATGTGCGCAGACGCTTCGTCTCTTTGTCGAGGATCGCGCCGTTGACGGACGCATAAGCCTGGTTGCGACGGTCGGCGTCGACGGCAAGAGCGCAGCACAGCACGTGTGCGGACGGCAGCGAGCGACCTGCAGCCAGATAACCCCGTATGGCGCGGCCGTCCTTGGCATCGAGGAGGATTTCCAAAACCGACAGCGGGAAGGGGGCGTCCTGAAGCCCACCGGCGTCGGTGGTCGACGTCAGATCGGCGACCGACGGTGCCGCGGTCTCGAACGCCTCCGACGCGACGGGCCAAGCGGAGGTTTCGTGGATCACGATACCCTCCGCGGCCGCGGAAGCGGGCGAAAACCACACGTCGGGATCACCGTAGCCGGGCGTCCAGACCAGATCCCGCATCAGGTCCGAAAAGTCCGGCTCGAACAGGCCATCCTGGATTCCGAGATCGTGGGTCACGCACATCGTCCGATTGCAGCGCCCACCGGAGCCACCCGGTATGCGATTGCCTCCATCGCCGCGCCGAGCTTCTCGTCCGTGTCCTGGCCCCAGACACGTTCGAACAGCGGCAATGCGGCACTGGCGGCGCGCGCTCCCCATTGAGCCAGAGCCGCGGAGTCGATGCACGCCGATCGCGTGCTGCCGGGACTGTTGAGCGCATCGACATGGGACCCCAGCGCGCGCGACTCGTCGCCAACACAACGGCGCAGCGCACCGGTCCCGAGCATCGGACGCAAGAGGCCTTCGATCATCAGGGTCATTGCGGAGGTTTGCCCGAGAGGATCGGGCAGCGCGAGCGCATCCTCGGAGTATCGACGCAGGGCCTGCCACGCCGGATCCTCAAGCCAGATGCGACGCGCGGACCGCAGCGCGTTGGCGCCACCCAGCGCCCAGCCCACCGCCGAATAAAATCGCGCCCAGCGCAGGTGCTGGACGCTAACATCGAGGCCGCGCACCGCGGGATGCGGGTTCGACTGCGAGAGCGAAGCGGTCGCTGCCCCTAAGCTTGCTGCCCAGCCTACGTGGCGCAGCGGAACCCATATGGCATGGACGCAGGTCCGCGCAGACGAAGTAAGCGGCGCGCAGCTTGCCGCGATGCGTTGCCAGTCCGACGGAAACGCCGACAGGTCGATCGCGATGCGCTTGTTTGGAGCTTCGCTGGGCACGTCCTGCCTGCCGCGGTGGCGATGAGGAGCATCCAGTGTCGGTCCGGTGACATCTGCCACCAGGTTCGCGGCACGCTGTTCAGGGAACGATTCCATATCGATGGGTGGATCGAAACAATAATCAGATCGGCAAGAACAAATGTCGCGCGGGATCGACAGGCTTGCGCGGGGCACGATCCGATGGGAACGCTTGGGCGCAGGATGGCAATCCATTGCGATGAGCTGCCGTCTCGGAGGGGCGCTCCAGGTCACGAGACCGACCTGCCCACGCCGCGTGGAGGTGCGCCAGCGCTGCCGTAACCCATGTGCTCATCGCGTGTCTCCACCGTCGCCGTTCACGTGTGGGTCCTGCAATTGACGCAGGACTCCGTCGTCGATGAACGCAGGGGACGTGCCATGCAGCAAACGTCAATACAAACAGCGGCCTGCAATTAGAAGGCGAGGGACAATCCGTTGGGAAGTTGCCGATTCCGTAAGTCCGGCTTCGTCTCATTACGAATTGGAAGCTGTTCCCGTGTCTTCGACTCGGGCGCGCTCGAGACGGTAGGCGAGCTGTCGCCGGGTGATGCCGAGCAATCGGGCGGCCTGAGCCAGAT
>Ga0187844_10003089_pt1 | contig 11301 bp, 12 predicted proteins | sample SpaLakP09_SKY_50_FD_134517 | JGI IMG/M metagenome (GOLD analysis project Ga0187844, IMG submission 134517) | Oligotrophic lake water microbial communities from Sparkling Lake, Wisconsin, USA - SP09_SKY_50 | ecosystem: Environmental > Aquatic > Freshwater > Lake | place: USA: Sparkling Lake...
AACAGCGCCGCCACCACGATGCGCGCCAGATCATCGGCATGGATATGGTTGGTGTGCACATCCTCTTCTGTGCAAAGGGCCGGCGTACCGGCCTGCAGACGGGCCAGCGGCAGCCGCTCTGACGCATAAATGCCGGGCACACGCAGGATGGCCAGCTTGCCGCCCGCGTGCAGCGCCCACCGGCGCAGCACCTGTTCCGCATCAACCCGGCGCTGGGCGCGCGGCGTGGACGGCGCCACGGCACGGGTTTCATCGAAGCGGGCGCCGCCGCAATCGCCGTAGACGCCAGTGGTGCTGACATAAACCACTTGCGCCCGCTCAGGTAAAATGGCGGTCAGGTGGCGCGTACGCACATCCTGCGCACCTTGCGCAGCCGGTGGCGCCAGATGCAGTACCGTATGCGCCAGCCCGCGCAGGCGGCGCAGGCTGGCCGGCTGGTCCAGATCGGCCACCACCGGCTGCGCGCCCAGTGCCAGCAGTTGGGCGCAGCGGCCCGGCTGGCTGGTGACGGCAAACACGCGAAAATGCGGTGTCAGCAGAGGCAGCATGCGCATGCCCACATCGCCGCAGCCGAGTATCAGCAGGCGCGGGCGAGCGAATTTTTGTAGTGAGATTTTATTCATCGAAGGATTGTATGACGTTTCAAGTTACTGTACAGCCTAGCGGCCACCAATTCAGCTGCGAGGAAGACGAAACCATTCTGGCCGCCGCGGTGCGCGCCGGCATCGGCCTGCCGTATGGCTGCAAGAACGGCGCCTGCAGTTCGTGCAAGGGCAAGGTCATCAGCGGCACGGTCAGCCACAAAGCCTATCAGGAACGTGCCCTGCCGCCGGAAGAAGCGGCCGCCGGCATGTCGCTGTTCTGCTGCGCCACCGCGCACAGCGATCTGGTGATCGAAGCGCGCGAAGTGGCCGGCAGCGAAGACTACCCGCTGCGCAAGATGCCATCGCGCGTGGCCACGCTGGAACGGGTGGCGCCGGACGTGGTGGTGATGACGCTGCAGCTGCCGGCCAATGAAACGCTGAAATTCCGCGCCGGCCAGTACATCGAATTCCTGCTGCGCGACGGCAAACGCCGCAGCTACAGTCTGGCCACGGCGCCGGACCAGAACCAGCCACTGAGCCTGCACATCCGCCACATGCCGGGCGGGGTGTTCACCGATCAGGTGTTCTCCACCATGAAGGAACGCGACATCCTGCGCTTCGAAGGCCCGCTCGGCACCTTATTCGTGCGCGAAGACAGCGAGAAGCCGATGGTGCTGCTGGCTTCCGGCACCGGCTTTGCCCCCATCAAGGCCATCGTAGAACATCTGCAGGCGCAGGGCTCGCAGCGCGCCATGACGCTGTACTGGGGCGGCCGCCGCCCGCAGGATCTATACATGGATGCGCTGTGCCGCCAGTGGGAAACCACCCTGCCCAACTTCCGCTACGTGCCGGTGGTCTCCGATGCCCAGCCCGAAGACGGCTGGCAAGGCCGCAGCGGCTTTGTGCATGCGGCCGTGATGGCCGATCTGCCCGACCTGTCCGGCCATCAGGTGTATGCCTGCGGCGCACCGATCGTGGTGGAATCGGCCAAGCGTGATTTTGTCGCCCGCTGCCAGCTGCCGGAAGACGAGTTCTACGCCGACGCCTTCACCAGCGAAGCAGACCTCAACCAGCCTTAAGTTATCACCCTAGCGGGCGCCGTAACGGATGCCGCGCCATCCGGCGCGGCGCCCAGAAAGTGCCCATGTCAGACAGTAGCTCCAATTCCGCCAATTCGGCCACCGCCAGCCCCGCCTCGCGCAACGGTTTCAGCGTTCTGCGCCACCGCAATTTTGCCTTCTACCTTTCAGCCCGCACCCTCGGCACACTGGCCGTGCAGATGCAAAATGTCGCCATCGGCTGGCAGGTGTATGCCATGACGCACGAGCTGTTTGATCTGGGCCTGATCGGGCTGGCCCAGTTTGCCCCCTTCCTGCTGCTGATCCTGCTGGCCGGCCACGCGGCCGACCGCTACAACCGGCGCAATCTGGTGGCGCTGGCACTGGCGGCGCAGCTGCTGTGCGGCCTGCTGCTGCTGGCCTTTACGCTGGCCGGGCTGAGCACCGTGTGGCCGGTATTCGCCGTGCTGGTATTGTTCGGCAGCGCGCGTGCTTTCATGGGGCCCGCCACCCAGGCCATGCTGGTCAATCTGGTGCCGCCGGAGAGCTTCAGCAAGGCGGTGGCGCTGAGTTCTTCCAGCTTCCATCTGGCCATCATACTCGGCCCCACGCTGGGCGGCCTGCTGTATCTGGCCGGACCGAAAACGGTTTACCTGATTTCCTCGGCCTTGCTGCTGGCTGCCGTGCTGCTGATGTGCCTGACCAAACCGGCGCCGCAGGCCAGCCACCGCGAACCGGCGACCTGGCACACCGTGCTGGAGGGCCTGCGCTTCGTCTGGTCCAAGCCGGTGATTCTCGGTGCCATTTCGCTCGACCTGTTTGCCGTGCTGTTCGGCGGTGCCACGGCCCTGCTGCCGGCACTGGCGCACGACGTGCTGCAGGTGGGCCCCACCGGGCTGGGCATGCTGCGCACCGCCCCCGGCATAGGCGCAGCCGTGTGCTCGGTCACGCTGACCTTTTTCCCCATCACGCGCCGTGTGGGCGCGTGGATGCTGGGCGGCGTGGCCGTGTTCGGCGTCTGCACGCTGGTACTGGGTTCAACCACCACCTTCATCGTCGCGCTGCTTGCGCTGTTCCTGATGGGGGCCGGCGATATGATCAGCGTATATGGCGCCACCTGCTGGTTCAGTACGAAACCCCGGACGCCATCCGTGGCCGCGTCAGCGCCGTCAACTCCGTCTTCATCGGCGCCTCCAATGAACTGGGCGAATTCGAATCAGGCCTGACAGCCGGCTGGATGGGCATGACCCGCGCCGTGCTGTTCGGCGGCGCCGCCACGCTGGTAGTGACGGGCCTGTGGAGCGTGCTGTTCCCCGTCCTGTCGCGCATGGACCGCTTCCCGCACGAGGAGAGAACATGAGATTGCCGCTGCCGCGCATCCTCCACACCCGCCCGCATCTGAGCGCTGCGCTGGCACTCGGCATCGCTAGCGGCCTGCTGCTGCCGGCCGGCTGGCCGCTGGCGACCTGTTTGCTGACGGCCTGGAACGTCACAGTTTGGAGCTATCTGCTGCTGATGGCGCTGATGATGGCGCGCGCCGACCATCACGATATCCGCCGCACGGCCTGCCGCCAGGATGAAAAAGGACCAGTCATTTTGTCCATGCTGTCGCTGCTGATACTGGCCAGTCTGGCCGCCATCGTGTCGCAGCTGTCAGTGCTGAAAAATCTGCCGCCCGCCGATATGGCCTACCACTACGGCTTTGTGGTGCTGACGCTGACCGGCTCGTGGTTCATGATAGGCACCATGTTCTGCTCGCATTACGCGCATCTGTTTTACATCAATCGCAGCGGCGACGGCACGGACCAGCCGGTACTGCAATTTCCCGACCAGAATCAGGCGCCCAACTACTGGGACTTTCTCTACTTCTCGTTCACCATCTGCGTGGCCGCGCAGACCGCCGATGTCAGCGTGCATAGCCGCGCGCTGCGTAAAGTCGTGCTGGGCCAGTCGGTGCTGTGCTTCTTCTACAACCTCGCCGTGCTGGGCCTGTCGATCAATATCGGCGCCTCGCTGATCAACGGCTAGACCGTTCAGCCCAGGGTCTGTCCTGCTTAAGTCTTACCTAAGCGCTTATGGTTGCGCCTAGGCGCCCGCCTGAGCAAAAAAGGAGTAAGATGAAATCGCAGTTCAACAACAAGGAGCAAGCATATGCAAATCATTATCCATGCCGACAAAACCATCGAACGTCATGCCGGTCTCGATGAGCACGTACAAACTGTCGTGAAGAATGCGCTCCAACGATTCGGCGAACAAATCAATCGCGTCGAAGTGCATCTGAGCGACAATCTGGTCCAGAAATCGGCAGACGGCGACAACCGCTGCATGCTGGAAGCCCGCGTCACGGGCCTGCAAGCTATCGCTGTCAGCGACCACGCTGGCACCCTGCATCAGGCCATTGGCGGTGCCGCCGAAAAACTCAAACGTGCAGTCGATAGCGCACTGGGTCGCCTGCAGGATAAACGCCACACCGGCGTAGCCATCGAAGCCGACGCCGAGTAAGTCTGCATCCGCCTGAGTCAAGCTCAGGCTGCAGCACGGAGCTAGCGCCCTGCTAGCTCCTGCAAATACCGCAAGCCCTGCAGCGCCCTGCTGCCATACCACGACAACATCTCCCCATCCACCAGTTGTACCGGCTTGCCTATCTGCTGTTCCAGCACGGCCGCATGCGCTTCCGTGAAGCGGTACGGCTCGCTCGACAGCAGCACGCCATCGATCTGCGCCAGCAGTTCCGGCGCCCAGCTAAATTCCGGATAGCTGATTTCATAGCCCTGCAATTGAGCCGGCAGCTGCCAGCCGATTTCCGCCAGCATGCGGGCGATATAGGTATCGCCCGATACCGTCATCCACGGGTCCTGCCAGATACAGTACAGCACTGTGCGTGCAGCCGCCGGCGCCATGGCACGCAGGCGTGCATATTCAGCTTCGAAATCGGCACACCATGCCGCCGCCGCCCGCTCGCGGCAGAACACGCCGCCCAGCAGACGTGCCAGCGCCAGATTGTCGCGCGGCGCCACCGGGTGCGTCACCACCACATGGGGAATGAACTCGGCCAGCTGTTCAACGGTGGGCTTTTCGTTTTCATCGATATTCACCACCAGATGGGTAGGCGCCAGCTGGCGGATCTTGTCGATATTGACATCCTTGGTGCCGCCCACCTTGGGAATATCCTGCACGATTTCACTGGGGTGTATGCAGAAGCCGGTGCGCCCCACCAGCTGGCTGGCCAGCCCGAAGTCGCACAGCATTTCCGTAATCGAGGGTACCAGCGAAACGATGCGCGCATCGGCAGCAGCACGATGCACGCTTCCCACAGCGTCTGTCCATTCCATGGCGGGCTTTCCCTAAGGCTTAAAGGCGGTATTGGAGCATCGCCCGATAGATCATGCAACAACTTACTGAACAAAATTTACACAGGCTTACAAACAGTTCAGCTATGATAATCGGGCGACTCAACCAGCATTCTGAAAGACCACATTGAAACACATCAGCACCTTCGGCACATCGTCCTACCAGATCAGCGATCTGCAGCTGCTGCGCAATTCCACCGACGCTGACGCCATGGCCAGATTGCTGGCCCCCTGCCCCATCATGCGGCTGGCTGCCGATGAGCACATCGCCGAATCGCAGATTGCCCACCTGTACATCGTGCTGCAAGGAGCGCTGGCGGTCGCCACCGACACCCGTACCGGCATGGCCGACGGCACCATCAGCAAGATACTGCCGGGCGAAAGTGTGGGCGAACAGGCGGTACTGGACGAGGAAGCCAATCTGAATGCCATCACGGCGCTGGAAGAAACCGATGTGCTGATGATTAATGCTGAACTGGTGTGGCAGTTGATCGACGAATCGCATGTGCTGGCGCGTAATCTGCTGCGCCTGCTGTCGTTCCGCATCCGCGCCGCCAATGCGCAGCTGCGGCGGCGCCCGAAACTGGGCGAATTCTACCGCCAGCTGTCCATGATCGACGGCCTGACCGATCTGTACAACCGCTCCTGGCTCAACGACCTGCTGCCCACCATGGTGGCCACGGCACAGGGTTCGCACGCGCCGCTGGCCCTGATCATGCTCGATCTCGACCACTTCAAGCGCTTCAATGATACCCATGGCCATCTGGCCGGCGATCAGGCCCTGCGCACTGCCGCCGGGATACTGGGCAGCGCGCTGCGCCCGACTGATTTTGCGGTGCGCTACGGTGGCGAGGAAATGATGGTGCTGCTGCCCGACACCAGCGAAAAAGTCGCCGTGGCCGTGGCCGAACGCCTGTGCGAGCGCATGCGCCAGGCGCAGGTGTTTGGCGATATGCGCCAGCCGCTACCGCACATCACCGCCTCGTTCGGCGTCGCCAGCCTGCAGCCGGGACAGGATGAGCAGACCCTGATCGCCCATGCCGATGCAGCGCTGTACCGCGCCAAGGCGCAGGGACGCAACTGCGTGGCTCTGCATTCGGCAGCGGCGCAACTGCCTGCCGTGCCGGCAGCCTAGGACGTAGAAGTGCCCCCAGTGGCGGACGTGGACGCAGAGGCGGATGTGGAGGCTGCTGCTGAGGCGGACGTGGACGCGGAGGCCGATGCTGACTGCGCCCGCTGCGCGGCCGCGAAGTCGGCGTAGCCCTTCTGCACCAGATCGTAGGTCTGGTCGATGTTGCTGGCCACGTCGCCATTCAGCACTTTCAAGCCATCGAGCACGGCGCGTGCCTCCTTGAAGCCCTGATCCACGCCCCGCTTCAGCGTGGCCATGAACTTGTCGAGCACGGCGCCGCCATCCTCGCCCGGATGCTGCTGCTTGAAAGCATCGTAAAACGCGGTGGACAGCGCTACAATGCGGCTCGCCGTGCCTTCCGGCGTATTATCCTGCGCCATAGCGTTCTGGATGGCGTTGTCGCCAAAGTCGCCTTTGAGCGCCTCGTTAATGCCGGTCAGCGCGGTTTTCAGCAGCACCGATAGCGGTTGGTTGGAGGAATTCAGCGCTACCGTGAGCGAAGCCTGTACGATAGACTGGTTAAACTGCGCCTTGGCGCTGGCCGCACTGGGCACCCTGCTATCGTCTTGGGCTGGAACAGGAATACTGGCGGCACTAGCCGTGCCGCCCGGAGTTGCCGATACTGGAGTTGCCATGATCTGCCTCCTGATGAGGGATATCCTGTAATGATCGGCAGAATAATGAATAACTTGACCGTACCCTATGAGCACACCAACTTTTCTCTGGCACGACTATGAAACCTTTGGCGCCAACACGCGCCGCGACCGGCCGGCCCAGTTTGCCGCCATCCGCACCGATGCGGCTCTCAACGAGATCGGCGATCCGATCATGTTGTATTGCAAACCGGCCAATGATTTTCTGCCCGATCCGCAATCCTGCCTGATTACCGGCATCACGCCACAGCAGTGTCTGGAATGGGGCGTGCCCGAACATCAATTTGCCGCGACCATCGAACAGGCGTTTTCAAAGCCCGGCACGATAGGCGTGGGCTACAACACCATCCGCTTCGACGACGAGATTACCCGCTTTATGTTCTGGCGTAATCTGATCGACCCGTATGCACGCGAATGGCAGAACCAGTGCGGCCGCTGGGACCTGCTCGACGTGGTACGCATGACCTATGCACTACGGCCCGAAGGCATAGTCTGGCCCACCAAGGAAGACGGCAAGCCCAGTTTCAAACTGGAAGATCTGGCCCGCGCCAACGGTCTGGTGCACGAAGCGGCGCACGATGCCTTGTCCGACGTGCGCGCCACCATCGCGCTGGCCCGCCTGATCCGCCAGCACCAGCCCAAGCTGTTCGATTTCTGTCTGGCCCTGCACAAGAAAGACCGCGTGGCCGATGAAGTGGGCCTGCATCTGGCACCGGCCCTGCGCCAGCCCTTCCTGCACGTGTCGGGCATGTTCCCCGCTGAAAAAGGCTGTCTGGCGCTGGTGTGGCCGCTGGCCTCGCACCCCACCAACAAAAATGAACTGATCGTGTGGGACTGCGCCTATGATCCGCGCGAACTATTCGCACTCGATGCCGATACCATCCGCACCCGCATCTTCACCCGCAGCGACGCCATGCCGGACGGGATGACGCGCCTGCCCGTGAAGAGCGTGCACCTGAATAAATCGCCGATGCTGGTACCGAATCTGAAGACACTGTCGCCCGCCATGGCGAGCCGCTGGGGCCTCGATCTGGAACAGGGCAAGGCCAACGCCGCGCTGGCGGCAGCGGGACCGAATATGGACGCGGTCTGGGCCGAGGTGTTCTACCGCCCTGCCGGCGCGCCGCTCGACGTGGATGAAGACCTGTATAACGGCTTTGTCAGCAAGGACGATCGCCGCCTGCTCGACAGCCTGCGCAAGGAAAGTCCGGCTCGTCTGGCGGCAGCTTCGCCTGCCTTCAGCGATGCGCGTCTGAGCGAACTGTTGTTCCGCTACCGCGCCCGCAACTTCCCTGACACGCTGTCGGAAACGGAAATGGAACACTGGGAGCAGCACCGCGCAGCGCGCTTCTACCACGGTGCCGGCGGCGTGCGCAGCATCGACCAGTTCTTCGGCGAGATCGACCATCTGCAGCAGCAAGCCGATGAACGCGCCGAGCAGATACTCTCGGAACTGTACGAATATGTGGAACTGATCGCGCCGGCCCAGTAAGCCGGCCGCCATCAAACCAACAGGGCCCGCTGCAGCAACTGCAGCGGGCCCTGTCTTGCGGCGCTTGAGCTCAGGCTCAGGCGCGATACTGATTGATGGCGTCGCGGGTTTCCTGCGCCACACGGCGTGCCGCGGCAGCAAAATCTTCACCGGCCTGCTGCGGCGCGTACAGGATGGCGCGCGAAGAATTGATCATCATGCCCGTGCCATTGGCCGTGCGGCCCGATTTCACCGTCGCGGCGATGTCGCCGCCCTGCGCACCGATACCCGGCACCAGCAGCGGCATATCGCCCACAATGGCGCGTACCTGCGCCAGTTCTTCCGGGAAGGTGGCGCCCACTACCAGCGCACACTGGCCGTTGCGGTTCCACTTCTGCGCCACCAGCTGGGCTACATGCTGGTACAGCGGCTTGCCGTCCACGTTGAGGAACTGCAGATCGGAGCCGCCCGCATTCGACGTGCGGCACAGGATGATCACGCCACGGTCAGCCCAGTCCATATACGGATCGACCGAGTCAGAACCCATGTAGGGATTGACGGTCACGGCGTCGGCGCCGTAGCGGTCGTAGGCTTCGCGCGCATACTGCTGCGCAGTGGCGCCGATGTCGCCGCGCTTGGCGTCGAGAATCAGGGGAATGTGCGGATAATTCTCGCGCACGTAGGCGCAGATCTGCTCCAGCTGGGCTTCGGCACGCAGGGCGGCGAAATAGGCGATCTGCGGCTTGAACGAGCAGGCCAGATCGGCCGTCGCATCGATAATTTCTCGGCAGAAGTGATAAATCCCCTGCGGGTCCTGCTGGAACTGGGCGGGCAGCTTGGCCATATCGGGATCGAGACCCACGCACAGCAGCGAGTCGTTAGCCGTCCAAGCGGCGGATAATTTATTGATGAAAGTCACGGCCAGCCCTCTTATTCTGTTGCAAACCCTCTATTGTAACGAAATCCGCGCCGCCTAGGCCGAACTGCTGCAGCTGCAGCCTCGCCGGCACAGCAAAATCGCCCGGCGCAAGGTTAACCTGGTCGATAACGGGACCGCTCACGGGACTGATAAAATTCACGCTTCAATCACCTCGGGACCTCACCATGAAATTAAGCCAGAAAGTCGCCATCGTCACGGGCGCCACCCAAGGTATCGGACTGGCCTGCGCCCAGCGCCTGGTCAGCGAAGGCGCCAGCGTCATGCTGGTCGATATCAAACCGGAGGGCGCTACGGCCGCCACCGCGCTGGGCGAGCGGGCCCGCTTCTTCGCCGCCGACGTCAGCCAGAAAGCCGACGTCGATGCCATGGTTGCTGCCACGCTGGCCGCGTTTGGCCGCGTCGACATCCTGATCAACAACGCCGGTGTCACCCACGCTGCCAACTTCCTCGACGTGTGCGAGGAAGACTTCGACCGCGTGCTGCGCATCAACCTCAAATCCATGTTCCTGTGCGGCCAGGCCGTGGCGCGTGAAATGGTCAAGCAGCACAGCGGCTGCATCATCAATATGTCGAGCGTGAACGCCGAACTGGCCATCCCCAATCAGGTGCCATACGTGGTATCGAAAGGCGCCATCAACCAGCTGACCAAAGTCATGTCGCTGAATCTGGTAGAGCATGGCATACGCGTCAACGGCATCGGCCCCGGCACCATCCTGACCGAACTGGCCAAGCAGGCGGTGATGGCCAGCCCCGAAGCGCGCCATACCATCTTGTCGCGCACACCGATGGGACGCTGCGGCGAACCGGAAGAAGTGGCCTCGATCGCCGCCTTCCTCGCCAGCGACGATGCCAGCTATATGACAGGCCAGACCCTGTATGTGGACGGCGGCCGCCTTGCACTCAACTACACGGTACCCGTCAAGGACTGAGATATAAACAAGGCGCATGTCTGATATCGGAAACGACAATTAGACAAATATCTGCGCCATGCCCATAATCTCACCTGTCTCCACTATTCTCCTCCAAGAAAATAGTTTTAAGCCCGCTTTCATCAGCGGGCTTTTTTTTGTCCGATTACTTTGTGCCGCGTCATCACCGCGTCACAATCCCTCCCTATACTGAACACATCTTCGGTACATGCACATGATAGGCATGACGGAAGTACAGTGCGCCGGCTTGCTGGCGCACTTTCTTTTTGAACGCGGCATTTCCGCGCCATGCCCGCAGCGTCCTCAGTGCCTTTTCCCGGCTGCCATGCTATTGTCCGGTCCATGCTCAAACTCCTGCTCCTCACCGACACCTACGGCCGCCTGCGCTACTGGACTGCAATCACGCTTTACCTGCTGATACTGATACTGGGCTCGCTGCCCGGCGCCCGCCAGGATATCGGCCAGGTTGCCTCCGGACTGATACTGCACAGCGTCGCCTATGCCGGCCTGACGTTTCTGATCTTCACCGGCAGCCGCGGCCTGCCAGGCCAGCGCGCCATCAAAGCCGTACTCATCATCGCCGCCATGGGCGCACTGGACGAGTACATCCAGAGCTTCTTTCCCTACCGCCACGGCGCCGTCAGCGACTGGGCGGTGGACTGCAGCGCTGCCTGCGTGACTGCCAGCATGCTGTACTGGCTGTGGCAGAGATACCGGAATTAACCCGCGCTCAGCAGCATTTTTTGATCACCGGTAAAATTGCCGCCTGCTAACTGTAGGAGGTGCAATGAGCCAGTCTCACGCCCAGCAAGATATTTCCGCCGGCATGGTCTGGCTACTCGCCAGCGCCACCGGCCTGATCGTCGCCAATCTGTATTACGCCCAGACCCTGATCGGCCCCATCAGCCAAGCCACGGGGCTGGCCGCCAGTGCTGCCGGTCTGATCGTCACGCTAACCCAGATCGGCTATTGTCTCGGCCTGCTGTTTGTGGTGCCGCTGGGCGACTTGCTGGAAAACCGCCGCCTGATCTGCCTCGCCCTGCTGGCCTGTGCTGCTGCCCTGCTGGCGGCCGCCAGCACCAGCAGCGCCAGCCTGTTTCTATTCGCTGCTTTCTGCATAGGGCTAACTGCTGTCGCGGCGCAGATACTGGTGCCGTTCGCGGCGCACCTGTCGCGTCCCGAAA
>Ga0187844_10003091_pt1 | contig 11295 bp, 8 predicted proteins | sample SpaLakP09_SKY_50_FD_134517 | JGI IMG/M metagenome (GOLD analysis project Ga0187844, IMG submission 134517) | Oligotrophic lake water microbial communities from Sparkling Lake, Wisconsin, USA - SP09_SKY_50 | ecosystem: Environmental > Aquatic > Freshwater > Lake | place: USA: Sparkling Lake...
CCGCAAATCGCTTATTTCGCTGCGCTGGCGGCGGAGGATCAACTGCAAGCGATCTGTGATTATCTGAAACAAAACTATCCTGATATTCCGATTGTGCTTGACGCTAAACGTGGTGATATAGGTTCTACTGCTGAACAATATGCACGCGAGGCATTCGAGCGTTACGACGCCGATGCAGTGACCTTAAATCCGTATATGGGATTTGATTCCGTTGAGCCGTATCTGGAATGGAAGGATCGCGGTGCCATCATCCTGTGCCGCACATCGAATCCCGGTGGCTCGGATTTGCAGTTTCTAACGATTGATGGCGTTCCTTTGTATCAGCATGTCGCGCGCATGGTGTCAGAAAAATGGAATCTTCATGGCCAGTGCGGCTTAGTGGTTGGCGCAACCTTTCCTCATGAACTTGAGCAAGTTAGAAAAATCGTCGGCGACATGCCGTTGCTGGTACCCGGTATCGGTGCACAAGGTGGTGATATCGAAGCAACCGTAAAGGCGGGTCGTAGTTCTAGCGGTGCAGGCATGATGATTAACTCATCGCGCGCCATTCTTTACGCTAAGCCTGAGGCTAATGAGAGTTTTGCTGAAGCGGCATCGCGCGTCGCACTGCAAACACGCGATGCCATCAACCAGTTTCGCTAAAACTAATCATGGTGGTGCTGTTTAAAGCGCTAGCGACCATGATTAGTAAAATCAACGTCTGCTGAGTGTAGGGGCCGTGCCTTAAGCCAGCCTCGGCAAAAAATGATCACCGATCATTAAGATCGGTGCGGTTATCACCATCTGACGAAACCATCCAAAGGCAACGGCCAGCGGAGTATGGGTAGGCTCAAGGTGATTGAAAATCGTGATCGAAAATTTCGATATGGTTATTCAAGAAATGGGATGCGCGCTAATAATTAGCTTATATGTGTAGTTGAAGTGCGGTTATCAAATTTTTTAGACAGCAGGTAAAAATTGTCTTGAGTGTTCGACATGATCTGATGCAATAAGCGCCTTGCTGTCAGCCGAACAACGCACAACTTTATTTTTTCACAGTTGCTGCATAAATTTTAGCAAGCCTTTAAGTGCATGTTCTGCTGTCTGTGTTCGCACGGAATGTCGATCACCGGCAAACACAAGTCGCTCTGTATGCACACGCTTTTCGCACGCCCAACCAAAACAAACGGTGCCGACGGGCTTACCGGGAACCGCTCCACCAGGCCCTGCAATACCCGTCGTTGAGAGCGTTATATGTGCATCGGTATTGGCAAGTGTGCCCTTTGCCATTTCGGCCGCGACTTCCTCACTGACGGCTCCGTGCTGTGCGAGGAGTACTTCGGGTACTTCTAAAAATTGGGTTTTCGATCCATTCGAATACGTCACAAAGCCACAGTCAAACCACTCCGACGAACCGGGAATATCGGTAATCGCTTGCGATATGCTGCCGCCGGTAATGGATTCAGCCGTTGCCAGTAACCAGCCGCGCTGTTTGAGTGCTTTGCCGACTTCGGTGGCGAGTTCATTCAATGGGTCCATGACCGATTCCTTTTTTACGTCGCTTCAGTGCGTCGTAACAGAGTTAAATAAAACGCCAAAGCGCAAACACCAGCAAAGTAAAGAATGCCGCGATGATGTCGTCGCCCATCACGCCAAATCCACCTTTAAATTTTTGTTCAAACTGACGGATTGGTGGAGGTTTGATCATGTCAAATGCACGAAATACTAAAAAAGCCCACAGCTGTACTTTAAAACTCGCCGGTGTAACGAATAACATCACCAGCCAGATAGCAATGATTTCATCCCACACCATCGCGCCGTGATCTAACACGCCGAGTGCATGTCCTGTTTTATTGCATGCCCATACGCCGACAATAAATCCAATAAGGATGATCCAAGCCCACGTTGTGGGTGTCATTATTTCTGGCCAACGCACTGAGAGTGCATGAAACAGTAACCAGCCAAACAACGTGCCGACTGTGCCGGGCACAATGCGTGAGAGTCCGCTACCCAAACCCAGTGACAAAATATGTGCGGGATGGGAAAGCATGAAATTCACCCCGGGGCGAAGAATCGGCGCTCTATCTAAGTCAGGGCTGGATGTTGAAGAATTCACGTTGAGCTGTTTTCAGTGAAATGATCGAAGGAGTGATTGGCGGCTGAGATGAGATTGCCTTGATGATCTTGCACATGAATGCCCGATCCTTTACTTAACCGGCCAATACAGGTGACTGTGGTCTGACTGCGTTGTCCGGCATCGATAACTGCTTGATGTTGATCTGCCGCTGCGCTGAAACATAACTCATAGTCATCGCCACCGTTTAATGCCAATTCATAGAGTGTGTCGATGGTTTGACTAGCTAATGCTTCACCGAATGGCAGATCGTCAGCGAACAGGGTAGCGCTTAGCGATGACTGATTCAGTAAATGACCCAGATCACCCAGTAAGCCATCGGATACATCAATCGCAGCGCTGGCAATGCCCCGCAAAGCTAAACCTAGCGCTATACGTGGTTCGGGTCGATGCAGCCGTTCAGAGGCCTTCGTTAACAGATCGGGTGCAAGAGTACGTTTATTTTGTAAAACTTCCAGCGCAAGGCGTGCATCACCTAGGGTTCCTGAGACCCATAATTCATCACCCGTTTGTGCACCGCTGCGTTTGAGTGCCTGGGTGCTTGGCACACTCCCGATCACGGTGATGCTAATGGCGAGTGGTCCGCGCGTGGTATCGCCACCCATGAGTTCTATCCCCTGTGCATCGGCCAGATGGAATAAACCCTCCGAAAATGGTTGTAGCCAATGCGGGTCTGACGCCGGTAAGGCCAGTGCCAAGGTAAAGCTGATGGGTTGCGCGCCCATAGCCGCGAGATCGGAAAGATTCACTGCCAGTGCTTTGTGACCCAAATCGTAGGGGTTGGCCCCAGCGAAAAAATGCCGACCTTCAATCAGCATGTCGGTGGAAACCGCTAACAGCTCACCACTCGGTGGTTGGAGTAAGGCACAATCATCACCCACCCCAAGCTGTATGGGGCTACCTGCTCTTGAGCTGCGTTTGAAATAACGAGTTATGAGTTGAAATTCGCTAAGCATTCAGTGATTCTACCTAAGAGTGCCGCTAACTAAGCTATCTTGGGACAGGGTGTTCGAAAATCGGCCGTCTGATAAAATCCGGAACCGAGCATGACGCATCAAAGAAAGTTGCCCCTCCATGGAATCAGATCACAACCAAAAAGAACTCCGTCAGCAATTTCGTCAGGCGGCTCTCGAATACCACGAATTCCCCTCCCCAGGAAAAATCAGTGTCACCCCCACCAAGCAGCTGACTAACCAACGCGATCTGGCATTGGCCTATTCGCCCGGAGTGGCGGCGGCTTGCGAAGAGATTGCGGCCGATCCAGCGAATGCGTTTCGCTATACCGCTCGTGGCAATCTGGTGGCGGTCATCACCAATGGCACGGCGGTGCTGGGTCTGGGTAATATTGGACCGCTGGCAGCGAAGCCAGTTATGGAGGGTAAGGGCGTTCTGTTTAAAAAGTTTGCGGGTATTGATGTGTTCGACATTGAGATCAATGAATCCGATCCCGATAAATTAGTCGACATCATTGCAGCGCTCGAGCCGACTTTTGGTGGTGTCAATTTAGAAGACATCAAAGCACCCGAATGTTTTTACATTGAACGCAAACTACGTGACCGGATGAAAATCCCGGTATTCCACGATGATCAACATGGAACCGCCATCATCGTTGGTGCAGCCATTTTGAATGGCCTGAAGGTTGTTGGTAAAGATCTAAAAAAATGTAAGTTAGTGGTATCAGGTGCAGGCGCTGCAGCCTTAGCGTGTTTAGATCTTATCGTCGATCTTGGATTTCCGATCGAGAATATCTTTGTCACTGATTTGGCCGGTGTGGTTTACAAAGGCCGCAAAGAATTAATGGATCCGGACAAAGAACGTTTTGCGCAAGATATTGCTGCACGTACCTTGGCTGAAGTAATTCCTGGCGCAGATATTTTCCTGGGCCTGTCTGCCGGTGGCGTACTCAAACCAGAGATGGTGCGCGCGATGGCCGAGCGTCCTTTGGTACTCGCATTGGCGAATCCAACGCCAGAAATTCTTCCCGAAGAAGTGCGTGACGTGCGTGACGATGCCGTCATAGCGACGGGTCGTTCGGATTATCCGAATCAAGTAAATAACGTGCTCTGCTTTCCGTATATTTTCCGTGGTGCGCTCGACTGCGGCGCGACGACGATCACACGCACGATGGAAATCGCGACGGTACATGCGATTGCAGAATTAGCGCAAGCAGAACAATCAGATGTGGTGGCAACGACCTATGGTGTGACTAATTTGGCGTTTGGTTCAGACTACATCATCCCCAAGCCATTTGATCCGCGCTTGATGCTGAAAATCGCACCTGCCGTTGCATTAGCTGCGCAAAAATCAGGCGTGGCGCAACGTCCGATCAAAGATATCGCCGCTTACACCGACAAGTTGCAGCAATTTGTTTATCACAGCGGTAGCTTAATGAAGCCTGTGTTTGCTATGGCTAAAAAAGCGCCGGCAGCAAAAAAACGTATCGTGTTTGCAGAAGGTGAAGAAGAACGCGTATTACGAGCCGTGCAGGTAGTGATTGATGAAGGTCTGGCTAAACCTATCTTGATTGGTCGCCCTGCCGTGTTAGCGCAACGCATAGAGCGCTATGGATTAAGGCTGCGCCCAGAGATTGATTTTGATGTGATCAATCCCGAGCGTGATGACCGCTATCGCTCCTACTGGGAAACCTATTTATCGATGACCCGCCGCAAGGGTGCCACCGAGCAGTACGCTAAGTTAGAGATGCGTCGTCGTCATACGCTGATTGGTTCCATGGCGATTCATAAAGGTGATGCAGACGGCATGATTTGCGGCACCTTCGGCACCGTTAATTTGCATCTGCATTACATTGATCAGGTACTCGGCCGTCGTGCGGGTGTAAATACTTATGCGGCGATGAATGCCTTGGTGCTGCCTGATCGTCAGGTGGTGCTGGTTGATACACACGTCAATGAGACGCCGACTGCTGAGCAGATCGCTGAAATTACGATCATGGCCGCTGAAGAGATGCGACGTTTTGGTTTGCATCCCCGTGCCGCCTTACTTTCGCATTCCAACTTTGGCAGTAGTAATAGCGAATCTGCTTGCCGCATGCGCGAAGCACTGAGTCTGATTCGTGCACGTGCGCCGGAATTGGAAGTCGATGGTGAAATGCACGGTGATGTCGCACTTGATGCGCACACGCTGCGTCAAGCCATGCCGGATACACCGCTCAAAGGCGATGCCAATCTGTTGGTATTTTCTAGTATGGATTCGGCTAATATCGCTTACAACTTGTTGAAGGTGGCTGCGGGTAACGGTGTGGCGATTGGTCCTATCTTATTGGGATGTGCGCGTGCCGTTCATGTCTTGACGCCGTCAGCGACCGTGCGTCGCATCGTCAATATGACCGCACTGTCCGTGGTAGACGCTGTATCGCAGCGCTAAGGAGTGGTTGTTTAGCCAAGGCCGTCGCGCCCAGATGGGGTCGACGGCCTTTATTCTTTTTATGCAGATAAATTCTCTGATTTACAATACTGCTCAGTTTCGTCCCTGAGGACCAGCATTTGACCGCCATCCCGCTTGCCGTTGATCTCGACGGAACACTGATACTGACCGATACCCTGCATGAGTCCGCGGTACGGGCTCTGCGTTCCCATCCGCTACAGACACTGCAAATTCCACTTTGGTTAGCCCAAGGCAAGGCTTATCTCAAGCGGCGGTTGGCGAACCTTACTGAATTTGATGCGACTGCACTACCTTATAACCACGATTTACTAGTCTGGTTAAAAGAGCAGCGTGCGCTGGGTCGGCGTTTAATCCTATGTACAGCGTCCGATCGCTTGATGGCTGATGCCGTTGCGAGTCATCTGGGTATTTTTGATGAAGTGATGGCTAGCGATGGCGTGAATAATCTAAGTGCTCTTCATAAAGCAGCTGCACTGAAAGAGCGCTTTGGTCATCGGGGATTTGATTACGTAGGTAATTCTGCTGATGATCTGCCGGTATGGAGCGAGGCTCTTCACGCGATTGTGGTGAATGCATCAACGAGCGTACAGCGATTAGCACGTGAGCGTAGTGAGGTTGAAAAAGAATTTCCATCGCTGTCGTCACATGCCGGCGTCTTGCCTTCCGTTCTGCGCATGCATCAGTGGCTAAAAAATTTATTGTTATTCATCGCGCCACTCGCAGCGCATCAAGCCCCTAGTGCTGATTTATCTAGCATGTTGTTGCTGGCATTTTTTTCATTCAGCTTATGCGCTTCGGCTGTTTATATCGCCAACGATTTATTTGATCTAGATAGTGATCGTCATCATCCGCGTAAACGACGGCGACCTTTTGCTTCTGGTCGGGTTAGCGTAGCTAAAGGATCGGTCTTATTTCCTTTGCTGCTACTGAATGCTTTTTTATTTGCCATCCCGATTGGCTCAGCGTTTCTAGGTTGGCTACTCTTTTATTTTTTACTGACGTGCGCCTATTCATGGGGCCTAAAGCGCGTCGTGCTGATCGATTGTTTAGTGTTAGCGATGCTCTACACCGTACGCATTATTGCCGGTGCCGCAGCAGCGGGAATTTCCTTATCGTTTTGGTTGTTAGCGTTCTCAGTGTTTTTATTTTTATCGCTGGCTTTTGTAAAACGCTACGCGGAATTAAAAACTCACGCGGATGTGGGTCGTGATCACGCGCATGGACGAGGTTATTGGACGTCGGATGCGCCGCTGGTGCAATCATTGGGCATCACTTCAGGCTACGCCGCCGTGGTCGTTCTAGCCTTGTATTTGAATAGCGATGCTGTGGTTAAGCTCTACCAGCAACCGGCTGTGATGTGGAGTGCCGTGCCCGTCATGCTGTTTTGGATTAGCTGGATGTGGATGAAAGCCCATCGTGGCGAAATGCATGATGATCCGCTGTTATTCGCAGTACGCGATAAAGCGAGTTTATTATCCGGTTGTGCTTTTGCCTTGGTGCTGTTCATCGCTACGCGAGGTATATCGTGGTAGCGGTTCAATCCTGGGGCAGGCTAGGTCAGTTCGAGCATCAAGTGCATCGATTATCTGATCGATTGAGTGTCGCCAATCAATTGCAGCGCGATCGTTATGGCCTGGCCTTTGGTATGGGTCGAAGTTATGGCGATGTCTGCTTAAATCCCGGTGGTGTGCTGTGGAATACCACGGGCTTAGATCGTTTCATCAGCTTTGATGAACACAGCGGAAAATTATTGTGTGAAGCCGGCGTGCTGCTGCGAGATATACAACGCCTATGTTTACCGCGTGGCTGGATGTTAGCCGTGGTACCTGGTACGCAATATGTCACCGTGGGTGGTGCGATCGCAAATGATATTCACGGCAAAAATCATCACAAAGCAGGTAGTTTCGGCGATCATGTTTTGCAATTCACCCTGGCGCGTACCGATGGTAGCTTGATGCAGTATCGCCCTGCGGATGCCATGTTTGCGGCGACAGTGGGTGGACTGGGATTAACCGGCGTCATTACCGAAGTCGAGCTGCAATTAAAGCGTGTACCCGGCCCGTGGCTTGCGGTTGAAACACTCGCGTATCGTAATTTGACAGAATTTTTTGAGTTAGCCGATTCCTCCGAAGCCGATTGGGAACACACCGTGTCGTGGGTCGATTGTTTGAGTGGCGAAGGGCGCGGCATTTTTATGCGCGCTAACTCCGTTGATGCCGGTAAAGACCAGCCGCGTTCAGGGCGATCTATCAAAGTACCGTTTGTGCCGCCGGTGTCTTTGGTGAATCGATGGTCATTGCGTCCGTTTAATTCGCTTTATTTTCATCAAAAAAAATCCCAGCGCGCCTCGGTTCAGCATTACGAAACTTTCTTTCATCCGCTTGATAACGTCTTGGAATGGAATCGTATTTACGGGCCGCGCGGTTTCTTCCAATATCAATGCGTACTTCCGCGATCAGTCGGTAAAGAGGCGACTCAGGCCATACTGCGGCGAATTGCGCGCTCTGGTACAGGCTCGTTTTTAGCCGTACTTAAAACCTTTGGTGAACGTGAATCGAAAGGCTTGCTGAGTTTTGCGATGCCGGGAGTGACATTAGCACTCGATTTTCCTAATCAAGGCGCACCGACTCTGCAATTGTTATCCGCATTAGACGCGATAGTTCGTGAAGCTAAAGGTCGCTTATATCCTGCTAAAGATGCTCGCATGCCGGTGGATTTGTTTGAGTCAGGCTATCCGCGCTTAAAAGCATTTTTGACCCATCGTGATTCAGGTATTAGTTCAGCCATGTCACGACGGCTTATGGGTAATTGAGAAGGAATCGCATCGTGTCCAGACCGCGCATCGTCATCATAGGCGCTACTTCAGCGATTGCAGAGCAGTGCGCGCGATTGTGGGTGCGCGCATCAGTAGATATTGTCTTAATAGGGCGCGATTTGGTCCGTGTTTCGCGTGTAGCGGCTGATTTGCGAGTAAGAAATCCTCATTCATCCGTCACAGCCCACGAAGTAAATTTCTTTAATCCCGCTAGCATCACAACCCTGGCACAAAAATTAGCTGTAGAAAAAGCGATTGATATTGTATTGATCGCGCATGGCAATCTGCCAGATCAAAGAGAATGCGAGCAAGACGTAACGCAGGCTCGAGAGGCGTTAGAAATTAACGGCGTATCCCCCGTTTTATTTGCTGAAGCATTTGCTCAACAGATGGAACCAGTGGGACGCGGAACGATTGCCGTTATCGGGTCGGTGGCAGGAGACAGAGGTCGCAAAACAAATTATGTATATGGCGCAGCTAAAGGCTTGGTTGAGCGTTACGTACAGGGCATGCAGCACCGGTTTGCTCATTCCAAAATCACTATCGTACTAATCAAGCCGGGCCCCACCGCCACCCCCATGACAGCGCATCTGCCACAGCATGGTATGGCTACAGCAGAAGCGGTTGCGAGTCGCATCATCGCAGCAATTGATGCGGGAACTCCCGTTGCCTATGTGCCGGCTAAATGGGCCATCATCATGATGGTGATTCGACATTTACCGCGTGCGATTTTCAATAAGCTAAATATCTGAATGAACCAAGAAAAAATCATTTTGCCGGGTGGTGCCGGTCTGGTCGGTCAGAATCTGGTGGTACGACTAAAAGAGCGCGGTTATAAAAATTTAGTCGTGTTGGATAAGAATCGCGCTAATCTAGCCGTGTTGCAGCAACTGCATCCGGATATCGTCATTGAATACGCCGATCTCGCTGAGCCGGGTAACTGGCAGCGACATTTCAATCAAGCTAGTGCCGTGGTGATGTTACAGGCTCAGATTGGTGGGAATGACTACATCGATTTCGAGCGCAATAATTTAAATTCAACGCGTTTGATTTTAGAGGCGATAAAAACAGGTCAGGTCGAGCAACTGATACACATCAGTTCGTCCGTGGTTGAATCGATCGCTGATGATTACTACACGCAGACTAAAAAATTACAGGAACAAATGGTGGTCGATAGCGGTATCGCCTGCCCTGTTTTACGTCCTACCTTAATGTTCGGTTGGTTTGATCGAAAACATCTGGGTTGGTTATCGCGCTTCATGAAAAAAGTACCGATATTTCCTATCCCGGGCAATGGCTGCTATTCGCGTCAGCCTTTATATGTCGGTGATTTTTGTAACATCATCATCAGCTGCTTAGAAAATAAAATACGCAAAGGCGTATTCACTATTTCAGGCCATGAAAAAATTGATTACATAGATATTATTCGCACCATAAAAAGAACGACTAAAGCGAGTGCGCTGATTCTACGCATACCTTACAGCGTATTTTATTTTTTGCTGTGGTTATGGAGTCAGTTTGATCGCAACCCGCCGTTTACCACTCAGCAGTTGGCTGCATTGATAGCGCGCGATGAATTCGAAGTCATCGACTGGCCAACTATTTTTGGTGTGACATGTACTTCGTTTGCGGCAGCTATCGAAGAAACTTTTAACCATCCGGTGTATGGCCGGGTGGTGCTGGAATTTTAATCATGTCACAACGCATAGCGGTTTTGGGCGCTGGTCCCATGGGCTTGGCCGTGGCTTATCAGTTGGAGCGTGATGGCCATCGTCCCGTGGTATTCGAAGCGGATGATCGCGTCGGTGGTATGACCGCGTGCTTTGATTTTTCTGGTCTGCAAATTGAGCGTTACTATCATTTTCATTGCACTTCAGATAGCGCATTTTTGCAAATACTGGATGAGCTGGGTATTGCGCATCAGATGCATTGGGTCGAAACCAAAATGGGGTACTGGTATCAGAGCCGTTTACAAGCCTGGGGTAATCCGTTTGCCTTATTACGTTTTCGTGGCTTGAGTTTGATCGCAAAATTTCGCTACGGCTTACATGCTTTTTTGTGTACCAAACGCACGGATTGGAAACCTTTAGATAATGTTGAAGCTACTGGTTGGATACGACGCTGGGTCGGTGATGAAGCGTGGGAAGTTCTTTGGCGCCGCTTGTTTGACTATAAGTTTTACGATTACAGCAGCAATCTATCAGCGGCATGGATATGGAGTCGCATACGTCGAATCGGACGTTCACGTTATGACTTGTTCCGAGAAAAATTAGGTTACTTAGGTGGTGGTTCAACCACACTCTTAAATGCACTGAAGGCGGATATTGAGCAGCACGGTGGCATTATTCGGCTGAATTCGCCGGTACAAAAAATTCATTGCGAGCAGGGCAGAGTGACTGCCGTTCAGACTACCGAAGGCCTCGAAACCTTTGACAAGATTATCAGCACCGTACCTCTACCGTATGTGCCGCGCCTAATACCAGATTTGCCGCAAGACATACTTCAAAAATTTCAAGCGCTAAAAAATATCGCCGTGGTGTGCGTTATCGCTAAGCTAAAAAAGCCGTTATCGAAAAATTTTTGGTTAAACGTCAATGATCCAGAGATGGATATTCCCGGTCTGGTTGAATATTCTAATTTGCGTCCTCTAGATAATTCCATTGTTTATGTTCCGTTCTATATGCCCGGCGAGCATCCAAAGTTTGCTGAGGCCGATGAGGTATTTCTAGAGAAGGTTAAAACCTACTTAAAGAAAATAAATCCTGAATTACACGATGATGATTTCATTGATATACGCGCCAGTCGTTATCGTCATGCGCAACCCATTTGCGATCCTGGGTATCTGAGTAAATTACCGCCAACGGCGTTACCTATGCAAGGACTTTGGGTGGCTGACACTTCGTATTACTACCCGGAAGATCGGGGTATTTCAGAGAGCATAGGATTTGGTCGTCAGTTAGCG
>Ga0187844_10003092_pt1 | contig 11295 bp, 11 predicted proteins | sample SpaLakP09_SKY_50_FD_134517 | JGI IMG/M metagenome (GOLD analysis project Ga0187844, IMG submission 134517) | Oligotrophic lake water microbial communities from Sparkling Lake, Wisconsin, USA - SP09_SKY_50 | ecosystem: Environmental > Aquatic > Freshwater > Lake | place: USA: Sparkling Lake...
AGCGGCGCCATTGCAAAATTGAGGCAGACTGTGCTGCAGACTTCATTAGACTAAACCGAGGTCAACTTTGGGAAATCTTCGCGCAGCACCGCATACAGATAGGAATCATGGTACTGTCCAGCCTTGAAAATATCTTGGCGCAAGATTCCTTCGCTTTTACACTTCAACATGCGACACAACAGCGTAACGAGCTCTTGCGCAATACTTCCACCATAAATACGATTTAGGTTTAAGGTATAAAAAGCATGATTGAACAATAATTTGCAAGAATCCACAAAAATTCTCATGTTTTTGGCGCCGCGGTCACCGATTACAATAGACATTTCTGCTTTTCGATTGATATAGTCGATGTGGGCCAAGCTAATAATCCCAACAATGGGGCCGCCATCGATCCGACAAATCCCGAGCTGAATCCGATCAGTACAATTTTGTATATTTTGCTCCCAAAAGGCAATTTGAGATTCCACTGTTACTGGAAAATAATGCTTTTGTAAGGTCTTGCAGAGCTCCTCATCGTTAAACCAGCCATACCAACCACTATCGAGGACGTCTTTCCTAGTTAACACCTTAAGGATTACATCGTCCCCTTTAAGGAAAATGTCGCGCGAATCAATATGTTGGTTCATATTTCACTTTCATAAATAGTGTGCTCATAACCACCTACAATACAAGCAATATTTGACAATCTATGTATTAGTATTAATTAATCATACCTCACTAGATTCATCTTTTCCATTACCCCCCCCAAAGCAATTAATTCCAGATAAGCTTTGATAGACTAAGCGATGTTGAAATCTAAAAAAGAATACATTAACTTTGTTAGTAATTTTTTTATCGCCCTGTAACCAATCTTGACTACTATTCCATAAAATCAGATCAGTAATCCATTTTTTGGTGCATACCCATATCAATCTAATAATACTCAAAAAATTATCTTCCAAAACTATTAAGAAAATTAATGAATTTTTAAATAGTAAAGCCTGTTAATTTGACTTACTAAAAATATTCTTTATACTGCGTATCTAATAATATCTCTCTTTTAACTCATTTTTTCAAATCCACAATATTATGAGTAATTCCTCCAATTATCATGACTATGTAATTAAAGATGGCTATTTTATTGGTGATTTTGAAGGTCTTTATAAGAATTTTTCTGATCCCTGGAATCAGCTTGAGCAGCATAAAAATAATGGTGAAAAGAAAAAATTAATTCTTGCACTCTGCGACAATCTCAAGAATAAGTTTGGATTCAAAAGCATATTGGATATTGGTTGCGGCTTAGGTCATCTAACAAATGACTTAAGTAATGCTGGGTTTAATGCCACCGGAATTGATATTTCACTTACCGCAATAGAAAAAGCAAAAAATACTTATTTGTCTGTTAATTTTGAAGTTGGGACTTTATTAGATTTTGAAAAATTTTCTTCTGAAATTATCTTAATGTCTGATGTTACATGGTATTCCCTAGATAATCTAGACTGCTTCGTCAAGAAACTTAAAGCTAGAAAAGAGCCTACTGCGCTTGTCCACCTACTAACAACATACCCAGTTGGGGAGCAAAAGTATGGTGTAGACAAATTTACAAATCTGGAAGAAATTTTGAAATACTATAACTTGAAATATATTGACCAAGGCGTCTTGAAGGAATCTGTACATATAAATGCGAATTTCGGACTAACTTATTTCTCTGCTGTTAACTTTGGATATCCATGATCGGCTTCTATATTTATAAAATATCTATTGATTTTTTGCCCTCATTAAAAATTAGATCAACTATTGACATATTTGATATGAAGTCATTGCTCAATTGACTATACTTAGGATGCTGATATTCAAAATATTCAAATCCTAAATTATTATCACTAAAGCACTTACCACTTTCTAGATACGATTTTGCTCCGACTGGAGAAACATATTCGCTCGCACCGACTGCTTTGCAAATATTTACTAACCTTTCTTCGCGTCTACCATCCACCATCAAATCACTTGAATAGAGAATATTCTTCTTAATTTCGATGATTGACATTACCAGCTCAATGATAGCCATGTTTAAGTCAATTAACTTATTGTAACCTTTTTCATAAATACCAAAAAGTTCATTTGATATTAAATCAAAATGCTTACTTTTAGAATAGGCCTGAAATATTGAGCGCAGGTGCTTAATATTATAGTTAGAGCTAATATCAATATTTACAGAGTTAATCGCATGGTCACCTCGAACTCCTTTTAATGTAGGTACCGTCAATAGCAACTCGCTACCCGCTGAGACTATTCTGTTTCTTTGTTGCCACGAACGTCGTTCAAACTGGACATCATCTAATATGATAAATGTGTCTACACTCCTCATTAATGCAAAATACCCAAGCCAAGGCAAATAGGTAGGCTGCATAATAGCAACTCTATTTGACATGCCCATACTTATACATTCCAATAAGATCGACTGGAATACCCCAGTCAACGGCTCCAACAACGTCATGGAGGCGGCTTATCTGATCGTAGTAAAAAGCTGATAAGTCATTGTCCATATTGGGATTGGACGGATTGTATTCATGCTGGTATGCTGCACTCACTAAATGTTTAACAGATTTTCTAATCGCGCTCTCTCTAGTTACGCCACAAATTAATTTGCGATTTGGCGAAAACTGCTTTACTGTTTCGGGTACTCTATTTTCATAAATACTCATTGCAATCACTTTAGAGAGATATGGAGATAAGTGCCACCCATCTCTTTTGGTTCCAGTACAAATACATAGATTTTTATATTGGGTAGAATTTCCAATTAAAGGGTACATATCAGATGAAATCGGCCTCCAACCTAAATTTATTTTTGTAATTTCAGCCTTTTCAAATTTCCCACTTATCTCATGAACGACATTTCTCAAAATTGAGTAGACATTGTTAACGCGTGAATTATAAATAGGCTTATGTGAAACATAATTGGTTGCCCCCAGCAGAACTCTGTGAGAGCCTTCTTCGTCATTGACCCCTTGCGGTACAGTGTATATTCCACAGGCCAGCCCCCTATTTGGAGTTCTGATGCAATTTGGGTGTGTATGACCCACTTCGGGCTTTACCTCCAAACTGGTCCCTATTCCATAAAATATTTGTGGCCCTTCAAATTTAATGCCCGATCTATCAAACAGCTCATTAAACGAAGCACCGTTTGCTAAAAGATAGGCGTCTCCGCTAAGTTTTTGAAAATCATCCAACTCAACACCTGAAATTAGACCCCCATTCACCAGAATTTTATTCACATTACCATCTACGAATTTTATTCTCGTATGATTTTTTAGGACATACTCAAGCATCCCTAGAAATTTACTAGGCGAAGTCCAGCCCTCATCGAACATCTTAATTGCTCTTGATGCCCGATATCGTTGCGATGGTAGATATCCTTCAGTACCCCTTGGATCCACTATTTCATAATTCTGCCTAAATTTATCAAGCGCAGCTATTATGTAATCAAAGTTTTCATCATCGAAGTCGTTCGCTAAATGACCATTTACTATAAGAGTAAATTTATTCTTATTTTTTCCAAAAAAGCATGCGTCTAAAGTTGACTCACCCTTCCCTCCCGTATCTAAATAATTTTTATATACGCCTTCAAAGAAGTTAGGCCACATAGCCGCCGCCTCTCTACTCATCTGAAATCTGTCCATCTCTATTTGACTGGAAAAGGTTTCTGAATCAACCTCTGCAAATGAATTTAACATTGCTCCCGCCGCTAGGGAGCCTGATCCTAGCCTATTACCTTTTCCTAAAATAACTACCTCAGCGTTATTTTTTTGGCTGACAAGCTCATATGCCGCGGTCAATGCAATAATCCCATTTCCAATAATAATTATTTTCATAAGTAACTTTAAAATTTAATTAATTCAAATTTATCATGATGTATGCCGTAAGAATTAATTCTACTGGGCAAAATAGATATCACACGTTTATTTGCCATCAATGCAGCTATCATTGCGTTATTTGAGCACCCAATAACCATAGTAGCAGCGCTAATTTGATTTTCTAGATCATTTTTGTGATCAATATCAATTTGTAAATGACTAAATTTAGTTAGAAGATAAGAATATTTATTCTCACTCTCGTCTGGGTGTGGCCTAATAACTATTTTTTGGTCATTATTTATTATTTTCCTATAATTTTCCAAGAATAATTCGACAGCCTCATACTCACTAAAACCATAGTAATTGGGATCATTAAAGTATTTCAATCCATGCTCAGATATTGGGTCAGTTAAGTATAGAACTATGTTTTGAGATATATTTTTTATTTTTTTAAACTTATTTAAATAGTAGTTTTCTCCCACTACTATTTTTTTTGCGCCGAAGCATTCCTCAAGCTCCTTCTTGGCCTCCATTGAGTCCACAATGAATTTATCGGGCAAGGTGATTACACCCTCCCTTTCAAATCTATTTTTAATATTACCGACACCGTCAATTAATGCAATCGATGTAATTCCATACTGCCTAGCAATTCTAATCTGACTGAGTTCAGTCATCGAATTTGCGCTGGTAGCGACTATCAATTTTTCACTTGCCCTTAGGTCACCCGCCCCAGAACTTATGACATTTTCACAAAATTTTCGACGAAATATTTCATGTGCTGGCCCAGTAAAAATACCTGAAAATTTAATTTTTTTAAATAAGAGGTACTCTGATAATACTTCAGCTCCACCTGCATCATTGGCGGCCGCGAATATTTTCATCGCAATTCATCTAAGTTTTGCCATACCTTTTGAAAGCCTGCTATTACTAATTCAACATCTTCAGGTGGAAGTTGGTAACTACATATTGAGAAATCAATATAACTTTCATCATTTAGAGCCTCGGAAATCGGACACACTCCTTTTTTATAATTTATTACTCTCTTTTCCAATGGGTACCAAGGAAACCCTTTCGACCCATATGCAATTTTATTTTGGAACATTGGAAGAAGATGGATATTGCCATATCCCGAGCCTAGTCCAGTAACACCCTCAGCTGTCAATGCATCAATTATTTTTGACCTCTTAATCCCAAGCTTTCTTTCGTCAATTTTCATCGCATATACATAGTAGACATGCCGCATGCCCTTTTTAACAATAGGAGTGCTTAAGCCATCTAACTTTGATAAGCATTCTGTGAGTCTATTCGCAATGGTTATTCTTGAATTTGTTTTTTCATCTAACTTTCTGAGCTGCTCTTTTCCAATTGCAGACTCAATTTCACCAAGCCTAAAGTTATATCCAAGCATATTCACCAAAGAAGCATTCGGGATGCTCCCAACCACCGCTTCAGCATGATTTCGAATTAATTTAAGTTTTTGAGCATAATCATCGTTATTTGTAAATAAGACTCCGCCTTCACCTGTGTGAATGTGCTTATGAAAATTAAGGCTAATTCCCCCAATATCCCCACGAGTTCCAGCAAAATCTTGTCCATGTAATGCATTTGGTGACTGAGCTGAGTCATAGATCACCTTGAGTCCATATTTAGATGCAATTTTATCAATCGCATCATAATCACATGGATGTCCAAACAAATCGACCGCAAGAATTGCTTTTGTTTGTGGAGTGATATTTTTTTCAATAGAGGTCGGGTCAATGCAATAAGTATCAGGCTCAATGTCTGCAAACACAGGTAATGCATTCCAATGAAGAATCGAAGTTGAGGTTGCGCACATTGTCCAGGGTGTGGTGATAATTTCATCTCCTGGCTCAATGCCGATAGCACCAACAGCAGCAATCAGTCCTGACGTCCATGAATTGACAGTAATTGCATGCTTAACTTTAAAATATTTTTCACAAAATCTCTCAAATTCTTGAACCTCAATTCCTCCATTGAAGCCAGGACCAAATTCACCTACAAAATCAGATAAAACTCCTGACTTAACAACTCTTTCTGCAGCACATACCTCCTCAAAACCTAACGAATTGTAGCTTTCAAAAGATCTATTTATTAATTTTTTTCCGCCGTTAATTGCTAAATTCCCCATTTAATTCTCCAAATATGTAACCGCACATTCTATTGGCGTTAGGTTACACCTATAACCATCAAGTAATTTTAAAATTTCATCGCCAACATATTGAAAGTAGTAATTTGTATCTAATTCGAAACTTTTAATTTTATTCAATTTTAGATCCTTTATTCGAACATAACCCTGAATAAAATCCATATAAATTTCATAATTTATATTGCTAATAGTCATAATATAGTTATCTACTCCCCCTATCTGGCTCAAAATCATGCTATGCGAATTCGCAACATAACGTCTAATGCCTTGACTTAATTGCGTTACATCAAATCTGCTTTCATTCGCAATAAATAAAAATAAATCTAAAAAATGTGTCCCAATATTTTCATACTTACCTGTAAAGTGGCAATTAAAAAAAAGTGAAGTCTGATTAGAGACCATTTTCTTGATTGCTTTAAAAACTGGATTGGCACGTCTTTGATAATTTACGTAAGCATTTATATTGCTCTCGTTGCATATTCTATGTATTTCAGATGCTTCACTTATTGAACTACACAATGGCTTCTCAAAAAGATATACCTTAGGACCTTGAAACTTAGAAGCCCTGCTCACGCTTTCAGCACGACTTTGAGTGGTATTGGAAAATATTATCAAATCTGCGCTTTGAATATAACTCCCAGCGCTTTCTATGCTATCAAAAACTGTGTACCCTGTAGCCTGATGAAAAGTTTTTATCTTTTCATTAGAGGTATCGACTCCACATAGAATTTCGAATCTCTTATTGTCTGTGAGATATGCATAATGTGTTTCGATATTACCCTGATCTATATCATCGTTTTTTTTGAATCCAATGCTTCCCAAACCTATAACTACAACCTTGTATGAAATATCTTGAATTCCTTCGATAGATACTCTATCTCCAATCTCGACATCACTTTTAACCCGAGCGCCAATTAGTGCACTCAAGTATTTGGGATGCAGTCCATATGTTGGCCTGATAGCTCTTATATTTTCTAGGCTAATTTTTTCTCCAGCTTTTAAATCGGAGGTGTAATATAAACTTCTTCTGCCTCTGTAGTCTGTTTTTATACTTGATGGTATCTCGTAATCAACAGATCCTAAGATTTCCTCGGTTTCTCTGATTTTCTCAATCATTAATTTGAAATCTGAGACCGTAGTTGAAAAGAATGAGTCTGGACCAACATCGTTATCAAGGCAGATATGCTTTTCTATTAACTTTGCTCCGGCCGCAACTGCTACAACATCACTCTCATATCCAATTGTATGATCTGAAAACCCTATCAAACAACCAAATTTCTCCCTCAAATCTTGTATTACTTTTAAGTTTAATTCTTTTGTTGGTGCCGGATAGGTTGCATTACATTTTAATAATATGAGATCTCTAAAATCATTTTCATATGCTAGATTTATAATCTGATAAACATCTCTTAAGTCAGCTACACCCAATGAAATAATTACCGGCTTTCCTGCCTGCATGCACTCAGTAATTAGGCTGAAATCATATATTTCTGGTGATGCTATCTTAAACGCATCAGTTTTGCAATCAATAAGAGTCTGTACACCGCGCTTGCAGAAGGGGCTTGAAAATATGTCAATCCCAATATTGCGTGCTTCCAAAAAAAGATCTTCATGCCACTCCCATGGCATTGCAACGTCCGAGAAAAGTGAATAGAGCGTTGAATGTTTTTCCCAAGGACTATCGGATTTAATCAAGAAATCTGATTTAGTTGAGTTTAGTGTAAGAGAGTCTGGCCCATAACTTTGTAATTTAACTGCATTTGCTCCAATTTCTTTTGCATATTTTATTAACTCTTTCGCCTTAATTAAATCATTATTATGGTTGGCTGAAATTTCAGCAACTATATAAACAGGTTGATTTTCTCCTATAAAACTTGATCCAATTCTTACTTGGCTGCTAAACATAAGCTCTCACAAAGTATTCATAAGGTACGATATGTTCGTCAAACTCAACTTTGGTTATACCCACTTGTCTCATCATTTCTATCATTCGCTCATACCCCACATGGTAAGACCCCTTCAATCTGAAGTCTACGTAGGGTGACATTACATTAAAAAGTATTAATTTTTTGGTATAAGTTTTGGCCTCCAAAATCATATTTATTAAAAAATCATCCATCTCAGCCTGATCTAAATCAAATCTTTGAGTAAATACGCCATTCAATACTGTAAGGTCGGCTTTTGAAACTGAACTTTGCCTATCCACTAATATATCGCAACATAATAAATTTATCTCGGGGTATATGCGAGCTGATTGTGAGATGTAGTACTCTGAGATATCTATGCCCTGATAATTCACTCTGCAATGTGGTGATTTTTTTATATGGCCATATAAAATACATAGCCCACAACCAATATCGAGCAAATTAACGTCATTAGCATCAGACTCAACCAAAATAGTTTTTAATTGGTCTAGTATGAACTGGTATCTAGCTTCAGCCCTTTGTTCATTATTCCAGCCAACCCTTCTTACATCTTGGGACTCTTCTTTGGCGATTTTTTCATAATTTTTAAAAATTATTTTGTATTTATCTGAATTCACCAACAAGTCCACCCTCCGTCAACCAAAAGGCACTGTCCGGTTATATACTTTGCATCTTGCCCACAAAGAAATACAGCGGCTCCACCTAAGTCGCCTTTTTCTGCCATTCGCTTCATTGGTACAAAGTTTACGTACTCACTTACAAAATCTTTTGATTGACCGGCATAAAACCCCCCGGGGACTAAAGCATTAACTCTAATGTCGGGCGACCAGTAGGTTGCCAAGTACTTAGTCATATATTGCAGAGCAGCTTTACTGGCCCCATAATTTAATGGGCTATTTAATCCCGAATCCCCATAAATGAAGTGCTTAGGACTTCTTTCACCATAAATACTTGAAATATTTAATATGCATCCAAATTCGGACTTTCTCAAAAAAGGGGCAGTTAGTTTTGATAGGACTAATGGAACATTAACATTCAAATGAAAAACCGCATTCCAGTCATCCATGGAAATGTCCTCAACTCGGCCTATTTTTGCCGTAGCTGCACAATTTATCAAAGCGTCAATTCCAGATTTTTTAGCAGCGCTGTAAACTGCTTTCTCTAAACTTTCATATTTTTCGTAATCAACCTCGTAGAGGTTAATCAGACTCTTATGAATTAAGATTTTTTTTGATAATTTTTTTTTTGAGCCTTCTATATCTCTTGTTAATATATGGACATTTGCACCCTCAGATAAAAATCTATCGAGAATATCTGCAGCGTATTGAGATCCTGATCCCCCAGTAATCAAGATATGTTTGTCTATCATAGATTTATACAAAACGTTCTACTGCCTCCTTTATTACTCTACCCCTATCTAATAATTGCGACTCACTATCAAGTACGTTTACAGAAAAAGACCATGCTCTACTGAGTAAATCTACACTCCGTTGCCAGTCACGACTAGTGCTATTTTTGTAAACAGGATGATTTTTCCAAACATGATCCCAATACTCAACTGAGTGCCATCTGATGGCGTTGGGAACATTTTTAAAATTTACCCCCCTGGTGCTGAGAAATGAATTCAACACTTCTTTTTCAACGCTTTTTGGAATAAAAAATATGAGGCCATCATGGAGTGCTTCTGCATCATTTAGTTTTCTAAATTCAACCAAATGGTCAATCTTAGGCATAAGATAATCACTCAATAAATTAGAATTTAACTTATAGCGTGATACAATAAAATCTAACCTAGCAAGCTGAGCAATACCGACTGCAGCCTGAAGCTCACTCATTCTAAAGTTAAAGCCACAATTAAGCGCATGATCATCACCTCTCTCAATGCCTTGTAAATTAGCGTGCCCATGATCTACAAAAGCCATAGCCTGGGCAGCAAGTTCAGTATTTTTTGTGAATATAACGCCACCTTCACCTGTAGTTATCGTTTTGCCATAGTCAAGACTAAAGGTTCCAATGTCTGCAACTGTACCTAGATACTCGCCTTTATAGCGTCCGCCAATAGCTTGACATGCATCCTCGACAAGGAAAGATTTAGCATTACTGCAAATGGCTTTTAAAGCGTCAAAGTCAGCTGGATTACCCTGCATATCGGTAGCAATTACAGCCTTGAATCTATACATCTCCATCTTTGCGCACAAATCTATCGGACACATATTTAAAGAGTTATCTACATTGATAACAATGGGTATGGCATTACATGCCACAACCGCCTCAACGCTTGCTATAAAATTGTATGCCTGAATAGCAACATAATCATTTGCATGCACCCCCAAAATTCGCAAAGCTGTATATAGTGCAGCAGTCCCTGATGAGCAACATATTGCATTTGCGCCGAACTTAAGGCTCAATAACTTTTCAAATTCTCTTACTTTGAAGGATCCATTTCTTCGCGCCTCGAATCCATGAGCAAAGAGTACGGCACCAGAATCAAATACTGCTTTTACCTGCGCAAATTCTTCATCGCCTATTAGTTCATTTCCAGGCATATGTTTCCGCCAATTTTTTCCATGCCACGATTAAATCCTTTATTGCATAATTTTTAGGTAAGGCTCTAGCTAACAACATTGCGCGCTCGTAGTCCACCAGAGTATCCACAGTAACAGATATATCTGGTGCACAATCACAATCCTGATTGGGATCTAAGAAGCTTTTACTAATTCTATCATTACCATAAATCATTGAACACACATGCTCAAGGTGACTCTGATCATCAGCCCTCTCTAACGACCACTTTAGCCATTTGGGATTAGTTACAATAATATCCAACCCATCTGGATAGAGCCTATTTGGGCCAGAATTTGACACAAAATCTGAACCTGACTTCAGATAAAAATCAATGGTCTCGTCAATTAGAGAGGATGTAACGAAAGGATTATCAGCCGTTAATAAAATTGCAACATCAGAACCAGAAATATTGTGCGCATCCGAAACCCTCTTTAAAACATTGTCCTCATAACCCCTGAAGTGCATGGCCCTATGCTTATCAGCGGCATCAACTAAAACATCATCAGCGGCATTGACAGTAGTAGCAATAACTATTTCTGATAGGTGCTTACTTTTATCAATATTGCCTAACAGATACTCAATTACAGGGATATCTTCCAAAATCGGCAACATTACCTTGCCAGGCAATCTTTTAGAGGTCATGCGTGCCTCTATTGTTGCTACAATTTTCAACCCTGCCCCCTATTCATTCTTAGATTTTTTTCATATTGATTTTTTAAATTAAGGTCTACCACTGCATTCTCTCCAAAAATTCCTATTGCAACAGCATACCTCTGTGAATCGGTTTCATTGTTCTGTGCTAGAT
>Ga0187844_10003094_pt1 | contig 11287 bp, 12 predicted proteins | sample SpaLakP09_SKY_50_FD_134517 | JGI IMG/M metagenome (GOLD analysis project Ga0187844, IMG submission 134517) | Oligotrophic lake water microbial communities from Sparkling Lake, Wisconsin, USA - SP09_SKY_50 | ecosystem: Environmental > Aquatic > Freshwater > Lake | place: USA: Sparkling Lake...
CATCCGTGCGCACCGAGCGCCAGCCTCATTCTTGCCGGCCGACGGCAGCTGACGGCCGGCAAGAATGAGGCTGGCGCTCGGTGCGCACGGATGTTGATCAGGGCCGATGAGGGAGCCAGTCGAGGGGCAGATCGGGACCGATTCGGCGAGGAGCGCTTTCATGCCAGCCCATGCCGATGAACAGGTCAGCCAAAACGAAAGGCCTGTCTTCCAAACCTGCCCCATCGTGGCCGTGCAATCATTTGATCCAGTCGTGATGCTCGGCCCTGGATGATCGCATCGACATCGACCCTGACTCACCCCTCTAGGACACGATCCGAGAAGCTCAATGGGTATTGGCGTAATTCATACCGGCCTCAACCTCATTGACTGCACTGTCCACCAGCTCCATGGCTCTGATGCGATGGCCGCCTTTATTGGCCGACGCTTGTTGAAGCTCACTGCGAGCGACGCGCAACCACGCCAAAGAACTCTCCATGTGCGGCTGGTTTCCAGCTGGCGAAGCGCATGCAACCAAAAGCAAGACGATAAAACCGTAAATAAAAGACTTCATGGAAGATCGATGTCCTGCGATTATTGGCGACTGATCGGAGATGCTCAGCGCAAGCCCCGGCCTTTTTACAAGTTCACTTCTCAGCGTAGGCTTTACCCTTGCGCACTTCCTCCATCGCCTCATCAATCAAACGAATGGCGTTGACGCGATGCCCACCCTTATTGGCATCTGCACGGATCAACTCCGATTTGGCGCTTTGAAGCGCATCGAGTGCATTGTCCATGTGTGGTTGAGCAGCGAACGCGACCACGGACAGGGTCAACGCCGAAAACAGAATACCAGAAACAAAATATATGGATTTCGACTTGCGCATGACTGACTCCCCAATTGACAGTGAATTGAATTGCCACTCCAAATGGAATGGCGATTTTCGAACGGAACAGGTGACAAACCCTTCAGCAACATCAAACAGAGCTTATGCTGCATTCAGTTACCCAGGGATATTGACGGTGATTTTCAAATCCGCGTGCGCAGCTTACCATGCATTAATTGAATTAGATATGGTCCATTTGAACCAATTGGCACACTGCGCCCTGGGTGGCAAGGGGAGATACCGAGCAAAGCCACAACCCGTGCCCTCTGCAACTCCAGGTGCACAGCACGGGCATCATCTTCTGGGGTGCCAGTGAGATGCCGTGGGGTTAACACACCAAGGGGAACCAGCCTCTCCCCGCAGCCGACCGCTCGCGGCAGGAAAGCCTCATTGAGATTACATGCTGGGAAGAACAGAAATCAGAGCTTGAAAAAGTTGGCTGCTCGACACGGGCTTGTGCAGAACAGGGATGCCACTGGCCTGTGTTTCCCTGAGACGCTCGGCACCTGTATCTCCTGTGATCAGCAGTGCGGGCAAGGGCACTGCCAGACTTTGGCGCAAGGCGGCGATGGCCTCGATCCCGGTCTGATGGCCGCGCAGCCTGAAATCACTGATGAGCACGTCGGGCTGAAAACGCTGTGCCATGGCGAGCGCCATTTCAATCGACTGGGCTGCTTCACAAACACAGCCCCACGCATTGAGCAATTGCACCATGCCTTTGCAGATGACGGGGTCATCATCGAGAACCAGAACGCGTGCTTGGGGCAGCGCAGGTTTGCGATGTCCGAGAACGCCTGCGACATCGGGCATGGCATCAACCGCCAGTGGGAGTTCCACCCTGAACACGCTGCCGCGCCCCACCATGGAATCCAAACTGAGCCGGATGCCCAGCGCACGGGTCAGACCTTGAACAATGGCCAAGCCCAAACCAAGTCCTTTGTTGCGATCCCGCTCCGGGTTACCCAGTTGATAAAATTCTCGAAAAATGGCTTCTCGCTGTGAGGTTTCGATCCCTGCGCCGGTGTCCCAAACCTCAAAAACACCTGAGGCGCCCCTGCGTCTGAAATTCACCAGCAGACCACCCCGTCGGGTGTACTTGATCGCGTTGGACACCAGATTTCGAAGAATCAACTCCACCAATTGAGGGTCTGAGCGCACTGCCAACTTGCTTTCCCGCGATCGGTAATCCAGTCCATTGGCGTCCGCCTGCTGCGAAAACTCGCGTTCAATTTTGTTGAGCATGGGCTGAACCTGAAACACCTGAATTTGCGGAACGATGACGCCAGCATCAATGCGTGAGAAATCCAGCAAAGTGTTGAGCATTTCAGACGACGCTTCACGTGCCGCCATGGTGCTATTGAGCATTTCGCGCTGTCGTGAATCCAGCTGGGTACTCGACAAGACGTCCAGAAACAGGCCCTGTGCATGAATGGGCTGGCGCAGATCATGGCTGGCTGCGGCCAGAAATCTGGATTTTGCCAAGTTGGCTGTTTCTGCCTCCATTCGCGCCTCTTGTGCACGCTGAGTTTCCTCCCGCAATTGTTTGAGCAAATGGCGGTTCTCAAACAGAAGGTCAATGTTGGCGCGCGTCGCTTTGGCGTTGCTTCGGCCGTGTAAAAGCAACGAGCCCAGGTAGATGACAAACGTGAGCCCCAAGGCGAAATTGCTTGGGCCATCCAAGGTCCACGCTCTTGCCGTGAGGATGGCGAAGGTGGGCAGAAGAAAAGCTGCTTGCAACAGCAAAATCGGGCCCAAGGTCACTGTTGCACCGCCAGACACACCCGCAATGATCGCAATCACGAGGAAGCTGTGTTTCTCAGAGGCATGGCCCAGGACCAGCCATCCCAATGCGCCCCACAACAAGCCATGCAGGACACCACCGATCGTCAGTCGTAGCACCACGATCCTGGCACGCTCAATCGCGATGCCACTCGCCTTGTTCCGGCCCGCATGCCGACCTGCAATCAACAAGAGGGCGATCATCAACGCGGCCCAGATGCCCACGGTTGTTCCACCGAGTTCATCCCACAGAATCCAGCTCAGCAGGCCGACCAGCAGAAAATTGGCAACGATCCCCGTGGATTGGTTTTTGGCCACCAGCTGAAGCTGCTCCAACAGAACGGCATCGCGCTCCAGTCCCAAGGGGTTTCGCAAAAAACGTTCCACACGATGCTTCAGGGGCGTCATGTCACCCAATCAAGCCTTGCCGACGCGCTTCAAAAGCAGCTTCGGTTCGGCTGGACACATTGAGAAAAGCCAGAATGTCTTGAACATGCCGCCGCACGGTGTTGTGCGACAGGCTCATTTTCTGAGCAATGTGCTTGTTCGATAGACCCAGGCTCAATAAATCGAGCACCTGACACTGGCGGGGGGTCAGCCGTGCAGCACCATCGGCCAATGAAAGACCGTTTCTGAGTTCCCCCTGAGCAGCCTGCAGAATGGCTTGGACGATCGCCTGCGGAGATTCGGCCTTGGAAACAAATCCAGAAGCACCTCGCTCCAGCGCCGTGCGCTGGACCTGCAGATCGTCTTGGGATGAAAGCATCAGCACCTGGGTCAGAGGCCAGCGCTGCTTGAGCAGCGCCAGCCCCTCCAGCCCGCTCAAACCCGTCAGCAGTATGTCCAGCAAGACAATGTCCAGCACGTCCGCCGGACAGCGCAAGGCCTCTTCCAGCGTAGCGGCCTCCCATACCAGGCTGTTGGGAAGAGCCGCTTCAATGATCAGCCCCAGACCACCGCGGAACATCGCATGGTCGTCAACAATGAGGATGCGAATAGTCTGGTGGGGGATCATGGATCGATTACACCATTGGCAGCGCCAGGCTGGGCTGCCCCCAGTTTCCCGTCAATCCGTCGGCGCGCCATCAGCGCGTGGGGCGCCAGTCAGCAAAGGTGCTCGAAACACCACGTCGGGGTCGTTTTCAAACATCGACTTGATCATTTCGCGCAGCCTGCCGATGGCTGGATGTTTGTGAAAGCGAGGCCCTTGATGATGGAGCCCGAACGGCGGCAATGATCTTCTGGGAACTGCCGCCATTTCTCTGGCGTTTGTTTCAAAATACGCGGCAACGTTCGATCTCCAACGCACCAGCAGAGCGACTCATGAAAATCACGGTTGAAACCACGGTGACGGCGCCGATTGCTGCCGTGTGGCACGCGTACACGACACCTGAAGACATCGTTCAATGGAACGCCGCTTCAGACGACTGGCACACAACCAAGGCAAGCGTTGACCTTCGTGAAGGCGGCGCGTTTTCCTCGCGAATGGAAGCCAAAGATGGCAGTTTCGGCTTTGATTTCGCCGGAACCTACACCCGAGTGGAGGTGCATCAATGGCTGGAGTATTCGTTCGGCGACCGGCAGGCCAGCGTCGGGTTCACCGAGACACCCGCGGGCGTCCATGTCAAAGTGGAGTTTGACGGGGAAGACACGCATTCCGTTGAGCAACAGCGAGATGGGTGGCAAGCCATTTTGAACAACTTCAAACGGCATGTGGAGCGCCCAACTTAGGACAGATGCCGCGCTGCATCTGTGGCTGAAGTGGTTGATTGCGGGGATAGGACACGCGGGCCAGGCCGAGGAGGTGCCTCCAAAGCATCTCCATGCGCACAGATCCCCCTGGTTTGATAGGCGGCTCAGATAGACGATCTACACATCGATACTTCCAATATCGTTGTATAGTTGTTGCATGAAAGAACAAGAAGTCGTCCGCGCCCTTGCCGCACTGGCCCAAGAAGTGCGCCTTCGGGTCTTCCGTGCACTGGTCGTCGCCGGCACCGAGGGCATCACGCCAGGCGTTCTGGCCGAGCAACTGGCGGTTCCGCCCAACACCTTGTCGTTTCACCTGAAAGAGCTCGCCCACTCTGGGCTCATCAGCCAGGAGCGTCAAGGGCGCAACCTCATCTACAGAGCATCGTTCGAAACCATGAACGGGTTGTTGAGTTACCTCACCGAGAACTGCTGCCAGGGGGCAGCCTGCCTCCCGGCGGCAGCCCACCCATGTGACTGCTGAATACCCACCCAGGAGCGCCCCATGAAACGATTCCATGTCCACGTGCACGTTGACGATCTGGCCAAGAGCATTGGCTTTTATTCCACTTGTTGCTGAAGCCACCATGACCACCAAAGCCCCCCCCCTGAACGTTCTGTTTCTCTGCACCCACAACTCTGCCCGAAGCATCTTGGCCGAGGCCTTGCTGAACTCGATGGGAGAGGGCCGTTTCAAGGCCTTCTCGGCAGGCAGCAGCCCTCGGGAGAACCAGACGCCCAATCCGCTGGGCTTGCAGGTTCTGCAAAAGGCGGGCATCTCCACCGAGGGGCTGCGCAGCAAGAGCTGGGATGAATTTGCCACGCCAGAGGCGCCAAAGATGGATCTGATCATCACGGTGTGCGACAACGCGGCCGGTGAGGTCTGCCCCATCTGGCCCGGGCACCCAGCCACCGCGCACTGGGGCTATGCCGACCCCTCTGAAGGCGATGGCTCCGACGAAGAGAAGCTCGAAGCTTTCCGCAAGACCCTGCACCTGATCAAGCGCCGCCTCGAACTGCTGATCAATCTGCCCGCCGACAAGCTCGCCAAGACCAGTCTGCAAACAACGGCACGAGACCTTTCCAAGGACACAGCATGAGCGCCCCCGGTGAAGCAAGCGCCCCACAAGCAGCCACAGCGCCCATGAGCGTGTTCGAGCGCTACCTGACGGTCTGGGTGTTCCTGTGCATCGTCGCGGGCATTGCCCTGGGCCAATTCATGCCTGGTGTGTTCCAGGCCGTCGGCCGCATGGAGATCGCCCAGGTCAACCTGCCCGTGGGCCTGCTGATCTGGGTGATGATCATCCCGATGCTGGTCAAGGTGGATTTTTCGGCGCTCGGAGAAGTGCGCCAACACTTGAAGGGCATTGGGGTCACGCTGTTCGTGAACTGGCTGGTGAAACCCTTCTCGATGGCTTTTCTGGGCTGGATCTTCATCCGCCACTGGTTCGCACCGCTGCTGCCGGCCGACCAACTCGACAGCTACATTGCGGGGCTGATCCTGCTGGCGGCCGCACCCTGCACAGCCATGGTGTTTGTCTGGAGCCGCCTGACGGGCGGAGACCCCTTGTTCACGCTCTCGCAGGTGGCGCTCAACGACAGCATCATGGTGATCGCCTTCGCACCGCTGGTGGGCTTTCTGCTGGGGCTGTCGGCCATCACGGTGCCCTGGGACACGCTTCTGACCTCCGTCGTGCTCTACATCGTGATCCCCGTGATCCTGGCGCAATGGCTGCGCAAATCGCTGTTGGCGCGGGGCCAGCAAGCCTTTGATGCAACCATGGCGAAAATCGGGCCTTGGTCGATCTCCGCCTTGCTGGCCACCCTGGTGCTGCTCTTCGCATTCCAGGGCGAAGCCATCCTGAAGCAACCCCTGGTGATCGCGCTGCTGGCGGTGCCTATCCTGATCCAGGTGCTTTTCAACTCGGCACTGGCGTATGGGCTCAATCGGGCCATCGGTGAAAAGCACAACATCGCCTGCCCTTCTGCCCTGATTGGCGCCTCCAACTTTTTCGAGCTGGCGGTGGCTGCGGCCATCAGCCTGTTTGGCTTCAATTCGGGTGCAGCGCTGGCCACCGTGGTGGGCGTGTTGATCGAAGTGCCGGTCATGCTGCTCGTGGTGAGCATCGTGAACAACAGCAAGGGGTGGTATGAGCGTTCGGAGGCATGAATGGCTTCACGATCCAGCACAGCCCCCCGTCGGGCTCAGTGGCAAGGCTTGAACTTGCATGGATCCAATGGCGTAGAGAACCCGTCGTCGACAGAGGGGCCCCTCGCCTCACGGCGGCGCCGGGCCTGGGTGCGGCGGGCCCATGCAAGCCCGGCCACGCCTTGTTGACTGGCAAAAGCCCTCTTTTATGCTCAAAAAGAATTAATTCATGAACCAACATGAATTGCTGTTATATTCAGGCGGTGGAGCCCGGATGGCAAGCAAGCTGCCCAAAGCCAGGCGCCACACACAAAAGAGTGCGCTGCCTCATTTTTGAGGCGTCCCTCCAGTTGGTTTGTAGAGCTGCAGCCAACAGAGTTTTCAATGCTCACGCGGCTCGGTTCGAGCCTGCGCTTCTGAATGAATCAGATTTCAAAGACTTCCATTTCCATGGGCAAGTACGTCGTTTCGCCCACGACACACCAGACCGATTGCGGCCGCTTCCGCGCTTCCTTTTCGGTCCACCGGTCTCTCGGGAACGGCAGCTACTGCCGCGTTTTCCGCTTTGACAAAGCCTTCGCCTCTCGTGAAGCGGCCCGGCTCTTTGCGGTGACGCAGGGCTGGTTGCAAACCTGCATGGCCTCGCCCCCCGTTTGCTGACAACCGGCACCAGCCAGATCAGATCCAACACCCCCAAGCTGCAGCGCGCTTCCATGGCGCCCGTCAGCATCATGAATGTGTGCCACACCCTGCGCACCGCACTCCAGAAAGGCTCCAACATCAGCACCAAAATCTACGTGGGCAACCTGCCCTACTCCGTCGACGACGCCAGCCTGAAAAGCAATTTTTCCGAGTTCGGCAGCGTGTCATCCGCCCGGGTGATGATGGACCGCGAAACGGGCCGTTCCAAGGGCTTCGGCTTTGTGGAAATGGCCTCGCTTGAGGTGGCCCAGGCCGCCATCACGGGCCTGCACGGCATGTCGGTCGATGGCCGCTCGATTGTGGTGAACCTGGCCCGGCCACGTGAAGACAGCAACAAGTCCGGCGGCTACAGCGCGGCCGGTTACACCGCCACCCAACGCAAAGATGTGGGCTATGGCACAGGTGGTTACGGCGGCGGACGCTACTGATCTCCGCGTGCTCCAGTCAAAGGCCTGCTCTTGCGAGCAGGCCTTTTTTTCGTGCATGCGAGTGCGGCGCCCGCAGACCTCACTTCACACAACACCCATGTGCCTTGCTCACCCAAAGCCTTTGCGGAATTGGCTTGGACGCACGGTGGCGAGGCGTTGAAATGGCCGCCGGTCATTTGAACCGCTCAGGCTTGCGCAACGGATACCCGTAGCGGTATGCCGGTTCGAAACCCAGCCCCTCACAGAGCCGGATCGCGGGCGTGTTGGTGGCAAGCACCTGCAAAAACGCAGTCTGCGCTCCCCGGCGCACGCCCCAGCCCAGCAGCCCCTTGCACAGTTGGCGTGCCAGGCCGCGGCCTTGGCTATCCACGCGTGTCGCAATATCAAACAGTCCGAGCTTGTCATCCACCAGCACGCCGAACCCACAACTGAGATCCGGCTCAGACTCGGAGTGCACACCCCCAGCACGGTACGGCAATGCGGTGCAGCATCTCCCGATGCACAGCCTGATCCGTGCCGCGCTTGCCTGACGCCTTCTAGATGAGCGCCAGCATCATGCCGTTGCCATCGGCTTGATCAGGTTTGCGGGCGTGGTTTGATTCATCAAATGGCGCAGGGTGAACGAAAGCACGATGCCTCCCATGCAAATCAACACCATGCCAACACCGGTGGCCTGCCATCCGCCCCAATGACTGGCCACCCAACCCATGACTGGAGGGCCTGCAAACTGCCCCAGCGCATTGCATTGCTGAATCAGCCCTTGTGTGGTGGATATCGCGCTCGGGTCGGGGGAGATCTTCACGATCTGAGAGAACACCGTGGCCGGGATCAGGCCGCCGCAGGCTGAAAACAGCAAGGCACCCGCATAACTCAGGTTCCAGTGCTGATCGGCGTGAATGCCAAATGCGAACCACGCCCCAATGCCCATGCCCAGAAACGCCCATCGAATCACCCGATCGGCAGCCACCCCTTTTTGCAACATTTGCCCAGCCGCCAGATTGCCAAGAATATTCACGGCCACCACCAACGCGGTCAACGTGCCGGCGTGGCCCATCGACAACTGGCCCATCACATAGATCGAGGGCAAAAAGCCAATGCCCGCAACCCACGGCCCTGAAAAGCTGGCAAATGTCAGACCCAATACCCACGCGCCAGGTGTCGATACCGATGTCTTGATCTGGCCACGCCAATCACGCCGGACGGCATTGGGCTTGCCCTGAGTGTGCACGGGCGGCATCAGAAGAAGTATCAGACCCGCCATCAGCACAGACAGGCAGGACAACACGCACCAAACGGCCCGCCAACCTTCCCACTGCATCAGCCAAGGCACCATCAGCAACGCGAGCGCCACCCCCAGCGGCATGAAAGCGCCCCAAACTCCCAACATGGCATGCAGACGCCTGGGTGGCAAGAACTGTCGCAACAAACCGGGGCCGGACAAGGCCACCAGAAAATAGCCAATGCCCTCGATACCGCGCAGCATCAGCAGGGTGTTCACCTCACTGAACAAGGTACCGGCGGCGCTGGCCAGCGCCAGTACCCCCTGCCCCACCCACAAACACCGGCGCAAACCCAGCCACTCACAAGAAATACCCAACACCAAGCCAAAACACATGCCCGCCAGTTGCACCAGCGACATCAAAAAGCCTGATTGGACCCAGCTGATGTCCAGGTCGTGGCTGATCTGTGGCAAAGCCGGCGACAGCTTGCCCACGTGCATGGCTGCCAAAACACCCGTCAGTACCACCAACCACGATGCGCGCATGGCGCCCGCTTGCACCATGGATAAATCGGAGGCGGCCCCCCCTGTGGGCATGGGCCCACGAGCAGGGGCCTGGGGTTTCGATTCAGCCGAATCAATGGGTTCTTTCAACGTCATTGAGCTTCCCTGTTTTATGTACTTATTCAATATCCGAGCATCTGCGATGCTGTTATTTCTGCACGGCGATTGAAACCATCTCCACCGCGCCCTGTCGCCGCCAGAATCTTTAACCTCAAGAAACCGCACTTTCTCAGACTCAAAATCAATCAAACCGGATGTATTCAAATTGAATGATTTCCGCCTGCTGCGGCCCTCAAAGGCCAGCCATTGAATATTCAGGCTCCAACGGCCATGGCGGATTCATGGTGCCAATGAGCGGCCACCCACGGTTATTGAGCCCCAGCCTGGCGCCTCGCACCGCTTGGCTTTTCAAAAGCCGGCGCTTGATGTCCATGCAAGCGAATGCGTTGAAACCGAGACGGATATTTCAAATGATTGAATCCTGGATCAGCGTCTTTTCGCCAGAAGGGGCCACAGCAGTCCCGGAGCAGGCAGCAGATCCGCTCGCCCGGCTGTTCCGCCGGCGACGCGGACAAAGGCCCCAGGCAAAACGGTGGGTCCAAGAAGGCCCTCCACTGCTTCAAGGGCGCAGCAACCCAAGGCGAGAGCAGCAAAGCCGCCCCTTCTGATCCAACGCATACCCGACACTCCCTGACTTTTGCTGACCTTGTGAGATGACAAGGGTCAATTTCGTCATTTATCCCCGGAGTGTTGCAGACTGCACTTGTAAATTTGCGACTGCAAAGCAGGTGTAAGCCCTGAAGTCATCCTCCGTCCTGGCCAAGGTCTAGGTGACCCCCACAGCCGACGGATCACGTGATGCGGATGCCGGGTCACGCCGAGCAGCACGGCCTGCCATGGACCGACCTCGCCACAGGGGGTGACGTCGGTCCAGCGGCGCCGTACACCCGTGATCGGCTTTCATGCCCCTAGAGGTCACTTCGCGTCGCTGGCCACAGCCTCATTTCGGCCGGCGACGAGAAAGTGAAAAGGCCGTCGAGCCCGAGCTGGGCCATTGCGCACAGATCACCTGCACCTGCTGCTGGATCACCTTGGCCACCTGCGCGCGCCGGGCCGGCCCCAGCCGGCTCGAAATGGCCGCAACGCTGATGGCGGCGATGGGGTTGTCGGGTGGAAAGGCCACACCCACGGCAGCCGTGCCGGGCGTAGCCGCGCTGTCCAGAAAGGCATAGCCCTGCGCCTGGCTCTCGGCCACGGCCCGGTGCACAAAGCCCGGCTCGAAGGTGCCGAACCTGGCGTAGCGCGCATCATTGGCCTCGACAATCTGCGCCACCTCGGCTTCGGGCAGCGCACTCAGGATCGCCAGCCCCCCTGCACCCACTCCCATCGGGCGCCGGATGCCCACGTCCAGCGTCAGGGCCTTGATCGGGTAGTCGCCCAGCACCCGGCTGGTGCAGATGGACTCCACACCGCGGCGCTCGCTGAGGTAGACCGTGTCCTGGGTTTCGTCAGCGATGGCCTGCATGGCCTGCTCGCACACGTCGGCCAGGCGAAAGGGCGGCTGCGCCAGCAAGCCCAGTTCGTACAGCAGCGGGCCCAGGTGGTACTTGCGCGTCATGGCGTCACGCACCACCAGGCCCTCCAGCTCCAGGCGCTGCAGCATGCGAAAGCAGGTGGACATGGGCAGCCCACTGACGCTGACCACATCGGCGATGCGCATGCCGCGCCGCCCGCGCGAGGCCACCACGCGCACCGGCACCCAGAGCATTGAACGTGTTGTGGGCATGCTGCGCGTGGTGGCCTCGCGCGGGCGGCGCGGCATGCGCATCGC
>Ga0187844_10003095_pt1 | contig 11287 bp, 8 predicted proteins | sample SpaLakP09_SKY_50_FD_134517 | JGI IMG/M metagenome (GOLD analysis project Ga0187844, IMG submission 134517) | Oligotrophic lake water microbial communities from Sparkling Lake, Wisconsin, USA - SP09_SKY_50 | ecosystem: Environmental > Aquatic > Freshwater > Lake | place: USA: Sparkling Lake...
GTGGTCCGCTGTGGCTGTGGGGCTTGCGCGCCGGCTGCCTGGTGGCGGTGCAAGCCGCACGCCAACTGAAGCTCAGCTGCAATTTCCTGTTCTGGCAACCGTCCTCGGCGGGCAAGCTGGTGCTCCAGCAGTTCCTGCGCCTGAAGGTGGCCAGCACCATGCTGGACGGCGGCGCCAAGGGGGCGATGGAAGCGCTGCGGCAGGACCTGGCGACGGGACGTGCCGTCGAGGTCGCCGGTTACACGCTTGCAACCGGACTGGCCCAAGGGCTGGACGCGGCGAGCCTGCTGCCGCCGCCCTCGCCGGCCTCATCTGCCGCGCCAAGCGGTCGTCGGCTCGAATGGCTGGAGTTGTCCACCCGTCCGGACGCCACGCTGTCACCAGCCTCCACCCAGGTGCTCGATGCCTGGCGGCTGGCCGGCTTTGCCGTGCGCAGCCGGGTTGTCAGCGGTCCGGGCTTCTGGCAAACGGCCGAAATCGAAGACGCCCCGGCTTTGATCGAGTCCAGCATCCTCGCGCTCGGCTCATGACATTCACCGAATCCACTTTGAGCTTCAGCTGCGCCGGTCAAGCGCTGGTAGGCATTCTGGCCGCGCCCGAGCAGCCCTCGCGCCGCGCCGTCGTCATCATCGTCGGCGGCCCGCAGTACCGCGCCGGCAGCCATCGGCAGTTCGTGCTGCTGTCTCGTGCCCTGGCGGCCGCCGGCCTGGCGGTGCTGCGCTTCGACTATCGCGGCATGGGTGACAGTGACGGTGACATGCGCACCTTCGAGCAAGCGGACGCGGATGTGGGGGCTGCGCTGGATGCGCTGCAACAGCAGCTGCCCAGCGTTCAGCAAGTGATGCTGTGGGGCTTGTGCGACGGCGCGTCGGCCGCGCTCCTGTATTGCAATAAGACGCAGGACCCGCGCGTGCACGGCCTGTGCCTGCTCAACCCCTGGGTGCGCTCCGCCGCCAGCCTGGCCCGTGCTCACGTCAAGCATTACTACCGCCAGCGACTGCTGCAGAAGGAGTTCTGGCGGAGGCTGCTGAGTGGCAAGGTGGCCCTCAAGGCCGTGGGCGAACTATTCCAGAATCTCCGCCTGAGCCGAGGCAGGCCGGTGCCTCAGGACAGTGGCCCGTTCCAGCAAAGAATGGCGCGCGCCTGGGCCGCATTCCCGGGCCCCATCTTGCTGCTGCTCAGCGGCGACGATTACACCGCTCGGGAGTTTGTCGAGTACGCCGGCATGGACGCGGCCTGGGCCGGGCTGCTGGAGCAGCCCAATGTGCAACAGCATGAAATTTCCGGTGCTGACCACACCTTCTCCAGCGCCGCCTGGCGTGCCGAGGTCGAACGCATGACCCTTGATTGGGCGGTGTCGCTGTGATGCGCTACCAGCGTTTCGACCCCAGCGCCTGCGGCTTTCCCCGGCCCAAGGTGTCGGTACTGCCGCCGCTGGGATGGGCGTCGCTGGGAGGGCATAAACCCGCCTGCATCAGCCTGATAGGCAGGCATGCACAGCCCTTTTCGCGTGCTCGCTACGCGCTGACAGAGGCCCTGCGGCACTGTGACCTCGGCCCGGGAACAGCCCTGCTGGCTCCCGCCTATCACTGCCGCACCATGATTGACCCAGCCATCCGACTGGGCGCGCAGGTGCTTCTTTACCCCTGTGGCGCCGACCTTGTGCCCGATCTTGCAGCGCTGCGTGTGCTCCTGGCCCAGACTCAGGCACCGGTGAAGGCCATGCTGGTGACGCACTACTTCGGCTTCGCGCAGCCGATGGATGCGTTGATGGCGTTGTGCCAGGCCCATGGCATCGATGTGATCGAGGACTGCTCCCATGCGATGTTCGCCGAGCCCGACGGTGCCATGGGACGATCGGGCCGTTTCGGCGTTGCGAGCCCGTACAAGTTTTTCCCGATGACCGACGGCGGCCTGCTCTGGGCCAACGGCGAGGCACTGCCTGAACCGCGCCAGGCTCCTCGTCCACCCTCGTTGCGGGCTGAGCTGAGCGCGGTGCTGCATTCCTTGCGCGGTGAACCCGCCACCGCGCTTCAGACCGACGCGCAGCGGCCGCTGCCATCAGCACCCCGGGGTGCAGATTTCGTGGTGGAGGAGCCAGGCGTATCGCTTCACTACGTCGAGTCCGAGGAGGGGCTGCGCAGCCTGACCTGGTCGCGCTGGGTGATGCGGCGTACCGACCAAGCCCGCATGGTGGAGCGGCGCCGCCAGAACTACCAGCGCTGGCTGAAGGCTATTGCAAATCTGCCGCATTGCCGCGCCCTGTTCCCGCTGCTACCCGATGCCACCGTGCCTTATATGTTCCCCTTGCTGATCGAACAGCCAGAGCTGCATTTCGGCACTCTGAAAGCACTGGGGCTGCCCATCTGGCGCTGGGATGACATGGCCATGTCGCCCTGCCCGGTCGCCAGGGACTATCGGCTGCATCTGCTGCATCTGCCTTGTCACCAGGAAGTGAGCGAAGAACAGATGGACTGGATGATCAGCCAGCTCGTTCGCGTCATGCGACAGACGGCCATCAAGGGAATCCCATGAGCAGATGGACCATACGACGTTTAGGTGCCGAACTGGGCGAAGACGCTGTGGCCTGGGATACGTTGAACAGGCGCTTGTTCAAGGCCAACCCAATGCTGGACAGCCGCTTCGTCAATGCGCTGATCGGCTGTTTCGGGGCCGGCAAGGTCGTCCTGGCGGTGTTCCGCGAAGAGGCCGTCATCGAGGCCATGTGCCTGCTGTTGCCCCGCCGGTTCGGCTTGTGGGCGAGCTTCCTGCCTGCTCAGGCACAGATTGCCCCCGTGCTGCTGACTCGTAACGACATCGTTGACGAGCTGATTCGCGCGCTGCCCGGCATGGCGATGCAAGTGGACTTTCTTTGCAACGATCCGGAGTTTGGTGACCTTTCCCACGGCGGCACATTGCCCGGCAACGTCGTCGATCATGCATTGACGATGTGCATCGACCTGAGTGGTGGAGTTCAGCAGTATTGGGCCAGGCGTTCGGACAAGCTAAAGAAGAATCTCACCCGCTATGAGCACCGGCTGGCCCTGGAGCAGCTGGAAATGCGACTGGCGCAGATCAGCGCCCCTGAACAGATGGCGGCGGCCTTCGAGCGCTACGCGGCGTTGGAAACAAAAGGCTGGAAAGGAAAGATCGGCACCTCCCTGACGCTTGAGCACGCGCAGGGTAAGTTCTACCAACGTGTCCTCGATCGCTTCGCCGAAACCGCCGGCAGCGTGATCTACGAACTCTGGATCGGCGATCAGTTGGCTTCATCACGCCTGACCATTGCCGTAGGTTCGACCCTGGTCATGCTCAAGACCACCTACGACGAATCGCTCAACCGCTTTGCGCCCGGGCGTCTGCTGCTGAAGCAGGTGATCGATTGCGCATTCGAGCGCTACCCAGGCGGAACGATCGAGTTCTACACCAACGCCGATGCCAACCAACTCGCCTGGGCAACCGGTCACCGATGGATCAGTCATGTAAGCTTCTTCAGGAATGCGGCGGCGAAACGGTTCTTTGAGACCGCAAGAGGAGCCCGCCGCGTGGCAATGCCGCCGACGCAAGCCCGGACTCCTGTAGAGACCGCGGTCAGTACATTCAAGCACCCGGCAGATCTGCCGCTCGATGTGCGGCGGCTCTTCGACAACGCAGAGAAGCGCAGCTTCGAATTCGGTTTAGGCTGGTTCGAGAACCTGGTCAACACCGTCTATCCGGACCATGCTGGCGTGCACATCCACGTGCTGCGCCACAAGGGGCTGCCCGTTGCAGCCATCCCCATCCTAGTCAATGCAGCAGGCCGCTGGAACCACGCCGAGTCCCTCAGCAACTATTACAGCGCGCTGTATGCCCCAGCCTTCGCTCCAGAGCTCAAGGCGCGCCATCTAGTGCCGCTGCTGCAAGCCATCTGGCGCCAGCATGCACCGCTGGATTCGCTGAAGTTCATGCCCATGGATCCCCAATCCGCGGAATACAACAGGCTGCTCGAAGCACTGAAGCTGGCCGGCCTGCTGCCATTCAAGTTCTTCTGTTTCGGGAACTGGTATCTCAAGGTAGAGAACGATTGGGCTCACTACCTGAAAGAGCGTAGCGGAACCCTTCGCAACACCATCAAGCGGATGGGGAAGAAGTTCACCGCCGATGGCGGACGGCTCGATATCGTGACAGGCGGGGCCGCGCTTGAATCAGGCCTGCAGGCCTACGAAAGCGTCTACGCCTCAAGCTGGAAGGGTGCCGAGCCCTATGTGAACTTCATCCCCGGCCTGGTACGCAACTGCGCAGCGCGAGGCTGGCTGCGCCTGGGCATAGCCTGGCTGGGAGACACCCCGATCGCGGCCCAGCTCTGGATCGTCAGCAATGGCAAAGCGAGCATCTACAAGGTCGCCTACCACGAAGATCACAAGGCCTACGCCCCCGGCACGCTGTTGACCGCGCTGCTGATGCAGCACGTCATCGAGCAGGATCGCGTCGACGAGGTGGACTATCTGATTGGCGACGATCCTTACAAGAAGACCTGGATGAGCGCACGCCGCGAGCGCTGGGGCCTGATGGCCTACAACCCACGCTCAATCAGGGCCTGGCCCGGGATTGCGCGGGAACTGGGCGGTCGGATCCTGCGTCATGCGAAAAAAAAATTCAAGCGCAACTCCTCAGCCGAGACTGAAGCCTGACAACATCAAATCAGTGCCTTGCCCACATAGCCATTGACGGGCACATTGACCAGCTTGGCCACTGTCGGCAACACATCCAGGATGGACGCCTTCTCAGCATGGAGTTTGTGCTGACCGGTCTGAATCCACAGGCAGCCATCAGGATGGTGACGCCCGCTCTTGAGGCCTTCAATCTTGTAGAAGAGATCGAAGAAACTCATGTTGAACGCCGGCTCAACGGCCGAACTGAGCATGCTGTCAGGGGCAATCACTGTACGGATCTGAGCACCGAAGTACAGCGATCCCGGCGCACCATCATCAAAGCCGAACACCGGTTGACCATCCAGTAGCAGTGATTCCAACTGCGCCCGTGCTTGGGCCGCCTCCTCCTGGCTACCGAACTGCGCCAGGAACTGATGGGTCATCACCGGCTGCAGGGAAGTTGCGCGCAAGCCCAGGCGGGCAAACAGCTGTTCGATATTGCGCGGGCGATAGAAGTTATGTCCACCGATATGTTCGTACTTCAGATAGGGCTGCTGGCTCAAGGCGGTGGCGAAGATGATGCGCGTGTCGGTGCCCGCCAGCTCCATCATTTCGCCCAGCAGACGGTCCATCTGGCGGTAACCGAACAGGATCGCATCCTTGTACTGCGCGAGATCTTCGGCACTGGGCTTGACCGTGTACTTCTCCGGATCCATATGGCGCCAGAAGGAATGCTGCAGATGCGCGGTGCTGTTGGCGAAGAAGGTCGAGAAGTCAGGCTGCAGCTTCTTGAAATAGGCGCGGAACATGTCGAATAGGAAGCGGTCCTGCAGCCCCACACGCTGCCAATGCGTCTTGCCGCCGCTAAGGAACTCGGACCAGTATTGACGGGCCACCGCCGCGACCGTGGCAGCGCTCAGGCCGTTGCGCAGCATGAAGCCGATGAAGTCCAGCACGCCGCGAATGCCCAACTGCTGGTTCTTGTTCGAGTACTCGCGCACCTGATGGCTGACGAAGCGGTGGAAGGCGTTCAACTCTGGCGGATAGGCCTGCTCCGAGGTACACCAGGGATCGGGCAGATAGGCCGAGCCCGGGTAAGCGAATTGCCGCGCATTCATGCTGGAGCAGTTCCAGACCTTCTTGCCCTGCTCGTGCAGCAGCGACCAGATGTCGGCGTGCCCGGCCCGCGGCCCGTCTGTCAGGTGGAAGACCTTGTGTTCCGAGAAAGGCAGGCCGGTATGGATGGAATACCACTGGATCCAGGGCTCCAGACTGCTGGGCTCCTGCTCGTCGGCCTGGGTCGTGAAGACCGCCGACACCGCGTGCAGGCGCTTGAAATTGGGCAGATCGCCGCTGGCCATCCATTGGTCCAGCAGGGCCGGACACAGCTCGTTGAATTCGACAAGAATCACTTTTTGCATGGTCATCTTGATCACTTCATTGCTATCGGTTCAAGCCTGTCGCCACTGGATTGCGCAGGCGCTTGCCATCCTGGCGAAATTTTCGTGCGCACGGGCAATTAGCTCGGCCCGTTTCACCTGCCGCCGGGCCGCCGGCACGGCCAGGGCAACACCGACCTGCGCGTTGGCATCTACCAGTTGAACGCAGCGCGCCTGCTCGGGCAGATCCCAACTATCCAAATAATAGTCGAGCTTGCAAGGCTGCTCGCTCAAGCCCAGGTGCGGCACGGCAAAAGACTGCGAAGTCACATTGCCATGCAGGCTGGTGCCCAGGAACAGGCCGGCACGGGCGATCACATGCATGATTTCCCAGATGGACGCCTCGTCGCTGACGATGGCTGCCGGCGTGCGCAGCTTGGCCAGGATGTCGCGCAGAGCGACCTGGTCGTCGAGCCCGACATAGCGGCCGATCGGCAACAGCATGGCGCGCAGGCCGTGAGTTTCGTAAATCGCTTCCAGCGTTGCCACGATGCGGTCGGTGTGGCGGCGCGAATAGGCCAGGTTGGATTGGAAACAGACATAGGGCCCAGCGTCGATGTCGGCCTGCAGCGCATCGCTAGTGTGCCGCGCCAGAAACTCCAGCGGGTATTGCTCCGACATCAGTACGGCCGAATCGGGCGTTAGCGCCACATCGATCTTGTGCTCGATCGGCGAAAAAAGGCGCTTGGTCTCGACATCTCGGACGGACAGATAGCTGGCCTGGCTCAGGCGCTCTAGAGTGCGAGCCTGCACAGACGGCGCCAACTTGGAAAACTCGGAACCGCCCACCGCGTTGTAGGCCACCTTCACCCGCACCGGGAAGTCCTCGGGGCCTGCCACCCATGGGAATGGCGCCCGCGAACCGAAGTAGCGCCGACTGAGGCTATCCACAGCCGCCTCGCCAAGCAGGCGCTTGGCGTAGTAAAGCGCCTTGTTGCCGGTTTCGCCTAGCAGATTGGCATGCATATAAGTCCAGTCGACGCCGATCGTGCCGCCGCCGGCGAAGAGCACCACATCGTCGCGGCGCAAGGCACCCTGCTTGTAGAGCGCGCGCAGCGGCAGGGTCTTGAGCGCACCGTAGCGCGTCAGATCGCTTTCGATCAAGGCATGGACGGCCACTTCGGTCATTGGGCTGTGCGCTGCCAACTCGTTTTGGACCACCAGCGGAAACAGGAGGTCACCGTAGTTGAAGCGGTCGAATGCGCCCAGTAGGGCCGCCCGAGGTTGCGCTGCGGAAATGGGTGTCATGTGGGATGGCGTGGATTGACGGGATGCACGGGCTTTGCCTCGATGCAGATCAGGCCGGCTTCTTGCCAGTCAACAATGCGATAGCACCGCCGAACTGTGTTGAAAAGAACAGGCGCAGCGTTAGCAGGTAGCTCGCGGCGCCGACGCCAACTTCGATCAGCAGTTGGATCAGAGTATTGGTGGTGCCGACAAAGAAGGTCACGGCAAAGATACACAACGCCATGATCGCAGAGGACACAAGCGACGGCGCCAGCACTCGCGCGATTTTTGCCAGTGACGTGTCAAAAGCCCGTTTGCTCATCTGCAGCGTGAGCAGCAATACAAGCGGCTCGACGATTAGCACGGCAGCAACCAGCCCCATCAAGCCATGTCCGCGACTCATCAAGACGAGCGGCAGAAAGATGGCGAAGGCGATTGCTGTCGACTTGAGGGCCAGGTCCGCATGGCCGATGCTGCCCATCACCTGGCGAACAAACGAGGTGGCGCCGCGCATCGGCATGGCCAACGACAGCAGAGCCAGCGGCAAAACCGCTGGACGCCAGGTTTCGCCGAGCAGCGTCAGCACAAAGGCATCGGCGACACAAGCAGTTCCGACCATGATGGGCAGCAGGGTAAGGCCGGCGATGCCCAGGGCCTTCTCGAAGTAATGCGTCACAACGCCGCGCTGCTCCTGGAACTTGGAGAACGCGGGGAAGATGATCGGGTTGATCACCGGCATGATCTTGGACAAAGGCAGCAAGGCAAACTGCAGCGCAACCACAAAAACACCCAGCAACTCGGCGCCCATTGCGGGGCCGGCAATCAGGGCCGGCAATGCATTGCTGCTCATGGCGATCGCGCTGGCCAAGGCCATCGTGCCGCCAAACGCAAGCATGCTGCGGGCCGGGGCAAAGCGCAGAGAGGGTATCAGGAACCAGGGTTGCAGCACCATCAACATCAGCACCAGCAGCACTCGGCTCAGCAACATGCCGGTAACCAGTGCCCATATGCCGAAGCCGAGCATTGCCAACACCAACATCACGATTGAAGTGATGACACTCGCCACCAGCTCGGTTGTGGCCTTGAGCTTGAACTTGAGCTCCCGGTCCAGCAACGCGTTCGGAATCACACGCAAAGGCACCAGCAGGAAGATGAAAGCCAGCACCTGGGCGAGCTCGTCAAGCCGTGGCTCCTTGAAATAGGCTGCCAGCAGCGCACCACCAAAAAAGTAACTGAGAAACAGGCCACCGTTGACCAGCAGCAGCCAGCCGAAGACGCTGCGTATTTGCGCCTCGTCGAGCTTCTTCGAGCGCACCAGGGCGGTATCCAGGCCGAAGGTGCTCAGCAGGAACAGCAATTCCAGCGGCGCCTCCAGCATAGCGTTGAGGCCATAGTCGCTCTTGCTGATGTAGCGCACGACGACAATCGTGCTCGTCCAGCTGATGATCTGGGCGATCAGGCGGAAGGCCGTGGCCCAGCGGGCTCCAGCGAGAATTCGGCCCACGATCGCCGCGTTGTCTTGATCCCGATTCATGGGCGGAAACACTGATTCAGCGCTACCACTTCGGCGTCCAGCCGAGCGCAGCTAAGGGGACAAAGGCCAGATATTTGAGCTTTTGCGGCGAACACCACCAAGCTTTCAGCAATGACCGCAAAGCCGTCACCCGCCGTCCGTACTGCAGATGACCGGCCGCAAAGCTGAGGTGATAACTGGCCAGTTGGTCGAGGAACTGACGGCGAGGCACGCAACGGCCATCGCGGCTGCAATAGCCCCATTGCCGGGCAGTTTGCTCCAGCAGCACCGTACGGTAATCGACCTCGCGGACGATCTTATTGCCCTGGAGGTGATGTTGACGGTACAAGGTCGTCGCACGTCGCAGCTTGCTCATCTTGAATTGACGGCTGATGCGGAACCAGAGCTCCCAGTCCTCACTGAAGGGCAAGCCTTCGTCGAAGCCGCCACACGCCTTGAAGACGGTGGAGCGGAACATGGCCGTGCTGGTAAGCATCCAGCAGTCCAGCAGAAAAAGATGATAAATCCAGCCCGAAAATTCGGGGTCGACGTCATCTGGCGTGACCGTCACATCAAAGCCACCTGGCCTGGGAAACTGCCCCTGGCCATTCGCGTGCCAATTGATGAAACTGCTGTAGACAACCCCTATCTCAGGGTTTGACTCAAATTCTTGCAGCTGTCGCGCCAATTTTTCGGGGAACCAGTAATCATCATGGTCCATCAAACAAACAAATTCGCCGCGCGCCTCCCGAATACCTCGATTGCGTGCGGCACAAACCCGCGCATTGGTTTGAGTGATGAGCCGGACCGGTGCGCCGTAGGAGGACACGATTTCAACAGTTCGGTCGGTTGACCCGTCATCCACGACGATCAACTCGATGTCCTTGAAGCTTTGATTCAGGACACTGTCGAGGGTCGCCGCAATGTAGGGTTCACAGTTGTAGCTGGGTATGATGACTGAGACTTTCGGCATTTCGGCGATCACATCCCAGCGATTGAAAGCATTTGCTTGTTTTGGCACCCATTCGGGTGGACGCAAGTATAGACGCAGGCCGCCTGCCAAAACGCCATAGAAGCCGCTCATACAGGGGGGCTGCGCCTCACAAGGACGGCCTTCTGATGGACAGTCAAAGCCTGCAACAGCGACACTCCCAGCGACTGGGCGCAGTGCAGGCATTCGCATCGCCCGGAAATCAGTCCAAGCTCAAACTTCGAATCATTCAGCGCCAAGCGACGCAACTACCCAAACTTTATCTGCCGACGATTTTCGCCGCCAGAAACAGGAGAAGCTCATGAACCAGTCAGATGTCAAATCACGCCCGAGAGTACAAAAACCCGCCATCTGTGTTGCTGGACTTCTCTTGGTTTTTGCAGGCTCGGCCTTCGCCGCACGCCCGCCCGACATCAGTGAATCTGAGATGAGATCTCTTCCGAGTTGGTGTCCTGATACACAGGGATTTCAGTACGGATATAAGCAGTCGCCCAGGGCCGCACGCTGGGAGCAAATATTTGGGGACAGCTTCTGGCAGATACACCACTACTGCTGGGGAATTATATATTTGAAACGTGCACAGGCGGTTTTTGGAATCGCCGACAAGAAGCTTTCCCTGCTATCAAATGCATTAAATGATTTTGATTATTCGGTTAAAAATTCAAATAAAAAAATACCAATAATGCCGGAAATTTATCTCAGAAAGGGCGAGACTGAAGTTTTACTGTCTGAATTCAAAGGCTACGAATCTCATCTCAGCTACGCCCAGGACTCTTTCAGACGCGCCAGGGAAATTAAACCAGATTACTGGCCGGCCTATTCTTTCTGGGCGGAGAAACTGATCAAGATCGGGCAAAAAGCAGAAGCAAAGGAACTGGTCAGGACTGGGCTCGAGCATTCGCCTGAATCGAAGGTTTTGCAGGATCAATACAAGGCGTTGGGGGGTAATTTATCGGACATAAAACCGATAGAAGCTTCTGAGCCAGCCGCCAGCGCAACCAAACCGATCGACAAAGAATCAAATCCAGGCTGATTTTCCGAGCTGCGCCGGTTTGGCAAGCGCGATGCGGCGCAGAATCACAAGCATGGCAAAAATCATGTATATGTATTCAAAGTACGCCATACTCAGGGACGCCCCGGAAACACAATATGCGATCAGGCTATATTGCAGGCTTATCGAAAGATCTGAGGCCCATCGCAGTTCGGGCCGTTTCTTTGCAGCCTCAATAACCATTGAAGCATTGCGCCAAGCACTGGCAAGTATCGCCAAGAAAACTATTAAGCCCAGGAAACCCATATCACCCAGAACCTGAAAATAAATACTGTGCGCGGCATGAGACGCGTAGGGATCTGGGGCTGGCGTGGGAATGAAGTCAAGCTGGTCGATCTTCCGAGAGTAGGCGCTCCAAACGGAGAATTGCTGAACGGCATGAAACCCCCCACCAAGCAATGGCTGATCCATTGCAATCAGCGTACTCAGTTTCCA
>Ga0187844_10003097_pt1 | contig 11283 bp, 7 predicted proteins | sample SpaLakP09_SKY_50_FD_134517 | JGI IMG/M metagenome (GOLD analysis project Ga0187844, IMG submission 134517) | Oligotrophic lake water microbial communities from Sparkling Lake, Wisconsin, USA - SP09_SKY_50 | ecosystem: Environmental > Aquatic > Freshwater > Lake | place: USA: Sparkling Lake...
CTGGCCCAGGGCACCATCTACCCCGATGTGGTGGAAAGCGGCGGCACCAAGACCAAGAAGGCCACCACCATCAAGAGCCACCACAACGTCGGTGGCCTGCCCGAGCAGCTCGGCCTGAAGCTGCTGGAGCCGCTGCGTGAGTTGTTCAAGGACGAGGTGCGCGCCCTGGGCGTGGCCCTGGGCCTGCCGCCCGAGATGGTCTACCGCCACCCCTTCCCGGGACCCGGCCTGGGCGTGCGCATCCTGGGCGAGGTGAAGAAGGAGTACGCCGACCTGCTGCGCCGTGCCGACGCCATCTTCATCGAAGAGCTGCGCAATACCAAGGACGAAGCCACGGGCAAGAGCTGGTACGAGCTGACCAGCCAGGCTTTCACGGTCTTCCTGCCGGTCAAGAGCGTGGGCGTGATGGGCGACGGCCGCACTTATGACTACGTCGTGGCCCTGCGCGCCGTGCAGACCAGCGACTTCATGACCGCCGACTGGGCCGAGCTGCCTTACAGCCTGCTCAAGCGCACCTCGGGCCGCATCATCAACGAAGTGCGAGGCATCAACCGCGTCACCTACGATGTGTCCAGCAAGCCGCCGGCAACGATCGAGTGGGAATGATCTCTCAGGTCTTGAACCCCAGGTTCAAGCCCCGAGTGAAAGCAAAAGGCGGCCTGCAAGGCCGCCTTTTTTGTTTCAAGTCAGCAGCGCTGGAGGCTCAGAAGAAGCCCAGGGCATTGGGCGAGTAGCTGACCAGCAGGTTTTTGGTCTGCTGGTAATGATCCAGCATGGCTTTGTGGGTTTCGCGGCCAATGCCGGATTCCTTGTAGCCGCCGAAGGCCGCGTGCGCCGGATAGGCGTGATAGCAATTGGTCCAGACCCGGCCCGCCTGGATGGCGCGGCCCATGCGGTAGGCGCGGCTGCCGTCGCGCGTCCACACGCCCGCGCCCAGGCCGTAAGGCGTGTCATTGGCGATCTGCAGGGCCTCGGCTTCGTCCTTGAAGGTGGCCACGGCCAGCACGGGGCCGAAGATTTCCTCGCGGAACACGCGCATATTGTTCGTGCCCTTGAACAGCGTGGGCTCGATGTAGTAGCCGCCTGCCAACTCGCCCGACATCTGCTTGCGGCCGCCGCCGATCAGCAACTGCGCGCCTTCCTGCTTGCCCACTTCCAGGTAGGACATGATTTTGTCCATCTGCAAGGCCGAGGCCTGGGCGCCCATCATGGTGTCGGTGTCCAGCGGGCTGCCTTGCTTGATGGCGGCCACGCGCTTGAGTGCGCGCTCGATGAAGCGGTCGTAGATCGATTCCTGGATCAGCGCCCGGCTCGGGCAGGTGCAGACCTCGCCCTGGTTGAAGGCGAACAGCACCAGGCCTTCGATGGCCTTGTCCAGGAAGGCGTCGTCCTGGGCCATCACATCGTCGAAGAAGACATTGGGGCTCTTGCCGCCCAGCTCCAGGGTGGCCGGGATCAGATTGCTGGCCGCGGCCTGAGCGATCACGCGGCCGGTGGCGGTGGAGCCGGTGAAGGCAATCTTGGCAATGCGCTTGCTGGTGGCCAGCGGCATGCCGGCCTCGCGGCCATAGCCGTTGACGATGTTGAGCACGCCGGGCGGCAGCAGGTCCGCGATCAGCTCGGTCAGCACCAAGATGCTGATCGGTGTCGATTCCGCCGGCTTGAGCACCACGCAGTTGCCCGCGCCCAGGGCAGGCGCCAGCTTCCAGGCCGCCATCAGGATGGGGAAGTTCCAGGGGATGATTTGCCCGACCACGCCCAGCGGTTCGTGGAAATGGTAGGCCACGGTGTGGTCGTCGATCTGGCTCAGCGCGCCTTCCTGCGCGCGCAGGCATCCGGCGAAGTAACGGAAATGGTCGGCGGCAAGCGGGATGTCGGCATTGAGCGTTTCGCGGATGGGCTTGCCGTTGTCCACCGTCTCGGCATAGGCCAGCAATTCGAGATTGGCCTCGATGCGATCGGCGATCTTGGGCAGGATGTTCGCGCGGGTGGCGGCATTGGTGGCCGCCCACTGGGCCGTGGCGGCATGCGCGGCGTCCAGGGCCAGCTCGATGTCCTCGGCCGTGGAACGGGCGGCGCGGGTGTAGACCTGGCCGCTGATGGGGGTGACGACATCGAAGTACTCGCCCTTGACCGGCGGTACGAAGCGGCCGCCGATGAAGTTGTCGTACTGGGCTTTGTAGGCGAGCGTGGCGACGGGGGTGTTGGGGCTGGCGTAAAGCATGTCGGTCTCCGTGTGTTGTGTTGAGGTCTCAAGGTCTGTGCCTGCTCCGTCTCCATCCCAGATGCTGAGGTGCAGGGTTAGAGGCAAGCGGGCCAGCCGCAGGGTTTCTTGCACGGAGCGTGCCAAGGCTTTGGTTTGCGCGGAGCTTGGCTGCAATGGGCCGCTGCTGCACGGGGCGAAACGCTTGTGCGGCTCGCCGGGAGGAGCACCGTGTCGCCTCACTGTCACGAAAGAGGACAGGTGGCCAGCTCCCGTGGCACAGCATTCCAGCCTGTTTGTGCTGGAAGCGGGCAAAACCAGCCCGAGAGCTTGGCAAGCGCCGCAGGCCTGTTAAGGTCGCGCTGCGGCTCGGGTGCCAACACCTGAGCCGCGTCCGATTCAGAGCCCGTTCACAAGGGCCGATCACGGAGACACACGCGATGACTGCTGCCAATGCCTTGATGAGCTTGCGCACGCCGCCCAGCCGCCTGCGACAGGCGCGCCGGCAGCTGCTGGAAACCGGTGAGCTGGGCGCCGGCTTGCTCGATGCCCGACTCCATGCCAGCTGGCAGCGCAGCCGGGCCTATGGTCTGGCGCCCGAGGGGCGGTCGCAGGGGGTGCCGCATGCGTCGGCCGCCCAGCTGGCGCGGGCCCTGGAACAGCGCCGCGCCTTGCTGGCCCAGGCCCGGCCGGTGATGGAGTTTGTGGCCGAGCAGGTGAGGGCCAGCGACAGCCTGGTCATCCTGGCCGACCCTCAAGGCATGCTGCTGCACGCGCTGGGCGACGATGGCTTTGCCGACAAGGCCGCACGGGTGGCCTTGCGGCCCGGCGCCGTCTGGCTGGAACAGTGGCGCGGCACCAATGCGATCGGCACGGCGCTGGCCGATGGCCGGCCTGTCGTCATCAACGGTGCCGAGCATTACCTAGAGCGCAATGGGTTCCTGACTTGCGCCGCTGCGCCCATCGTTGACCCCAGCGGTGCCTTGCTTGGGGTGCTGGATATCTCCGGCGACCGGCGCGGTTACCACCCCCACACCCTGGGCCTGGCCCGTTCGGCCGCGCGCATGATCGAGCACCAGCTGTTTGTGGCCCGCCACGGCGGCGGCCTGGTGCTGCGCCTGCACAGCCGTCCCGAAGGCCTGGACACAGTCACCGAGGGCTTGCTGGCCCTGGCCGATGACGGCCTCATCCTGGGCGCCAACGGCCTGGGCCTCGAGTGGCTGGGTCTGGCGTCCGGTGCCTTGGGCCGCTGCACGGTGGAGGCGGCGCTGGGGGTGCGCATGCAGGAGCTGCTGGCCGATGTGCACGGGGCGCATGGCTCGCAGCCGCGGCGCCTGCAGCGGGTGGACGGCAGCTTGATCTACGGGCGGCTCGATGGTGCCCGGCCCCTGCAGCGCCGCCCACGCGTGGCGCCGCCGGCTGCCACGGCTTTGCTCACGACGGCATCGCCAGCGTCTGCGCCTGCCCCTGCCCCGGATGCACTGAGCGCGCTCGACAGCGGTGACGCGGTCGTGCACAAGCTGATCGAGCGGGCGCGTCGCGTGCTGGCCAAGCCGATTGCCTTGCTCTTGCAGGGCGAGTCGGGCGTCGGCAAGGAGTTGCTGGCGCGGGCCTGTCACCAGAGCGGGCCGCGGCGCGCCGGGCCTTTTGTGGCCATCAACTGCGCGGCGCTGCCCGAGCATCTGATCGAGGCCGAGCTCTTCGGCCACCGGCCGGGCGCCTTCACCGGAGCGCTCAAGGACGGCGCGCCAGGGCTGCTGCGCCAGGCACATGGCGGCACGCTCTTCCTCGACGAGATCGGTGACATGCCGCTGGCGCTGCAGGCCCGGCTGCTGCGGGTCTTGCAGGAGCGCCAGGTCTCGCCGCTGGGCGGTGGGCAGCCGGTGGCGGTGGACTTTGCGCTGATCTGCGCCAGCCATCGGCGCCTGCGCGATGAGGTGGACGCGCAGCGCTTCCGCGAGGATTTGTACTACCGCATCAACGGGCTCAGCGTGCAACTGCCGCCGCTGCGCGAGCGCAGCGATTTTGCGGCCCTGGTGCAGCGCCTGCTGTCCGAGGCGGAGCCGAGCCGCAGGGTGAGTGTAGAGCCCGATGTGTTGGCGCTGCTCGGCCGCCATCGCTGGCCTGGCAATCTGCGCCAGCTGGCCAATGTGCTGCGCACCTGCTGCGCGCTGCTCGATGGTGACGAGGCGCAGATTGGCTGGAGCCACCTGCCCGACGACATGGCCGAAGAGTTGCAAGCCCTGGCGCGGGCTGAGCCCGTCCAGCCGGAGGAGAAGGAGGAGGCGCCTTTGGAGCTGGACCTGCGCCAGGCCTCTAGCCGCTGCGTTCAGCAGGCCCTGGCCTTGGCCCAGGGCAACCGCAGTGAAGCGGCACGCCGGCTGGGCGTCAGCCGTAACACGCTGTACCGCAAGATGCGCGAGGCGGGACTGGATGCACGGCTGGATGCGCGTCCGGATGCCCGGCTGCATGGTCCGCTCGATTAGGCTGGCGGCTTCTCGAGCTTTTGTTTTCCGCAGGAGGCGGTTTCTCGATGCGCGCAGCGTTCAGCATTCTGGGTTTGGTGATCACCTTGGCGGTGGTCTTGTTCATGGTCAAGCAGCAGGCGCGTTCCTTGCAGCCTCCGGCGGCGTCGGGCAGCCCAGCAGCTTCCGCCGCTGGGCTCGCTTCATCGGCCCCTGGCGCTGTGCAGGCCGGCGCCGTGCGCCCCGAGGCGGTTCGCCAGGAGCTGCAACAGTTGGTGGACCAGGCCGCGGCGCGCGCCTCCGAGGCTCAACCCTGAGTGGCACCGGCTCTGGCAAGGCGAGTAAGGGATTTCCCGGGGCGGGGCAGGGCGCTTGTTACACTGCGCCGGGCCGACCATGACTGAAATCCTGCTCTCATCTTCCTCGCCAGCCGCTGCGGTTTCCGCCGCCGATGAATACGCCATGCGCATTGCGCTGGATCAGGCCCATAACGCCTGGCTTGCAGGGGAGGTGCCGGTCGGCGCGGTGCTTATGCGCGCCGGCCAGGTGATCGCCACCGGCTACAACCGCCCCATCACCACCCACGACCCCACGGCCCATGCCGAGATCGTGGCCTTGCGCCACGCCGCCAACTTGCTGGGCAACTACCGCCTGCCCGAGTGCGAGCTGTTCGTGACACTGGAGCCTTGTGCCATGTGTGCCATGGCCATGATGCATGCCCGGCTCAAGCGGGTGGTGTTCGCCGCCCACGATCCCAAGACCGGCGTGGCCGGCTCGGTGCTGGACTTGTTTGCCCAGCCCCAGCTGAATCACCACACCTGCATCCAGGGCGGGGTGCTGGCCGAGGCCTCGTCCAAGCTGCTGCGCGAGTTTTTTGCCCAGCGCCGTGACGCCGCACGGCAGCGCCGCGCCGCCGCGCGTGCTGCGGCCGGCGACAGCGATTTGCCCGATGCCATCCCGACCGGCGACGTGACCCATCTCGATTTTTCTTCGTCTTCTGAACCCTCACCGGAATCCCAGCCATGAGCGCAAGCCCGAGTCTGACCCTCTACACCCCCGCCGGCGTGCTGGCCCATGCCGCACCACTCAAGCGGGCGGCCAAGCGCCTGGAGAAGCTGGGCTTTGCGGTCAGCGTTGACGAAGACGCCCTGGCTCGCCATCAGCGATTTGGCGGCGATGACGCCACCCGCCTGGCGGCCCTGCATCGTGTGGCCAGCGCGGCGCCCAGCGTGGCCTTGGCCACCCGCGGCGGCTACGGCCTGACCCGTTTACTCGATCAGATCGATTGGAAGCTGCTGGCGCGCAGCGTAGAGCAGGGCACCCGCTGGGTGGGGTACAGCGACATCACCGCGCTGCAGATGGGTTTGCTGGCCCATGCCAAGGCACAGAGCTGGGCCGGCCCCTTGGCCTGCGGTGATTTCGGCCGCAGCAAGGACGAGGGCGGCGTGGACGATGTGACCCAGGACTGCTTCGTCGAGGCCATGGACGGCCTGCTCGAGGCCGTGGGCTTTCGCACCGAGAAGGGCTTTGACGGCCTGGGCCTCAAGGGCCAGCTCTGGGGTGGCAATCTCTGTGTGCTGAGCTCGCTGCTGGGCACGCCGCATTTCCCGCGCATCAAGGGCGGCGTGCTCTTCCTGGAGGATGTGGGCGAGCATCCCTATCGCGTCGAGCGCATGCTGCTGCAGCTGCAGCAGGCGGGTGTGCTGGACGCGCAGAAGGCTGTGCTGCTGGGTGAGTTCAGCGCCTGGAAGAAGTCGCCGCTGGACCGCGGCTACACGCTCAAGCATGCGATTGAAGCGGTGCGTTCGCGCACCAAGACGCCGATCCTCACGGGCCTGCCTTTCGGTCATGTCGACACCAAGGTCTGCCTGCCGGTTGGCGCCAAGGTGGCGCTGGTGGTGGAAGGCCGGGATGTGATGATGGGCTGGCAGGGTGACCCCCAGCACCGTCATGACCACGCGCACGGTCCAGCCGATGCTACCTCGCATGCGCACGGTGAGCACCCGCACTCGAACTGATCGCCGGAACCTGCGAGATCCCGAACACGGCCAAGTCCGTGGCTTCGCACCCACCAGGGCGCCCGAGAGGGCGCCCTTTTTTTGTCCGCCCGCCTGCCTCAGGGCGTCGCTTTTGCAGGCACCAGGGGTCGAAAGTGCCAGGGCTGACGCGGGAAAACCCTCTGAAATGCTTGTCGCGCAAGTGACAAAAGCGATGCCTGTCGTGCAATGCGGCGTTGCAGCATGGCGACAGCACGAATCTTTACCTGCTGCCGAGATGGCTCTGAATGGCGCATGACCTTTGGCATGGGGTGCGCGTAAATGCTTGAAGAATCAAGCATCTAGCGCTCCAGCACTGATGTGAAAACGACCATTTTTCAGGCGCGCCGCACGTACTTTCCCTAGGCAGCCACCTGGGCGAAGCGCTCGCCAGAATGCGTTCAAGCGTGCGTTCAGCGCACCAGTGCTTTTATCCATCGCTCTGGGTGTGCAGGCCTCGCTCTGTGTCTATCGACCCCGCCCGCATTCTTTCCTGGAGTTAGCAGTTCATGTTCAAAAAATCCCCGGTCGGCGCCGCTGTTTGGATCGCTCTTAGCGGTCTGGCGCTGGCCACCTCGTCCGCGCACGCCCAACGACAACTCGAGCGCATCGAGGTCACTGGTTCGTCCATCAAGCGCATGGTCGACACCGACAGCGCCCTGCCCATCTCCGTCATCTCGGCCGCCGATCTGCGCGCGACCGGTGTCAACTCGGCCGAAGGTGCCCTGGCCAAGATCGCAGCCAGCCAGTCCATGACCGGCAGCTCGCAAACGATTGGCTCCGGCACTGGTGGTGCGGCTTACGCCAATCTGCGCGGCCTGGGTTCGAACAAGACTTTGGTGTTGCTGAACGGCCGCCGTGTGGCCGCCTTTGCTTTCAGCTCCGCCTCGGTGGACCTGAACTCCATTCCCTTTGCAGCGATCGACCGCGTGGAAGTGCTGCGTGACGGCGCTTCCGCCATCTACGGCACCGACGCCATCGGCGGCGTGATCAATTTCATCACCAAGCGTGATTACCGCGGCATCGACGCCTCGGTGAACTACTCGAAGCCGCGCGAGGAAGGCGGCGTCAAGAAGGGCATCGCCGTGAGCGGCGGCTGGGGCAATCTGGAGGCCGACGGCTTCAACGTCTGGGCCTCGGTCGACAAGCAGACTAATGAGCGTGTGCGTGCCGTGGATCGCGACTTTGCCCGCACGGGTGTGATCCCTGATCGCGGCCTGCTCAAGACCTCGGGCACCTCCTTCCCGGCCAACTTCTCGCAAACCCAGCCGGTGCTGGATGCCGCGGGCAAGCCGGTGCTGGACGAGACCGGTGCCCCTACGTCCGTCTCGCTGTCGGGCAACCCCTCGCTGAAGGGCTGCGCACCGCCGTTCTCGCTCTACCTGCCCAGCATTTCGACCAGCACCTGCCGTTTTGATTACACGGCCTTCATCGACATCATCCCGGACACGGAAACCAAGACGGGCCTGCTCAAAGCCACCGCCAAAGTGGGTGGCCAGTACCTGTCGCTGGAACACATGGCGACGGATAGCAGCAATATCGCGCGGGTCGCTTCTGACCCGGTGACCGGCCTGAGCATGCCCATCAGCAGCCCCTTCTTCCCGAAGAGCTATGCCGGCATCGACCCGACCCTGCCCATCACCGTGGGCTGGCGCATGATCCCTGGCGGTGCTCGCACCAACCAGGCCTCGACCAAGGCCAACCGCACCGTGATCTCGGTGGACGGCAGCTATGGCAACTGGGACTACCGCGCCGGCTTCTTCAATGCCGAGAGCAAGGGCAACCAGGACATCCAGGATGGCTACGTCAACAAGTCCTTGATCCAAAAGGGCGTGACCGAAGGCAAGCTGAACCCCTTTGGTGAAGCCGATGCTGCCGCACTGGCGCTGATCGAAGCCGCCAAGATGCGCGGCGTCTACTCCAACGCCAAGGGCAGCAGCCAGGGTGTGGACTTCAATGCCTCGACCCAGTTGTGGGACATGGCTGGTGGTCCTGTCGGCGTGTCGGTGGGTGCCGAGTTCCGCAAGGACAAGTATCGCAACGACACCGTGGACAGCATCGTCGACAACGTGCCTTCCCTGGGCGTCGCGCCCTACCACGTCAGCGGTGACCGCAAGATCTCGGCGCTGAGCACCGAGTGGCTGTTCCCGGTGAGCAAGGATGTCGAGCTGACCTTTGCCGGCCGTTTTGACAAGTACTCGGACTTTGGTTCCACCTTCAACCCGAAGGCTGCCATCCGCTGGACGCCGGCCAAGAACGTCAATGTTCGCGCCTCTTACAACACCGGCTTCCGCGCGCCCTCGCTGGACGAGGTCTACGGCCCGCAAGCCGTCAGCTTCACCGGTGACCCGTACGACGATCCGGTCCTGTGCAAGGGTGGCGTGGTGCAGTCGGGCGGCGTGGAGTCGCGCGATTGCGGCCAGCAGGCACAGATCCAGTCGGGCGGCAACACCGAGCTGAAGCCGGAGAAGTCCAAGACCTTCTCGCTGGGTCTGGCCTTTGAGCCGGTCAAGGGTCTGACCGCCTCGATCGACTACTGGAACATCAAGATCACCAACTCCATCTCGGCCGTGTCCGAGCAGGCGATCTTCGGTGACCCGGCCAAGTACGCCTCGCGCTATCGCCGCTGCAAGGATCTGAGCGCCGACGTGCAAGCCACGCTGGACCGCTGCAACACGCCCGAGTGGAAGAACTCCAACGCGCTCGGCTATGTGGTGGCCTTGAATGACAACCTCGGCGATGTGAAGACCGATGGCTTCGACTTTGCTGCAGGCTATGCCTTCAACAACAGCTTCGGCCGCTTCCAGCTCGGTTGGGAGGCTACTTATGTTCGCAGTTATGAGTACCAGCGCGACAAGGGTGATCCGTTCATCCAGAACGTGGGCAAGTACACCGACTCCAGCCCGGTGCTGCGTTGGCAGCATGCCGTGACGGTGAACTGGCGCCTGGGTGACTTCAGCACCAACTTCGGTCTGGGTCACAAGTCAGGCTATGTCGATCAGAACGCGGTGGAAGAACAGTACTTCAACAAGGTGAAGTCCTACACCTTGGCCGATCTGTCGGTGACCTGGAGTGGCATCAAGCACACCAAGTTCACCGTCGGCCTGAAGAACCTCTTCGACACCAAGCCGCCGTTCTCCAACCAAGGCACCGTGTTCCAGCAGGGTTATGACCCCCGACTGACCGACGCCTACGGCCGCACCTTGCTGCTGCGCGCCAGCCTGTCCTACTGATCCTTCGCGGCATCGGTGACGCCCAAACGCGGCCCTTCGGGGCCGCGTTTTCTGTTTCAGAACCTTTCCTTTTCTCACGCAAGACCTCGCGTAAACCCTGATCTGGCGCGTGATGGGAATTGACTCGATACCACTAAAATACCAGTGTGGCTTGCCGCTTGTTGAGGATCAAGGCCTGCCGGACGATTGGGCTGTCATGCTCTTGTCAGGTCCTGGGGTAATCCCCACGGCTTGGGGGCTTGGGAACTCGTTTATGATCGCAGGCGCTTGTGTAGATGTCCGACTCCGCCTGACGCGGCTTCGGGTGAATGCCAGGCTCAAGCCCGCGGTCGAAAGCTGACGGGCATTTTTGTTGTAGGTGGTGCTGCAAGTGCCGATAAGCGAACTCAAGTCGTTCTTCTGGGGCGATGAGAATTCAGGAATTGGCAAACTGCGGGACCCGAACGTTCGAGACGGGCGCTGCGCAGGGGTGATGAACCCACGTGTCTTGATGAAAGAAATTCGCAGTCTTAAGAAGGAGCGCGCATGAACTTTGCGCAGGATAAGCAAGGCTCGTCACGCTTCACGGGTATTGGCATCGTGGTCTTGATCCACGTGTTGATCGCGTGGGCGTTGGCAAGTGGACTGGCCCGGAAAGCCATTGAGGCGGTCAAGGGTCCCATCGAGACCAAGGTGATTGAAGAGAAGGTCAAGCCGCCGCCGGAGCCTGAAAAGGTCGTTCCGCCGCCGCCGGACCTGAAGGCGCCTCCGCCGCCGTTCATCCCGCCGCCGGAATTCCAGGTGACCGCACCCGCTCCGCCGGCACCGGCTATCCAGTCGACCCAAGTGGCGCCCCCGGCTGCCGCACCGGTTCGCCCGGCTCCGCCGCCGACTGTGGCACCGGCACCGGCACCGGCCCCGGTTCGCACGGGCCCCAAGACCGCTGGCATGGTTTGCACCAAGATGGGCAAGCCGGAAGTGCCTTCGGTGAATTGGAGTGGTGAAGCGCTGTACAAGGTTACCGCGACCGTCAAGTCGGGTCGTGTGGCCAGCATTGAAGTGCAGAGCCTGCGTCCCGGTGTGGATCGCAAGGCCCAGCGTGCCATCATTGCGGCCATCGAGGAAACACTGCGCGACACTTACGAGTGCCCCGGTGACCACGTGTTCGAGCAGGAATTCCAGTTCCGCATCGAATAAGGCCGCGACAGGCTAGAGTTCTGCAAGACCCCAACACTGGGGCAGGGCAGTGCCCGGCTCCATTTCTCTCAAACCGATTTCGATTTCATTCGCAGGAGTTGACTCCATGATTTCTCGTATTTCCGGCCTGTTCGCCGCCATCGCTTTTGCTGCGGCAATGGCTGTTTCGC
>Ga0187844_10003100_pt1 | contig 11273 bp, 9 predicted proteins | sample SpaLakP09_SKY_50_FD_134517 | JGI IMG/M metagenome (GOLD analysis project Ga0187844, IMG submission 134517) | Oligotrophic lake water microbial communities from Sparkling Lake, Wisconsin, USA - SP09_SKY_50 | ecosystem: Environmental > Aquatic > Freshwater > Lake | place: USA: Sparkling Lake...
CAGGAAAAATGGTTTAAGTCACTGATGAGTATTTTGTACGCTTCATTCAAAGCAAAATATTTAAGGCCCTTCAAGACTCTACCTCAGCTCAAAACTCCAATTTTTATTAAATATACGAATAAAATTGATGATGAATGCGTTGTCATTTATGCTGAGGGGGTGGCAGGTAACCCACTTAAGGCCAAAAATGTTGTTCGATGGTTACTACATAAGCCGGGTTATAATTATAAAGGGGTTTTCTTTGGAAACTCTGAGTTAATATTTTCTTATAACCCAGATTATTCTTTTGATTTTTCTTTGCCATTTTCTAAGTTAGCAAAAACCCGACTGTATATACCCTTAGCTAATTTGCATTACTACAACCAAATTCCTGGCTTACCCGATGAACAAAGAACTGGAGTTGCCTATTGCATACGTAAAGGCAAAGGTAAAGAATTTATTCATGACCATAAAAATGATATATTGATTGATGGGCTAACTCACTCTGAGATTGCGGCTATTTTAAGACGCGTCAAAACATTTATTTCTTACGATACTAGGACAGCTTATTCGATTTTCGCATCAGTCTGCGGCGCAGATTCAGTCATAATTCCTGACGCTGATACCGACATTCATCATTGGGCACCAGAGGAATTAAGATATGGACTTTCTTATGGCTTTGAAAATATTAATTGGGCAAGGGAAACAAGATATAAATTAATTGACTTGATTCAAAAGGATATTGAAGAAACCAATCAAGTTATTCATAACTATGTGCATGAAGTTAATGAGTATTTTCCTTGCACATATTTTCGTTGATTTAAATAATGCATAACTACACCATCACTTTTGCAACACTTAATTGCCTTGAACATACCAAGAAATGTATTGATAGCCTTATATTTTCAGGTGTCAGGCCAAGTCAAATAGTTGCTGTAGATAATGCTTCTACAGATGGAACGCCAGAATATTTAAGGCAACTTGGCTTGGGTGCTGTAATACTAAATCGTCAAAATCTATCTTGTGGCGCCGCATGGAATCAAGGTATTTTGGCTCAACAAAATGAGTGGACGATTGTGATGAACAACGATATTGTTGTTGCTCCTGAATTTGCTAATCGCCTAATTGAGTTTGCTATTTCGAATGAACTTAAACTTGTATCTCCGGCAAGGATTGATGGAAGTGCTGACTACGACGTCCTTCAATTCGCAGAATATTCTCAGAATAAAACTGCCAATGCAGTTCGCTGGGGATCAAGCAATGCTATTTGCATGTGCATTCATTGGTCGCTGTTTAGTCAAATTGGATTCTTTCGCGCTAATCCAAAGCTACTGGGCTTTGAAGATGGACTGTTTTACAACGAAGTTCGCAAACATGGCATAGCTCACGCCACTACTGGTAACGTATGGATTCATCATTATGGAAGCGTGACTCAAGAACATTTGAAAATGGTTCTAGGTATAAGTAGCAATGATGTACTTATCAAAGTTAACGATAGAAAACTTTATGGCCAAAGTTGGCTTGAACGCAAGATATATCGCCACGAGTTAAAACGTAAACACCAATCTTGGCACCGTAAAGAACTACTTAAATATGAAATGACACTTCATGGAACGCGTTACAAAAATGCTTTTGTATGGCTTTGATACGATGGTAATCGTCTCTCATCTCCAAAGAAATGGATTTTTTTTAACTTGATCGCCGTTTAAAAGAACTTACTAATCCGTCAATCATATCTTTTATTCAACACTACATTTATATACTCTATAAGGTGACATTTGCTGGACTGATGTTTTTTGAGTATTTTCAACATAAATACACAATAGTTTAGTAGGTACTTTTTTATAATTAGAAAGATGATAATTCACTTTTTTAACTTTACTACAGTGACCCCAACGACAAGTTTCAAGTAAATAAAAATTATTAATATTATCAATACTAAAGTTACTTAACGTGTGACTACTATATATAGGTACTTTATTAAGGACAGTATTATTTTCAAAAATATTTGATAAGTATATATCCCATGGCATTGAAAAGAAATGTCCAGTAATAAAAGCCGAATTTTGATCAATGATTAAATTAGGGTAATATTTATTAAATTCCTCGTATTTCAGATTTTTATTTTTTAAAGAAACTAGCAATGGGAAATGTAGTGGAATAAAAGTAACTAAATAATATATAGTTGGTATTAAAGGTATTATTATCTTTGAATTGAAATTACGATAAGGTGAAAGCTTTATTTCTTCGAGGCATTTAATAAACATTACAATATTCAATGGTATTATAGCTAAGTAAAATGAAAAAATCCTTGTATATGGAAATTTAAATGTTAAAGGATAAATTAACGACGCTAATAACAGCAGACTTATGAAACCTACCATTGAATATAAGTTATTAAATTTTCTTAAAACAATTAAAAATAATGATGATAAATAAAAGAAGCCACTTATAAAAATTAAATTTTTAATTGCTATATTGCTCATTAATAAATTAATTTGCTTGTAAATACTTGATTCGCCCCATCCGACACCTGCATTAGCTTGATATATGTATGTTTCTTTTGATAAATTTAAGAAATTTAAAAGATTTATAAAGCTAAAGTTAAATATTGTATAAAAATATAATAGCGTCAATATTTTTGGTAACAGAAAAAGGAAAACTATACAAATTATTTGATTGATTTTTTGTGTATAAATATAATTTATATAAATTATATATAATATTAAAATTGAAACTGTGAATATAGAACTTATTTTACATTCAATCGATATGCCGAGGAAAAAAGAACAGATCGCATAAAAAATAAATTTAGACTTAATATTAAAATTTAAAAATAAGAAAATTGACACTGTCGAAATAACTATTGACGCATACAATTCGCCAACTACTGCATTGGCAGCATATTCAGAAATACTTACAATACTTAATAAACAAAGGAATATAGATACAGAAAAATAAGTTAAAGAAAAATTAGAGTATCTTAATAAAAGCGAAGTTAATATTAAATATAAACAACATGCACCAAAACTGTAAAGTTGTAATAAATAATAGAGATCTTTATTTACAGAGAAAAAGAGCCCTATTATAGTATCTAATAATTTAGGTATAAATAATAATGTTATGCCACTAGTGTAGTCAGTAGGTAGCTCTGTAAATAATTTTTGTCCATTAACAGAAGGATGAGTAAAACTACAATTTAAATTAATATCACAAATAAAAGGTTGAGATCCAGTTGCTATGGGCGATAATATTTTCCCTGTTTCTAACAGATTAAGCAAAAGTGTAAAAAATACTGTAGTGTCAAATTCAAATGGATATATTCTATTTATTATTACATTAAAAATGTAAATACAATTAAATAAAAGAAATAAGGTATAAATCGATAATTTAAAATTCGAAGAGTACATCTTCATAATATTAATATTCGCAAAGCTTTTGCATTACTATATGACCAAAAATTGAGTGCAAGTCTTCACAAATTTGCATATCATTTACGTTTATCCAAATGCTATGTTGAGCGGTATTTTTTAATTTCCCGCCAGAATAGCCACTCAAACCAAGAGTAACAGCACCGTTTAAATTTGCATAGTTAACAGCACGAATAACATTTTCAGAGTTTCCGCTTCCAGAAATAGCGATTACAAGATCTCCCGGTTTAAGAATATTTTTTAATTGTTCAATAAATATATCTTCGAAACAAATATCATTAGCATATGACATAAGTAAACCGACATTATCAAGTAATGACCTACCAAAAAACTTTTTACCTGTTTTTAAATAAATACTTTTATTCCAATCATTGATAAAATGTAAAGCAGTTAGAGAACTTCCACCATTACCTAAAGTAATAATTTGCGCTCCGCTTTCCCACGCAGTTTTTACCAATTGAACTCCATTATCGAATTCAACAGGATTAGCATTATTGATAGAAAAATGCAATTTATCAAAGTAATTTTTTGTACTAGAAATATTATTCATATTGTTCATTGTGGTTGGTAGAAAATGATTTGACTTCCCTGATTATCAAATTTAAAATTAACTAACTTTAATTCTGAAAGTGCACTCTTGATATCTTCATGTCTATTAACGGGAGCATAAAGCAATAAGAATCCACCAGCACCAGCACCCAATATCTTCCCTCCAATAGCCCCATTCAAAATTGCCTTATTATACCAATTGTCAATTTGTGTATTCGAAATTTCATCTAATAAAGACTTTTTTAGTATCCAACCTTCATTTAGTAGCTCACCAAAAGAATCAAGATCATTTCCTTCTAAGGCGATTCTTGTTGAATAAGCAAGCTCTACCATCCTATGCATAATCTGTTGTTTAGATTTATTTTCCGATAAGATATCATTTTGTTTTTTTAATAACAATGAAGCACTACGATTCAAACCAGTATAAAAAAGCATTAAGGAATTATTTAATTTATATAGAGATTCTTTTTTTATAATTATAGGAGAAACTATAACCGTATCATCCGTTTTAAATTCATAAAGATTCAATCCACCATAACTTGCAGCATATTGATCTTGCTTTCCAATCGGCTCTTTGCATATATTAATTTCAATTTCACAGGCGTCTTGACTAAGCTTCTCTTTCGAAATAAATTTTCCCTCATATGCATTAAGACAATGGAGAAGTGCAACAGTAAATGAGCTGGAAGATCCTAGTCCAGTTCCATTTGAAGGAATATCTGCTATAGTTGTAATTTCTAAACCACCTGTAATTTTAAAAAAATTAAGACATTCTTTAATAAGCTTATGCTCAATCAAATTAGTAGAACAAACATTTTCAGTTTTGGAATAAGAAACTCTTAACTCATTATCAAATTTCTTATTTATAGTTACATAAATGTATTTATCAATTGAAGTACTAACTACTGCGCCACCATATTCTTTATAGAATACGGCCATATCGCTACCACCTCCCAATAAACTCATCCTGAGCGGTGTTTTACTAATAATCATGCATTAATCTCAATTTATAATTTGAAAACTCTGAAAGCTCTTCTATATATATTATTTCATCTTTTGTACGCTCATGAATTATATTACTAATATCTAAATTCGAGTAATTTCTTCGTTTATATTCTGATTCAATTTTTTTTATTCTTAATTTTTCATCAGTAAAGACATATAAGGTATTCTTATGCTGCATTAGTATATTAGCTATTTTTTGAGCAATTACACCCTCCCAGATAAAGACATCGTAATTATTAATATTAATTAACTCAAAATCTTTATGTGGCTTCCTTTCAAGTTTATCATAATTAGGAAGAGACAAATTATAAGATTTAGATTTTTCTGAGTTAATCTTTTTGAAAATACGTAAAATTTCAGCTATGTCATATCTTTCAAATACATTCTTTCCTCTAAGTAATTCAGGCAAAAGCCATCTATCTAATGAAATTACATGAGCAGATATTTTATTAGACAATAAAAGCTCTCTTTTTAAGACATTTGCAACAGTTGTTTTACCGCTTTTAGAAAGGCCAGAAATAAAAATATTTTTTTCTTGAGTAAAAATTGGTAAATAATTGTAAATAATCTTAGATAAACTAATGTAACCACTTGTAATAAAATTAACGGCATGATTTATAGTTGGAAGTGTAAATTCTGGCTGGAAAGAGTATTTTGCATCCATTCCACCATATCCAGTTTCAACTGTTATGGAAGATAATCCTAATTTCTTTGCAGCTCCTATGTCGGCTGTCGAATCACCAACCACCCAACTATGCTTAATATCAATATTAAAATCATCAATTGCTTTTAAAAATAAATCTATATTAGGTTTCCTACAATTACAAATAATTTTATACTTCGCTATTTCATTTTCAAAACCAGCATCTGGATGATGAGGGCAATAATAAATTCGATCTAGATAAGCCCCAGACCTTCCTATAAGTGTTTCTAGTTTGGCGTGAATTTGATTTAATGTATCAATTGTACAATTTCCACGAGCAATAACAGGTTGATTAGTAACTAGTATAGTTTTCCATTCTGAATCATTAAGTATCTTTATAGATTCACCGACACTATCATAAAGTATAAGTTGATCTGGATCAGTTATATAATTAATATTCTCATGATTTAAAGTTCCATCTCTATCTAAAAAAACAGCTTTTTGTTTTTTTTCAATGCACGCTCTACCTACTATTCCGGATCGTAATGCTTTAATTGATTTGTCTAAGCGTGCTGGTGTTCCAATATCCTTGATATATTCTGGTGAAATATATCCAGCTAATTTTTCACCATTAGAGATTAATATAGGAAAAAAATCTTTAACAAAATCTCCCTCTGATATTAATTCATTATATTTATTTATTTTATTTTTTTCCACTAAATATAAAGCGGCATTTACTAGATTACGATACCAATTATTCTTATTATGAGGGTATGGGTGAAAATTAATTATATATCCTTCTTCATTTATTTCTACCAGATCTGAATCGAATGGATGGTCATTAGGATGCAAAAAAAGTGTTGCAGCTGCATCCAAACATTTTTCATGATGATGTTCAAACCTTAATAAATCAATATTAAATAATGTATCACCATAAACTACTAAAAAAACATTATTAATTAAATTAAGAATTTTTAAAGTGGCACCTGCAGTACCTAAAGGACTCCCATCATCAATAATTTTTATATTTAAATTTTTGAATTTTTCATCTTTACAAAAGTCCTCTATATATATAGCATTATAATTTACGAGTATTATTATATTTAAATAGTTATATTTTTCTAATATTAGTAATTGTCTTTCGAGTAAAGGAACACCATCGACATCAATCAAAGGCTTAGGTAAATCTCCAAGTCTTTCTCGTAGTCGTGTACCTTTTCCTCCAGCAAGAATAACTGCTTGTTTCATTGATTTATCTCGCGATAGATTTCGTTTGTCGACTTTATTATTGCATCTTTTGATGAAAGTTTTGAAATCCAACCTAATTGATTTAATTTTTCTGTTGAATATACAAATTTTGGGACATCGCCAATCCAGCCTTTTGGTTCGTCACCATAATTAATCTCTGCATTGGGCGCCGCTAAATTTCTGACTGTTTCTGAAATGAATTTTACTGTAACACCTATGTTTTCACTAGGGCCTATATTAAATACTTCATACTTTTTACTCATATTAGAATCAATGAAAAACATTGCATCGATAAGCTCTTCTACATGTAAATATGATTTTTCCTGAGTACCATTACCTAATACATCTAGTTTTGTAGGACATTTTTTTAATTTATTAATTAAATCATAAATAATGCCGTGTGTAGCATGCGATCCAATAACATTAGGAAATCTAAATACAATTACTTTTTTTAAAAACAATTCATTTGCTGATGATATTATTGCTTCAGATGCTAGTTTCATTGCACCATAATTAGATATTGGATGAAGAGGTGATGTTAATTCAGTTATTGCACAATCTCCGTGATCACCATATACAGCTGATGTTGACGCAAAGTAAAGTTTAGGAATGTTTTTATTTTTCATGTACTTTAAAGTATTAAATGTTGTCATAAACGTATCTCTAAAATCGATATCAGGATTATCAATTCCTGCTGAAATATCTGAATTTGCAGACATATGCCAAACAGCATCAAAGGTATTTGCTGAATATTCTAAATATTTTTCATAATTATGATATTCTGATAAATCAAATTTAAAAAATGTGAAGTTTCTATTATTGGTAAATTCTTCTATATTAAAATGACTGCCTCTACAAAAATTATCAATTCCTATAACCTGATGTCCATTTAGCAATAATCTTTTAACCAAATGATGGCCGATGAAGCCCGCACAACCAGTGACTATTACTTTCATTATTAATCCTTTATATTTCCAGTGCTATTTTTCAAAAAATATGCTATCAGTCCAAAACTTGTGATTGAGGTCCATAATATCAAATGCATAATTATTGAAAATGTAATTGCGTGCTGGATGTCAACTTTAAATGGAGTCAATGATAATGAGGCAAAATAATGATATGTACCAATGTATCCAGGAGAACTAGGCAATAAAGTTGAAAGTGCTGAAAAAACATTGCTAATAAACATGGCATTAATTGGCAAATTCAAGGACATTGCATTCTGAACAGCTCCGTACGCAAACGACTCCAATGCCCACGCTACTGTACTAATAAGAAAAATAATTATTACATTTTTTTTATTTAATATATTTTTAAGAGATTCAAAAGTTTCGAATAGGAATAAATAAATTTTTTTTGGAATGATTTTTCTATTGAATAAATAGGAAATAAATTTTTGTAAATATCTAGGGGCTATTATTATAGTAAAAACAGCAACTATACATAATATATTCAAATTAATTATTGCGCTCTTAATTTGAGGAGAAAAAGAATTGATAAGATTTGATTCCTCAAAGCTGCTCAAGCCTAACCACAATAATAGCAACAATGACAACACATCAAATACTCTTTCAATTGCCATCGTAGCTATTACATTTTCGATATTAATGCCTGTTAATTTATTATATTTAACTATCCTATATATATCACCTCCTCTTAATGGTAATATATTATTTAATGAATTGCCAATAAAGAAATACTTTATTGTTAGTATAAATGGCGGTTTTTCTGATACAAAACTTAGTAAAAACCACCATCTAACGGCCCTAAATATATAACCGATGCAAATTACAAGTATTGATACAGCCACCCAAAATATTTTAATATTATTTAATTCTGAAATAAATATACTATAATTTATTTTATTTAATGTAAATATTAAAAAAAATATAGTAACAGACCACCCAAAATATTTTTTCATTCGTATAGTAATTTATCTTTTATTAATTTCGCCGATTTCATAATCTATAACATATAAAGGTCTATCCAATACCTCCAAGAAAATACGTCCTATATACTCGCCAATAATCCCAAGAATTATGAATTGCATGCCCCCAAGAAACATTATTGATACGAATAAAAGAGTCCATCCCGACACCCAAGATTCTGTTGTTAGTCGTAAAGTAATTGCATAAAGTATTCCAATCAAAGCAATTATAAACATAATTAAACCCATAATTACAGTAGCTCGCAAAGGTGCAATTGAAAATGATATGAAACCGTCAACTGCAACGCTTAATGACTTCAATAAATTATATTTTGTTTCGCCTGTAAGTCTTTTTTTTCTTTCAATTTCTATAGTTGCAGACGAAAAGCCTGGCCAAATTGTTAAGCCACGTAAAAATCGTGTTTTTTCTTTTAATGTATTCATTACATCAATTACTTTACGATCTATTAACCTAAATTCACCCACCCCAACTGGTACTTTAATATCAGATATCTTATACAAAATTTTATAAAAATATCTTGATCCGATTGAATAAATAAATCCCTTATTTTCGCTACTTCTTTTTACCATCACTATTTGATGCCCTAACTCCCATTTTTCAATAAGATTAATTATTGCTTCAGGTGGATCTTGCAAGTCAGCATCCATCATTATTGCTGCCACACCATTACATTTTTCTAATCCAGCAACGATAGCTATTGCCTGACCAAATTTTCTGCTTAGTCGTATTAAATTTACGCGCCTGTCATTTTTAACCAATAAACTGATTATTTTTGGTGTTTCGTCCTCACTATCATCTGTAAAAATCAATTCAAAATCATATTTGTCAATAGCTTTGAATACAGATACTATTTTTTCATATAATGGAACTATATTTAATTGCTCATTATGAGTTGGTACTACAATAGAAATTATTTTTTTATTATTTGTATTTGATAAATTACTCATGATTTATATCTTTTATCATATAAAATTATTATTTGTATCATCAATTATTATTTGAGCTACTTTTTCCCCATATTCAACAGCATAGTTAGTTCCACGATCTTCAGGATAAATTTGTGCCATTGTAGATAAATATAGACCTTTAACTGGGGTTCGCATATTAGGAATTTTTTTAGAATAATTATTTTCAACAACCGGTTGTGAAAATGGTGATTTCCATAAATTATAATTTTGCACCCACGATTCTTCAAAGTCTGGAAACATCTTCTTTATATAAGGAATTGAATAATTAAAAAATTCTTTATCACTCATTGTATATAAATAATCAGATGTTGGAATATATTTAGAAAGATATACTATGTGATTATTTCCATACATACTTTTATTTACTAGATTTGTGTGTTCAATAATTCCAACAAAAGGAAAAGATGGATCATTAACATTTAACCAATAATAACTAGAAAGGCTTCTATCTAACTCAAGTATTAAACATACATTTCCTATATAGTTAATTTCACGCAATGATTTAAAATATTCATTTGATACTTGTCCCTCTATTTTATCGGCAAATAAAGGCAATGCAGTAGTATCTAATACTATATCACAGTCTATAAATCCATCATTACACTCAACTCCTACAACTTTATTATTTTTAATAACAATTTTATTCACCTTACAATTTAATTTTATTTCAGCACCTGCATTTTGAATTTTCTCAGCCATGGCCTCTGTAAGCTTCATAAATCCACCTTTGAAGTAAACTAATTGCTCTTTTCCGTTTTTTGCTCTACTACCACCTCTTAGGTTTATTTTTTTCCAAAACCAAACCGCTGATATTTTTTCCGCGTAAGGACCGAATTTACCTTTTAGCAAAGGCTCCCATACTATTCTATAAACTTGCTCTCCACCAATTAAAATTAACCAATCTTTTGCAGTTATATTTTCCAATTCCCTATAGTTTTTAATACTTCTCGCATAAAGCACTAATATACCAAGTCTTATCCTTGATATAAAGCTAAGCGCTTTAAATTTTAACAAGTCTATTGGACTAGATAATTTAAAGAAATTTTGATTGTAATAAAGCCCAGTTTTACTTTCTAAATATTCGAGATTTTTTTCAAGTGACAATTCCCTTACTAACCGCATTATATTATTATCACTTGTAAACCAATGATGGTAAAAGCACTCTAAATTCTGGCCTTCAGTTTTAAATCCTCCCGCAAGACCACCAACTTTATTTTCAGACTCAATTATTACCAAATTTCCACCTAAAAGTTTCAGTCCAGCAGACAAGCCTGTAAATCCTGCACCGATAATCACTATTTTCTTCATTTAACTTTCCTTAAATTAATTTTATTTTTGCGATTTCAAGCACGAAGTGTAACTTTGATCAACTGATGGGTGGGTGGCTGAGGATGTATAGCATTCAAGGCTTCTTGACCTGGCAGTCTAAGTTGCTTATGAAATACAAGCACCTCAGCCAAGCTGAAAGGTATCAGATTTACGCCCTCATGAAAGCCGGACA
>Ga0187844_10003103_pt1 | contig 11259 bp, 6 predicted proteins | sample SpaLakP09_SKY_50_FD_134517 | JGI IMG/M metagenome (GOLD analysis project Ga0187844, IMG submission 134517) | Oligotrophic lake water microbial communities from Sparkling Lake, Wisconsin, USA - SP09_SKY_50 | ecosystem: Environmental > Aquatic > Freshwater > Lake | place: USA: Sparkling Lake...
AGCACTTGCAGCAGCACGTTGAACACGTCGCTGTGCGCCTTTTCCACTTCGTCGAGCAGGATCACGCTGTACGGTTTGCGCCGCACCGCCTCGGTCAGGTAGCCGCCTTCGTCGTAGCCCACGTAGCCGGGCGGCGCGCCGATCAGGCGGGCCACCGAATGCTTTTCCATGAATTCGCTCATGTCGATGCGGATCATCGATTCTTCGGTATCGAACAGGAAGCCGGCCAGCGCCTTGCACAACTCGGTCTTGCCCACGCCGGTCGGCCCCAGGAACATGAAGGAACCATAGGGACGGTTCGGGTCCGACAGCCCGGCGCGCGAACGGCGGATGGCGTCGGCCACGGCCACGATGGCCTCGTCCTGGCCCACCACGCGTTCATGCAGCTTCTCTTCGATGTGCATCAGCTTGTCGCGTTCGCCCTGCATCATGCGCGAGACGGGAATGCCGGTCGCGCGCGACACCACTTCGGCGATTTCCTCGGCCCCCACCTGGGTGCGCAGCAGCTTGGGCTTGGCGCCCACGGCCTGCCTTGCCGTTTCCAGCTCGGCCGACTTGAGCTGCGCTTCGAGTTCGGGCAGCTTGCCGTACTGGAGTTCGGACACCTTCTGCCAGTTGCTGGCGCGGGTCGCTTCCTCCATCTCGTGGCGGATGCGCTCGATTTCCTCCTTGATGTGGGTGGTGCCCTGCACGATCGCCTTCTCCGACTTGAGGATTTCCTCGTAGTCGTTGTATTCGCGTTCCAGGCGCGCGATCTCCTCGTCGATCAGGTCCAGGCGGCGGCGCGAAGCCTCATCCTTCTCCTTCTTGACCGCTTCCTTCTCGATCTTGAGCTGGATGATGCGCCGTTCCAGCTTGTCCATGACCTCGGGCTTGGAATCGATCTCGATCTTGATCTTGGACGCCGCTTCGTCGATCAGGTCGATCGCCTTGTCCGGCAGGAAGCGGTCCGAAATATAGCGGTGCGACAGTTCGGCCGCCGCGATGATGGCCGCGTCGGTGATTTCGACCTTGTGGTGCAGTTCGTATTTGTCCTGCAGGCCGCGCAGGATGGCGATGGTCGCTTCCACGCTCGGCTCGTCGACCAGGATTTTCTGGAAGCGGCGTTCGAGCGCGGCGTCCTTCTCGATGTATTTGCGGTATTCGTCCAGCGTGGTCGCGCCCACGCAATGGAGCTCGCCCCGCGCCAGCGCCGGCTTGAGCATATTGCCCGCATCCATGGCCCCTTCGGCCTTGCCGGCGCCGACCATGGTGTGCATCTCGTCGATGAAGACGATGGTCTGGCCTTCGTCCATGGCCAGTTCCTTGAGCACGGATTTCAAGCGCTCTTCGAACTCGCCGCGGTACTTGGCGCCCGCCAGCAGGGCCGCCATGTCGAGCGAGAGCACGCGCTTGCCCTTGAGCGAGTCGGGTACTTCGTTGTTGACGATGCGCTGGGCCAGGCCTTCGACGATGGCCGTCTTGCCCACGCCCGGCTCGCCGATCAGCACCGGGTTGTTCTTGGTACGGCGCTGCAGCACCTGGATCGCGCGGCGGATTTCGTCGTCGCGGCCGATCACGGGATCGAGCTTGCCCTGGCGCGCGCGCTCGGTCAGGTCGAGCGTGTATTTTTTCAGCGATTCGCGCTGGCCTTCGGCATCGGCCGACTTGACGCCCTCGCCGCCGCGCACCGCGCTCACCGCGGTCTCGAGCGACTTGCGCGACAGGCCATGTTCGCGCGCCAGCTTGCCGGCGTCGGATTTGTCGTCCGTCAGGGCCAGCAGCACCATTTCGCTGGACACGAACTGGTCGCCGCGCTTTTGCGCTTCCTTGTCGGACAGGTTGAGCATGGCGATGAATTCGCGGCTGGCCTGCACTTCGCCGCCCGTGCCCGACACCTTGGGCAGGCGCTCGAGCGAGCTTTTCAGCGACGTCGCCAGGCCGCCCACATTGACGCCGGCGCGCTGGAGCAGCGAACGGGCGCCGCCGTCATCCTGGTTCAGCAGGGCCAGCAGCATGTGGACCGGTTCGATATACGGATTGTCGTTGCCGACCGCAAGGCTCTGGGCGTCGGCAATCGCTTCCTGCAGCTTGGTGGTGATTTTATCCTGGCGCATGGTTTGACCTCATCATCATCATCATCATCATCATCATGGTAACAACACATCGTCCCTTGCCACGCCGCCGGGATAGCCCACCGACTGTGCAAGGATGACTTCCTGTCCGTCCCGCAGGCGCATGCGCCGCGCCAGAGCCGGACGATCGAGCTGGCCCCTTGCCACCGTGGCCAGGCCCTCCGCGGCGCAGAACAGGTAGACGTTCTGGCTGATGTAACCCGTGTCGAGCGCCGCGTAGAAACGTTGCTCGACCCTGGACGCCTGCGGCGCGGGATCGAGCTGGGCCACATAGACCAGGTTGACCGGCGCGGACGCGACATAGTCCTGGTCGCCGGTATCGGCGCGGATATCCTCGGCCAGCACCAGCTGGAGCAGGTTGGCCCGCGGATCGTAGCGGTACAGGCCGCACGCCATGGCGGCATACACGCTGATTTCCTGGGCATCCTGGGCCGACGGCGCCGTCCGGCCCGCCAGCGCCGGCCGGTTGATGCCGCACGCGGCCCACAACAGGCGCGAGAGCAAGGACAGGCGCAGTTCGCCGGGCGCGATGGCGCGCTGCGAGCAGCGCTTGAGCAATACCTCGAACAGCGCCATGCTGAGCGGCGGAAAATCGGCATCGAGCGCCAGCGCGCCCGGCGCCAGCAATGCGATGGATGCCTCACAGCGGTCTTGGTCAGTCATGGCTTCCTTTCGGTCCGGTTCGGAGAACCAGGTCAAGGTCCACAGTAGCGCGACCGGCTGCGGCCGTCACTGGAGAAATTTGATGCAAGTCAAGCAAGTCCGCAATTGCCGCAATAGTTACTGGCGGCTGTAGATGCCCGCCATCCCGGCGGCGAAATGCCGCGCAAGGTTCAGGCGCTTGAGCTTGAGCGTGGGCGTGAGCAAGGAATTTTCCGCCGTCCACGGCGCCAGGGTGACGATGACCGCCTTCGGCTGGGCATGGCGCGGCAAGTCCTGCGTCAGGATACGGATCCGCTCTTGCACCAGGGCCGCGACCACCGGGCCGCTCCAATCGGCCTCGGCATCGAGGCCATGCTCGGCGGCCAGCCGGGTCCAGCCGCCAGCCCCCAGGACAACGGCGCAGGCAATGAAAGGCTTGTCGTCGCCGAAGGCAAAGGCTTGTTCGAACAGCGGATCGGCCAGTATGGCCTGTTCGATGTCCGCCGGTGCGATTTTCTCGCCCGTCGAGGTCACGATCAGTTCCTTGATCCTGCCGAGAATGCGCAGGCGGCCATCCCTGATGTCCGCCTGGTCGCCGGTGCGCAGCCATCCGTCCACGAAGGCGGACGCGGTGTCGGCCTCGCGCTGCCAATAGCCGCGCATGACGCCGGGGCCGCGTACCTGCAGTTCGCTGTTCTCGCCGATCCGCACCGTGACGCCAGGCAGCACCCTGCCGATGGTTGCCGGATCGTTGTCGTCGAGGGCGTTGGCGGCGACCACGGGCGAGGTTTCGGTCATGCCGTAACCCTGCAGGATGGGCACGCCGAGGGCGAGGAAGCAGCGGGCCACCGTCGGCGGCAGCGCGGCGCCGCCGCTGACGGCGGCCCGCAGGCGCCCGCCCAGCGCGCCGCGCGCGGCCCGCGCAACCAGGCGCTCGAGCACCGGCCAGAGCATGGCGTCGAGCCATGCCGGCGGCAAGCGGGGCACCGGCAAATGCTGGACCCGGCAAAAGCGGCGCCAGCCGACCGACAGGGCCAGCGCAAACAGGCTGGCCTTGAGCGGCGCACCACGCAGGCCATTCTGGATGGCGAGGTAGCTGCGCTCGTAAATGCGGGGCACCGACACCAGGATGGTGGGCCGTACTGCCTTCAGGTCCTCGGGCAGCAAGGGAATCGAACGGGCGTGCGCCACGCAGCAGCCGGCCGCCATCGGAAGGTAGTAGCCCACCGTGCGCTCGAAGGTATGCGACAGGGGCAGGAAAGACAGGAAGACATCATCCTGCCGCGGCGCCACGCGCAGCATGATGGCCTTGACGTTCGAGAGTACGTTTCCGTGGGTCAGCATGACACCTTTCGGCCGCCCCGTGGTGCCCGAGGTATACACCAGCGCGGCAAGGTCGTCCGGACCAGGCCCCGCGTGCGCGCGTGGCAGGCTGTTGGTGGCCAGGTCCACCCAGCGCGACAAGCCGAGCAGCTGCGGCCCGCCGCCAGCGGTGGGCCCGGCGCCACCGTCGGCAATGACGACCTGGCGCAGCGCGGGGAAGGCGAAGCCGGCCGCCGCGATGGCCTGCCACTGGGATGCCGACTGGACCACCAGCACCGCCGCTCCGCTGTCGGCCAGGATATAGGCGATGCTGGCGGGATTGTCGAGCGCATGCATGGGCACCGGCACCTGGGCCAGCGACATGGCAGCCAGGTCGACACTGACATGATCGAGGCCGTTCGGCAGCAAGATGGCAATGCGCGCGCCGCGTGGCAGGCATAGCGCGCCCAGGGCCAGGCGCACCATGTCCACCCGCGCCGCCATCGCCGCCCAGGACACGGGAAGCCATGCGCGCCGGCCGGCGTCGTAGCGCAGGTAGGCGGCCGCACCGGGCGTTTGCCGCACGCGCCGGTCGAACAGTTCCGACAAGGTCAGGCTCGCCTCGACAGCGTCCTCCCGCTCACTGACCTGCGCGTGGGCAAGCGCTGCGCCCCCTTCCTTGCCTGCATACGGCGTCATGGCCCTGCCTCCCTGCGGTGTGCCGGTCATCCGGCCCGCGACAGCATCACACTAACGCGCCGAATACTGCGTGTCACCGGGCAAATTTGATGCAGGTCAAGGATGCAGGCAAGTCAGGTCTGCCACACTGCCCGCAGGGCGCACATCGTGCGCCGCCCACCAGGACAAGTCATGACGCTTGCACGCAACAGCACTATCCCTTGGCACTGCCGGCAGCGGGGCAAGCCTTGAGCACCAGCGACCACGACACAGGGCTGGCCAGCGAGGAAGCGGCACGACGCCTGGCCGCCTGCGGCCCCAACACGGTCCCGGACGGCGAACGGCGGCGCTGGACCGACATCGTCCGCGAAGCGGCCAGGGAGCCCATGTTCCTGCTGCTGTTGGCGGCGGCCGCCCTGTATCTCTTGTTCGGCGACCTGCGCGAGGGCCTGTTCCTGTGCGCGATGGTCGGCGCGACGGTCGGACTGACCCTGTACCAGGAAGGCAAGGCGGAACGCGCGCTCGATGCGCTGCGCGACATGAGCAATCCGCGCGCGCTGGTCATCCGCGACGGCCAGCGCGCCGACATCGACAGCAGCCAGCTGGTGCCGGGCGACCTGATCGTCCTCCAGGAAGGCGACCGCATCCCGGCCGACGCCCTCGTCACGCGCGCCAGCGGCCTGCAGGTCGACGAATCCCTGCTCACCGGGGAAGCGCTGCCCGTGGCCAAAATGGCGGCCGGTGAAGCGGCGCAAGACCGTATTTTTGCCGGCACCCTGGTGGTCGGCGGCCATGCCCTTGCCTGCGTGACCGCCACCGGCATCCGCAGCCAGTTCGGCCAGATCGGGGCCTCGCTGCGGCAGACGGCGCCGCTCGCCTCGCCCCTGCAGCGCCAGGCGACGCGCCTGGCCAACCGCTTTGCCCTGGCCGGCCTGGTATTGAGCGTGGCATTCGTCCTCTTGTATGGCGCGACCAGCGGCGACTGGCGCCACGCCTTGCTGGCCGGCATCGCGCTGGCGATGTCGATGCTGCCCGAAGAGTTTCCCGTTGTCCTGACCATCTTTCCCGCCCTTGGGGCCTGGCGCCTCGCGCGCCAGCAGGTGCTGACGCGGCGCCTGCCGGCGATCGAAACCCTGGGCGCGGTGTCGGTACTGTGCGTCGACAAGACCGGCACCCTGACGGAAAACCGCATGGCGGTCGCCGCCCTGCAGGTGGACGGCCATGCCTGGGAATCGGACCAGGGCGCCACGGCGCCGCCGGCGCCCTTCCACGAACTGATGGAATACGCCATCCTGGCCAGCGCTGCCCACCCCTTCGACCCCATGGACATGGCCTTCCACCGGCTGGGCAGCGATGCACAGGGCCAGTGGGCCGAACACGCGCACTGGACCTTGCTGCACGAATACGGAATATCGCCGGCACTGCGGGCGGTCACCATGGCGTGGCAAGCGGCGCCCGGACAGCCGGCCGTGGTGGCCAGCAAGGGCGCCCCGGAAGCGATCGCCGCGCTATGCCGCATGGACGGCGCACAGCGCGACGCCACCCTGGCCGCCGCCGACGCGATGGCGCGGCGCGGCCTGCGCGTGCTCGGCGTGGCGCGCGCCACCGCCAGCGGCGATGACTTGCCGGCCGCGGCGGGCGGCTTCGACTTCCGCTTCCTTGGCCTGGCCGGCCTGGCCGATCCGCTGCGCGCCGACATCCGCGGCGCCATCGATGAATGCCGCCTGGCGGGCATCCGCGTGCTCATGGTGACCGGCGACTACCCGGCCACCGCCAGCTGCATCGCGGCCCAGGCCGGCCTGGGGCCGGGCGCGCCGCTCACCGGTGACGCGGTCCCGGCCCTGAGCGACGACGAACTGCGCGCGCGCCTGCGCGCGACCAGCGTCTGCGCCAGGATCGCGCCTGACCAGAAGCTGCGCATCGTCCAGGCACTGCAGGCCGATGGCGCGATCGTGGCGATGACGGGCGATGGCGTCAACGACGCCCCGGCGCTGCATGCGGCCAATGTCGGGATCGCGATGGGCCAGCGCGGCACCGATGTGGCGCGTGCCGCGGCGGCGCTGGTCCTTCTCGACGACAGCTTCGCCTCGATCGTGCAGGCGATCCGCGCGGGGCGCCGCATTTTCGCCAATGTGCAAAAATCGATGGGTTTCATCATTGCCGTCCATGCGCCAATCGCCGGTTCGGCCCTGTTGCCCGTCCTGTTCGGGTGGCCGCCCCTGCTGTACCCGATGCACATCGTCTTTCTGGAACTGATCATCGATCCCGCATGCGCCCTGGTCTTCGAAAACGAGGCGGCGGAGCCCGACCTGATGCGACGCCCGCCGCGCGACCCCGGCGCGCCATTGTTCAATGCGCGCACCATCGCCCTGGCCGCGGCCAACGGCGTGCTCGTCCTGCTGACGGTGATCGCCGGCTACGGCTGGGCGCTGTCGGCCATGCCGGAGAACGCGGCGCGGGCCTTCGGCTTTGCGACCATGGTCACGGCCAACCTGGTGCTGATCTTCGCGAGCCGCTCGCGCACGGCGGGCGCCCTCGGCTTGCTGCGCGTGCCCAATCCGGTCCTGTGGATCGTGGCGGGCGCCAGCCTGTGCCTGCTGGGCCTGGCCGTGTACCAACCCTGGCTGGCCGCGGTCTTCCGCTTCGGCCCGCTGTCCCCGCCGCAGCTGGGCGGCGCCGCCCTCCTGGGCCTGTCGGCACTGCTGTGGCTCGAGCTCATCAAGCGCCTGGCGCGGGGCCGGCAGCAGCCCGGGTGGCGGCCCTAGCGGCGCCCTTGCGCCAGCATCTCGCGCACCGCGCACGCCAGGCCGGGAGCCAGGTCGATGCCGTTGCTGGCATGGCTGACCGTATTGCAGCTGACCACGCGCGCGGCGCCGGCGCTGGCCAGCGCCGCGGCAGCGCCCGGCGCGAACAGGGCGTGCACCGCGATGCAGACGGGGGCGCGCATGCCGGCGGCGGCCAGTTGCCCCGTCGCCGCGATCATGGTGCCGGCCGTGGAAGCGATATCGTCGACCAGCACCGGCGTATGGCCGGCCCATTGCGCTCCCACCGCGGACACCGTCACCTCGCGGTCGCCGCCGCGCGTTTTGTGCAGCACCGTGACCGGACAGCCCGCCAGGGCGGCGACCTGCCCTGCCCACTGCGCGCTTTCCCCGTCGGGGCCGATGACCAGGGGCCGCTCGACCTGTTCGGCGATCCAGGCCGCGATGGCCGGCGCCGCGTGCACCACCCTGGTCGGCACGGCATACAGTTGATCGAGCGCGCTGTGCCGGTGCAAATGGGGATCGACCGTCACCAGCCAGTCGCAACACGCCGAGAGCAGGCGCGCGAAATGGACCGAGGTGATGCCCTGGCCCGGCGCGAAGCGCGCGTCCTGGCGCATGTAGGGAAGATAGGGCAGCACCAGGCCCACGGAAAGCGCCCCCAGTTCGCGCGCGATCGACGCGCTCAGGTAAAGCGCCACCAGGCGCGCATCGGGATCGTGCAGCGCGCCGACCAGCACCACGTCGCGCCCGGCCACGTCGCACGGCAGGCTTGGACAGGTTTCCCCGTCGGGGAAGCGATGCAGGGCCACCATGCCCAGTTCCCATCCCAGCAAGCGCTTCAGCCCCCTTGCACAGGCGGCGCCCTCGGGCATGGTCAGCAGCAGGGGTTCCATCACGACTCCTGGATCGAAATCAAGCCTTCCTGGGCCCGCACATAGTCCAGCGCATAGGCCAGTTCGCCGGGCGACTCGGCGTGCAGGGTGAACAGCGGCTGCCCGACTTCGACCAGGCAGCCGATGGGCGCATGGAACAGCATGCCGGCCGCCGCGGCGCGCGGGGCGCCGGCCAGCTTGGCGGCGGTGGCCAGGCGGCGGTTGTCGATCGCGGCCACGCGGCCGGCGTGCAAGGATGCGACCGCCCGGGTGTAGGCCGCGCGGGGCGGTTCGAGCATGCCGACCTGGGCCGCGCACATGGACTGGAATTTGCGCCAGGCCGCCCCGCTGGCGAGCGTCTGGCGCGCCATGGCCAGGCCGGCGCCGGGCGCGGCGGCGCCGCCCATTTCCAGCACCGCGGCGGCCAGGATCAGGCCGCGCTGACGCAGGTCGTCGGGTGCATCGGCGTCATTTTGAAGCACGGCAAGCACGTCCCACGCTTCCAGGGCCGGGCCGATGCCGCGCCCGACCGGCTGCGTGCCGTCGGTCATCAGCACCTGCACGGCCAGGCCCAGGTCGCGCCCGACCGCCGCCATTCTTTCGCTGAGCGCCTGCGCCGCTTCGGGCGAGCGCACCTTGGCGCTGCGGCCGACCGGCATGTCGATCAGCACGTGGGTGGAGCCGGCCGCGATCTTTTTCGACAGCACCGACGCCACCAGCAAGCCGTCGCTGTCGAGTTCGAGCGGACGCTCGACGCGGATCAGCAGGTCGTCGACCGGGCTGAGCGCCACCGCGCCGCCCCATACCACGCAGCCGCCCTCGCGGTCCACGGTGCGCCGCATGGCGGCCAGGTCGAGATTCACGGGCGCCAGGGTGGCCATGGTGTCGGCGGTACCGGCCGGCGAGGTGATGGCGCGCGAGGAGGTTTTCGGGATCGTCAGGCCGCATGCGGCGACGATGGGCACCACCAGCAGCGTGGTCCGGTTGCCGGGCAGCCCGCCGATGCAATGCTTGTCGACCACGATGCCGGCATCCCAGTGCAGGCGCTGGCCGCGCTCGACCATCGCCCGGGTCAGCTCGCCCGTCTCGGCGATATCGAGCCGGTTGCCGGAACAGGCGGTGATCAGGGCGGCCAGCTCGATGTCCGAATAGCGCCCGGCCGCGATGTCGCGGGTAATCGCGTCCGCGCCCGAGGCGCTGATCGGGCGCCCGAAGATTTTCGCGCGCACGGTGGCGAAGGACTTGGTGGGCCGGGGATGGGACAGCTCGAGCAGCTCGCCATCCTGGCCGCCGAGCGCGCGCCAGGCAGCTTCGGACAAGCCGATTTCCTCGTCCCCGAGCAGCGCGAAGTGCACCACATTGACGGTGGCCACGACCTGCCTGTCGCCGCGCGACACCTGCACCCGCGATTTCGCTTCGAAACCTTCGGATTTGATGACCGGGCAGTCGCGCCGCAAATAGACCACCGGCTCCTGGTAGGTATCGATGCCCAGGCGCCGCTGGCGCAATCTGCCGGTCGCTGGCGCAACGTCGCTGTCCATGTGCTTTCTCCTGGCGCCTGAGCGCTTGACCATCGTGTTTTCCAGTGTCACCTTCACTTGCCGGCCTGCCCCAGCGCGCGCATGCGCGCGAACCATTTCCCGGCCCGCGCGGCCGGCAGCTTGCCCACCATGCCGATGACGCTGTCCCTGACTGGCGCGATCCCGACAAAAGCGAGGATGTTGCGCTTCATCGACTTGAGGCTGTGGGCGCCATACCACCAGCGGTAGGCCAGCGCCGGCATGCCCATGGTGACGACGATGCGCGCCGATTTGCCGCGCAAGGCCTTGCCGCCCGGGATGCCGTCGCTGCCGGGACCGAATGCGAAGCCCGGGCGCATCACCTGCTCGAGGAAGCCTTTCAGCAGGGCCGGCATGTCGCCCAGCCACAAGGGAAAGACGATGACGAGATGCTGCGCCCAGCCGATCGCGTCCTGCGCCGCCTGCAGGCCGGGCGGCAGCGGTCCGTGTTCCCATGCATGCTGGCTGTGCAGCAAGGGAAACGAGAGCCCGGCCAGCATCACGGTGCGCACCTCGTGGCCGGCCGCGCCGGCGCCGTCGGCGTAGGCTTGCGCCAGCGCGCCGCACAGGTGCGCGCGACCGCCATCGGGATGGCCCTGGATGATCAGGATGCGCGTCAACGGACCATCCACAGGGCCACCGGGGAGCCGTGCAAGGCAGTCTGGGTGGCGCCGCCCAGCATGAACTCGCGAAAGCGCGAATGGCCATACGCGCCCATGACGATCAGGTCGCTGCCTTTTTCCCTGGCGAACGCCAGCAAGGCCGCGCCGGCGTCCGGCCCGGGCGCGCCGGCGCTGAGATCGACCTTCACGCCGTGGCGGGCAAGGTACAGGGCCATGTCCGCGCCCGGCGCGTGCCCGTCGCGTTCGCGCTCGCCGTCGGCGACCAGCACCACCAGGTCCACCTGCGCCGCGCGCTTGAGCAAGGCAAGGGCGCTGGCGATGGCGCGCGCCGCTTCATTGCTGCCATTCCAGGCCACCGTCACCCTGCGCCCCACCGGCGCGCCGCTGCCGGCCGCCGGCAGCACCAGCACGGGGCGCACCGACTCCATCACGACGTACTCGACAAAGTCGGCGCGCAGGGACATGGATGCATCGGGCGGCGCCTGGCTGAGCACGACAAGGTCGCAGTAGCGGGCTTGCAAGGCGAGCGCCACCCCGGCCTCGTCGTCGCAGCGGCGCCGCTCGGCGCTGAGCGCGCCGGCCGCGCGCGCGCGCGCATCGAAGCCGTCCAGGGCCAGGTCGGCGTCCGCGCGCAGCTCGTCAATGGGAAAGACGACCGGCATGGCGCCCGCGCCGAGCACGGAAACGGGCAGCGCGAATGCCGA
>Ga0187844_10003105_pt1 | contig 11255 bp, 9 predicted proteins | sample SpaLakP09_SKY_50_FD_134517 | JGI IMG/M metagenome (GOLD analysis project Ga0187844, IMG submission 134517) | Oligotrophic lake water microbial communities from Sparkling Lake, Wisconsin, USA - SP09_SKY_50 | ecosystem: Environmental > Aquatic > Freshwater > Lake | place: USA: Sparkling Lake...
CCGTTTGCCCTGCTGTGTGGTCTGGTATCGGCCAGCATGATCCTGCTGCAAGGTGCCACCTACCTGATGCTGCGCACTGAAGAGAAGATGACGGAACGTGCCCGCACTGCGGCCATGCTGTCTGGCGTGCTGACCATCGTGCTGTTTGTGCTGGGCGGTCTGTGGGTGGGCCATCTGGATGGCTACGTGATTACTGCTGGTGGTGAAGCCGCCGCGCAGTCCAACCCGCTGGCCAAAAACGTGGTGCGTGCCGCCGGAGCCTGGCTGGCCAACTACCAGCGTTATCCGCTGACCATGGCCCTGCCGCTGCTGGGCATTGTCAGTGCGGCTGCCGCAGTGTCGCTGGCGCTGGTGCGCAAGGCCGGTCTGGCCTTTATCGCCTCCAGCCTGGTGCAGGCCGGAGTGATTGGTACGGCAGGTGCCAGCCTGTTCCCCTTCCTGCTGCCGTCCAGCTCGGACCAGCGTTCCAGCCTGACTGCCTGGGATGCCACCTCCAGCCAGATGACGCTGAACACCATGTTCTGGGCCGCGCTGATTTTCACGCCCATCGTGCTGAGCTACACCGCCTGGTGCTACCGTGTGATGCGCGGCAAGGTGACCGAGCAGCACATCCGTACCAACAGCAAAAGTGTTTACTGAAGCGAAAGGACAAAATCATGTGGTATTTCGCCTGGATGTTGGGGCTGCCGCTGGCAATTACATTTGGAATCATCAATGCAGTTATTGAAGAGAGTTTAAACCGCTGATGATAACTATCATATTTAAATAGTACCTAATATAAGACCTCACCCATCCCTTGAACACAAACAGAACCCTCACTCAGGGTGTCCTGTTTGTGTTCAAGGGGCCCCGCAAATAGAACTTTGATCGAAACTCAACCAGAGTTGTCTCTCAGTTTACGGCAGCTCGGCCATAACGATCTTTCACTATTGCGAGGAGTAACAGCCAGCTTACTCAATAATTAAGACACACTCGAATAAGGACATCAAATTCCATTCACTAACGGATAATTTACGTTTTCTGCCCTAACTCAAATATCTTGTCCAATCTGAAACGAGGAATGAATATCTGCCATCGACACCTCAAGCCCGTGAGCCACCTTGGACAGTTCATTCGCCGCCGTATCGATAGTGGCCACCGAACTGAAAAACTCCGTAGTTGAGTGGGCCAGTTTTTCCACCCGGCTCGCCATTGAGCTGCTGTTTTCGGCATGCTTATCGCTGCTCCGGGAAAGTTGGTAAATTGAAGTGGAAAGCACAGATGACTGGACGGTTATTTCATCGATGTAACGGAGCGAAGCAGCGGCATTGGTACTCGCTAAAGAGGCTTGATTGCACGTGCGTTCCATGATTGTCGCAGCGCTGTCCACCGTGCCGGAGATGCCACTGATCAGGTCTGCGATTTCGCTCGTCGCCGCATGGGTCTGGTCGGCCAAGCTCCTTACCTCATCTGCTACCACGGCAAATCCCCTCCCATATTCACCGGCTCGCGCTGCTTCGATAGCGGCATTGAGAGCCAACAGATTGGTCTTGCTCGCAATGCCACTAATAAGTTCGACAATGCTACCGATTTGCTTACTTCGAGTGGCAAGTACGTCGAAGGAGTCGGCCAGTTCACTAACTTCGTTTGCCACCTGGTCCATCTGACCCAACGCATCTTTGATCACTTGCCCGCCGTGCTCAGCTCCGGCATGAGCATTTCCAGCTGTTTGAGCCAATTGTTCAGCTGTACAGTGATCCCTGTGCAAATCAGCCGCCGCGAAGTTCGCCTCATTACTCAGTTCCATGAAATCTTGTACCTGCTGCTTCATACCGTTATTCAGCGTATGTGCGTGAGAACCCACATTCTTGCTAATGGTGGCAGCGCTGGAAATCGCCCCTCCCATCTGGCTAACGGCCTTGCGTAGCACAGCCAGCGTTTCAGCAGTGCTTTGCTGAGCTCGTAGAGTCTCGACAAAGGCTCTCTCCTTGGCCCGCTCTGAAAATATGAGGCTTGCGGTCACGACAATCACTAGTCCGATTACATCCACCGTAATGGCCAGGCTCCAAGCATCGCTTCCCGGCTGAAATGCCGTACCGATGGGATGCGGCTGTTCTCCACGCCCTGACAGGTAGAAGTAGATCAAGGCACCCACAACGGCAACACACCAGACCACTGCCGAGCGCCAGCCCGCCATAAACACTGCGAACACGGGTACAAGGGAAAACCAGGCCAGATTGAAGGCAACGACACCACCGGAGGTTGCCGTCAGACCCCATTCCACAGCGAAGAATCCACCAATCAACACTTGAGCCACGGGAAAAGGATTTCTCAGCACTAGAGGCGAGGTCATTACGGCAACCAATAACGTCAAAGCACCCGCGAAAATCGGCAGAGTAGTCTGATGCCCAAGGATAAACAGATAAATGATGGCATAACCGACATCAGCAATCAGGAACAGCACTGTGCCCCACAACAGCAAATACCACGAGCGTTCCAAAGCTACGTAGCCATTGCCCCCCTTAGCGGCAAGCTTGGCAATCATGCGAAGGCCTCCAAAATAGAAATTTATTGTTATTCACATTGTTTTTCCTGTACCCCAGTTTGGGTACTCCCGAACAGAGCCATATCGAGGAAGCTGAAGACATCGCGCTTATTGTCTCGGACCCTTATCTTGCAGCTATAGGCCTTGCCGGGGTCAGGGGCGAATGTGTCTCAGGTCCGCCATATGCCAAACGGTGAATTAACTGGCCAGACGGCGCGATACAAAGCCCAATGAAATCACTCCTGCTAAACAGGTATGGCATATGCTTCATAGTCATTAAATAGTTGATCGCTTGATGGCAACTTTCTCCCGCATGGCCTGCTTGTTTATCTTGCCTACACTCGTGCGGGCCAAACTTTCGACAAAGAGCACTTGCTCAGGAACTCCGTAGCGGGAGATACATCCCTGGTCCGCGTAAGTCTTCACAAACCTTCTGATTGATTCAGCATTGGCATATTTTCCCGGCTTCAGTACTACGAACACCAAGGGACGCTCTCCCCATTTGTCGTCCTCGACGCCGATCACTGCAGCTTCGCAAACGTCCGGGTGGTGAATGATGATGTTTTCAAGTTCCAGGGAGGAAATCCATTCGCCGCCGCTCTTGATAACGTCCTTGATTCGGTCGGTAACTTGCAGGTAGCCAGCTGCATCGATTTTCCCGATATCCTGAGTGTGCAGATAACCGCCCTCCCAAAGGCTTTCCGAAGCTTCCCCGTTGTTAAGATAACCTTGGGTCAACCAGGGCGCCCGAACGACGACCTCTCCGACGGACTGACCATCGTGGGAGAGAATCTCCATTTCCGGGGTGGCAATTTGAAGGTCAACAAGGAAGATAGGGCGGCCAGCCTTTGTGCGTAGTCCAGTGCTTGTATCTTGGCCGTCATGCGCATCGATCTGCGCTACGCTGAGCACCGGGCAGGTTTCGGACATCCCGTAGCCGCTGAATATGTCGATGCCTCGTGCGAGAGCTGCTTCGGCCAGCGCAGAGGAGAGAAGTGAACCGCCGATGATAACTTTCCAGCGGCTTAGATCGACTTGGCCTCCCATCGAAAGGGTTAACAGCATGTGGAGAATGGTAGGGACACAGTGAGAAAAGGTGACTCCTTCCTTCTCGATGAGACCAAGGATGGTGTCCGGGATATAGCGGCCCGGATAAACCTGCTTGATTCCCATCAGTGTTGCGGCATAGGGTATGCCCCACGCATGGACGTGGAACATCGGGGTAAGCGGCATGTATACATCATCCCGGTGCAGACGCCCTTGCTGAGGTGCAGAGCCAAGCGTTGCGACGACCGATAGAGTGTGCAATACCAGCTGGCGGTGGCTGAAATAGACCCCCTTAGGTAGGCCCGTCGTTCCGGTTGTATAGAAGGTCGTGGCACGGCAGTTTTCATCCAGGTCCGGAAACTGGCATTCGGCGAGAGATATTGCCAACAAACTCTCGTATTCCCCTTGAAACCCTTCAGGGATGAGCGTATCCGTGGAATCGCTAAGAAGGATGAAAACTTCTACGCTTTCCAAGCGATCACGAATGCCTTCGAGAATAGGCAAAAATTCAGCATTGATGAACAGCGCCTTCGCCTCCGAATGGTTCAGGGTATAAAGGATTTGCTCGGGAGAAAGCCGTACATTGGTAGTCATAAGAACGCTGCCGACCATTGGCACAGCGAAGAATGCTTCGAGATAGCGGGGCGTGTCCCAGTCCATGAAGGCAACCGTCTCACCCTTGAGGCCAAGACTGGCAAGTAGATTACCGAATCGGTGCAGCCTCGTATGGAACTCCCGATAGGTATAGCGGCCTTTATCGGCGTAAACGATTTCCTGTTCTGGCGAGAAGGATAAAGTCGACAGGAGTAATTGCTTGATGATCAGCGGGTATGCATAGGCTGTAGGAGTAACAGCAATATTTTCGGGGGATTTCATGCAGAACCTTGTGAGAGAGCTGTAAGCGAGCGGGCATTTGCGACATTACTCGCTCCTCGGCAGCGTTTTAGAACGAAACCGAATACTGGAAACCAGGCACTGGTCGTGAACGCTCCGTCGACCACACCGTTAGCCAAGCAGCGGCTTAAAACGATGCCGTTGGCTGCCGAGTGATCATTAGTGTTTCAGTGTCGGATCCGGCTTACCCAGGAAGAAGCGTAGGACCAGCCTCTGCAGAGGTGTTTCATAGGGAGGGTGGAATAGTTGCGTCGGAAAAAAGCGCCGCCGCTTGAAAACTGTTTTGGCATGCGACAGTTCCCGGAATCCCTCAATGCCGTGATAGGTACCCATGCCGGAATTGCCGGTGCCACCGAAGGGCGCATCGTGATTCACAACGTGCCACCCCCAGTCGTTGATGGTTGCTCCCCCGGAGTGAGTGCGTGCAAGGAGGTTTCCCTGCTCATTCGTGTCGTGTGAGAAACAGTACAGGGCAAGGGGGCGGGGTCTTGCCAACAGATAATTCACGACATCGTCCAAAGTGTCGTAGCCAATAACCGGCAGAATCGGGCCGAACAGTTCTTCTCGGGTGACCAGCATGTCGGACGTACAGTTAACAATGATGTATAGCGGCATGCGCCGATTTGTGTTGCTAGAATCGTAAGGCGCGCAGGGGATCACAGTAGCACCCTTGTTCCGGGCATCGGTCAAAGCTTCCTGAAGACGTTTGAACTGTCGTTCGTTGATGATCGAAGTATAGCTTCGGCTGGTTGCATACCCTTCTCCCACCAACCGTTCGAAGCTCTGTTTGGCCGCAGAGACGAAAGCGTCCAAGCTCTCTCTAGGCACCATCGCAAAGTCGGGAGCAACGCAGATCTGACCGCAATTGCTTGTTTTTCCGTGGACTACACGGTTGGCAGCATCCTCGATGGAATAACTCCTACCAACGATGGCTGGCGACTTACCACCGAGCTCCAGCGTCACCGGCGTCAAGTTTTCGGCAGCAGCCTTCATGATGGTCTTTCCCACAGAGGGGGAGCCAGTGAAAATGATGTGATTGAAAGGGATGGAGGTAAAAAGGTCGTATGAAGGCAGTTTCTGGAAAACGACTGAGACTTCGTCCTCCGTGAACACTTCTCCAAGCATACGGGCCAGTGTCCGGCCCGTTTCTGGAGCGGCCTCCGGCATTTTCATCATCACACGGTTTCCAGCAGCGATCGCGGCAGCCAAGGGACCGAGAGCCAAGTAAATCGGAAAATTCCACGGAACGATGATGCCGATAACTCCCTTGGGCTGATAAACGATTTTGAGTGAGTTCGTTTTGAAAAGTAGTTCAGTCGAACGCCGGGACGGCTTCATCCATCTCCCTACTTCGGAAATCAGGTGGTTTAGTTCCAGAGTCGAACCTAACAGATCGAACAATTTGGATTCAGTTGGGGAGCGAAATCCAAAATCGGCACTCATTGCATCCGCCAGCAAATCCTGATACCGGCTTACCTGGCGTTTTAGCGCGGTAAGCTTCGATCTGCGCTCGGAAGCACTTGGACACGGATTTGCCTGGAAGGCAGTCCGTTGTGCTTCAAAAATACCTTGCAACCAGGTGGCAACTTCAGACTGCGATTCGAAATTAACTGTAGTACTCTTCATTCCATTATTTCCTTACCCTGTCTTGGCCGAGGACAACAACCATACAACCCTGATCTACAAGTTGGGGATCCGTCACATGAGCAATACTGGACGCAGTTCCCGTCACGTTGGCGAAGCGCGGAATGGTCATGGCAAGACGGCTCCTGCATTCAGACGTAATTGCAGGCCGTCAGTCTGAGCGATAAAAGCAGGCCTGGCATCCTGCAGCCCCAGTGCATGCAGATTCTCCGCCATACGATGGGAACTGCTGCCAATGTGCAAGCGGACCGAGCCCGGCAGACTCATTGGCCCTTTGGCACGGATATTGACCAGGGTTCGCAACATTTGGCCATGGTGGGTGGAATACAGGATCAGATTAATCAGGGGGGCTGTTACCCCGAGGCCAATCTTGCCGGACAGGGTGCAAAGCGGGCTACCTCCAGCAGGATCATGCACGGCGCCCTGAAACTGTCCTTGTTGCAGCCAGAAATCAATCGGTGTCACAAATTTGGGGTAGCCCCAGATATCGCGACCAGCGGCACAGGCAGCCGGTGTGGTGACCGGCAGGTCAATCACATTGAAACCGACAATCCCCCTGTCCACCGCCTTGAACAAGGAAAGCAATGGCCTTGCCGGTTCCCGGCTCCCCTTTGGAACACATGCAATGGCGGTACCTACCTCGTTATAACTGCCGATAGATGTGGTTCTGTATTGATAAAACGCCAAGACCGCCAATGCTTTGCGGCCAAACCGGACTACATCCAGTCCCTCACTCAACAGACTTTGCGCACGATCGCAATCAACCCAAAAAAATGCCATGAACTGAGAGCTGTCGTAGTAGAGGATAGGCATGGCGACATCGCCTTCCGAGGTGGATACGATATTTCTCGGATATTGAAAGAACGGATCGGAGTTCCACGGTTCCATGCTTAAACCCCTACAGTGAATTGGTTATCGAGAAGCTGCCCCTGCCAGTCTTCGATGAGCGACAGGCGGTTGATCTGGTTTGTCCCTTCAAAAATCCGGGTCAGGCGCACATCACGGAATATCTGCTCCACACGCTGCTCGTGCAGGCCGCCATGGTCGGCCAGGAGGTCCATGGCCATTTCGCAGACATGTTGCGCACGATCGGTGACATGGAACTTGCACAGCGAGGCATGGAGCTGCCTGGGCTGCCACGCATGCCGGGCCTCCTGCCATACCAGGCTGCGCATGGCCCGGGTTTCGGCCACCATGGAGGCCAGATGCAGCTGCACATCCTGGTAATGGATCAGGGGTTTGCCTGCCAGCGTGTACTGCCGGGCAAACCGGATGGCAGTTTCCGTTGCGGCACGGGCAAAGCCCACGCCCATGGACGCCACCGGAATGCGAGAGGTATTGAGCGTGGCCCGATTGATCAGCCAGCCCTGACGTAAGCCACCAACCACGCGGTGTTGCGGAACGAATACGTTTTCAAACTCGACCTCGGCCGCACCGGATGCCCGCATACCCATTTTCAGTTCGGTACGGGGTACCGCAACACCCGCGCTGTGACTGTCGACATGGAAGCATGTCCATGACGCCATCCCCTCGCCTTTCAGCGCTGCAAAGACCGTCATGCTCTTGGCAAGGTCTCCGCCGCTGATATAGCACTTGCGCCCATTAAGCAAATATCCGCCCTCGGTCGGTGTGGCCACCACACCAGGCTTGTACTGCTCGGCACCATGCCCTTCTTCCACATCAGAGCCGGCCTGCGGCTCGGTGATGGCAAAGGCGACAAGATGCGGTTGGCCTCGCAGGTTGCTGCGATAAATCGGCAGCAGTTCGCGCATGATGGTTCTGAGACTGCCGGAGAGCAGCAAGGGCATGCAGCCCAGGTGATGGGCTGACAGCAGCAGCATGAGGCAACCGCAAGCCCGGCTGAACTCTTCCACCACCAGACTGCAAGCCCAGATGGGTGGCCGGGTAGTCGCCGCCCAAGGCAGGCTCCCCAACGGCGCGGGCAGGAAATAACTCAGCCAGCCCTCCTTACCGGCTTCAACCAGTAACGCCTGCACGGCAGGATGGCATTCCCCGGCGGCCAGGTGCGGTGCACGGTCGATTTCGGCCGAAAGTGGCAGCAGATGCTGTTCGGCAAAGCGTCTTGCCTTCAAACGCAGGCGGGCCAAACCACCCGGAAGGCGTGAGAAATCGGTTTCCCACAGGTCCGGCAGCGGGCTATTGCTGACCAGCCGTGTCAGCAAAGGCAGATTGCGATAGTGAAGTTGGGGAGACAGCAGGTGATCAAACGGCAAATGGCCATCAAGATGAGCGATGCGAGTCATGCTTGCACCTCATGCAGCCCGGCCAGCAACAGTGGCAGCTCACGGGTGCCTCCTGCTAGCAACTTCAACATGTTCTGGTCGCGCACGATTTTTTCAGCACCCAGATCGCGCATATAACCAAGACCACCATGCGCCTGCACCGCCTGGTTGGCCGCCTGACATAGCAAAGAATGCGTTGTGGCGCGGGCGCTTGCCACTTCCCGCATGGATAGCCTATCCAGCGGGCGTGACAGCCGCTGGATACCGGCATCAGCCTGTTGCACCGCCATCTCCAGCTCACCCAGCATCTGCTGGACGGCGGCATGCCCGCCAATGACTTTCCCGCCTTGACGGCGGACGCTGGTGAAATCAACGGTCATGTCCTGCGCACGTGCCAATGCGCCCGCACCGATAGCCAGCAGACCCAGCATGTCAAGCATCAGCACACGGGCGTAGAACATCCCGTCATCGCTTGGCACTATGTGGACTGGTACATCCGCCGTCGACTCCAGCTGCACCCGAAAGCTGCTCAGGTCATCAAAGCCATGCTGGGAGGACAGTGTCTCCACCTGCATCCGGCTGCGCGGTGCCAGCTGCCATCCAATCCGCCCATCCTGCCATACCGGCCACAACACTGACTGCCACACCGGCACGGCAGTCAGCACGCCGGGCTTGCGTTGACGGTCCAGCCAGTCTTGCAGCTTGGGCTTGTCCTCTGCAGCGCATTCACCCGCGAGATACTTGCCAAGACTGGCTTGCGCCAAGCCATAATGGCCGGTGCTTAACAGTGCGGTATCAAGTACCGTTGCGTCCCCGCCTGCCTGGATGTCCAGAGCAGACATCACATGCCGGGCCAGCGCATAACGGTGCCAGGCAAAGGCAAGGCCCGCATTGGCGCGGCCCACAAGACGCAACAAGCCCATATTGAAAGCCATTGCTCCACTGCCAGCGACATCTTCCCACAGGGAAAAGCCGGGTTCTTCCTGAACGAGCGGCAGCAGCCCCATCTCGGTCGCCTCATCGCTCAGCGCGAGCAGCACATCCAGGCTGACAGGTGTTTCTGGGCGTTCAGATGCCGGAGCAATCCGTTCCCGGGCAAAGATGGCGACTTCGGCCAGCAAGCCGTCGACATCCTCCTTCTCGATTGTCATCGCTTCCTCCTCCTTGTTTTGTTTTGATGTCAACTACGTGTCAGCAACTTAACAAGGAAGCCCCTCCGCTCCGTATAGCGGCCACGGTCATAAAATCTTTTTTGCCGGACAATCGCCAACATGAATGGATGCAATGACAACAGCAGCAGTGTCCGATGCCTGACGCGCAGGTGTCAGACACTGCAAAGTGCACAAGCGCATGTTGCCGGGTGCGGCCCTCTCATGCTGCAGGTTTGAATCAGGCGCTTGAATCAGTGAATTGTGACTGTGGTGCAGGACAGTTTCTGGTCAAACGGGAGGTAAGACGGGGACGGGCGCAAACTTGACCACGTGTGCAGCACGGGCGTCAGACTTGTAAGTAACACCCGTGCAGTAAAAGGAATGGCTTATCTGGATATTGCTGCCAACAACTCCGGCACCACGGTGAACAGGTCACCCACGATGCCGTAATCGGCCACCTGGAAGATCGGCGCTTCTTCGTCCTTGTTGATGGCAACAATCACCTTGGAGTCCTTCATGCCAGCCAGATGCTGGATGGCACCGGAAATGCCCACGGCGAAGTACAGCTGCGGAGCCACCACCTTGCCGGTCTGGCCAACCTGGTAGTCGTTCGGAGCGTAGCCAGCATCCACCGCGGCGCGCGAAGCACCTACGGCAGCACCCAGCTTGTCAGCCAGCGGTTCGATCACGGACTTGAACTGCTCTTCCGAACCCAGCGCACGACCACCGGAGACGATGATCTTGGCAGCGCCCAGTTCCGGACGGTCCGACTTGGTCAGTTCCTGGCCGACAAAGCTGGACAGCTGTGCATCAGCCACCGCAGCCACGGCTTCAACAGCCGCGCTGCCACCCTGACCTGCCGCGTCAAACGCGGTGGTACGCACGGTGATGACCTTGATGGGGTCAGCCGATTGCACGGTGGCCAGCACGTTACCGGCGTAAACCGGGCGCACGAAGGTGTCGGCGGATTCGATGGCGGTGATTTCGGAAATCTGCGCCACATCCAGCAAGGCAGCCACACGCGGCAGCAGGTTCTTGCCAAAAGAGCTGGCCGGAGCCAGTACGTGGCTGTAACCCTTGGCCACTTCCACCACCAGGGCGGACAGCGACTCGGCCAGGCCATGTGCGTACTGGGCGGCATCAGCCAGCAGTACTTTGCTCACACCAGCCACGCTCTTGGCAGCGTCGGCAGCGGCAGCGGCGTTGTGACCGGCTACCAGCACGTGTACTTCGCCCAGCTTGGCTGCGGCAGTTACGGTATTCAGGGTGCCTGCTTTCAGGCTCTGGTTGTCGTGTTCAGCGATAACGAGAATGGCCATGGCTTACAGCACCTTTGCGTCGTTTTTCAGTTTGGCTACCAGCTCGGCAGCGTTGGCTACCTTGATGCCGGCAGAGCGCTTGGCCGGTTCGGCCACTTTCAGCGTTTTCAGGCGCGGCGTGACGTCCACACCCAGGTCGGCCGGGCTGGTCTTGTCCAGCGGCTTCTTCTTGGCGGCCATGATGTTGGGCAGCTTGATGAAGCGCGGCTCGTTCAGGCGCAGGTCGGCGGTAACAACGGCCGGCAGACGCAGCTTGACGGTTTCCAGGCCACCGTCGATTTCGCGGATCACATCCACGGTTTCAGCAGCGACATCCACCTTGGAGGCGAAGGTGCCTTGTGCCCAGCCCAGCAGGGCAGCAGCCATCTGGCCGGTCTGGTTGGCATCGTCATCGATGGCTTGCTTGCCGACGATCAGCAGCTGCGGCTGTTCC
>Ga0187844_10003108_pt1 | contig 11251 bp, 9 predicted proteins | sample SpaLakP09_SKY_50_FD_134517 | JGI IMG/M metagenome (GOLD analysis project Ga0187844, IMG submission 134517) | Oligotrophic lake water microbial communities from Sparkling Lake, Wisconsin, USA - SP09_SKY_50 | ecosystem: Environmental > Aquatic > Freshwater > Lake | place: USA: Sparkling Lake...
ATTGATGTGGCACATGCCGGCTTTTATCCGAACGTCAATCTCACCGCCTATGTCGGCGGCCAGTCCCTGGGAAGCCTTGATCTGCTTACCAAGAGCGGCTCTGGCATTGCCGGTATCGGCCCGGCCATCAACCTGCCGATCTTCCGCGGCGGACAGCTGGAAGGCAGCTACCGCACGGCACGCGGTGAGTACGACCTTGCCGTCTCCAGTTACAACCAGACGCTGCTTCAGGCACTGCATGAAGTTGCCGATGCCATCACCCGGCAGGACATGCTGACCCCTCAGTTGCAGCAGCGCACAGAAGCACTGGATGCAGCAGAGCAAGCCTATCAAGTCGCGAAGGATCGTTACCACGGCGGGCTTGCCAACTACCTGGAAGTGCTGACTGCCGAAGACAGCGTCATCAAGGCGCGTCGTGTGCTGGTTGATTATCAAATTCAGCGCATCACCCAGGACATCAGTTTGATCAAGGCATTGGGCGGCGGTTATCACGCCGGGAATGCCTGAATTCACATCGGTAAATATCAAGGAACACATCATGACCGCACAAACAGAAACCCTGCCGACCACTACACTTGAAAACCCTGCTGCTCCGATGGCACGCAAAAAACTCTTTCTGATGCTAGGTGGCGCCATTGCGGCAGCTGCCCTGGCCTATGGCAGTTACTGGACGCTGGTGGCTTCCCACTATGTGAGTACCGACAACGCCTATGTCGCCACGGAAATTGCCCAGGTAACCGCCGAAGTACCCGGCACGGTGCAACGCGTTGCTGTGGTGGATACGCAAAAGGTGAAAAAAGGGGATGTGCTACTGCAGCTTGATGACAAGGATGCCAAGTTGGCATTGGCACAGGCCGAAGCAGATTTGTCGCGCGCCCAGCGCCGGGTGGAAGGCTATTTTGCCAACGATGAAAGCCTTGCCGCCCAGGTACAAGCCCGCAGCGCCGAGCAAGCCCGTGCAGCGGCACAACTGGTTTCGGCCAAATCCGACCTTGAGCGCGCCCGTCTCGACTTCAACCGCCGCCAGGCCCTGGCGCACAATGGCTCGGTCTCGGGCGAGGAGCTGAGCAATGCCAGCAATGCCCTTTCCGTCGCAGAAGCGGCCTTCCATGCGGCCGAAGCGGGAGCCCGTCAGAGCGAAGCCAACTACCGCGCGGCACAAGGAGCACTGAAAAACAATCAGGCGCTGATTGCCGATACCACCGTAGCCAGCAACCCGGAAGTCCAGCAGGCCCGTGCCCGGCGCGACCAGGCCAGACTGGATCTGGAACGTACCGTGATCCGGGCTCCGGTGGATGGTGTAGTGGCCAAACGCCAGGTGCAACTGGGTCGGCGCGTAGAGGCCGGCACCCCCTTGCTGTCGGTTGCACCGCTGCAACTGGCCCATGTCGATGCCAATTTCAAGGAAGTGCAGCTGGAAAAGGTGCGTATCGGCCAGCCAGTCAAACTCAGTTCTGACCTGTATGGCGACAGCGTGGAATACCACGGCAAGGTGGTCGGGCTATCCGGTGGTTCCGGTTCGTCCTTTGCCGTGATCCCGGCGCAAAACGCCACCGGTAACTGGATCAAGGTGGTACAACGCCTGCCGGTGCGCATCGCCCTGGATGCGGCTGAGTTGCGTGCCCACCCGCTATCAGTCGGCCTGTCCATGAACGTCACCATCGATACGCGCGAACACTGAGAAATCGGCCATGTCTGATACCCCTACCCAAGCCAAACCCTTGACTGGTGCCACGCTGTTGCTGGCGGCACTGGCACTGTCAGCCGGCAATTTCATCGCGGTGCTCGACACCACCATTGCCAATGTCTCGGTGCCGAATATTGCCGGCGGCCTTGGCGTCGCCGCCAATCAGGGTACTTATGTCATTACCTCTTATGCCGTGGCGGAGGCCATTACCGTACCGCTAACCGGCTGGCTGGCAGCCCGCTTTGGTACGGTGCGGCTGTTCATTACCTCGATGATTCTGTTTGGCCTTTTCTCACTGCTGTGCGGTCTGTCGCACTCACTGGAAATGCTATTGCTGTTCCGCGTGTTGCAAGGCCTGGCGGGTGGTCCGCTGATGCCGATGTCGCAAACCTTGCTGCAGCAGATATTTCCCAAAGAAAAGGCCAACGTCGCCATCGGCTTGTGGAGTCTGACCACCTTGGTTGCACCGGTGCTAGGCCCGGTGCTGGGAGGGGTGTTATGCGATCAGGTCAGCTGGCCATGGATTTTCTACATCAATGTCCCGATTGCCATGGTGTGCGGTTATCTGGGATGGCAGCTGCTCAAAAGCCAGGAAAGCGTGCGGCAGAACTCGAAGATTGATGCCATCGGTCTGGTACTGCTGGTGATTTGGGTAGCTGCCTTGCAAATCATGCTGGATGAAGGCAAGGATCTCGACTGGTTCTCCTCAACCGAAATCGTCAGCCTGGCCATCATCAGTATTGTGGGATTTCTGGCCTTCCTGATCTGGGAGCTGACCGAACACAATCCGGTGGTCAATTTGCGGGTATTCCGCCACCGTGGATATTGGGTCAGCGTGCTGACCATCGCACTGGCTTTTGGCTCCTTCTTCGGCTCTACCGTACTGACTCCGCAATGGCTGCAAAGTTATATGGGCTACACCGCCACCGATGCCGGCGTCGCCCAGGCCCTCAGCGGTGTGCTGTCGGTATTGGCCGCACCACTGGTTGCCCACCTCACCACCCGTACCGACCCGCGCCGGTTGGTGTTTGTCGGGGTGATGTGGCTGGGCGGCGTGACCTTATTCCGCAGCTTCAACACCACCGATGTGGGTTTCTGGCAGGTAGCCGTACCACTGTTTTTCCAGGGGTTAGGCATGCCTTTCTTCTTCATCCCCTTGATCGGGCTGGCCATGTCCAGTGTGGATGAAGTGGAAATGGCATCGGCCTCCGGCCTGATGAACTTCCTGCGCACCATGTCAGGCGCCATTGCCACCTCGCTGGTGACCACCGCCTGGGACGACAAGGCCAAGTATTACCACGACATTCTGACCGGCATTACCGATGCAGGCGGGGACGCAGTCCGGCAAATGAGCAGCGTGTTTGGCAAGGAGCCAGCGCCCTATCTGCTCAATAGCCTGGTTGATGCCCAGAGCATCATGTTGTCTACCAATGAGTTATTCATGATCAGCGGTCTTTCCTTCATCGTGGCGGCCTGTGTCGTCTGGCTGGCACCCCGGCCCACCCGCATTGCCGACACCAGCCACGTGCACTGAGCCCCTCCCGCCGGAGCGTGGTGCGCACATTTCATGCGCGCACCTTTCCCTTGTTTGAAAAGGCCATACCATGCGTATCAATCAGCCCCTTACCCAGCAAGAGCGACTGGTCAATCCCAAACAGCCATTAGTCAGCATGACCGACCTGAAAGGGCGAATCCTGCATGCCAATGCTGCGTTCATTGAAATCAGTGGCTATGACAAGCAGGAGTTGCTGGGACAGCCTCACAATATCGTCCGCCATCCTGATATGCCGGCAGAGGCATTTGCCGATATGTGGCGTACGCTGGAGGCGGATCTTCCCTGGCATGGCCTAGTAAAGAACCGTGCCAAAAACGGTGACCATTACTGGGTACATGCCTATGTATCGCCCTGCTTCGAAAACCAGCACAAAACCGGATACATCTCCGTCCGTATCCGGCCCGAAAGACAACAGATACAAGCGGCCGAAGCACTGTATGCCGCAGTCCGGCAACAGCAGCAGCCATTCCCTGCCACCCGCTACCCGCATGGCCCCGCGATTCTGCTCCGGATATTCCTGCTGTCCATCCTCCCGGCCTGCAGCTGGCTTGCCGCAACCATGCTCAGTGGCGCACAAGCCTGGGCCGCCGCCATCAGTGGCATTGCCTCCGCGACGGCACTCGGGATCTGGACCTGGCTGGGAATCCGCCGACCAATCAGCATGTCGACCGAAGCCATTCGCAAAATGAGTAGTGGCGATCTGCGATTTGAGCTGGATACCGAGGTAGCACATGAGTTTTCCCGCCAGTTGCTGGATATCCAGACCATGAAATTCAGCTTCCGGGCAATGTTTGCCGACATGACTGGAATTGCCGATGAAATCGACCAACAGTCCGATGAGCTCAATGCCCAAACCATGGTGGCAAAACGGCATATCCAGCAGGGTGCTGACAGCATCAGCCAGATGAGCGCCACCATCAATGACATGCGCTCAGCCATCAATAATATTTCTGCCGTCACCCGGCAAAGTGCCAATACGGCCGCCGCAGCCGCCAGCCAAGTCAGCAATGGTGTCAGCAAGATCATCGCCGCCCAGGACACATCACAATCCGTCGTTGTCCGCATGCAATCGGCCAAAGCGCTGGTATCCGAACTGGACAAAGAAACCACGTCGATCCGCAAGCTGGCTGAAATCATCCAGGGTATTGCCGAGCAAACCAATCTGCTGGCCCTTAATGCCGCCATCGAAGCCGCCCGCGCTGGAGAGTCCGGCAGAGGCTTTGCCGTTGTCGCAGATGAAGTGCGGAAACTGGCAGAACGCACCAGCGGCAGTACCGAAGAAATCACCCAAACCATAGAACGGATTGGCAGTTGCACTGATAAAACCCTGGCTGCCATCAGCGTGGCCGCAGATCAGGTCGATTTAAGCAATGCATTGCTGAATGACAGCAAGGTCATCTATGAACACATCAAGTGTGCTGGAGAGGAAATACAGGCCTCTTCCAGCCAGATTGCCACCATGCTGCAGCAGCAGGTAAAAGCCTCGGATGAAGCAGTGCAGAACATCCGGAACATTCATGCACTGGTAGAAGAAAACAGCAGCAGCGTCGAATCGATACGCCACGCCGCAGATCGACTGGGCAGCACTTCTCGAGAGCTTTACCAGATGACCAGCCGTTTCAAGTCGTCCTTGTAAGCAAGGCAACAGCATGAAAGCTGATTACTCCACGAAGCATCCCGCCGAGCAGACCAGCCCTCGCAGTCGACTTGGCTGGAGTGCAGATATAGCGGCCATTGTACAGCTTGAGAATGAATCGGGCTTATGTCATCAGGCACGCCTGATCTGGGATTACCACACCACGCATGACGCGCAAACCGGTTTGCCAAACCTGGATTACCTGCTGGAAAAAATGGATGCGGCCTTGGCCCATACGCCTGCGTGCAGTCTGCTATATCTGGATGTAGCCAATATTGATGCCATCGGGGAGTACCACGGCATTGCCGGAGCGCTCCATGCGCTGCGGGCTGTTGCAGAGAAAATCCTGAACTGCATGCGGCCAGAAGATGTAGCAGCCCGCATTCATGGCGGTGCGTTTCTGGCCCTGATAGTCGAGCAAGACCCCTCTGCACTGGCTCAGCGCCTGAAACAGGAAATATGCGCCTCCATTGCGTGGCAAACCGACATCCTGCATGTGAGCGTCGCAATCGGCATTGTCCGTGGCAGCCATTTTCAGGGTAATGCGGAAGCAATGATTCGGGCCGGCTATGTCGCAGCGCAGTCCAGCATGGCACAGCAGAGCAATAATGGCATTTGTCACTTTACCGAAGCACAAGGCAAGCAGCTACACCGGCAGTATCAGCTGGTTTCACGCCTGCACACAGCACTGGAGGAAGGAAGTCTTTCCTTGCACTTTCAGGCCAAGGTGCGGGCTGATGATGGCGTATTGGTTGGTGCAGAAGCCTTGCTGCGCTGGAACGACAGCCAGCTAGGCCCGGTTTCTCCGGCGGAATTCATTCCGGTGGCAGAACGCTGCGGACTGATCACGGCAATCAGTGCCTGGCTCATGCAACAAGCCATGAGTGAACTGAAAATATGGCAACAGGCAGGGCTGGACATCAAGATGGCAATCAATCTGACTGCCAAGGACTTGCTCTGCGAAACCCTGCTGGCGGACATTCAGGCTGCCCTGAGGAAGTCCGGCATATCGGCTGACAAGCTGACCATCGAATTGACCGAGTCATCGGTAGCACTACACCCGCAACTGGCTGCACAGCAGTTACAGGCATTGCGCGCCAGAGGTATTTCAACCGAGCTGGATGATTTTGGTACCGGTTTTTCTTCCTTCAGCCATCTGCGCAAATTTCCTATCGACACGCTCAAGATTGACCAGTCATTCATTGTCGATATCGCCTTATCAGCAGAAGCCAGAGCCATTGTGCAATCCATCGTCACACTAGGGAAAACCTTGAATATGTCCATTGTGGCAGAAGGTGTTGAGACCTTGAATCAGGCTTGCCTGCTGCGAGAATTGGGCGTGGACATCCTGCAAGGATATTTTTTCAACAAGCCAGCCTGTTCTGTTGAGTTTGTCGAGCAAATCAATAGCTGGCTGCCACTCAAAACCCAGCTTTTCCTGCAAACAGCATCTGAACGATGCCCCACCGAAACTCACTGACAGGGCGACTGAAAATGAAAATCCTGCTTCGCTGTAGCGCAGTCGCACTGGCGACATTCTCCTGCTCATTGCTGGGAGAGGCCATACACCTTTCATTCCCGATTTACGTCAGTCATTCAGGTGAATTCATCAAGATGATTTCATCACTGATTGGGACATTGTTTGCCATTGTACTGGGTTTGCTTATCTCATCTTCGTACAGCACATTCAACAGCCATCAGGCGGATTTCAATGCAATGGCTACTGCTACGGCAAATATTGATTTGTTGTTGAAACTTTACATTCAGCAATCATGCCAGCTGCGAAAGGAGCTGCTTGAAACCATAGAACGGGTATTGGCAAGATACTGGCCGGACAAGTCAAACAAGCATGGCTCGGATATTGATTATAACTTCCTCGAAGAGGACGTTGCCGTCATGGTCAGCATCAATAATGCCTTCCAAACCATTGACCATGTCAGTCGCGATGACATCAACGCCATTCGACAATACTCAAATCAGTTTATTTCCATACAGACGAATATCATTCGCAGCCTGTCCAACCAGGTTCCCTCACTATTGCTCGTCATTGTTTTCAGCTGGGCATGCTTGCTTTTTTTCCTGTATGGCATTTTTGGCAGCGCCAGTGCATTTGAAATATTTTTCTTATTTCTGGGTTCTCTGGCAATTGCCAGTGCCAATTTTCTCATTCTTGAATTAACACATCCGTATCAGGGAATGTTCAAGGTTTCGAGTACGGCATTTGAATTGCTGCATGAAGCCATGAGCAAGGACCTGAACAAGAAATCAGCAGCCAGGTAATGTCAGACATGTCTTCCCGTTTGGAAAATCGCTCTTGGCAGCATCCTGTCGTGCTGGCCTGCCATGAATGTGACTTGTTGCAAACCAGGCCGGATAACGCCCGCAAGGACATGCAGTGTTGTCGTTGTGGCAGTCGCCTGCCTTGTCAGGGTCCTGATCAACTCAAGCCCTCACTGGCATTGCTGCTGGCCAGCCTGCTGGTTTTTGTACTGGCGAATGTCTTTCCTGTGGTCCAGCTGGAAGCCGGGGGCACCCGCCTTGACACAACATTGCTCGGCACCGCCTGGCAGTTGTCACAACAGGGAATGCTGCCAATCGCTGCGGTGATCGTACTCACCGGCTGCCTGCTTCCTGGGCTTGAGCTGACATGCATGCTCTATCTGCTGTTACCGCTGATGTTGGGGCGTGTCCCTGCTGGCTTTGCGCGGATCATCCGTACGCTACGGCTACTGCACCCATGGGGAATGATGGAAGTGTTCCTGCTGGCGGCGCTGGTTGCACTGGTCAAACTGGCCCATCTGGCAGACGTTCATGCCGGTATCGGTCTATGGTCGTTTTTTGCCCTGATCCTGCTGCTGTCCGGCAATGCCAGTTGTTTCGACACAAATCTGCTCTGGGAGCGCCAACAGGCATGCAAGGCAAACTGATTGGCAGTGCCGCTCGTCGCGGACTGTGGTTATGTCATGGCTGCAGCTTGCTATGCCAGGTGCCGGGTGATGAAGGGCAATGGCGCTGTCCACGTTGTGCTGCCGGCTTGCACAAGCGCAAGCCACACAGCCAGCAACATGCCTGGGCCTTCCTGCTGGCCGCATTGATCAGTTACATCCCGGCCAACCTGCTCCCCATCATGCGGACGGAAATGCTGTCCGGTACCCAGCAGGACACCATCATGAGTGGCGTCGTTTACCTGTGGCAAAGCGGTTCCTGGCCTTTGGCATTCGTGGTGTTCGTGGCCAGCGTGTTGGTGCCCTTGCTGAAAATCCTGTCCATGTTGCTGTTGCTGGTTACCGTGCAACTGCGCTCACGCTGGGCACCCAGACAACGTACCCGCCTGTACCGCTTACTGGAGATGGTCGGCCCCTGGTCGATGCTGGATATCTATGTTGTAGGCCTGCTGGTGGCACTGGTCCAGCTGCAGTCACTGGCCAGTATCAAGGCAGGTCCTGGCGCACTTGCATTCGGCGCAGTGGTAGTGCTGACCATGCTGTCTGCCATGAAGTTTGATCCCAGAACCATCTGGGATGCATTAGAGGATGATGATGAGTAGCAAACACACACCAGTACATGATGAAACGAATCCGGCAGCAACCGACCATACAGCGCCGGGTGCCACCGTACCGTTAGCCGTAGCAGCGCAAGGGGACAGTCACCCCTGGCTTCCCGGATTGATTTGGCTCATCCCCTTGCTGGCCGCAGTGATTGGTGGCTATCTGGCCGTACAGGCCATTCTTGCACGCGGGCCAAGCATCACCATTACCTTCCGTAGTGCAGAAGGACTGGAGGCCGGAAAAACACGGATCAAATACAAGGACGTGGAAATCGGCGAGGTTATTGCAGTACGTATCAGCCCGGATAACAAGACAATCGAAGCGACAGCCAAGTTGAACAAGGAAGCCGAGCGCTTTCTGGCGCGTGACAGTCGTTTCTGGATTGTGCGGCCACGTATTGCCGGTGGCAGCGTATCAGGCCTGGGCACCTTGCTGTCCGGCGCTTATATCGGAATGGATGCAGGCAAAAGTCATGAAACTGCCAAGCACTTCACCGGGCTGGATGTTCCCCCCATCGTCACCGGCGATTTGCCCGGTCGGCAATACATACTCAAGGCTTCCGAACTTGGCTCGCTGGATATCGGGGCACCCGTCTATTTTCGTCGGGTGCCGGTAGGACAAGTCACTGCCTACCAGCTGGACAAGACGGGACACAGTGTCGATATCACCATATTCATCAATGCCCCTTACGACCAGTTTGTCAGCACCGGCAGCCGCTTCTGGCATGCCAGTGGCGTGGACCTGTCCATCTCCGCCAACGGTCTCAAGGTGAATACCCAATCCCTCAGTGCCATCATGCTCGGTGGCGTGGCATTTGAAACCCCACCCCAGAGTGAAGGCCCCATACCAGCGGAGACCACCCGGGTCTTCATGCTGTCCAACACACGTGAACAGGCCATGCAGACACCGGATCATGAAGCCCTGCCCTTGCAGCTTAAATTCCAGCAATCAGTGCGTGGCCTGGTGGTGGGTGCTCCAGTCGATTTCAGAGGCATCACTATTGGTGAAGTCAGCAACATCGCCATGGAATACGATGCACCGCGCAAGGATTTCAACATGGTCGTCACGATCCAGATTTTCCCCAGTCGGCTGCTCAGCATGTCCAGCAATCTTGACGCTAAGCGACTGCATCAGATGAAGCTGGACAGCCTGGTTCAACATGGCCTCCGGGCGCAATTGCGCTCCGGCAGCCTGCTTACCGGTCAGCTCTATGTCGCACTCGATTTCTTCCGTGATGCCGCCAAGGCCAGACTCGTTCATGACAAGAACATGGATGTACTGCCCACCATTCCGGGCGATCTGGAAGAAATGCAAGGCGTACTACAGCGTATCGCGCGCAAGCTGGACAAGGTGCCATTTGACAGAATCGGTCAAGACCTTGACGCCAACCTCAAGCAACTACATGCCACCCTGAACACCGTGCAACAGCTTGGCAGCAATCTGGATGGCAAAGTCATACCGCAGACCATGGCAACCCTGCAGCAGCTACAGCACACCCTGGACACTGCCAGCCAGACCCTGCAGGCAGATTCACCCTTGCAGCAGGATGTGCGACAAGCGGCACAGGAGGTCACTGAAACAGCGCGCAGTTTTCGCGCCCTGAGTGACTATCTGGAGCGTCATCCCGACGCCCTGATTCGTGGCAAGCAAGGAGACCGACCATGACCCGTTTCAGCTCGTTCCGCCAGTGGGCCCACGTGTTACCGGTTGTGGTACTGACAACAGCCTGTAGCACGGCCCCAGTGCATTACTACCAGTTGCAGGCAACCACACCGGCACATGCACCGGTACAGGCTGGCACGGTGCTACTGGTGGAGGCCGTCAGTCTTCCTGCCGAAATCGACCGGCCCCAGCTACTGGTGGAAAATGAAAACGGCCAGCCGCAATTACAAGAACAACACTACTGGACAGCCTCCCTGTCGCGTTTAGTGGGCCAGGCGGTGGCAGGTAACCTATCACGCCAACTGGCCTTGTCCAGCATTTATGCAGCACCGCAACACACCCTTCCCCGCTGTGATCTGAAGCTGTATCTGGATATTCGCCAATTCAGACTGCAACGAGGAGTGGAAGCAAGGCTGACTGCTGCCTGGCACCTGGATAAAACCGATAAAAACATTCCGCTGCTACAGGGCTATTTCGATCAGGCCCTGCCGGTCAAATCATCAACTCATACGGCATTGGTGCAATCACAACAACAACTGTTAAGCGTGATGAGCGAACAAATAGGTTCTGCCATGACTGCACATCACCTCATGCTGATAACAGCCACCATGCAGGACAAGTAATGAAAAGGGCAGATCAGTTTATGACTGTTAACGCTGCAAATCCGGCAAACCCGGTAGGACAGCAATCAGGCACAAGCCCGCCTGGCAATGCCATACAAAGGCAAATTTACAATACATACAACAACTCACAGCAAGAAAGAATTTACGTCATGGCCCAGGATAAAGACCTTGGTAAAAACCAATCGACTGAAACTATTAAAAAGCTTTCCGGCAAGAAATATCAAAAACAACTCAAGTCATTGCATACTGAGTTAGTCAAACTTCAAGCATGGGTACTAGCAAAAGGATTGAAAGTCTGTGTCATTTTTGAAGGACGGGATGGTGCAGGAAAAGGCGGAACGATAAAAGCATTGACAGAGAGAGTGAGCCCGCGCGTATTTCGTGTTGTCGCACTACCGGCACCAACAGAGCGGGAAAAAACGCAGATGTATGTTCAGCGCTATTTCTCTCATCTTCCGGCCGCAGGAGAAGTCGTCATTTTTGATCGAAGCTGGTATAACCGGGCGGGTGTTGAGCGCGTAATGGGTTTTTGTACACCAC
>Ga0187844_10003114_pt1 | contig 11239 bp, 10 predicted proteins | sample SpaLakP09_SKY_50_FD_134517 | JGI IMG/M metagenome (GOLD analysis project Ga0187844, IMG submission 134517) | Oligotrophic lake water microbial communities from Sparkling Lake, Wisconsin, USA - SP09_SKY_50 | ecosystem: Environmental > Aquatic > Freshwater > Lake | place: USA: Sparkling Lake...
ACCGCCCCAGCAGATTATTGTGGCCTTTAGCCACGCGCTGAACGCGAGCAGTCGGCGCATTCCCCCGTCGGACCTAAAGGAGGTGGCGTGCTTCTGGAACTTTCCGAAGGAGTATCTGGTCTTTATTCACGGCCTTGCGGGCGTTGAGATTGAGGAGGCTAAGAAGAAGTAGATTTACGTTTGCGGCGAAGGCCGCCTATTTGTGGCGTGGGACATGTATCTAATCTTATAATACTATTTGTATCATAGGACTCAAAATCAAGTTTAAATGCATTTAATCCAATAATTCGTGGATTTTTTGGATCAGGTGTTAAGACACCCTTCACTATAGGTACATATTCAATTCCTTTAATTATTTCAAGATTCTCCATAGATTCTGCAGGCTTTACAAGTGGCCGATTGGGGTATTGTTCACCTGTTGTTCGCAGTCTTTGGGAAGTTCCTTGTTCAATTATAGCACTAATAAATTTTGTTATCTTTCCTATTGTGGGTTCGCGACCTCCCTCTACAAATCTAGTAAATTTTATACAATCATCTATAGATACCTGAAGTCCTTTACCACCTGTAAACATTATTTTAATTGTATTTTTTTTATCATCTGTAAATACAGGCGGGGGCACACCTGTAATTTTAAGATCTGTGGGCTGAGGTGGTAATGCAGTGGATGGTTTGGCGGCTGACGCTCCTGCATCAGCTGCTGATGGTGCTTTGGCGGCTGATGCTGATGCTGTAGGTGGTGCTTCAGCTGCTAATGCTGTAGGTGGTGCTTCAGCTGCTGCGGCTGCTGATGCTGATGCTGCAGCTGGTGCGGCTGCAGCGCCCTGAGATTTAATAGGGTCGCATGGAATCTCCTTTTGAAAGAGTCCATCGGACCACAAACGTGAAGGATTACCATTGCACATGCGTGACACATCCTCATCTGTATAAGGAATATCCATGAGCATGAAAAAGATTCGCAAAAACAGATTCTCGCCAATTCGCTGGCCCTTGAGTACCCCTTGAAATGCATCTGTACAGACCATCTCTTTCCTGTGCATTATCTTCTGCAGTAAATTCAAGGTTCCAAAGGTTATATTTGTAAGGCCTCTTTTCGCTTGTAGTTCTTCGCTATACTCTGAATTGTTAATATTGGTTGTCAATACATGTTCAATCTTCTGTAGAAGCTCATCTAAAATCTTTATAGTCGCTATACGTGCCTCATGCGGTGCAAATGTCTGAAAACAGAACAGCGCAAATCCTACTAAGATCGATTTGGGAACGGCCGTGATTCCATGCAGCACATGAATCTGGTACTGCTCGTCCATCAATAAGAATAGATTGAGAATCATCTTTGCAACAATGCCCCCATAGGCTGCATTTTGACTATAGACACCCGCAATAGATAGTGCTGCCGACTTCCAATCTCCCTTCAAAATCTCTATAATTGCCGATACGCAACTCAGAAGCTGTCGCCAAAACGGGAAATCGATGGGCGACACGGCTCCCGAAAATCGCAAGAGGCCAATGAGTGTCTGGGCAAAGGTCACCCCTGCTCGGTAGGGAACCACCACTTTACTAAGCGTTGTTAAAGGCAGAATCGCATTTTTGTCGGCCGACGCCACCGCTTCTGCCGCTAGCATAGGGCCTACAAATACAGGGGCCGACACTTTGAGTGTATCCACGATATTTGCTCCCAGTTTAAAATCAGAGGATTCCTCTGAATCTGTCTTATCGAAATTAAATCCAGCCGTGGTTGTGATTTTATGCATAAAGTCATTAATACTGTTGAGAATATAGGATTCGAGGTATTTTGGATCCTTGCGGGGCTCGACCTTTGCAGCTGTAAATTTGGCGGCCGAATTGCGTATTGCCTTTTCAGCTTTTCCGATTCTAGCTCTTCCTTTGGCGGCCGCTTCATTTAGAATTGTTGGATTTCGAAGGGGGGTTAGCTCAGCTTTTCGTAGTTGTTCTTTACGCTGCTGTCCAAGAGGAGAAGCCTCTTGTATACCTGCTGAAACAGCCGCTGCCTTCTCAGTCGCCACTTTATCCCCAACTTTTTGTGCATTCGCCTGTACTTGTCGGCTAAGCGCATCCGCATTTGCCTGTCGTTCCGCAGGCGTTTGAGCAGCCGCGGCGGCTCGATCTTGTTGTAACTTAGCCTTCAACTCATTGAATTCACCAGCTCCTCCCTTCTGAACGGTCCCCGCCAACAGCGATACAAGGGGCTGCATTGCATCGGCTTCCTCCTCTGTAAAATCCGATCCTAGGCGCTTATTGACTTCATGAATCCATCCGTCCCCTTTTACTTCCAGAACGGTTGCAAGGAGTTCCATTAGTTTCTCAATACTTGATGAAAAATGAGCCGGCGTGGACGGATGCGCCGCCAATACATCTACTGTACGAGATAGTTCACTCAGATTCATGAGCCCCTATCTGTCCTCTAGGATTTTATTATGCCGAACACGTCAAGCATCCTTCGGGCACAGCATACTCCTTCTCCTGTCGCTCCGTCTCCGAGCGCTCGGCCAGCCTCTGTAGCTCAGGGTCAATCGTGAACTTCTGCGCCATGACCTGCGGCTTCGTTCGGAGATAGTAGATGCCGGTCTTCAGTCCCTTCTTCCAGCCATAGAAGTGCATGGACGAAAGGATCTTGTGCGTCGGGTCGGGCACGAAGAGATTCAGGCTCTGGCTCTGACAGACAAAGGCGCCTCGATCGGCCGACATGTCGATCAACGTCTTCTGCTTAATCTCCCAGGCCGTCTTGTACAGCGCCTGGATTCCTGCAGGGATGTCCAGGCCCTGGACGGAGCCGTTGCGGACAATGATCTGGTTCTTTAAGTCCTCGGACCAGAGTCCGAGCTTGAGGAGATCGCGCACCAGATGCTTGTTGAGCATAATGTATTCGCCAGCTAAGGTTCTGCGGGTGTAGATGTTGGACGTGAAGGGCTCGAAGCACTCGTTGAAGCCGAGGATCTGGCTCGTGGAGGCCGTGGGCATGGGGGCGACTAAGAGGGAGTTGCGGATGCCTTTGGCTTGAATGCGATGTTTGAGAGAGGCCCAGTCGAGCGTGCCCTCGGTCTGGGTGATCGGTATAACAGACCAGAGATCGAACTGCAGCTGGCCCTTGGACGCGGGACTACCAGCAAACGACGAATAGGGGTCCTCGAGCTCGGCCAGGTCCGCCGAAGCCTCGAGGGCGGCAAAGTAGATATGCTCGAAGATAAGCTGATTGAGCCGGGCGGCGGCTGGCTGTTCCCAGGGCATGCGGAGCAGGGCAAAGACGTCGGCCAGGCCCTGGACGCCGAGGCCGATCGGCCTGTGCCGCATATTCGACGTGCGGGTCTCGGATGTCGGGTAGAAGTTGATGTCGATCACGCGATTGAGGTTGCGCACGGCGACCTTCACGGTGCGCCTTAGCGCCTCGAAATCGAAGGTCTTGGCTTTCGCATTCACGTAGGCCGGCAAAGCCAGGGACGCCAAGTTGCAGACGGCGGTCTCCTCGGGACTCGAGAACTCGATGATCTCTGTGCACAGATTGCTCGACTTGATGGTGCCGAGATTCTGCTGGTTTGACTTGCCATTCGCGGCATCCTTGTACAACAGATAGGGTGTGCCGGTCTCGATCTGGCTCACGAGAATCCGCTCCCACAGGTGGCGGGCGTCGATCTGTTTCCGGCCCTTGCCCTCGGCCTCGTAGCGCTCGTACAGGGCCTTGAAGTCGGCGCCCCAGACATCGGCCAAGCCAGGGGCTTCCGACGGGCAGAAGAGGGTCCACTTCCCATCGGTCTCGATACGCTCCATGAAGAGATCAGGGATCCAGAGGCCGTAGAAGAGGTCGCGGGCCCGCTCCTCCTCCGAGCCCGTGTTGAGCTTGAGCTTCAAGAAGTCCTCCAGATCGGCGTGCCACGGCTCCAGATAGATTGCAAAGGACCCGTTACGCTTAGAGCCCTGGTCGACGTAGCGCGCCGTCGCATTGAAGTTGCGGAGCATGGGGACAATCCCCGTCGACGAGCCCCCATTTCCATTGATATAGGCACCCTTGGCCCGAATGTTGCTGACATGGAGGCCGATGCCGCCGGCGTACTTGCTGATCTGGGCACAGTCCGCCAATGTCTTGTAGATCCCCGTAATGGAATCGGCGGCCATGGCGTTCAAGTAGCAACTCGACATCTGGGCCCGCTCCGACCCTGCATTGAACAGGGTCGGCGTCGCATGGATAAACTGCTTGGTTGAGAGAAGCTCATAGGTCTCCAGGATGCGCTGAAAGGCAAGGGCTCTCGTGTCCTTCCGAATGGCCGGATCCGCCACGGCCATCTTGACTTGCTGAACGGCCCACGGGCCCCAGAGCGCCACGGCCACGCGCATCCACATGTGCTGCGGCCGCTCCAGCGTGATCCCCGAGGCCGAGCTCAGCAGGTACTTCTGCCGCTCCAGCGTCTTGAAGCCAAAGTAGTCAATGAGGAAGTCGCGGTCCTGCCGAAGAGCGCCGTCAAGCTCCGCCTCGAACTCCTCGACGGCCTCCAGAAACGGGGCGGACAGATAGGAGATCGGCACACCCGTCTTTTCGTGGAATTGATTCGCTAAGCGGCGCATGGTCTTTACGAAGCTCGGATCGGTGTTCTTCTGGTGATTGCTGACAATGATATGGCTGGCCAGAGTTCCGTAGTCGGGATGGGTCGTAATGAGGGAGATGGAGAGCTGGGCGGCGAGTTCGTCGAGCTCGGAGGTCTTCACGCCGTCGTGAATGCGGCTCAGCGTCTTCTGGGCAATGAGGGTGGGATTGACATCGAGGGACTCTGCACACTTCCGAATGCGCAACAGGACCTTGTCGAAGCTCACATCCTCCCTGGATCCGTCCCGCTTCACGACTTGCATACTATTATGAGAACTCATTCCGGAGAGGGCTTATTATCCCTGGTCTAGGACACACAGACTGTCAAATTTTAGTGAACACTAATAGGTGTGCGATGGCGACAATCAGTCCATTCGTCTGTTTTATCGGATTGCTCTTTATTCTCATGGTCGTGGGGTCCATAGGCGGCTTGGCGCTCCAGGAGCCGTATAAGCCCTATACGCTCTTTACATTCGTGCCGCGGTGGCAACAGGAGGAGTGTGGCGTTCCTGAATGGACGGGGCCGAATGGAATGCCTCGGTATGCGCCCAAAGACGAGTTCAAGCATCACATCCCCATTAATGGCGCGCAGAGCTACGAGGTCACGGGCAAGAATCAATCCTTGGCGGATCGGGCCTTTGAATACGTCACATATATCACGGAAGGGTTCACGAGTGATCCGGATAATTATCTGGCCGGCAACGTCAACACCGAAGAGAAGGATGCATCCCTTTTAGTCGAATCGGCGGGTCGGGGCGGGGATATGAAGATGTCGGTCCAGGTGCCTGGGAACCCGCTCACAAACTTCCCGCCCAACAAGCCGAGCCCCGTGAACTTCGGGAACCGGTCCAACTATATGCTGTTGTCGGATGAGCTGGAGCCCCTGGAGTCCGGAATCAGCTGCGTGAACAGCCGCAGCTGCTTTGCAACGGACTTTGACCGCCTAGTTGAAAGAACGGGGAACTTTCGGCAGTTCACAAACAATTACAAGCGCGACTATCCCGACAGCTGCTCGAGCCCGTACCAGGAACTGGTGCTCTCCTTTTACAAGGACAAGGAGATCCAGGTGGATGTTCCGCAGAACTGCATCTGAGAATGTGCCCTTAGGAAGGCGGCAATTTAATCAGGCAGACCTCCTCGACCACCTTCTTCTTTAGGTGCTCATCGAGGAACGAGGGATCGACCTTGGCCTTCGCGACATCACCCCAGAAGGCGTTCATGACCGGAACCGCTGCTAGCCACCAGGCCTCACTTCGAACAACCTGCTGCTCGTGCCATTCCAGCAGTTTCCACGGAATGAGTTCCGCTACGCGCTCGTTGTCTCGGAGAATCGGCTCAAAGGGCTCAGCCACTGTCGTCACAGGCCCATACTCATACCGGCCGTTCTGATCGAGTCCCTGTCCGTCCACCGTGTAGATGAGGGCGATTTGGCCAAACAACAATCCCTGTCCATCCTTCTTGAGAGGAGACGAATAGGGTGAATAGAAGACCGCTTCGACAAAGTCGCATTGCGTAAGTCCCGTCACATGCAGTTGCATCTGCATCTGATGGTAATAGTCTTTGGGCACTCGCCCGTCGGGCTGGCGCGTCACGGGGCACTTGATCTCCAGGAGGCGTCCGAATCGTTCTTGGGAGACGATCAGGCCGTCGGGTGACGCCGAGCATCGGGGATCTGTCGGATGGAGAAGACGGCCGAGTTCTTGGATCGTGGTCTGGTATTTGTAGTTATAGATCTGTTTGACCACGGGCTCGAACCGAATGCCCCAGTCGAAGGCCGACATGTGCACGGACTCCAGGGCCAACGGCTGCGGCGGTCTAGTGACGGGGTTCACCTTGGACAGAATGAGTTGGGCTCGCTGTTTCACGGAACCAAACAGCGAGCCGAGTTCCGATGCTGAAATCAGAGTCCCCATCTGTTTGTACCAGGCCGTGGTGCGCTGCTCCAGCTGGGGTCGCGTGCACAGATCCTGCACATGAGCTTCGAGAGGGGTCGTCAGAATGCGCGACTCGAATGCATGTCGCAATGTCTCTTCATAGCCATTCAGAATCTGTTCCGTCAGAATCTGAGCGACCGGTTCTTCCAGGTCCATTCCCTCCGTCAAGTCGTCGGCCTCGTTCAGCCACTGCTCCAGCTGCGTCCCGTCCTCAGGCGCCACCATCGACTCTATCAGTGTTATCCAGGCGATCAGACGTTCTAGAAGGGTATTCATTCAAAGGGGTTGCTGAGCAGAGAGAGCCTCTGGCTCTTCAACTTTATCCGTTGCTTTCTTGACTCGGCGAGTTCCGTCGGCCTTCTTCACTCGAATGAATCCCCACTTGGCCTCTCCTTGAGGTGATCGGCGGACTTCCAGGCCCCGAATGCTCTTGATCTTCTGGAGTTCGGGCAGATACTCCACGATCTTGTGGGTATTGAGGAGCTTGCGATCCAACGCGTTCTGCAGAAAGACAAAGAAGCGCCCCTTTTCTTCTGTATTGAAACTGCACTGTGCCGACATCTCCTCCACGTACATGCGGAGACGGTTCAGACGGAGGCCGCGCTCCAGACGGTGCCAAGGGCGACGAAAGGCATCGCGGGCCGATTCATCCAGAAGGTTACGAAAAGGATCTGGGACTGCTGTTGCTGTCGGCTCGGCCCCTTCTTGCTGTTGCTGTTGCTGTTGCGGCTCTGCCTCTGCCGACACAGGTCGCTTCAATGTCTTATGCCGATTTGTGTCCATGGTGCCTACCTAGTTAAGCGAGCGGCCTTTAGGATAGGAACTAGAACGCACTTGAGAAGAGGATCCGACACTGTGATCCAAGGGTCGTCACCGTCCAGAATGACATGATAGGTTCTCCAGCATAACTGATCGGAGTCTATAGGGCATTCCCGCCAATCGTACATAGAGTCCATCGGCGTCTTTGTTCTATCGATCTGCACATAGTGTTTGTTGTCCTCTGTAAAGTGGGTCCGGGCGACCAGTTCATTAAGGTCGAGAACGGTCTGGATGTCGGCTTCTTCTTCCCAGAACCGCTGTCCGCCCTCTAAAAGGAGTCGGATGGTATGGACGGTTTTCTTGTTCCTGAGAACACTGGTATGTGTAAAGGGAACAAGAATCATTAGGGATTATGCAGGAGAGTGCCTTAAGCACTTAAATTCCGAATCGTAGAACAGGAGAGAATGACGCAACCCGTCTTTCCGTTATATTCAACGCTGCTGTTGCCCCCGCAGTCTATGAGTATCCGATCGAGACGCGAGACCTCTACGAGGGACACCGCCAATGCCCGGAATTTTGAATTGTGGCAGACGGACGGCAAATACGGGGTGCAGAACCGCCCCGATCCCAATGCCCAGGCCCCCTTTCATGAGTTCTTGCCCATTAATAGTCGTTTTGTGGAACGGGACTATCGAGGCCAGCCCCGGTTTGATGCCGACGGCCCCAAATTCGGCATGAATTCCTATTTCAACAAATACGACACGAGCTCGGACAGTCGGAACTCCGTTCGAGAACTGCAGTCCGTGGTCTACGAAGACAAGGATACGGAGGGGACTCGAGAAGCCCGGTCTTTCATGACCCGCTCTATCGACAATCGATTTATCAATCCGGCAGAGTTGACACAGTTGGCGGCGGCTGCGGTGACGATGCGCCCGAGCCGCGATGAGATTGAGAAGGACTATCGACTGCCGACCAATTGCGTCGTGACGAAGAACGTCTGAGCATTTTCAGGCGCCTTAGCAATGGCCTGCGTCGCTTGTCAAGCGGATCCGTCCACGCACTCCTTTGAGCGGATTACACGCCATGGGCCTATAAGTGTATTCTATACATCCTTTCAACATACAAAGGACTATTCAAATGCAACGGCCATTATTCATCATATCCGAGGAGAATTGGACCGTGTCGATCTGAGCGGCGGTTGGGGCTGGATTATGAATTGCAAGCATATGAGCATGAAACATATTGTACAGATGCAAGTGTGCATGGGCATTATTCGATTTCTGCAATCGGAATACAATGGAAGCTTGCAGTTCCTCTATATTGTAAACGGAGGGGCCATGTCGACGGCCCTGAAGGCCTTCTATCCCTTTTTGTCCAAAGGATTTGTTCAGAAAATTCATAATCTGCGCGGGAGCGCTTTGGAGCTCTTTGATACACTGATAGGGATGGACTGGAGCAAGAGCGATCTTGCGCCCTTCGTGACGCGGGTCCAGCGGGAATATGCCGTCTGAGAATCATAAGATTCTTATTCATGTTGGCCACAAGCTATCATGAATAAGAACTGCAAGAGGATCACATAAACAGGGGGTAAGGGGGGGTGGCCGAAGGCGGCCCACATGATGTCCCCCTCTCAGTTAAAAGAGAGCTCCACGAAGTTCTCCGTGTTGATCTGGAGCTGTTTCAGAGACGAGGCCTGCTGCTTCGTCCTGCGCCTGCGGGTCCCCTTCGGCGGCGCCAAGGCCAGCGTGTCCGCTGTGACCGCCGATATCTCACTGGTGGTCGAGGTCGGCGTAGAATTCGAAGAGGCTTTCTGTGCCTGCGTCGTCTCCTTCAAGAACTGATTGTAGCCGGCCTTCAACTCCTCTTTGTTAGATTCCAGATAGTCCAACAAATTGGTTTCCAGAGCCCAGCGAAAGAAGTTGAGTTTTCCGATCGTCGTGATAAAGGGCTCATAGTCCTTGATGCTGAACTGGATCCGCTCCCGCCGGCAATTCGTATCGAAATACTGCTTGTTGTAGGCATCGAGCTGACCCTTATAGGACTTGTAGACAACGAAGCGCTGCCCGTTCAGATCATAGGAGGTGAAGTTCTTGCGACTGTACTTGGTCACGAACCAGTCAATGATACGCAGCGAGATCTCGGCGTCTCCGACTAAATACGGCATGACCTTGGTCATGTCGGGATAGGTCGCATAGAATCGTTGGAGAGACGCGATGATCAGCTAGGGCTTGCAGTGAATCTTCTGTCGACGGGTCTGGGGATCCGATGCATAGGGCTGCTCCATGTCTGAAGGGTTCCGTTCAATGGAATTTAGGTTCTCATCCAAGGCGGAGGAGAACCTAATTAGATTTTAAACAACCTTGATAGAGTGAAAATGCAAGGATTCAACCCCCAGGCCTCCTTGTTGCCCCAGGGATCGGGGTCCATTGTTCCGATGAGTGGCGGCGGCCTTACATCCCCTCTGGGTCTTGCAAATGCAGAGCAGTTTATTGCAAGAAAGGATGTTCTTGGCCAATTATCGGATACTATCAAAGCATTAGCATCCGATGCTGAATTGAAACAGTATTACGAATCTCTGAAAGCCGATTCAGCAAACTACAATGCCTTAAAATCCGAGTTCTTGCAAAAAGTGGCGGCGGCGGGTCTGTTGTCCTCTATTTCGGTGGAGCCTGAGAACACGATTTCCAGCACACACTTTAATGATACCTATTCGGTGAAAATGCTGTTTAAGAATTTGAAGGAGCGTGGTATAACGATTGATAATGTTGATATTCGCGTAAAAGCAGATGAATTAGAAATTGTCTTTCATTCGGATCCGGATACAACGGCTCCTGCTGCTGCAGCTGGTGTTCCTGCTGCTGCTGCAGCTGGTGTTCCTGCTGTTGCAGCAGCTGCCGGTGTTCCTGCAGCAGCTGCTGCTGCTCCTGCTGCAACATTAGCGGCAGCCGCTGCAGCGGCCCCTGGCGGACTTACACCTGAGAGAAAACGCACTATCCGCAGAGGCTTGCCTGTTCCACCTGGATAATTAAAACCCCTTCAAAAACTTCAGCGAAGACCCCTTCCGCACCAGTAGGTCCATCATAAACAGAACAAAAATACCGCTACTGACGAATAGAAGAATATCCGTCTGTGTCTGTTCAGGGCTGGACCGTTTCGTCATCGACTCCAGGCGTTCCATAATACTGTCGATCTTGCGGCTCAGTGACTCGTGGCTCACGCCGTCCTTGGACGGATAGGTGCCGCCGGCCGGCGGCAACCGTTCAAAATAGGCGGAGTTCGCCCCATTGTAGGCCGGCGGCTTCCAGACATCACGGACGGACGGAACCGGCAGAGAACCGGACGACGCGTTGGCGCCTGGTGTTAGCTGGAAGGCCGCCGTAAAATTCGGCTCGATCAGATAGTTCTTCGTATCGGGAATATAGTTTGCGAATCCTTCGCGCTCCATGAGGCCGGTGGCGGCCGAGAGCTCATCCGTCGGATCCTTTCCAAAGAACGAGGTCGGCGTGCCCGTGACAAGGGACGCCGGATTGGGCCTCGTGGCCCTCTGTGCATCTCCCTCGGGCTGTCCGTCGTCACGCGGCCGCCACTCGTACTTTCGCTGATGGGCAATGATTGCCTCATCGTCGTTTTCCGCCATCTCAAAGGCGAGAACCCGGTCCCTGTCCTTTCGCATCACCGTGCTCTCGCAGTTCTGGTTCTGAAAGGGCTCCAGATCGCCCTGACCGGCCGTCACGGGAACGTGCTGTCGGAGGCCGGTCTGCGGATTCATGGCGGGCACACACGGTGTCTTCTCGAGATTCTGACGATCGGGATCCTTGTCCAGGCCTAAAAAGGTCGCCTGGGGCCCCTTGCATCGCTTCGCCTTTCGCCGCTCCTCTTTTCGTGCCTCTTTGCCGGCCGACTCTGTCGAACATCCCGGAGATCCAAATGCATCTTCCAACGAACAGTAGTTCAT
>Ga0187844_10003117_pt1 | contig 11235 bp, 9 predicted proteins | sample SpaLakP09_SKY_50_FD_134517 | JGI IMG/M metagenome (GOLD analysis project Ga0187844, IMG submission 134517) | Oligotrophic lake water microbial communities from Sparkling Lake, Wisconsin, USA - SP09_SKY_50 | ecosystem: Environmental > Aquatic > Freshwater > Lake | place: USA: Sparkling Lake...
GGCCAGCAGCTCCTCGAACTTGAGCCGCTGCCAGGCCGGGTGGCTGTGGTCTTCCAGGGTCATCAGCCGCGTCTGGGGTGGCGGGTGGTGCAGGAAGTTCAGCGCCTCGCGCAGGCTGGGCAGGTCGGGCGGCACCGTGCCCGGTGGCAGCAACTCCTGCAGCGCCGCGCGCCGCATGCCCGCCGCCACCGCCTTTCGCAAGTACGCCTGCGGCAGGCTGGCGCTGCTGGGGTAGACCGGCGTCAGCGCGGTGGACAGCGGCGTGTCTTCGCTCACGGCCTTGAAGCTCGGGTGCACCATCTCGCGCCCGAAGAAGCCGGCGCGCAGTTCGCCTCGCACCCGCACCCGCTGGTCGACGGCCATGCTCTTCTGGTGCGAAGGGTAGAAGTGGATGAAGCGCAGGAGCAACTCGCCGCTGTCGTCCTGCACGCGCACCAGCAGCTGCCGGCGCCCGCGCAACTCGATGCGGCTCTCGGTGACGATGCCCTCACATTGCACGGTGTCGCCCTCGCGCGCCTCGCCGATCGGCGTGATGCGGGTCTCGTCCTCGTAGCGGTGCGGCAGGTGCAGGGCCAGGTCGATGTCGCGCACAAGGCCCATTTTCTCCATCGCCTTTTGTGGCGCGGATTTGGGTTTGGGCTTGTCGGTCGATGGACTGGATAAAACCTCAGGCATGGGCGGCATTCTGCCCGTTGCCGCCGCAAAGTTTCAGCTCGGCGTGAGATCGGCCGCAGCCGCCAGCACGACCACCCGGTTGCGGCCCTGTTGCTTGGCGAGGTACATGGCCGCGTCGGCGCGCGCCATCACCTGCTCGATGCGGGTGTCGCCGAGCGCCGGGCCGGCCACGCCCCAGCTGGCAGTGACCGTCAAGTCGTGCGCCGTGCCGGCAGCCAGCGGCGTGTGCGCCAGCGCGGCGCACAGGCGCTCTGCGGTCAGCCGGCCGGTCTCGTCCGCCGCGCAGCCGGGCAGCAGCAGGAGCAGTTCCTCACCGCCCACACGGGCCAGTCGGTCGACCGGGCGCAGAAGCTGCTGCAGCCGCCGGGCGACGCCGCGCAGCACCTCGTCGCCCGCGGCATGGCCGTGCTGGTCATTGATGCGCTTGAAGTGGTCGACGTCCAGGCTCAGCAGCGTGAACGCCGTGGCCTGGGTCTTGTAGCGTGCCCACTCGTTCGTCAGCACGTGCTGCATCGCCCGGCGGTTCAGCAGGCCGGTCAGCGGGTCGTGGCGCGCCTGGTGGCTGAGCTTGTTGACCAGGCGCTGCGCGACGAGGAACAGGAACAGGTAGTTGAACGCTGCCGCCGAACCCAGCACCACCACCCACGCGCGCGCCGGCATCAGTGTCGGATCCTGCGCCGCGATGCGCAGCGCCTCAGGCTCGCGCCAAGCCATCAACGCCTGCATCAGATGCACGAACAGCACGGCCACGATGGGCAGGGCCGCGGCAATGCCCAGGCGCACGGAGAACTCCGCCGTCAGCGCCTGCCAACTGGGGCGCAAGGCGCTCAGCAGCAGGACGGCGCAGAGCCCCGAGGTCAGCATGGTGCGCAGCCAGGCCTGCTCGGGCCGCGCGCCGATGGCCGCCTGGCCCAGCGTCGCGATCAGCAGCAGCAGGGCGAACTGAAGGTCGCTCGGCCGCAGCCGCAGGAACAACTCGACCCCGCGCCGCGCGAGCACCAGGCTCAGCAGCACGCTGAGGTTGGCCCCGGCGGTGTTGATCCAGCTCGGCCCGTCGCTGCGGGAGGCGAACAGGGCCATCGCCACGGCCGCCGTCAGCGCATAGCCAAACCAATGCCAGACGGCCGGCCGCTCTTCGCGGAACACAGCCGCGGCCAGCAGCCACAAGGGCGCGTACAGCAATAGTTGCAGGCTGACGAGCTGCACCAGGGTCATGGGCGTAGGGCGGTGAAGGCGTTCCGCCCGGAGTGAGGAACTGGCCGAGTTTACTGAGCCGCTCGTGGCGACGGACCAAGCGCAACAGCGAGCCCGCTTCGGTGGCAGACCTCCCCCGAATGGGTGTGGTGAACGCAGGCAATGAGGCGGCCCGGCTGTATGACAATCCGGGCGGCTTTCAAATACACAAATATTTACAAAGAGGGAGGAACGGCATGAAGAAGAGCCGCGCATTGCGTACGCCTTTCAGCACTGTGGTGCTGAGTGTCTTGACCGCCGCGGTACTGAGCGCCTGCGGTGGTGGCGGTGACGACGCCCCGCCGCCGCCGGTGGTCACACCGGTTGCCGCCACGGCCATCCCAGAAACGCTAGCCATCGATGCCGCGGCCATCAGCGACGTGGCTTCCGCCACAGCCTTCAGCAACAGCGCGGCCACGCTGAGCGGCCTCACCTTCGCCTGGTCGTTCGGCGACGGCACGAGCAGCACAGACGCCAGCCCCAAGCACGACTACGCCAAGGTCGGCGACTACGACGTGACGCTCAAGGTCAGCAACACGGCTGGCGTCTCCAAGGACGTCAAGTTCAAGATCAGCGTCAACAACCGCGCCCATGTGCGCGGCCTGGCCTGCACCGCGGCGAACGACAGCGGCTGGTGCTGGCAGCAGCCTAAGCCGACCGGCACGACGCGCGAGGACTACTTCTTTCTCGACGCACAGACCGCATGGTCGGTGGGCGAGAACGGCGAAATCTTCAAGACCGTCGACGGCGGCAAGAACTGGGCAAAGCAGAACAGCGGCGTGCAGACGCGCCTTTTCACGATCCGCTTCGCCGATGCCAACAACGGCTGGGCGCTCGGCGCCTTCGGCGCCGTGCTGCGCACCACCAACGGTGGCGGAACTTGGGCCCTGCAGTCGGTCGGAATCACCGATGGCTACGACCTCAAGCTGCGCGTACTCGACGCTCAGACCGCGATCGTTACCAGCGGCAACGGCCGCGTGCGCGCAACGTCGGACGGCGGCGCGACCTGGAGCGACAACCTCTTCCCAACCACCGAGGTGGCGGCCGACGGCGCCCTGTGGAGCCTCAGCTACAACGGCCTGAGCCGCTCGATCGATGGCGGCAAGAGCTCCACCACCATGCTGGCTTTCGTTAACGGCAGCAGCTACAACACGCGGCTGTACCTGCCGGCGAAGAACGTCATCGTGACGCTCGAGACCAGCTCGAACTACGACCCATCCACCTACCAATACCTGTACAAGCTCAGGTTCAATCGCAGCGTCGACAACGGCGCCTCCTGGATCAGCTACGAGGCGCAAGGCCTGCCGTCCAATGTCTACGGCAACGAGTCGGTGAGCTTTGGCGATGCCAACACCGCCTCGCTGGTCTACAACGATGCGACCTACCGCAGCACCGACGGCGGCCGCAACTGGGCCAGGGTGAGCATGCCCGCGAACCCGTCGGGCTATTACACAAACAACCGCTTGCTCGAGGGCGGTGCCTATTTCCGATATTCGTACTACGGCGGCGAGAACATGCTCAGCGAAGACGGAGGCGTGACGTGGACACGGGTCACCGCACCCACCACGAACGGCTTAGGCAACACCGTCAAGCGCCTCGGTGCAAAGACCTGGGTGTCGGTGACGGGCGATAGCGCCTCGGTCAGCACCGATGGCATGCTGACCTGGACGGTTGCAGGCGGCACCGATCCACGATTGACGCAGCGCTCAATGCTGGCCACCTGGTTCTTCGACGCCAAGCACGGTCTGGGCTTCAACGCGATGGGCGATTTGCAGGAGACCGTCAATGGCGGCATCGACTGGACCGTCAAGGTGAAGGACATCGTCAGCGGGCCCGTCTACGGCGGCGCGCGCTTCCAGTTCGTCTCTGCCACCAAGGGCTGGCTGCTCGCTCCAGACGGCCGGGTCTACCGCAGCGTGGACGGCGGTGCGCTGTGGTCTGCGCCGCTGGCGAGCCGCAACACGATAAGCAGCTTCCACTTCATTGACGAAAACAAGGGCTTTGCGCAATCGGCTGACGCTACCGGCAAGCCGCAGCTGCTGGTCAGCACGGATGGCGGACAGAGCTGGGCCGCCAAGGCCGAACTGCCGCAGGCCGTGAATGACCTGCGCTTCAGCAGCAACACCCAGGGCATCGGCGTCGGCTACAACGGCCGCATCATCAGCACCAACGATGGCGGCGCGACGTGGACCACACGCTTCAGCGGTACCGGCAGTTCGCTGCTCAGACTTACGTCCAGCGACGCCGGCACAGTTTGGGCCGTGGGCGATAGCGGCGCCTTGCTGAAATCCGTCGATGCCGGCGCCAGCTGGACCCGGGTCCTGGTCGGAAACACAAGTTCGCTGAACAGCATCCGCTTCCTCGACGCGCAGCGCGGCTGGATCACCGGCGCCAACGGCACCTTGCTGGCAACGCAGGACGGCGGCAAGACCTGGACGCCGCAGTACACCGGCACGCAGAAGTCCTTGAGCGACGTGTTCTTCGTTGATGCCCGCACTGGCTGGCTGCTGGGCGTCGAAGGCACCATCCTCTCCACAGGTACTGGCGGCCTCTGATCCGCCAGCCTGACCGGTCCCAAGCCCCGCACTGCGGGGCTTTTTCCTTTTTGCGATGGGACAATGCCCGCTTTGCTTGGCACGGGCCTGTCCAGCCCTCAACACACCATGTCCCTGCGCACTTTCACGGTCAGCGATTTCGACTTCGACCTTCCCTCCGAACTGATCGCCCAACACCCCGCCGCCGAGCGCAGCGCCTCCCGGCTTCTTGACGGCCGGGCCGTCACACCCGTGGACCGCGTCTTCCGCGAGCTGCCCGACCTGCTCAACCCCGGCGACCTGCTGGTGTTCAACAACACCAAGGTCATCAAGGCACGGCTGTTTGGCGCCAAGGCCAGCGGTGGTGCTGTCGAAGCGCTGATCGAGCGGGTGCTGCCCGGCACGCTGGAAGTCTGGGCCCATATGCGCGCCAGCAAGTCGCCCAAGCCCGGCAGCCTGGTTCGCTTCAACGATGCGTTCGATGCCAAGGTGCTGGGCCGCTGTGGGCCTGACAACGGCATGTTCCATCTGCGCTTGCCAAGCGACCCGTTCGCGCTGCTCGATGCGCACGGCCATGTGCCGCTGCCGCCGTACATCGAGCATGCCGACGAGGCCGACGACGTGCGCCGCTACCAGACCGTCTTCGCCAAGGAGCCCGGTGCGGTGGCTGCCCCGACCGCGGCCTTGCACTTCGACGAGGCGCTGCTGGCGCGCCTGGCCGAGCGCGGCGTGGGCACGGCGCATGTGACCCTGCATGTGGGCGCCGGCACCTTCCAGCCGGTGCGGGTGGATCAGCTGGCCGATCACAAGATGCACAGCGAATGGTTCGAGGTTTCGGCCGAGACGGTCGAGGCCATCGCCCGCTGCAAGGCTGCCGGCGGCAAGGTCGTGGCGGTGGGCACCACGACCCTGCGCGCGCTGGAGTCGGCGGCCCAGGGCGGCGAGCTGATCGCCGGTGCACGCGAGACGGCGATCTTCATCACGCCAGGTTTCGAGTTCCGCGTCGTCGACCGGCTGGTGACCAACTTCCACCTGCCCAAGAGCACCTTGATGATGCTGGTCAGCGCGTTTGCCGGCTATGCGCCCATCATGGCGCTGTACCGCCACGCGATTGCCCAGCAGTACCGCTTCTTCAGCTATGGCGATGCGATGCTGCTGGAACGCCAGATCACGGACTGACGCCGCAGACGATGCGCCCGCCACCGCCGCCAAGCGGCATCGGGTGGTCAGCATGGTTGTCGCCGCCGGCATGAACCATCAGCGAGCGGCCCTTCAGGTCAGCCAGCTTCAGGCGCGGCGCCAGCACCGGCTGTACCGCCCGTCCATCGGCGCCCACGTACAGCGCGGGCAGGTCGCCCAGGTGGCCGTCGCCCCATGGGAAATCGTGCTTGCCGGTCTTGGCCGGATCGAGGTGGCCGCCAGCGGCCAGGGCGACCATCTTCTTGCCCTCGCGCTCGACGGCCAGGCAGCTCGGGTTCTCGTGCACATGAAAGCCATGCAGGCCGGCCGGCAGGCCGCTCAAGGCCGGCATGAACACCAGGCCGAACTTGGTCTCGCTGACCACGACCTGGCCGGCGCCCGCGGCCAGCCCGTTCTCATCAACGACGTTCATTGCGATGGTCAGCGCGGGGTCGGCGCCCGCCGTCAGCGCCGCGCCGGCCAGGGTCAAGGCAATAGCAATCTGTTGTTTCATCGGTAGATACTCCATCTGAGAAGGGCCTGGGATCCGGCCCATTCTGAAGCCTGGCCGCGCCGGCACAGCCCCCCAGAATCCCAGTCACGGCGAGGCTGACATTGCGCGCCCGCCTGTTGTCGCAGACCGAAGGTCTCAAACATCTGGCTGCCGATGGACAAGGACACCGACAGCAACCCCCGCTTCTTCGAGCGCCTGCGCCCCCGGCTCAAGGCATCGCCGAGCGCGTGCTGGGCTGGCGGGCCGAGGCCGATTAACTGGGCCGGGCCCGCAGGGCAAGGCCTATCGGCTCGACAAGGCCGGCTTGAAGTGAGGTTCCAGGGTCAGCAAGGCCTCGGTCGTGGCTAGCTCGGCGCCGGCCAGGGCCAGGCCGGCATCGACCTCAGCGCGGATCTCGGCGGCGCTACGGCCCTGCGACGGCCAGGTGCTGTGTGCGTCTTGCGCCACCGTCACCCGGTAGCCCAGCTGCAGCGCCGAGCGGGTCGTGTTGCTGACGCAAAACTCGCTCTGCAGGCCGCAGATCAGCAGCTCGGTGATGCCCTGGGCCTTCAGCTGCGCGTCGAGATCGGTGCCCTCGAAAGCGCTGGAGGCGTATTTCTTCAGCGTGGTTTCGCGTGGGCCGATCGGGACCAGCGACTCATGCAGCGGCCAATGCGCGGAGTTCTCCTCGAACACTTCGCCGACGACGTTCTCGCAATGCTGGATGAAGACGATGGGCTGCTGCCCAGCACGGGCTGCCTCGACCAGTCGCTTCGCGTTGCCTACCAAGCGCTCGGGCGAGTCGATCGGCGGGCAACGGACACCGTCGAAAGCGCCGCGCTGGATGTCGATGACGAGGAGGGCGGCAGTGGTGCTTAGCATGATGAAAAACCGTTGACACTGAACTTGATGGATCACGCAGACCTTCGTAGGAAGGGCTCGACAGCACAACAGGCGGCCGTCTGATCACCAAGAAATTTGTTCATCGCAAGATGGTCAGTCGCCGGCTCCGTCGGGAGTATTTCATGCGCACTTCCAGCAAGAAGAAAACCCTCTTCGACCAGTATGACTTAATCCATAAGTTGGCCGCAATGACCAACGTTGATATGGCTTCTTCTTGTCAAGAGGCAAGACGGGCTCCCCAAGCGGTGACCGATATCGCCTGGAAGGCGCAGTTGCGGCTGACGGTCAAGTTCAAGCGCCTGAGCGCGCGCGGGTGATTAAGACCAAGGTCGCCGTCGCGCGCGAGCTGGCCGGGTTTGTGTGGGCCATCGGGCGCGAGGTGCAGGAGATCTCGGGCTGGAAGGGCGTCAAGTCACAGCCGCCGGCCGCCAATTGATCGACAAAGCCTGTTCAACGGCGGCAAGGAGGTGAAGCACCCCACACACTGACCAGCGGCCGGACCGGGAACGCGGCGCAGCCGCGGCCATCAAGGGAATCCTCGGCTTTCGTTTTGGTGAGCCAGGTGGGCGGCAACGCGCACAGGGCAATCTCAGCCCTTAGACCGAAGGCAGCCCTGCGACGAACACTTGTCTTGAAGGTAACCAACCCTCGAATATCAGCATGAGCAACCGTCGCGCATCCACATCGGGTGGCACTCAACGGGCTCCGTCGCGTTCCCCGTCCGGCAACGGGTTCCATTCATCATCTGCAGCGCAGAGGGTCGGGTCTTGCCGCTTGACAAGAAGAAGCCATATCAACGTCGAAGTTGAGCCGCGACCAGCGGCTGGGCGCGGAAGGCCCAGAATGAAATGGGGGCCTGTAGTGACCAGCCGTTGCGAGTCGGCTCCAACGCAGGGTTAGAGCGGACCACTACCGACTCCAAGTGTATTCCTGACATGGGCACCGGATCTGTACTGACGCGAGGCGGCGAGGAAAAGCATGACTGCAAATGCAGCCCAAAAGTACGCAACGCCATGGGCGCCAAACTGCGTGTGGAAGAAGGAAATGACTTGGGACCAGCGACCGGTAAACGGCGGTGACTTCGGATGGCTCCACTCGACGAATGCGAGAACTCCGAGCATGAAGCCTAAGCCTGCACTGACCCTCCACTTTGGCATCTGTTTCGGGCTCCAACCATTTTCGAGGGCCGCGCGTGCCAATGGAGTGACAGGGCTTTTGGCAGATCGCCGACGCTCCCAGACTAGGAAGGCCAGCATAGCCAAGAGAGAGCCAAGAATAAGTAGTACAGGCATACGACGATTTGAAACAGTACGCTTTAACGAGGCTGTCCAATAACCCTCAATCCACGACCACACCCGCCACTGCGGGCGCCTGAGTGTCGGGGAACTTGGGATTTTGGTTTCATGGGTAAAAAGTGGCTCAAAATCAGTCAGCCCTGCGTTTGCACGCGATTCTGGGGCCTGCTGGCCTGTCTATTGAATCCCGGTTTGCCCGAGTCCCGCCTTCGAGAGCTTTTCAATGTTGTGCACCATGCAGTACAGGCTCCACTGCGTCTTGACCTTGGCCTGGCCGCGGTGGTTCAAGCGGTTCAAGCGCTTGTTGTGGCGCAGGTTCGCGAACACCGGCTCGACGGTGCCGATGCGTTGGCTGTAGAGCTGGCGACCCCGGGGTGAATCGATGGCCTGGCGCATGCGTTCGCTGGGGTGGCTCGGGTCTGGCGCCTTCGGCAGGAAGCGGCTGACCTGGCGGCCCCGCGGCGCTTGGCTCTCGCCCTTGCCCCGGATCTTGACGCACTGTTGGCGCAGGGCGCAACTGCCGCAATCCGTCGCTTGGGCGATGTAGGTCTGGTAAGGGTGGCCGCTGGCCGAGATGTGGATGCTGCCGTGGCTGCTCAGCACTTTGCCCGCCGGACAGGTGGCTGTGTTCCCGTCGTCGTTGAAGCTGAAGTCTTTGGGCCGGAAGTGCTTGATCTCTTGCGGCTGGCCGCTCGCCTTCTTCTGCGACAGCGGGTCAGGGTTGGCCTTGTACTTGTCTTGGTCCGCGAAGCGCTCGTCACGCTGGCGCATCTGGTTGTCGGCGATCAGGGCGGGAGTGCCGGTGTCATGCAACTGCTGCACATTGGCATCGCTGTGATAGCCCGCGTCTGCAGTGACCAGGGTGTTGTTGTCGCTCCAGGGCTTGGCCTGCTCGATCATGGGCGCCAGCATGGTTTGCTCAGAGCCTGAGCCCACCACATCGGCAGCGATGATGATCTGGTTGGCGCTGTCTACCGCCGCTTGGGCTGCATAGCCTTGGATGACGCCTTTGTTCGTGGCCATCTTGGCGCTGTCGGGGTCGGTGATGTTGGACTTCAGCTCCTGGCCCTTGCTGTTCAAGCGCTTGGGGTTGTTGGCCACGAAGGCGCGCGTGCGCGCCGCCTCCTGGCGCAAGTCCTCCATGCGGTCCTGCCGCTTGGCGTCCAAAGGCTCTTGAGCGCCCGCCTTGTCCTGCGCCTGGTGCAGTGCCAGGATCTTGTCAGCCGCCTTGTCCAGCCGATCGGCACGATGGCTCAGTTCTTCATGCGTGCCGCTGCGCTCCTTGCTGGCATTGCTGGGGAGCTTGACGCCGTCGATGGCGAACATCTCTCGCCCGATCAGGCCCTGGGCATCACAGGTCATCAAGACCTGGCTGAACAGCGGCTGGATCTGCTCGCGCAATGAGGCTACAAACTTGGCGATGTGCGCATGGCTGGGCTGGCTATCGCCGCTGATGGCGATGAACTGGACGTTGCGTGCGCAGGCGGCGGAGATGCTGCGGCTGGAGATCAGGCCTTGGCTGTAGGCCAGCAAGACGATCTTGAGCATCACGCGCGGGTCAAAGGCGCTGGCGCCTGTGGTGTCGTTCTTGAAGCGCGCGTCCAGGGCCTGCAAGTCGAGTTCGTGGTCCACCAGGTAGTTCAGTGCAAAGGCAAAGCTGCCGGGCACGATCTGTTCGGACAACACCACTGGCAGCATCAGCGCGTGGTGATCACAGGGCTTGTAGCGAGGCATCGCAGACTCCCGAATTGGTCTGTGTATTTTACGGGTTATGTGCCGCGAAGTGAATCTGGGCAGGCCCGACTTGGGAGTTATTTGACAGCCTCAACGTTGAAGCTAACCGGCCCGCGACGGCAGGACGCCGAAGGGCCAGAATGAAAAGAGGCCCGTAGGCGGCATGCCGTTGCGGGTCCGGTTGAGCGATCGGTTAGGCATTGCGATCAGCGACTACCGCCGACCGCTACTGCCCCCTAGAGAGGGGCGACAAAACATTCCGCAGAATATTCCAGCAATCGCGCAGGCAAGCACAAGCGGCCATTTGCGGTGAATTGCATGGGGGCCAAAAGCGACAAGGCTTCCACATAAACCAGAAAACAAACCCAATGCCCCGCCAATTTCTCTGGTGGCAAGGCTCGCAGGTAGCAGTTTGAGCGCGCCAAGTTTGACAGCACAGAATATCGCACCGGACATGATTGCCGGGTAGAGGCCTGCAAGGTAAGCGAAGACCAGACTTAGCGGGCTAAAAATGACCGCAAGAGCAGACTTGTCGAGCCCCCCAAATAGTACAAAGGAGACAAGTCCGAAGAGAGGGCCTGCCAATCCGAATATGGCCAGGGCTTGTCCGAGGTAGAGGAGCGACTCTCTCATGAGCGTAACCATTCAGACATCAATGTTCCGATCTGTGGCAAGAACTATGAAACGAGACCGGCACACCGATGCCTAACGTGAAAGTGAGCGGACGCCGAAGGCGGTCCGCTCCAATGGCAGGTTAAAGCGCTGATTCATACGCGGCTCCCGCAAACAATCTTGAGCGGCAGTCCATCCTTGTAGGCGAAGTACTCGGTGCACTGCTGGCCGTTGAGTTGAATCGCCCGCTCGCCGAACGATGCAGCGTAGCTGGCCTCACCAAAGCTGACTTGGCCGTCGTGATTCCGGTCGAGTTCACGATATGACATTGGCGCCATGTAGACCAGCCAAGCAAACGCAACCCAATAGACGGCGACAAAGACCGCCCCCGCGATGATCGCGGACTTGACAGCAAGCAGGATGGCACTCGATGGACGGCTCATGGCTGCGCTTTAACGTGAAAGTGAGCGGACGCCGCAGGCGGTCCGCTCCAATGACAGGTTCTGCGTCACTTTGGTGAGAGCCGGCTCAGCTTCTCTGCCATGCGGGTTTGCCATCCAGGGCCGGTAGCACGCCA
>Ga0187844_10003121_pt1 | contig 11225 bp, 9 predicted proteins | sample SpaLakP09_SKY_50_FD_134517 | JGI IMG/M metagenome (GOLD analysis project Ga0187844, IMG submission 134517) | Oligotrophic lake water microbial communities from Sparkling Lake, Wisconsin, USA - SP09_SKY_50 | ecosystem: Environmental > Aquatic > Freshwater > Lake | place: USA: Sparkling Lake...
GCCGTGCGGGGCGATAAGCCGTGGGGCATCGACGTGGTGGACGTGCGCATCACCCGCGTGGACTATGTGGAATCCATCACCGAGTCGGTCTACGGCCGTCATGCGGCCGTAGACCGACTCGGTGATGGATTCCACATAGTCCACGCGGGTGATGCGCACGTCCACCACGTCGATGCCCCACGGCTTATCGCCCCGCACGGCCTTGAGCACTTCGTCCTTGACGTCGCTCATCAGCGCCTCGCGCTTGAGCGAGAGCAGTTCCTTGACGGTGCGCTTGTTGATCTCTTCCTGGAAGGCATTGCGCACCACGCGGTTGAGCTGGCTGGTGCCGGCAGCCTCGTTCAGGCCCACGTTGCGGATGTACTCGGTGGGGTCGCTGATGCGCCAGCGCACGTACCAGTCGATCACCACGCGCTGCTTCTCGGCGGTCAGCATGGGCTCGTTGTCCGGGCTGTCCAGCGTGAGCAGGCGCTTGTCGATGTAGGTGACGTTCTGGAAAGGCGGCGGCAGCTTGACGTTGAGGCCGGGCTCGGTGATGACTTCCTTGATCTGGCCCAGCGCATAGACCACACCGAACTGGCGCTGATCCACCACGAAGAGCATGGAACTCGCCAGTGCCAGCAGCACCAGCAGCGAGGAAAGGATGAATCCGATACGGTTCATTTTGGCTTCCTTATCGGGTTTCGCGTTCACGCGAACGCAGGTTCTCGCGCGAGCGCACATCGGCAGCGGAGGACGGCAGGGGCTGCGCCGGCGCAGCGCCGGGCACGGCGCCCTGCATCAGGGGCGCGGCGCCCGCCTCACCCCCGAGCTGCATGATCTTGTCCAGCGGCAGGTAGAGCAGGTTGGAGCCCTGCTTGGAATCCACCAGCACCTTGGTCACATTGCCGTAGATCTGCTGCATGGACTCCAGGTACAGGCGGTCGCGTGTGACCTGCGGCGCCTTCTGGTACTCGGTGAGCACCGAGCGGAAGCGCTGCCCGTCACCCTGGGCCTGGGCCACGATGCGCGACTTGTAGCCTTCGGCCTCTTCCTTCAGGCGCGAGGCGGTACCGATGGCGCGCGGCACCACGTCGTTGGCATAGGCCTGGGCTTCGTTCTTCAGGCGCTCGCGCTCCTGGCCGGCCTTGAGCACGTCGTCGAAGGCGGCCTGGACCTGCTCGGGGGGGCGCACGCCGCCCTGCTGCAGGTTGATGCCCACCACCTCGATGCCGACCTTGTAGCGGTCCAGGATGTCCTGCATGAGCTTGCGCACGCGCGGGCCGATCTGGTCGCGTTCATCCGACAGGGCCGAATCCATCTTCATCTTGCCCACCACCTCGCGCACGGCCGTCTCGGCGGCCTGCACCACGGCGCTGGCCGGGTCGCGACTCTCGAACAGGTAGGCGCGTGCGTCGTTCAGGCGGTACTGCACGGCGAACTTGATCTCGACGATGTTCTCGTCGGCGGTCAGCATGGCCGATTCGCGCAGGCCGGTGGCCTTGATGACCACGTCGCGGCCGACGTCGACCGAGCGGATCTGCGTCACGAAGATCAGCTCATGGCGCTGGATCGGATACGGCAGGCGCCAGTTGAAGCCGGCTCCCACGGTGGTCTTGTACTTGCCGAACTGGGTGATGACGGCCTGCTGGCCTTCCTGCACGATGAAGAAGCCCGTGCCCAGCCAGATCAGGGCCACGATGGCCAGGATCAGGCCGATGCCGAAGCGCGCACCCTTCATGTCGGGCTGCTTGCCGCCGCTGTTGCCAGCGCCGCCGCGCCCGCCGCCGAACAGGCCGGAGAGCTTGCGGTTGAAATCGCGCCAGAGTTCGTCCAGATCGGGGGGTCCCTGGGTGCTGCCGGGACGCGCACCGCGGCCGCTGCCCTGGGGTGGCGGCACGTCGGAGTCGGGTCGGCCCGGTTCGGGCTTGGCCTCGGAGGGCTTGTCCTCACCTCGACCCCAACGCGGGTCGTTCAGGTTGAACATGCCGCGCAGGCGGCCGGGCCATAAAGCGGCCCAGCGGAAGGCGGGTGCATGAAGTTTCATTCTTGGCTTCTCTCTGTAATCTCGGCTCAGCGCCTCGAACCCACGCATTGTGCCCAATCAGAATGGGCTTGCGTGATTGTCCGGGAAATCGGCCTCGATTTCGGCCTCTTCCGGGGCCGCGGCGGTGCTGGCGATGACGCGCTGGGCCAACAGTTGGCGCAGTGCGGGCAGGCCTTCCCCGTCGCGGGCGCTGACGAAGATGCGGGGGACAGCCTGGCCGTCGAGCTCGTAGCTGTCCTGCACCCGTTCCGGCCGGCGCTCGGGCCCCAGGGCGTCGAGCTTGTTGAAGACCAGCACCTGAGGAATGTGCTCGGCGCCGATCTCGGCCAGCACACGCTGCACCTCGGCGATCTGCTCGGGGAAATTCGGGTTGGCGGCATCGACCACGTGCAGCAGCAAGTCGGCGTCCACCGCCTCCTGCAGGGTGGCCTGGAAGGCGTCGATCAGGCCGTGCGGCAGATCCCGGATGAAACCCACGGTGTCGGACAGGGAGACCGAGCGCCCCGCCTCGCCCAGGTACAACTGGCGGGTGGTGGTGTCCAGCGTGGCAAAGAGCTGGTCGGCCGCATAGGCACGCGCCTTGACCAGGGCATTGAAGAGTGTGGACTTGCCGGCATTGGTGTAGCCGACCAGCGAAATATTGAAGGCGTCACGCCGCTCGCGCTGGCGGCGCTGGGTCTGGCGCTGGCGCTTGACCTTGTGCAGGCGCTCCTTGGTGCGCTTGATGGACTCGGCGATCATGCGGCGGTCCAGCTCGATCTGCTTTTCACCCGGGCCACCGCGCACACCGGCACCGCCCGTCTGGCGTTCCAGGTGGGACCAGCGCCGCACCAGACGGGTGCTCAGGTACTGCAGGCGGGCCAGCTCGACCTGCAACTTGCCCTCGTGGCTACGGGCGCGCTGGGCGAAGATTTCCAGGATCAGCAGGGTGCGGTCGTTGACCGGCAGCTCAAGCGTGCGCTCCAGATTGCGCTGCTGGGCCGGGCTCAAGCTCTGGTCGAACAGGATTTCGCTGGCGCCCAGCTGCTGCGCGAGCAGCTTGATCTCCTCGGCCTTGCCGCTGCCTACAAACAGCGCCGCGTCGGGCGCCTTGCGTTTGCAGGTGATGCGGCCGACCGGGTGCAGGCCGGCAGTCTCGGCCAGCAGGCCCAGCTCCTCGAGTTCGCCGTCGAAATGCGGCAGACCGAAGTCCACCCCGACCAGAATGGTCGATGCGGGAGGCTGATCTGACAAGACGGTCAAGGAGGAGGCTGCGGGAAAGGGAACGAGAGGAAAGTCACAGGCCTGCGGCCTGCGCGGCCTGCCCCCCGATGGCTCAGGGTGCGCTGGGGGCTTCGCCTTCGGCGCCAGCCGCGAAGTTCACCGCACGGCCGGGGACAATGGTGGAGATCGCGTGTTTGTAGACCATCTGGGTCACGGTATTGCGCAGGAGAACCACGTACTGGTCGAAGGACTCGATCTGGCCCTGCAGCTTGATGCCGTTGACCAGGTAGATGGAGACCGGCACATGCTCGCGACGCAGGGCGTTGAGGAAAGGGTCTTGCAACAGCTGACCTTTGTTATTGCTCACGATATTCTCCGTGTTCAAGAGTAGTAAGGAAGTCGTCACCATACCACAGCAGCCTGGCGCCCGCTTGACAAGCGGGGTTAACCCCCGGTAAAGCGTCCGGACTCTCTCGCTGTCTAGCTGTCATCCTTGTCGGCGTAGGGATTGCTGGAGGTCTTGAACTCGATGCGCATGGGCGTGCCCACCAGGTCGAATTCCTTGCGGAACCAGCCTTCGAGGAAACGCTTGTAGGAATCCGGCACGTGCTCCAGCGAGTTGCCGTGGATCACGATCACCGGCGGGTTCATGCCGCCCTGGTGCGCATAACGCATCTTGGGACGGAACATGCCGGCGCGCTGGGGGCTCTGGAACTGCACGGCCTGCTGCAGCAATCGCGTGAGCACCGGCGTCGACATCTTGCAGCCGGCCGCCTTGTAGGCCTGGACGATGGAGGTCCACAGGGGCCCCAGGCCCTGGCGCTTCTTGGCCGAGATGAAATGGATGTTGGCAAACTTCAGGAAGGCCAGTCGCGTCTCGATCGAACGCTGCAGGGTCTGGCGCTGGTAGTCGTCCACGGCGTCCCACTTGTTGACGGCCAGCACCACGGCGCGGCCACTCTCCAGGATGTAGCCGGCAATGTGGGCGTCCTGGTCGGTCACGCCCTGGGTCGCGTCCAGCAGCAGCAGCACGACGTTAGCCGACTCGATGGCCTGCAGGGTCTTGACCACCGAGAACTTCTCGATCGCCTCGAAGACCTTGCCCTTGCGGCGCAGGCCGGCGGTGTCGATCAACTCGAACTTCTGGCCGTTGCGCTCGAAGGGCACGCTGATGGCATCGCGCGTGGTACCCGGCAGGTCGAAGGCCACCAGGCGCTCCTCGCCCAGCCAGGTGTTGATCAGGGTGGACTTGCCGACGTTGGGGCGGCCGGCGACGGCCAGCTTGATGAGGCCGGGTACCTGTTCCTCTTCGGCTTCGTCCTCGTCCGGCAGGTTCAGCGGCTCCAGCGCAAGATCGACCAGGGAACGGATGCCCTGCCCGTGTGCGGCCGACACCGGGTACACCTCGCCCAGACCCAGCTCGTAGAACTCGCCCAGCCGGGTGGCATCGGTCATGCCTTCGGCCTTGTTGGCCACCAGCACGCAGGGCTTGCCCAGGCGACGCAGGTAATTCGCAATGTCGTGGTCCTGCGCCGACAGGCCGCCGCGCGCATCGACCACGAAGATCACGACGTCAGCCTCGGCCACGGCCTGGCGGGTCTGCTTGGCCATTTCCTTGTAGATGCCGTCCTCGGCCGTGGGTTCGAAGCCGCCGGTGTCGATGACGATGTACTCGTGCTTGCCCTGCTTCCCGTTGCCGTAGTGGCGGTCGCGCGTGAGACCGGCGAAGTCGGCCACGATGGCATCGCGCGACTTGGTCAGCCGGTTGAACAGCGTGGACTTGCCGACATTGGGGCGGCCCACCAGGGCCAGAACGGGTTTCATGTCGGACTTTCTATTGGATTACTCGGGGCGCAGGCCCAGCACACGACCGGCACGCGTGACCACCACCAGGGTGCTGCCTGCCAGCACCGGTGTGGCGACGATGGGCGAACCATCGGTCTCGATGCGGGTCTGCAGCGCACCGTCGGTGCGCGACAGGAAATGCAAGCGGCCTGCGTCATCGCCGACCACCAGGGCCGGCCCCAGCAGCAAGGGAGAGCTCAGCTTGCGATAACGCAGCTGGCTCGTGCTCCAGGCCCGTTCGCCGTCGGCGCGCCGCCAGGCGATCACGGTGCCGTCGGACTCCACGCCCAACAAAAGGGCGGCATCGCCGCTCAGGCCGGAAGCACCGGCCGCCGGCTTGCTCCATACCAGCGCCCCACGGGCGGCGTCGACACAGCCCAGCGCGGCCTGGAAGGCCCGCGTGCAGACCACGGCGTCCTGGCGTGCCACGCCAGCCACCAGGTCGACCAGGCGCTCCACGTCATTGGTGCCGCGCGGTGTGGCGATGGGCACTTCCCAGCGCGCGCTGCCATTGAGCGGGTTCAGCCCCACCAGGCGGCCCGACAGGCCAGCCACCAGGGTGTCGCCCACGGGGATCAGCACACCGGGCTGGCGCAGCACCAGGGCTTCGCCGCTGCGCGACTGGTTCCACAGGCGCCGGCCGCTCTGGCCGTCATAGGCGGAGACGCTGCGGTCCGCGCCCAGAACAAAAACACGGGCACCGGCCACCAGCGGCGCGGTGTAGGACGGTGCGCTGAGGCGCTGGCGCCAGAGTTCCTTGCCATCCTGCAGCGCCACCAGTTCGTTCTCCGTCGTCACCACCGCTGCCATGCGGCCATCGTGCCCGACACCGGCGTTCAGCGGCGCGCCCAGTTCGGCGCGCCACACCGGCTCACCGGTACGCGCATCGAGCAGGCTGACCCGGCCGTCGCTGGACGCGACACCCACCGTGTTTCCAGCCACCTGCACCACCAGCGAGAAATCAACCCGGCCGATATCGATCCCCCAAGCCTGGCGCATGCCCAGCAGCTTGGGATCGGGTGGCAGCGGTGCCGGCTCGGGACGGTTGGGGGCGCTGGAGCAGGCCAGCAGCAAGGCGCTCAGGGCCAGGGCCCCTGCACCACGCAAGGCACGCAACAGGACCGGTCGGGACAGGATCACTTCTTCTCCCCGGCCGTCGCTGCGGGTGCGAGCCCCAGGGAAGCCAGTTTGACGTCGACCACATTGCGGTAGCTGCTGCCGGGTTCCAGCCCAGCCCAGGCCTTCTGGTATTCGGCAGCCGCCTCGGCCTTCTTGCCCTGGGCCAGGTAGACGTCGCCGCGGCGATCGGCCGCCAGGGCCACGAAACCGGCCGGGAAGCTGTCTGCCAGCTGCTTGAGCGCTTCGTCGTAGGACTTGGCATCGAGCAGCAGGCCGGCCAGGCGCAGGCGCGCCACGGACTTGTAACCCTCGTCGCCCGATTGCTCGGCCACCCAGGCCAGGGCGGCACGGGCGGCATCGTTGCGACCGGCCGAGGCATGCACGGCGGCGGCCAGCAGGGCCGCCTGTTGTGCTTGTGCGGTGCCGGCGAACTTGTCCTTCATGTCGGCCAGGGCGCGGTCCAGGCGCGTGGCATCGCCGCTGGCGGCGATACGTTCCACTTCTTCGTACAGGGCCGTGGCCTGCACGGCCTGCTTGCGCTGCCAGTACTGCCAGCCGTTCCAGCCGGCGTAGATGCCCAGCAGCACGATCAGCGCCCAGCTGATGAGGCCGCCGTACTGTTTCCAGAATTGCTTGAGCTGGTCAAGCTGCTCTTGTTCTTCGAGGTCGAGGTGTGCCATGAGGATTCTTCAGATCAGGTGCGGGATTGTAGGCGGGGGGCCCATTCGGCCGCCTGCGCCAGGGGATGGCAGGTCTGTGCGCCGGCGCCGTCGCGCAGCGCCTTGACAGTGACTTCGCCACGTGCGAGTTCATCGGCGCCGAAGATCAGCGCATAGGACGCGCCACTGGCATCCGCCTTCTTGAACTGCGATTTCATGCTGCCCATGCCCTCCCCCGTGCCGGCGTGCATCAACACGCTCAGGCCGGCGGCGCGCACAGCCTGCAGCACGGGCATGGCAGCCGGCAGGGCTGAGGCATCGGGAATGATGGCGTAGGCGTCGGGCACGGGCTGGGGATGGTCGGCGCCCTGCTCTTTCAGCAATTCCAGCACACGCTCCACACCCAGGGCCCAGCCCACGGCGGGCGCCGGCTTGCCGCCGATCTGCTCGATCAGGTAGTCGTAACGGCCGCCGCCGCAGATGGTGCCCTGCGAGCCCAGGCACGTGGTGATGAACTCGAAGACGGTGAGGTTGTAGTAGTCCATGCCGCGCACCAGGCGCGGGTTGATGCTGTAGGCCACGCCACTGGCATCCAGGATGGCACGCACCTGGTTGAAGTGGGCCAGCGAGGCTTCGCCCAGGAAGTCGATCAGCTTGGGCGCCGCTTCCACCAGGGCCTGCATGGCCGGGTTCTTGGTGTCCAGGATGCGCAGCGGGTTGCTGTGCAGGCGGCGCTTGGCGTCTTCGTCGAGCTGCTCGGCATGCTGCTCGAAATAGGCGATCAGCGCAGCGCGGTGGTGCTTGCGCTCCTCGGGTTGGCCCAGGCTGTTGAGTTCCAGTCGCACATCATTGAGGCCCAGCACCTTCCACAGTGCGTCCGCCAGCAGGATCATCTCCGCATCCACCTCAGGCCCGGCAAAACCCAGGGCCTCGGCACCGATCTGGTGGAACTGGCGGTAACGCCCGCGCTGGGGACGCTCGTGGCGGAACATGGGGCCCATGTAGTACAGGCGCTTGCCGCCTTCGTAGAGCATGTTGTGCTCGACCACGGCGCGCACCACGCCGGCCGTGCACTCGGGGCGCAGGGTGAGCTGCTCACCGTTCAAGCGGTCCTCGAAGGAGTACATCTCCTTCTCGACGATGTCGGTCACCTCGCCCAGGCCGCGCACGAACAAGGGCGTGGGCTCGACGATGGGCGTGCGGATGTTGCGGTAGGCGAAGCGCGCCATCAGCGCGCGCACCTCTTGCTCTAACCACTCCCAGCGCGCCGAATCCGGCGGCAGGATGTCGTTCATGCCTTTGACGGCAAGCAGTTTCTCTGGCTTGGATGCCATGTTCTCTTTACTCTTCGTGTGGTTCAGACCGTCTCGGCGACGGTCTTCTTGTGCGCGCCGAAGCGGGCTTCGATGTAGTTCTCGACGATCTTCTGGAATTCCTGGGCGATGCCTTCGCCACGCAGCGTCAGGCGCTTCTCGCCGTCGATGAAAACCGGCGCGGCCGGCGCTTCGCCCGTGCCCGGCAGGCTGATGCCGATGTCGGCATGCTTGCTCTCGCCCGGGCCGTTGACGATGCAGCCCATGACAGCCACTTTCATGGCTTCCACGCCCGGGTACTGCTTGCGCCAGACAGGCATCTGCATGCGCAGGAAATCGTCGATCTGCTTGGCCAACTCCTGGAAGGTGGTGCTGGTGGTACGGCCACAGCCCGGGCACGCCGTGACGCTGGGCACGAAGATGCGCAGGCCCAGGGCCTGCAGGATCTCGGAGGCGATCACCACCTCCTGTGTGCGCGACTCCCCCGGCTGCGGCGTGAGCGAGACACGGATGGTGTCACCTATGCCCTCCTGCAGCAGGATGGACAGGGCCGTGGTCGAAGCCACCGTGCCCTTGGTGCCCATGCCGGCTTCGGTCAGGCCCAGGTGCAGCGGGTAGTCGCAGCGCCGGGCCAACTCGCGGTAGACGGAAATCAGGTCCTGCACGCCGCTGACCTTGCACGACAGCAAGATCTGCTCGGGGGACATGCCCAGTTCCTGGGCAAACTGTGCGGAGTCGATGGCCGAGGTGATCAGCGCCTCGTACATCACGGCTTTGGCGTCCCAGGGTTGGGCGCGGCGGCTGTTCTCGTCCATCAGGCCGGCCAGCAGCTCCTGGTCCAGGCTGCCCCAATTCACGCCGATGCGCACCGGCTTGTTCCACTTGAGCGCGGCCTCGACCATCTGGCCGAACTGGCGGTCACGCTTGTCGCCCTTGCCCACGTTGCCGGGATTGATGCGGTACTTGGACAGGGTCTCGGCACAGGCCGGGTATTGGCTCAGCAGCGTGTGGCCGTTGTAATGAAAGTCGCCGATCAGCGGCACGGCGATGCCCATGCGATCGAGCTGCTCGCGGATGTGCGGCACGGCCTGGGCCGCCTCGGGCGTGTTGACGGTGATGCGCACCAGCTCGGAGCCGGCCTGGGCCAGTTCCTTGACCTGGATGGCGGTGCCGATGACATCCACCGTGTCGGTGTTGGTCATGGACTGCACGCGCACCGGCGCGTCGCCGCCCACGGTGACAACGTTGTCCCCCCAGGCCACCCGGGCCTGGCGCGAACGCCGCGGACGCGGCGCAGCCTGATCGATCGGACCCACGTTCTGCACTACTTCACCTCGAATCGGGCCACACCGCCGCGAGTGACGTCAGCGAGCGGAAAGGGTTTGCCACGCACCAGCACCTCGGTGACATCGGCACGGCCGATGGTCACGTTCAGCGGCAACGGGCCGGAGGCACCGACCGGCTCACCCGGCTCCACCAGGCGGCTGAGCTGGATGGCACCCCTGCCGTCGGTCACCTCGATCCAGGACGGGTCGCTGGTCTTGAAGATCACGATGCCGGAACTCGCCAGCTTCTTGCGCACGGCACTCGTTTCGGGCACGGAGGCGGCGACCGGCGCAGGGGCCGCCACCGGCGTTTCAGCGCGTGGCGCAGGGGCGGTGGCCTCGGCGGCTTTGGCCACCTTGACCGGGGGCGCAGGTGGCGGGGCCACCGGCGCCGGGCTGGCTTCGCGCGCGGGCGCCACCACGGCCTTGGCCGGAGCCGGAGCCGGAGCCGGCGCAGCGGCAGCCACCGGCTCAGGTGCCGGCTCCGCCGGCTCGCTGGCCGGCGCAGGGGCACGGATCACGATGGCGCCGATCTCGGCACGCTGCTCGGTCGAGGGGAAGAAGATCAGGACCAGGGCACCCAGCAGCACGGCCAGAGCGGCCAGCACCATGGGCCGCGAGAGGCGGTCGAGAAAAGGCGTCTTGGCCACGTCGCCCGGCGTGTGGAAGGGCGTGTTCAGGCCGGACTCGTCGTAGTCCAGGCGCGGCACACCGGACTGCGGCAGCAAGGCCAGCACGGGAGCCGCGTCGATCTTGAGCGCACGGCAGACGCTGGATGCCAGCGCGCGCACGAACACGGCATCGGGCAACTGGTCGAAGCGATCGGCCTCCAGCGCTTCCAGCTTCTTGACCGACACCTTCAACGACATCGCCAATGGCAACAGTTCAACACCGGCGGCCTCGCGCGCCTGGCGCAGCAGTTGACCAGCCGTGGTCTGCGGTACCGCTGCGGCCGGCTCCACCGCCGGCGTGTCTGCTACCGGCGTGCTGCTGCCGACGACCTCATCACTCATTGAATGCTCCCCGCTCAAAAGAACCCATTTCACGCGATCTGGGATACCGGCTGCGCAGCTGGGTCACCAGCTGGTCGCGCGCGACGCGGTTGCCCAAGCGCTGCTCGACCTTGATGCCCAGCCAGAGCGTCTCGGCATTGGCCAGTTCGCTGTTGTTGATGCGCCGGATGTAGAACTGCGCGCGCGCCGCGTCACCGCGCTGGTAAAGCACCGTGGCCAGGTTGTAGCCGGTCACCGGGTTGCCGGCATCGAGCTCGTAGGACTTGATCAGGCTCTGCTCGGCATCGAGCGGCCGACCCGCCTTGATCTGGCACACCCCTTTGGCCAGCCAGGTTTTGGCACGGCCACCGTAGGTGGGGTTGGCCAGGGCCTGGGTGAAGGCCTGCACGGACTCGGTGTATTTGCCCTGCTGGCACAGCATCCAGCCGTAGTTGTGCAGCACGTCGGCGCTGTTCGGGTTGATGGCCAGGGCGCGGCGGAAGCTCTCGTCGGCCAGGCGCATGTCGTTCAGGCGCAGGTAGATCAGGCCGCGCAGGTTGTAGGCATCGGGGAAGTCGGGGTCGATGGTGAGGGCCTGCTTGACCTCGTCGAGCGCCACGGTGGTCTGGCCCTGCTCGAAGTAGCCGCTGGCCAATTGCAGGCGCGTGCGGGCGCGCTTGCGGATCGCCGGTTCGTCGGAGTCGGTGACGATGTCCTCGCCGCTGCCGGGAGCACCGCTGGCA
>Ga0187844_10003122_pt1 | contig 11223 bp, 11 predicted proteins | sample SpaLakP09_SKY_50_FD_134517 | JGI IMG/M metagenome (GOLD analysis project Ga0187844, IMG submission 134517) | Oligotrophic lake water microbial communities from Sparkling Lake, Wisconsin, USA - SP09_SKY_50 | ecosystem: Environmental > Aquatic > Freshwater > Lake | place: USA: Sparkling Lake...
GGATTATTAATAAATTTAAGGAGTAAACGGGGTCAAATTCATGGTGGCTATATTTTAAGTCTAGGCATATTTACTATTATTTTATTTTTATACCCTATCTTTGGGCTGAGTTTTAGGTATTGGCAGATAGTGCCTAGCTTTATTGTGGAGTGGAGTGGGAATGTAGTGCGGATGAGGCTGCACCCAATTCTTGCTGGAATTGGCGTCATTCTTTCAGCGATAGCATTTAATGAACTTTACGCAAAAATTAATAAAAAACAGAATTTTTATTTAATTACCATCCTGATGCTTTTGTTTGCCTGGGATCTATATGAGGTTAACTATTTTATTAATCATGGTAATAAAGTAAAAAAAGCAAATTTCTCTACACAAATGCCTAAAGATTCATGGAGTAGTTCAGATTATCTTTACTATTTCAGCTATGGACTTCCTAGCGATTTTATAATTCATGGGTATTCAGCTGGTAATCGCACTTATCAGCTTTTGAATACTCTAAGGAATGACAAAGGTGAGGAAGTCTTAGCCCCAAGTAATCAAGAGGTATTGTTTGAAAATTGTCTTAAAAGCCCAGCCAAAATTCAATTAAATGGATCGGTTCAATTGGGTTCTGAATTGAGAATAAAAGAGCCAACCAATCTAATTAAATTCGAGGTATTGCCCAATAAATCTTATATTCTTTGTTTAGATCAAGACGCAGAACAAAACAAAAAAGTTTTTTATCAAGTTTTAGATTATCATCTGAGGGAAAGGGCAGTACAAGAACTACCAGTTTTTGAAGGCTCACCTATAAATCGGAAGCTAGCAATACCAATAAAAATAGTTAGCGAAAAGGAATTGACGGAAGTAATTCCTTTGGAATTACGTATCTGGTCAACTGACTCCCCAATAATAAAAATTAATAATATTGGCCTGATTGATAATTTCGAAAGATTAGATTACCCAATTAAAATTAAGTCTCTAACGCCCTATAAGGCAGAAGTAAGGGCTGGTGAAGCTGAAAAGTATTTAGAGGTTGTGAAATTATTTAACCCAGGATATGAGGTTGTAATAAATGGTGAAAGAGAGAAAGTTTTAGAATCAAATAGAAAGACAATTTTAGTTTCATTACGCGCAAATCAAGAAAACAAAATAGAGATTAGATATAAAGGAAGTTTGGCTGAAAAAATTTCCCTAGTAGTAAGTGGTATATTTTGGTTCCTGATAGTGATTTACATATTGATTGTATTTTTTGGTTTCATAAAAAAGAAACAATCACGAGACAGTTTAAATTAATTTAATGCTTAAACAAGAAAATTCATATAGCTTAAATGCTTATAATTCAATCTAAGTAAGCCGATCATATGTCGCAACTTAATTTTAGTACGTAATTAATTTATAACAAAAATATTAGTGTGAAAAAGATAGCCATTCTTCAGTCGAATTACATACCATGGAAAGGATATTTTGATCTAATCGCCTCAGTAGATGAGTTTATTATTTATGACGATATGCAATATACCCGAAGGGATTGGCGCAATAGAAATTTAATCAAAACACCAACCGGGGTTCAGTGGTTAACTATTCCAGTGCAAGTGAAAGGTCAGTATCATCAATTGATAAAGGACACCTTGGTTGATGGTAACGATTGGGCGACTAAACACTGGAAATCATTGGTAACTAATTACAGCAAAGCAAGCGCATTTAAAAATGTAACATCATGGCTTGAGCCAATCTATTTGGAGTCCAAATTCACTCACCTGTCTGAAATAAATTATAGGATGATTTCTGCAATTTGTAGTTATTTAGACATTAATACTCAGATCTCAACTTCAAGCCAGTATGGCGTTATTGATGGCAAAACCGAACGCCTAGTAGATCTGTGCTTAAAGGCGGGTGGCAATATTTATATTTCAGGCCCTTCTGCTGTAAATTATATTGAAGAAGAAAAATTTACCGAGAAAAATATTCAATTAAAATGGTTTGAATATGGGGGCTATGTCGAATATCCTCAGCTATGGCAAGGGTTTACGCACCATGTTTCCATTTTGGATTTGCTATTTAATGTGGGTAAAGATGCTAAAAAATATATGAAATTTACTAATCAATGAAATTATCGATAGTTGGCACGCTATATTGTTCGGGATCTTATTTGATAGAGTTTCATCAAAGAATATCGACTGTAGCTAAAAAAATTGCTGGAGAGGACTATGAAATTATCTATGTTAATGATGGTTCCCCTGAAAATGACTTAGAAATTGCAATACAGCTTTTCCAGAAAGATTCACATATTGTCATCTTGGATTTATCTAGAAATTTTGGTCATCATAAGGCAATGCTTGCGGGCATTGCTAAGGCAAAGGGGGATAAAGTATTTTTAATAGATACAGATCTTGAGGAGGATCCAGAGTATTTAATAAGTTTTTATCAACAGATTGAGGAGCAGGGTTGTGATGTAGTTTATGGTGTCCAGGCGGCTCGAAAAGGAAATTGGTATGAGAAATTCAGCGGATCTGTTGCATATTATCTAATGAGTCTTTTGATTGATATAAAACATCCAAAAAATATTGTGACAATGCGTTTAATGTCGCGCGCATATGTAAATGCACTTTTATTATTTAATGAATATGAGATCATAATTTCATATATTTGGGTAATTACTGGCTTTAACCAACAGCCTCAATATATTAAAAAACATAAGAGATCAGGAACTACGTATACATTTAGAAAGAAAATCAATCATTTGATAAACGCAATTACATCATTTAGTGCGGCGCCGCTTCAGTTGATTTTCTACACTGGCTTTTCAATATTTTTCATAGCTTTTGTATACGCAATCTTTTTGACTTATCAGAAGTTGGTATTAGATATTCCTTTAGATGGTTGGACGTCATTAATCATCTCGATATGGCTATTATCAGGCCTAATTATTTTCTTTATTGGAATAATAGGTATTTATATAATGAAAATATTTATGGAAACGAAAAGAAGGCCATCATCAATAGTTAGAAAAATCTATGAAAAGTAATAATCATATTGTTGGTGAGCAGTACGAGAATTTTTATTCTAATATAAAAATTGCTAGATCGTATCCAACTGAATTTGTTGTGCGTACATTTCTTGCCAATTATCCAAGATTAAAATTTGATAAGCCCAAAGCTGGGGCAAGAGTTCTTGATGTGGCTTTTGGTGATGGCCGGAATACAATTTTTCTTGTGGAGCAGGGTTTTAAGGTTTCAGGAATAGAGATTACAGAGGGGATTGTTTCCTTGGCGCAAAAACGATTAATGAAATTAGGCTTGCCTGCTGATTTGAAAGTTGGAAGAAACAGTAAATTACCCTTTGAAAACTCTTTTTTTGATGTAATTCTAGCTAGTCACTGCATATACTATTGCGATGAAGGAGATGTTTTAACTGATAACTTGAGGGAGTACTCAAGGGTGCTTAAGCCAGGTGGCTGGTTGATTGCCTCCGTTGCAAATACAGAGTCCTACATTTTTGAAGGAGCTGATATTTTGGCGGATGGATCTAGAATAATTAGGTCAGACCCATATGGAAATAGAAATGGGTATCGACTATTTGGATTTCCAGATTCAGAATCAATTCAAAAATATTTTTCAATATATTTTGATAATTTTTCATTTGGTGCGGCCAACAATGATTTTTATGGGATTGAGGAAAAAGTTTTTTGGGTAGCCTGTCAAGCTAGAGAAGTTATTTAAATCCCATTAAAAAATAATATAACAAACGATATGTGCAATGTCTGCTTAGACATTTCTTATAAAAGGAAAAAATAAATGAGTATCGAAGATTTAAATAGAAGACTCCTAAAAATTTTTAAGGATAAATTTAATTTAGTAGGGGAAGATGCTTTAGTTGCCGATATTAAATCAGTTGAAACATGGGATTCATTTTCTCATATGGATTTGATGATTGAGCTCCAATCGGAGTTTCAATTAAATGAATTATCTGGCGATGATTTTGCAGCATTAACAAGTTTCCAGAAGATTTTAGACTACATTGCTCGAGGTAAATAGTGCCTAAATTAGATAGCATTCTTCAGGAATATATAAAAAATCATGTTGTGAAGCATGTAAAAAAGTTTGATTCTGGCACACACTTTGATCGGGCGTTGGTAAAAACTGCCGTCTCATTAGGGCTATTTGAAAAATTTTTTCCAAATAGCCCTAATGGTCAAGATGGGCTGAGGGCATTATCAACAACTATAGAGGAAGTTTCTAAGTATTGCGGCAATACTAGAAACTTCTTTCTAGTGAGTTGTGCGATGTTCGGAAAGACAATTGAAAGATGCAGGAGTAAGAGCAATTACCTGGATAGTGTTTTTAATGAAATTAAAAATGGAGAAGCAATTGGCTCAGTTGCTTATACGGAACTTGAAGGAAGCTCCAATCCCAAAAGTTTTAATACGCACCTGTCTAATTTAGGCGAAGGTAGTCTGATACTTAATGGTAATAAAACTTGGATCACCTTTGCGGGTATAGCTGACTATTTTTTAGTTGCCTGTCTTTATGATGGAGAATTAGTTTTTGTGGTTGTACCAAGTTCGGCTGAGGGTATAAAGATTACATTGTTAGATTCATTGGCTGGAAATCGAGGTTCTGCCCTTGCTGAAATTACTTTTAATCAGGTAACCGTTAAAAATAGTCAACTATTACCTATTATTTGCATTGAGTCAGGATGGCCAACATTCGAGCGGATTTTTTCTGTTGGAAGAGTATGTGCTGCAAGTTCTGCAATAGGTCTGACGAAAGCTTGTATTGAAATGTGCTTTGATAGACTTAATAGTCGCCATTCACTCGGAAAGAAATTAATCGAGAATCAAATTTGGCAACAAGAATTAGCTAAGAATGGATCTCAATTAAGGGCTGTTGAGGCAATAAGAAATGTAGCGCTCAATTATTTAGACGAGGATAGATTCGATTTTATAAACTCGGATTGCACAGTTGCAAAAAATTTAGGCGCTGAAATTGCAATCCTAAGTTCCCAGCTTAATGTGAAAGCTCATGGTGCTTATGGATATTTAGAAAACGAGGATCCAAATAGGTTGATGCGGGAAGCTCTTAGTTTTGAGTTCATAGAAGGAAGTAGTCTGGTTTTAAATAAAAAAATATTTACTCAACTTGCGGGTAAATTATTGCTCAACAGGAAGAGCCGGTGAAAATTCATCTTGAGGTAGCCTCGAAAAATTTGGAACCAATTTTGAGATTTTTAAAAATCTCATTCCCAGAATTTAAATTTTGGAGCGTCGAATCCGATCTTTATATTAAGCCAGAACCATCAATTTTGCAGCTTAATAAAATTAATGAAATTGCGCGCATTGTCATTTTTTCTGAACGCCTAAAAGGCCAGCCAATACTGTTTGAAAGTGACCCTAATTATTCGTTATTTAAGGGTGATGTTCAGCGCGATTTAGAGTTGAGTGGGGATGTTAAGTGGATTAAACCTGGTATGGCTCTTCTGCAGGGGGATGTCCTGTCGATTAAAAAACAGCTAGAAAGGTTATTTGAGCGTATATCTTTAAATGAGTACTCTGCCATAGAAATTGAAAATCCTGGCTTGTGGAGTATGGATATGTTTCGTAAAACAGGTTACTTAAACGATTTTCCTCATGAGGCATTATTTGTTTTAGGGGCTCATAAGTCTTCACAGAGTCTTTCGATGGTGAGCGAGCACTTTGAAGGCAATGATTTAGATGTGGCAATAGAAAATTTTCCCTTAATGGCTGAAAATGTAAGTTTAATCGGGGGATGTCAGCCATCAGTTTGTACAAGTTGTTACTTTGCATTGGGAAATCAAGCTCAATCTTCTAACAAGCTATATACGACTTACAATCGTGTCTTTAGAAATGAAGGTGAAGAATCGCTTGCCAGATTATTAAGCTACTCCGTAAGAGATATTATGGCGGTAGGAAGTGAAGACTTCGTTTTGTTGCAGCGCAATAGATTTTTAGCAACCTGCAACGAGTTTATGAAGATTTTGGGGCTAAAATTTAAAATTGAAGCGTCGAATGATCCTTTTTTCTCAAAAAAATTAAAAAAAATTACCTTTCAAAATAGTGGCGCACTTAAATATGAAATACAAGCATATTTGCCATTTTCAAATTCATGGTTAGCGGTAGGGTCTGTTAATTACCATATGACTAATTTTGGCGATGTATTTAACATTGGCTTAAAAGAAGGTGGTGTTGCAAGTTCATGTTGTGTAGGAATAGGGTTTGAAAGATTGGTATTTGCCTTATTTTCACAATTTGGGCCGAATTTAAATATTTGGCCTAAGGAGATTTATGGGGATCAGGGGCCATTAAGTGCTGCTAAATAATATTTGGGTTTTTGGTATCGGTGCAGCCGCAGATGTAAGCGCATCCCAGGTTCAGATAATGCATGGCGATTCGTCTTTTCGCGGATTCTGCGTCGATGATGAATATTTTGTTTCAGATACCCATCTTGGAAAGCGCGTAATAAAGTACTCTGAACTTACTGAGTACGAAAAAGAAGCAACAATTTTTATTGCTTTAGGTTATAAAAATTTGAATATTGACCGCCAAAAAGTATTTAATAAAATTGTTCACGATGGATTTAGGATTACTAGTTTGACTCCAAAATTTAATTATTATGAAAAGATTACATATGGCAATAATTGCCTAATTTTACAGGGGTCATCAATTCAGCCATACGTCACTCTTGGTGATAATGTATTTATTTGGAGCGGAGCTACTGTTTGTCATCATTGTAATTTAGGTAATCATATTTGGATTACTGCTGGCGCTACTATTTCTGGAAATACTAGCATTGGTGATAATGTATTTATTGGTGCTAACGCTACAATAGTAGCGGGAATTCAAATTGGCAATAACTGCTTTATTGGTGCCGGAGTTTTGGTAGATAAGTCGCTTCCTGATAATTCTGTCATTATTAGGAAGGGCGATTTGGTGGCAGCTATCTCGTCTTCCAACTTTAATAAATTTTTAGATAAAAACAGGAATTACTAAATGCTAGATTTTATATGCCCAAGTTGTAAGTCTATTATAGATTTTGCAGGTAAACAGGGCAAATGCAATTGCCATAAGGTTGTCTCAATAGAAAATATTTGTGGGCATTCTGTCACAGTATTCGAAAGGCAGAAACTTGGAAAAAATGAGTTCTCCATTGCTAATGCTGCTCCAATTCACGATAACGCTATGCAATGGCTCCATGATGTACATGGCACATCTGAGGACGATTTCCGAAAAAAATTGATTAAGGTATTAGGATATTCAAAAATAGATGCACCAAAAATACTGGTAACAAGCGCCGGCGCTGGAAATGACCTTCCTTATCTTATCAACGCCTTTCCGAGTTGCGAACTATATGTCCAAGATATTGCCTTTGAAATGATGGAGGAGGCAATTAAGAGAAATTTATCCCAGCTCCAAGGATGTTTGATTAAGTTCTTTGTTGGAGATGCTTGTAATTTACCATTTCCACATAATTCATTTGATATTGTTTATCACTTTGGGGGCATTAATTTATTTGAAAATATAGATCTAGGGATAAAGGAGATGCATCGAGTTGCGAAGCTAGAGGCTGTAATTCAGTTTGGTGATGAAGGCATAGCTCCATGGTTATATGGCCATGAAATTAGTAAAGTCCTTATACAAAATAACCCTCTATATAAATGCGAGGCACCGATAAGATATCTTCCTCTGGGTGTTTCTGATTTTAAACTTGAATATTTATTTAATAATTGCTTTTATTTAGTTAGATATATAAAGTCGGAAGATCCAGTGATTGATATGGATGTTGTGCATAAAGGTGGTCGTGGAGGATCTTTAAGAACTAGATATTTTGGTCTTTTGGAGGGAATTAATCCCGCTATAAAAGATAAAATTTATCAGCGAGCTCGGGAAAGCGGTAAAAGTCGCGTGGAATTTTTAGAGGAGCTTATTACTGGTGCTCTGAAAGAATGAAAGATATTAAAGATTTTTATTGGAATAAAAAAAACTTGTTGGTTGAAGGGGGTGGAGGTATCCCTGGTTTTTCTCACGCATCCCATCCGTGTGCACTCAGATTAGACGGCAATAAATTTCTTTTAATTTTTTCTATGCGCAATAGTAAAAAGCATTCATGTATTTTTACTTGTTTGGCAGAAATTAAAAATAAGAAAATAACCACTCTAGAGATGCCAAAATTGGCATTAATGCCAGGGTTAAAGGGTACATTTGACTCTGAGGGTCTATTATCTTGCTGCGTTGTAAATGTATCTCCACTGGAATCCTATCTCTACTATTCGGGGTGGAATAACTTATCTGATAACTTATGGCTCTGTGATACTGGCTTAGCAGCGGTAAATCATTCCGACCATTCTATAGTTAGGAAATTTCAGGGGCCAGTTATGGCGCGTGATAGGCATAATCCATATTTCGCTGCTGGGACTTCTGTAATGAGAGATGGGGAGAAATGGAGAAGCTGGTATAACTCTGGTCTTTCATGGTCTGAAAATCCAGATGGATCTTGGAAGCCTTCTTATGGAATTCATTATGCAGAATCTAGAGATGGGATTGATTGGCTTTATTACCCCGGTCAAGTAATTCCATTTAAGGATGAGCATGAACATTCTTTTGGTAGGCCAACAGTAGTACATTGGTGGGGCATGTATCTTATGTGGTTTGCCTGTAGAGGAGCAAATAATAATCCTCTTTATAGAATTGGATTCGCTCAATCAAGCGATGGAATTACTTGGGTTCGGGATGATGAAAAAAGTGGAATAGACGTATCTTTAGGTGCAGAAAAATTCGACTCAGAAGCAGTTGCTTATCCATTTCCCTTTGAACATAATGGGGATTATTATTTACTTTATAACGGTAACAATTATGGAAAGACGGGATTTGGATATGCCGTATTGGAGGCGCGTTGAAATATTTATTTATTGGAAATCGTCGTTTTGTTTTGGAAGAGTTATTAAAAAAGACCAAAAATGTACAAATTGTTTGCATTGAAGGCACACATTTACAGAGAGACAGTATATTAGCTAATCATAGTTTCGAGGTTGTTAAAAATAGCGAAGAAGTTCATAAGCTAATAAATAATGTTGATTTTGATGTTTTAATTTCAAATGGTCTCCCATTTAAGTTGAAATTAATTGAACTTCCAAATAAGAAATATATCAATATTCATCCATCCTATCTACCAGATCTAAGAGGAATTGATCCTGTTCTTGGAGCAATCTTATTTGAGAGAGACTGCGGAGCAACTTGTCATGTTATGAATGACAAATTTGATTGTGGAGAAATAATTTCACAGGTCAGAATCCCGTTTAGTCAAGATTTAACAGCTTCACTTCTTTACCAGTTAAGTTTCATTGCTGAAAAGAAATGCTTTAATGAAGCATGGGACTGTAAGTTTGAGCCAATTGGCCCGCAAATCAACAGAGGTGATTTAATATATTTTTCACGAAATCAAGATACGCGTTTTATAAAATTTGATCTAGAGGATGAGGCAATTCTTCGGATTATTAAAGCTTTTGATAACAGTAACCAAGGTGCCCGTTTCAATATTGATAATTATGAATATAAGTGTCATTCTGGCTGGATTTCCACAAATTATTTTTTGAACGAAATTTTTTCAGAATTTAAGACTAATTCTATTGTGATGCAATATGAGGATACGATTATTATTAAGCGTGACAAATCTTTTCTTTTTCTGAGCGAAGTAAGTCCCTTAAGTGAAAATCTAGTTGGTAAATTAGTCTATTGATTTCTTTGTTTTGACCACTACTAATTAATAAAATCATAAGAAAATGAAAAATCCAATTCCTTTTAATAGGCCATACATGACTGGTGGAGAGTTGGAATATATAAAGCAGGCACATCAAAATCGAAGATTGTCAGGTGATGGAGCATTTACAAATAGCTGCCATGAGCTAATTAAAAAAAATTTAAATGCAAGCGGTAAAGTCTTTCTAGCGCAGTCATGCACTGCAGCATTAGAAATGGCTGCAATAGCTGCTGCAATAAAACCTGGCGATGAGGTAATCATGCCTTCATTTACATTTGTTTCAACAGCAAATGCATTTGTATTGAGAGGGGCAACCCCTGTATTTGTGGACATAAGAAGAGGTACTCAAAATATAGATGAGAATATTATTGAGAGTGCAATCACTAATAAAACTAGGGCTATAGTCCCCGTGCATTATGCTGGCATAAGTTGCGAGATGGCTAAAATTAATCTAATTGCCAAGAAGCATAATTTACTTGTAATTGAAGATGCAGCGCAAGGATATTTAGCTAAATATGGCAATGACTTTCTTGGAACTCTTGGGAGTTATGGAGCATTTAGCTTTCATGAGACCAAAAATATTATCTCTGGAGAGGGTGGAGCTATTTTAGTCAACGATCTATCAAATGTTGAAAAAATTGAGATAATTAGGGAAAAGGGAACTAATCGGAGTAAATTTTTTCGAGGTGAGGTTGATAAGTATACGTGGAGAGGTATTGGATCTTCATTTTTGCCTAGTGAAATTACTGCAGCTTTTTTGCAAGCTCAATTAGAGGTCGGTCAAGAAATTACAAATCAAAGAGGCGCTATTTGGGAGCAGTACCATAAGCTATTGGAGCCATTGGAGGCTAGTGGTGTATTAAAGCGGCCGGAAGTTCCCATTCTGTGTACTAAAAATTCACACATCTATTATGTGGTTCTTGATAAGTTAATCAATAGAGCCCGAATTCTTGAATATATGAACAAAAAAGGAGTTAATGCAATATCGCATTATGTTCCTTTGCACTCAAGTCCTGCTGGAAAAAAGTATGGCAGAGTTTCTGGTGGTATGAAAGTTACAAATCAAAATGCAAATTCACTAATAAGGCTTCCTCTTTGGGTGGGAATGACAGATGGCGAAATTAATGAGGTTGTAAATGTTTTTAAGTCCTCTTTGTACAACTGCTCTAAGAATTAGAAGTATTGATAATAAATGAGGATTGAATACTGTCGAAATGATAAATGGATATTGGCTGACTTATTATTCTTAGCAATATTTATCCCCTTTAGCTTCTTCTACTTTTACGATTTAAATTTTTGGGCGGGCGATGTCAACATTGGCTCAAATCAATATGGCGATGCAGCTTTTTGGTGGAATGGCGCTATCCAGTTTTCTGAAGGCATTCTAAAAAATAATATTAATCTAAGCTTTAGGATGGGGTATGCCATCTTTTCCGGATTAATTATTTCAGTTTTTGGGACAAGCTATTTTTTA
>Ga0187844_10003123_pt1 | contig 11223 bp, 8 predicted proteins | sample SpaLakP09_SKY_50_FD_134517 | JGI IMG/M metagenome (GOLD analysis project Ga0187844, IMG submission 134517) | Oligotrophic lake water microbial communities from Sparkling Lake, Wisconsin, USA - SP09_SKY_50 | ecosystem: Environmental > Aquatic > Freshwater > Lake | place: USA: Sparkling Lake...
CTGATATATTAAGCTAACTTTCGGTAAATTAAGCAGTTTCTGAAACACGGTGATATACTGAAGCGCCAGACTGACTGCTTGTTGTGGTCACTCCAACATACTGACAATTGGCTGCTTTACTGCTAAAACTGTAGAGCAACTGCGCTTATTGTTAGTAAAGCAGCCAATTGTCAGTATGTTGGAGTGACCACAACAAGCAGTCAGTCTGGCGCTTCAGTATATCACCGTGTTTCAGAAACTGCTTAATTTACCGAAAGTTAGCTTAATATATCAGCGAATTGTTGAGAATTTGGCAAAGTTGTTCATCCATTGAAAAACTTCAGCTGTCTATTTTAGGCTAACAAACGCGGATATTTTTATGCCAGCAGAGCGTTGTTAACCCTGCTGGCAAGGCTTGCAAGTGCCTGCACCGCAGGGCATTCGCAGCGAGCAGCGGCAATGCAAGACGCGCTATAGCTGTGCTAACACTTGGTCGATATGATCAAATTGTCGGTACTCTAAAATCAGTTTCTCCGCCAATTGCAGCATGTGCTGGGTAGCTTGCAAGCGCAGATTGGCATCTTTAACTTGGTTTAGTTCTTTGATAGGCTCCATGCCGATGGCTCGCCGCATCAGCTCAGTCCCTGCAAACCCTAAGGCGTCGCGCTGAATACTTTCAACAAAATGTTGCTGGCATTCGGCAGATTGAAGCGCAGGATCGTGGGTTGCTCGCGATGCTAACGCAATGAATTCACTCGCAAATTGCAGCCAAAGTTGACGAATTTCGGCGCGCAGATAAATTTGTTGGCGGGAAGCGACCGCAGGGATAGTTGCAGGCATGCTCAAATACAGCGCGAGTAAACTGCCCAGCAAAGTCCCTAAATCGAATGCGATTGGACCATAACAGGCAAATTCAGCATCAGTCACTTTAACGGAGCTATCGCTGACAAAAATACTGCCACAGTGCAAGTCACCGTGGATCAAGGCCTGTGGTTGACTGGTAAATTTAAGTTTCAGTTCGGCGACTGCGGTTTTAATTCGCTCATCTAGCCAAATGCGCTGTGCCTGCGGCCGTAATGCCGTGGCGACTTCATTGCGTTCATGGTGACAATAGGGATCGGTGAAAGCCAATTCTTCGGTAATTAAACAAAGTTCAGGATTCAAAAATCGCGCGATACCGGCGCGTTTGACTGAACTACTTTGACCAAAGTCACTGGTGTAAAAACTGCTGTGTGCTAAATAATGCGCTAACTGCTCGGCTAAGTTTGGCAGTTCGCGGCCCACCAATAATGCTTTGCTCAACAATTGATGATCGTATAAATCCTCCATCAAAATTGCCGATTGCGTCGTGGAAAAATACAAAATTTCGACCACTTGGTCTGGTGCCAACTTCCGCTGACGGATGAGGACTTCGGCCTCAACTCGCGCACGGTCAACAGTCAATGGTGTTTGCGGGCCAGCAGCGTGGTGGTATGGCAGCGCTTGTTTGACGATGAGGCTGCGGCCAAATTGGTTTTTCACCCGAAAGACAAGATTCTGCCGGCTTTCTTTCAGCAGTTCCGAGGTCAATTTACTTTGACTACCAAATAAATCGCTATGTTCATTGGCAAAACTTTCGGCAAGGGCGGGGGTGAAAATTTGATATGACGACATGGTATTCCTTGGCGCTAACCTAAAAGTTATATTCAACAGAGTTAAGCGAATTTACCGAGCTGGCTCGCTTGTGGCAAGTAGCAACTGCAAGGCTCATGGAATGACGGCAAGAGTTGCCTGCGCTACCCAACCGCGAAAGCGTTGCGATTAAGCTTGAGTCTAAGCTGGCCAAAGATTTGGCGATCGGTCAGAATTGCGCAATTTCGCAGTTATTTGTAAGGAGCAGTCCATGCACGCACAGAATTTTGATTTGGCGCTTTATTGCCGGCGGATCGGCTTAAGCCAAACCCCTAGTCATGTTGATGCCGCGGTGTTACAGCAGCTCATGCAGGCACAGTTACGACATATCACTTTTGAAAATCTGGATGTACAAGCTGGGAAGATTGTGTCGTTAGTGCCGGAAGCAATTGTCAGCAAAATCGTAGGGGATGATGGCCAAGCAAAGCGGGGTGGGTATTGTTATGAGCTCAATGGCTTGTTTGCGATGGCGTTAACTGCACTTGACGTAAGCTATCAGTTTGTCTTTTGTCGCCCGATGTTTTACCCCATGCGTCGACCTAAAACACATATGGCTTTAATTGTCACCTTGGGACAAGAGCGGTATCTGTGTGACTTAGGTTTTGGTAGTTATGGAATGCGGGCGCCAATCGCCTTGTCATCAGTCAATCTGCTGCAATCGCAAGATTTCGATAGTTTTCGGTTAATAAATCCAACGCCAGCGGAATATGTGCTGCAAGCCCTCATCGATGAGCAATGGGTCAATCAATTCGGTTTTGATTTATATAAAGCGGAATGGATCGATTTTATGCCCGCTAACTATTTGAATTCCACCAATCCAGAAACCATTTTTGTTCAAAAATTATTGTTGATCCGGCAAACTGAGATGGGGCGAGTGATGTTAGTTGGTGATGAGCTCAAAGTAAGCGACGCTGGCAAAACTACTTCGCAAAAAATTGCAGCGGTAGCTTTGTCAGAGGTGCTCTTCAATTATTTCGGTCTTGCGGGTTCTGCGTAAACTGGGCAAAAGTCGGCAATTATTTGCAGACTTTTCTTGCCATCCGGCTGCCAGTTTTTGTTGGTAGCTCTTTGCAGACTTTCGTGGTTTCTGCATTAGTCTGGGCTGATGCTGTAGCTTCAGGTTGACTTGGCGTAGTGCCGCATCCTGCAAGTAATAAGCTGCAAATAGTAACAAGAATGATTGAACGCATGCTGTGATTCCTTTTTTATGTGACTGTGTTCCTAAAAACGCGGCTGCGTTTTTTTGACGCTGCAAGGTAACGATGTTTAAAGTTAAATTCAATCGAAATTGATGATTTTTTTGTTAAGATTTTTATTTAACTCACAGTGGCCATTTTTTCATTCAATCTGCAGCGTAATCTGATCGAATTTTGGCAGTGCACGGCAAGGCACTGCATGGCAAAGCAAAGTGCAAGATTGCAATGCTGAGTCGCATGTATACCCAAACAACCTGAAGATACTCGTTTTGAGCTACTGTGGAAAAGCCATTTCAGCTACGTGGAGCAACGGGGCTAAAAGCCCTTGAAGCCGCGTTAGCGCTTGTCGCTTTGGAATAACCAAAGCTTCCAAACGCTGCCTTGCCTCAAGCACTTTTATCTCCCGCAAAAAAACCATCTTCAAGTAGTTTGGGTATATTCGCTTATCTCTTGCAGATCCGGGGTTGTTGTCTGCGTTCTTTCGACGAAGTCACAGAGGTAACTATTTGACTGCGGTCTCACTCACTCACTCACTCACTCACTCACTCACCCGAATTCTCAAAGAATAAGGGTACATATGTTAACATTTAATAATTTAATGTCTGCTAATGTGTGGGTGTTTGCTGCGATAGTTATAACTATTTGTTATTAACTTTTTCTGTCCCAATAATGCAATTTTTTTCATCTATGACTATGGTTATTCGGTACAAAGTTTGGCGAAATGAAAATAAAGGTATTTTTTCATTTGGTTACGAATTGAGTTGCCAACTTACTTCGCCAGAGTTGCCACTAGCTAACAAGGATGTCGGGCGATGAAATTTTTCTATAACCTGAAGTTCAGTTATAAAATGCTGTTGTTAGGCCTGTTGATGCTCCTGACCATCGCCGCACCCACTTGGCATCTGCAAAAGCGTCTCGTTGAAGCTTTACAATTCACTGAGCAAGAAATTGCAGGCCAACCGCTTGCTGATCAAAGTCTGCAATTAATTGCGTTGGTGCAACAGCATCGTGCGAAGAGTCATTTCACCCTGCAAGGTGTTGATACAGAAAGCATTAATGCTATCGCTGATGACATCACGCAACTGCTGGTTGGCATGCAGCGGCAGGCTGCAACCCAGCAAAATAGCAGTGGCATTCCCCGCCAGCTAGACGCTATTAACAACCAATGGCGTGAACTTCATAGTGCAGTTACAACGCAAAACCTGAGCGTAGATGTCTCATTTGCGCAGCATTCTGCGCTGACAACTAAAATTTTGGCACTGTTGCCAACAGTGTTGGAAGATTCTGGTTTGGCATTTGATCCGACACCAGCCAGTTACCATCTGATTATCGCTTCTTACCAAGATGCACCCCGGTTGATTGAAGCAATTGCCAGACTGCGAGGGAGCGGATTGCTGTGGCTTCATGCCCATCAGCAACAAGCAAATCCAGATAGTATGCAACAGTATCAACAACGCTTGCAGTTAGCCTTACAAATGTACCTACAACCGCTCGAGGATTTATCTAATCATCTCGATAGCGCTTATCAGTTGGAAGCTGCCGATTTTCAAGCGGTGCACTTGCAACAGAAGCAACTAAAAAGCTTACTAACAAACTACGTGCAACAAGCGCAACAGCTGTTGCAATCGCCCCAAACCAACGGGGGCGAATTTGACCAAAACTCCAAGCAGCTGATGGATAAATATATTGAATTAAATCAGTCATTTTCACCGTTATTACTACAGCTTTTACAGCAACGTTTAGTGAGTGACAAGGCAACGTTGTATCAAGTGTTAGGCCAAGGTTTAGTATTATTGATGGTGATGTTAGGTATCTCTGGGTTGCTGGTGAAAAATCTCACCCGCTCTATCGGGCAAGCCGTAGACACTGCCAACGCGATCACTTCAAGCCATTTTGACCGTGCTGTTGCCTCGAAGCAAACTGACGAGACCGGCCAACTTATCAACGCCTTGTTCCAAATGAATCAATCGCTTCAGCAGGCGGCGCAAATGGCTGCAGAACTGCATCAACGAAGTCTGGCAGATGCAGAGAAGGCCCGTTTAGATGCGATTAAAGCCGAAGAAGATACTCGCGTGCGACAGGCGCTTGACGGTGCTTCAACATGCGTGACTATTGCAGATACCCAAGGTCACATCATCTATAGCAACCAAGCACTGCAGCAATTGCTGTTGGCGGTCGAACTGCGACTTCGCAGCGTATTGCCGCATTTTGATGCCCGCAAAATACTCGGTCAACATATGGATTTATTCCCCCACCAGTTTGTCGAGTGCACTAAACAAGGTGATCTGGTGTGTTGTAACGTGACTATCGCGGGCTTGCATTTACGTCTGCAACAATCAGCTATTCGTAACCAAGCAAATGAACTGATAGGTTATGTCACCGAATGGTTGAACCGTACCGTTGAAGTTGAGGCTGAAGTTGAGATCGCAGGCATCGTCAGTGCAGCAAAAGCGGGGCAATTCGCACTGCGGGCGAATCCAGTTGGACGTACCGGATTTTTGCATCGAATGTCGTTAGAACTTAATGACTTATTACAAGTGTCTGAGCAAAGCCTCGGCGATATTAGCCAAGTGTTGCAAGCTATCGCCCAAGGTGATTTAACCCAGCGAGTGGAGCGCGAGTACCAAGGCACTTTTGAGCAACTCAAAAATGGTTGCAACCAAACCGCCGAACAATTAAGCCAAATGCTGACAGAAATTGCCGAAGCATCCGCACAAATCAATCAGGCGGCGACTGAAATTAGCCGCGGCAATACCGACTTGTCGGTACGGACGGAACAGCAAGCCTCGAATCTTGAAGAAACAGCTTCCAGTATGGAAGAGCTGACCCAAACGGTGCGACAAAACTCTTCAAGTGCTTGTAAAGCAAGCGATTTGGCGACAGCCGCGAGAGCTGTGGCTGAACAGGGTGGCGAGATGATTCATCAAGTTGTGACGACCATGCAGTCGATCAATGAATCGGCACAACAAATTGCTGACATTATCAGTGTTATGGATGGTATTGCTTTTCAAACCAATATCTTGGCATTAAATGCTGCGGTTGAAGCAGCGCGTGCGGGTGAGCAGGGCCGAGGTTTTGCGGTTGTTGCAGCCGAAGTGCGCTCGCTGGCGCAACGTTCTGCCAATTCCGCAAAAGATATTAAAGCGCTTATTTCAGCATCGGTGAGTCGAATTCACACGGGCAACCAACAAGTGGAGCAATCGGGGTCCACCATGCAGCAGATTGTGTTATCAATCCGCAGCGTTGAACAATTGATGCGTGACATTGCCAATGCGTCTACCGAGCAAACGGCAGGCCTTGATGAAATCAGCCGTGCGGTGACGCAGATGGATGACATGACTCAGCAAAACGCCGCTTTAGTCGAGGAGGCGGCAGCTGCGGCAGAAAGTTTATTACAACAAGCCGAACAACTGGATATGCAGGTCAATCGCTTTGTCGTCAAACCACAAGCGGCAGGCCGAGATGCTCGTCAAGACGGCGCCAGAGCGCGCTTAGTCCCGCAACTTGATCGCAAAAATGCCGCCAACGCACAATTTGCTAGGCCGGTTGCCATCGAGGATAGCTGGCAAAGTTATTAAACTCTGCGCTCTTAAGCTCGACTGCTGTCCACGCAGCTTTGCCAAGAATATCTTCTGGCTGTTTGGCAATAAAAGCGCGGTGCTTTGGATACAAAGCGAATGTCGTGTGATCTTTCATCCCGCTGACCACGCAGCTTACTAAAATTTAAGCTACCTTTAGCCGATGACCAGTGAATCATCGTCAAGCGGCTCAAGTGGAATAGTGAATGTTTAAAATTTGGCAGCATTTTATCAATGGCAATAAGGCTCAGTGCGGGGCTTTGTTGTTATGGGCGCAGGCATTGTTGCTGCCAGTGCAAGCGGCGACGCCAGTGAAAGTCATCACGGCAGAGTGGCCTGGGTTTACCAATAGCGATTTATCCGGTAGCTACTTTGATTACCTGCGAATGGTGTTGCCGCCCGAGCAATATACTTTACAGGTCGAATTTAGTAATTTTGGCCGCGCTATTTCTGCGATCGAAAAGCAACAAGCAGATTTGACGTTTGGACTGACACATACCGATGCGCCAACAGCATTACGTGCCAATATCCCTTATGATTCCGACCGCATCATTGCTATTTATATGCCGGAGCTGCAAGGCTTAACTTCGTTGAAAAACATGTCATTGCAATCTCTCAATAGCTTTCGACTCGCTTGGGATTTGGCCTACAACTATGGTGCTGCAATGGGGTTAATTTCTGAGGGTTATCAAGTCACGAGTCCAGAGCAAGGGGTGAACTTGGTCGTCAGTAAACGAGTGGATATCTATCTGGCAGAGCAGGGCGATTTAAGTGAGCCTCATGTGCAGGCTTTGCTTAAAAATCCAAGTTTACGGCAAGAACAGATCCTGCAAATTCCGGTGTTTGTTGGGTTTGCCAATAATTCCCGTGGCCAAGCACTGAAAAAAGTGTGGGATGCTCGGGTGCGGGAACTCAAAAATAATGGCGAGTTAGCGCAGTTTTACCAAAGCCACCCTGCAATGCTAGTTGCGGAATCCATGATTAACCCTTGAATTTTTAGGCAAACCGAGACAGGCTATCGCAAACCTGTGAAAACGGAACTGTTATGCTGCAAGCCATCCATCACGTCGCGATCATTTGTAGTGATTATCAGCGCTCAAAACATTTTTATCATCAGGTGCTTGGGCTTCGTTTGCTGGCGGAGAATTTTCGTGAAGAGCGACAATCTTGGAAATTGGACTTGCAACTGCCAAACGGTGCGCAACTAGAACTGTTTTCTTTTGTGGATGCGCCACCGCGGCCATCGCGTCCAGAAGCACAGGGGCTTCGGCATCTAAGCTTTACAGTGGCCGATGTGAAAGCAACCACGGCGTGGTTAACCGCACAAGGTATTGCTGTTGAACCCATTCGCATCGATGCTTATACCGGTGCCGAATTTACCTTCTTTGCCGATCCGGATGGCTTGCCGCTTGAGATCTACCAGCAATTGCCTTAAGGGCTAACGCGAAGTTGCGCCGAGTTGCTGGTAGTTTTTAGCGCTAACGCCACCGCCGCGTTATATTGAAACTGCGCATAATCATAGCCGAGCAATTGGCTAATCGTGCTCGCAATTTGCCGTTGCTGCCATGGTTCCGTGGTTTTCACTAAGCCCCGAGCTGGGATAGCGGGGCCCATTGCAGCCAGCCAAATACCATCTGCGCCCTTTACATCATCGGTGGCGTGCTGCTTTTTCAGTTGCCGGCTAACGCCATGACGTGACCAAGTGTCTGCAGTGTCACCGCGACCGTGATCGGTGGTGATGATTAAGGTGGTTTGATCTTTGTAATACGGATCTTCTTGCAATTGTTGCCAAAGTTCAGCGATTAATTGGTCTGCGCGTTGGGCTGCGGCTAAATATTGTGGGTATTGGCCCAAATGGGCGTAATCGTCAGTTTCGCCAAATGCGACCATCAGCAAGCGGGGTTTGGCTTGGTGTAAATACTCCATAGCAAATTGCTGAGTGAAGATGTCTTGGCGAACGTCGGCGAATGGGCTGGGTGTTTGCCGCTGTAACTTGTTGAGCCAATTTATTTTTTCATTATTAAACGCCGTGAATGGTTCAAAACCAGCGTTGATGAATAACCCACTGCGCTCACGGTTTAAGATCCAAGGGAATAAGCGCCATGAACCAAACGCGGCGACCTTGTTTTGCATCGCGGGTTGTTGTGCTAGCCATTCGAAAACGGAAATATTCGGATTGTTGATAGCGTTGTTGCTGCTGATCCGTGGGTCGGCAATACCTGTGAGTAGTTCGCTATAGCCGGGATAAGACACTTGCCAAGGATTGCTGACGCGCATGACCGAACCTTGCCATTGATCGCCAACCACAAGTCCTTGTTTGACAATGACTTGATGCAAAAATGGCATTAATTGTTCAGCTTTATTGCCGCGAAGCAAATGTTGTATTTGGCTTGGCCTTGGCACATAACGGCGTTGACTGGCGATTTGTTCATCCGCGCCATAAAACACCTCTTGCCAACGCATGCCATCGAGGGTGACTAACACGACTTTGGCTTCAAACTCAGCCGTTGTTGTGATATCGACCGGGGCAGCATGCAGCGTGCCGCTGAGCATCGAAAAAGACATGGTCAAAAACATCGTTAAACTGGCAAGAACATCGCGCAAAAGCGCTTTGGAGGCAGTTAACTTGGCGTGGATAAGCTGTTGTATTCGGTACAGTCGAAGAGTGATCACAGCGAACTCCATCGTATTGTTGCTGGACCAATTGTGCGAAGACTCGATGACAATCTCATCAAAGTTCTGCGACGGTTTGATGAATCTGCCGTTTTGCAATCAAAAACGCATAAGTTATGCGATTGTCTGTGGGTTTTCCTCGGTGATTTTCCGATGCAAGCTGATTTTGCTGTGGTAATCTCGATTCTTTTAGGTCTAGAGATTTCCAGATGTCCAGCGATTTTAGCTTCCAGCAGGCTTTTGAGCAGCTGAGTTCAGCCATTGCCAGTGTGGTTTTTTATTCATTTAATTTTCAAGGTGTGGCTATTCCTGTCACTGTATTGTGGTTGATCAGCGGCGCCATTGTGTTCACGTTTTATCTTAACTTCATCAATATTCGTGGTTTTCGTCATGCAGTGCGCGTGGTGCGGGGTGATTTCGCGAAAAAACAAGATCCGGGTGAAATTAGTCAGTTTCAAGCCTTATCCGCAGCCTTATCTGGCACTGTCGGCACCGGCAATATTGCAGGGGTGGCGGTTGCCATCAGTTTGGGCGGGCCTGGTGCGACTTTCTGGATGATAGTGGCTGGTTTTCTCGGCATGACGACCAAGTTTGTTGAATGCACGTTGGCGGTTAAATATCGGCAAATTCTGCCTGACGGCACAGTCGCTGGCGGACCGATGTATTACATTAAAGCTGCATTGGAAAAGTACGGACTGCCACGGATCGGGAAATTTCTTGCAGGCTTTTTTGCCATAGCTTGTGTGTTTGGTTCTGCCGGTTTTGTACATGTGAATCAAGGCTTTGTGCAAGTCAAAACCGTGACTGGTTTTGATAACGCTTGGGCTTTTGGGGTAGTGTATGCGTTGTTAGTTGGTTTGGTAATTGTCGGAGGGATCAAAAGTATTGCACGAGTGACCAGCAAATTAGTGCCGTTGATGTGCGGGATCTATTTGACTGCGGCGCTGGTGATTTTGGCAATCCATTGGCAAGATTTGCCCGCGGCATTTTGGACCATCATCAAAGGTGCCTTTGCGCCGGAGGCGGCTTATGGCGGGGTGATTGGGGTACTTATTCAGGGCTTTCGTCGCGCTGCTTATTCTAATGAAGCGGGGATTGGTTCTTCGCCCATCGCGCATGCTGCTGCACGAACCAATGATCCTGTATCCGAAGGTTTTGTCGGCCTTTTAGAGCCCTTTATTGATACTGTGGTGATTTGTACTATTTCGGCGTTAGTGATTATTGTCACAGGCACTTATCTGCAAACTGGCTTAGATGGCGTGCAAATTTCATCGGCAGCCTTTGCTTCGGTATTTACTTGGTTTCCGTGGGTGTTAATGGTCGCATTGTTGTTGTTTGGGTATTCCACAGTTGTCAGCTGGGCTTATTACGGGCAAAAAGGCTGGGGCTTTTTATTTGGTGAGAATAAAACCAGCATTAGTATATATAAGGTGTTGATTTGTATTGTAGTCGCTATGGGCGCAGTGCCGAATGTGCTGGCAGTGTTTGATTTTATTGATTCGATGATTTTCTTGATGGCAGTCCCAAATATTCTGGCACTCTATTTATTGTTGCCGGAAGTGAAGGCCGACCTCAAAGCCTATTTAGCAAAGCAGCGTTAAGAGTTTAACGCTGCAGTCTTAATAGCTCGTCGACCGTGACAAAACGATAACCCTTAGCCTGTAGCCCTTTTACCATCGCAGGTAATGACGCTAGGGTGTTTTCACGGTCATGGAGTAACACAATTGAGCCGGGTTTTACCTTATTTAGCACCATTTGCACCATTTTGTGCGGCGCTGTGCCTAAATAGTCGCGTGGATTGACGTCCCAGAGCACATGAGTTTTCTCTTGCATTGATAACAGTAGTGGCAAAACAAAACGTTTTTTACCCATAGGTGCGCGAAAGTGGATAACCCCTTTGTAGCCGCTTTTACGGATCAGCGCATCCGTATTAATGATTTCATGATAGAAAAACCATAATCGCTCAGTATTCATCGGTTGGTGATGGTAACTATGATTGGCTAACTGATGACCAGAAAGCCACAAATCACGCGTGAGCTTTGGGAATAGTTTGATTTGGCGGCCGACCACAAAAAAAGTGGCTTTCACCCCAAGGCGATTGAGCTCTTCCAGTAACAATCTCGACA
>Ga0187844_10003124_pt1 | contig 11223 bp, 9 predicted proteins | sample SpaLakP09_SKY_50_FD_134517 | JGI IMG/M metagenome (GOLD analysis project Ga0187844, IMG submission 134517) | Oligotrophic lake water microbial communities from Sparkling Lake, Wisconsin, USA - SP09_SKY_50 | ecosystem: Environmental > Aquatic > Freshwater > Lake | place: USA: Sparkling Lake...
CCCCTAAGGGGTCCCCGTTTGTGTGGTACAAAAAATGGGAAATGCCCGAAACTCGCTATGTTCAAACACGGGCATTTCTTAATCCATTTTCTGTACCGCACAAACGGCGCCGACACATGGGAACTGCGGACGTCAACAACAACTGCAACGTCAAAAACAACGTCAACGCAGCTGCTATTTATGTTTTTTGATTCTCGACGGATCGCCTATTTCAATAGAGGCAAAATAACCACATGCATTTATATAGCAACCAATTTTCAGTATCCACAACCCACAAAAAATAAATGCCGCTCGAGGCGGCATTGAAAGTGGGGGGACTTGTTACGTTAAAGCGTGAACGGTTGGGACGAGCCGCCTTTATTTTATTGTGTGCTGCGTGTCAGTTTTCTGTTTATCCTTCTTTTTGATGATAGGGTGCAAACCAGCATACCGCAAATGAGGGGATGGTGGCCAGCATGACGAAGATGAAATAATTTGTATACCCCAGCAATTGCTGCAGGTGACCACTGATGACGCCGGTAACCATCATGCACAGACCCATAAGGCCGGTTCCAAAGGCGTAGTGTGTTGTCGTGTATTTGCCGGGCGCGAGTTGCTGCATCAGGTAAATCATGAAGCCGACTGAGCCAAAGCCAAAGAAGAATTTTTCGATGGCAACGCCAGCGGTGATCAGCCACAGGCTTTCAGGCTGGAAGATGCTCATCACCAAAAAGCTGGCATTCGGGATGTTCACTGCACAGCAGAGTATGAACAAGGTGGGCTGCAAACCACGCTTAGCGACAAACCAGCCACCGAGCAAGGAACCAAGCAGGACTGCGATCAGGCCGTATGTACCATAGGTCAGACCCAGCATTTCATTGGATAGACCCAGGCCACCTTTGCTGATGGGATCGACCATGAAGAAGGGGCCGATTTTTTCAAGGAAACCTATGCTGAGACGGAACAGAAAGGCAAAAGCGATCATCAGCCAGACATCAGGTTTCTGGAAGAAAGTAGTAAAAGAATCGCGCAAGATGAATAAGGCATCATTCACATTCGCAGGAGTGTTTTCCGCTTTCGCGCCATCAGGCATGGTGCGTAAATGCCAGGCCGTCATGAGGGCGATGATACCTGCCACGATCAGGAAAATCACGCGCCAGGCATCCATCCAGTCGGCACCGAACACCTTGGGGTCATGATGAAAGACGTCGGTATGCAATTTGCCACTCAAATAGACCAGGCCACCAGCCGCAACAATGGGACCTATATTCCAGCTAAGACTCTGGATGCCACAATACAGCGACTGTGTCTTGCTATCGAGCGAGGTGACATACACGCCATCAGCAGCGATATCCATCGTTGCACCAAGGAATGAAATAACGCAGAACAGACTCATCAGTATCAGCATGTAGTTCGGCAAGGACATGACCAGGGCGACACCGACAAAACCGACGGCAATGATCAACTGCGTGCAAATGACAAAGAATTTCTTGGTCTTGTACATTTCCACAAAAGAAGCGAACAAGGGTTTGATGGTGTAAGCGAGGATAAGGTAACTCGCATATTCAGCGGCCTTGCCGTTATCCATGCCCATGTTCTTGAACATGATGGCGCTGACGTTGGTCAGCATCATATAAGCCAATGCCATCGTAAAGTAAGTCGTCGGCACCCAGAACAGAGGGGATTTCCTGGCCGGGTTTGCTGATGGGTTGGCGATTTCTGTTTCGGTAATCATGGGCTGCACGCTTCTTTTCAAGTGGGCGGCACGCCTGCATGTCTTCATTATTGCATCGCCCCAATTGTTGCGTTGCATAGCTTATGACGCTTATTTGCAGGTCTGCTTATTCCAGCTCATCTTTGTAGATATGCTGACCAAGTTTTTCTCGCAAAAGAGCTGCGCAGGCTGTCTCGTTAATTGTTTTATTTGAGTTTTAATTTGAATCAGTATTCATTGTTATGAAAACCTTTTCAAGCGCAGAATAGCATGAAAATAAAAAAGCGGAACACTTCATTAACAAAAAAATTTATGGGCATGTGGAGGATTTACGCAATGCTAGAGCATTTGAAGCCGGGAAAACAGCCGTGCTTGCTGGGAGAATTCTCCAGGAGTAAAGCCTTAGATGTTGAGTCGAAATCATGTTGCAAACGAGGCAAAGTCAGGGCCTGGCTTGAACTAGATGATGCAATTGAATGAAACTGATTTCAGAATGAACTGTGAAGCAATATTGAAAATAACATTTGTGAGAAGCTTTGATTTTTCACGAAAGTCCAGAATCTCCCATTGCAAAAAGAAGTAAATTGAAAGTCGAAGACGTTGACAGCTTAAATGTGCGGTGATAAATTCCGGGATGTGAAAACGTTTTCAAAAATAGGGTAAAAAAACGCTTGATGTGATTTTTCCAGTGATCAGGCCCGAATTTGGATTTGGCGACTGACAAATGACCTGGTAGCGAATTTTCGCCCAAGATTGAAAACGATTTCATTGTGCACGCGTATTTCATTGAATATGCTCAGCTGAGCGTTGTACTGGATGTCGTAAAAGGAGTGATAGCCAGCCCTTGACAATGAAGCGTCGCGATATATAAGAAACATGAATGTTTACAGCGAACCTATCCACACTAGACCATGACAAATCCATCAGCGATGCCCGTGTTTCCACCTGCCTTTACCTGGGGCGTTGCCACCAGTGCTTATCAGATAGAAGGGGCGGCAGATGTCGATGGCCGCGGGCCATCGATCTGGGATACCTTTACCCATACCCCTGGCACCATCATTGATGGCAGCACTGGTGACGTTGCTTGCGATCATTACCATCGCTATGCAGAGGACGTGGGCATTATTGCTGGTCTGGGACTGAAGGCATACCGTTTTTCAGTATCCTGGTCACGTGTGCAGCCTCTGGGTTATGGTGACTGGAATGAGCAAGGCTTTGAGTTTTATTCCAGTTTGCTGGATAAACTAGAGGAGCACGGCATAGCTGCCCATCTGACTTTATACCACTGGGATTTGCCTCAGGGCTTGCAGGATCAGGGTGGCTGGTTGAATCGCGAGACCTGTTTGCGCTTTGCCGAATATGCAGCAGAAGTAGCGCGTCGCTTTGGTAATCGCCTGGCCAGTATCGCCACCCATAATGAACCATGGTGCACCGCCAATCTTGGTTATGGTAATGCCCAGTTTGCGCCGGGTGTGGCTGACACTGCTCTGGCGATACAGGTGTCGCATCATCTTCTGCTCTCGCACGGTATGGCCATGCAAGCCATGCGAGCGATCAATTGCCCGGCTAAACTGGGTATAGTTCTGAATCAATGGCCCGCCATGCCAGCGACTGAGTCGCAGGCAGACATAGCCCAGGCTGAGTGGGAATATGCGCGTTCTGTGCAATGGTTCATGGACCCACTATTTATAGGCACTTATCCGCAAAAAGCGCTGGACCGCATGGATCTGAGCAAATTTCATGTGCATGCAGAAGATATGGATGTGATTCGCCAGCCTCTGGATTTTCTCGGTGTGAATTACTATTTCCGTGCTTTTGTCAGTACCGATAATCCACCCAGGCAGCCAGAAGCTTTGTTGGGTTTTAGCGATATGGGATGGGAAATTTATCCTGCAGGCATGACTGATTTATTATTGAAACTGCACGCTGAATATCCTTCATTACCACCCATTTATATTACAGAAAATGGGATGGCTGTTGCCGACATTCTGGAAGATGGCAAAGTCCATGATGAGCATCGTATCCAGTATTTGCAACTGCACTTGCAAGCGATGCATGATGCCATTGTAGGGGGCGTCGATGTGCAAGGCTATTTTTACTGGAGCCTGCTGGACAACTTTGAGTGGAACTCCGGCTATGCCAAGCGATTTGGCCTGGTTTATCTGGATTATGCGACGCAGCAGCGCAGCTTGAAAGACAGTGCGTATTGGTATAGGGATTTTGTCAGGGCGCAGTTACTCAGAGAGTGACTATCAAAGCCGTCATACCAAAGTCTGGGCCTGTAAAGAGAGCATAGCCAAAATTGCATAATCCTGCTAACTTTTAGCCTTTGAACAGAAATGGCTGAATGAGCATGGATGAAGAGTTTGACGAGCTGACTTGTGCGCAGCATGGCAAGGTACATACAACTTATGTATGTGAGCATTTGATCTCAGATCCTGTACAGAAATGGCATTCGGATTATCCAGATGCTGAGAATCACTGGCCCGATGCCTGGTGTGAGGCTTGCAATGCACATTATCAGGCGGAGGGAGAATGGAATGAGCACAATGAAGACCTGGTGCCTATCAAATTGCTCTGTCATGTCTGTTATGAAGAGATGCGTTCAGCCAGCCTTGCACGCATAACAGGTGCCGACTACGATGCCTGGGATAATTTTGTTGATGCCTGCTTTAAGGAATTGCAAGATAAGTCAGGGTTGCTGAATCAGGAATTCTCCCTGGGTTCCCATCAACGCTATGACTGGGACCAGGCAAAAGGAGAATTGGTGTTTTCCAATGATGGTGTGCCAGCTGTCATTGCCAAGATAGATTTCATCGGTTCCTATTCATCGAAGACAAATACCTGGCTTTGGAGCTGGGCCAATTTTCATTTACTGGAAGGTATGCGAGTACGTGTAGCTGCGGTACGAGATTATGGGGAGTTGCACGACTATCCCTGGCTGACTACATCGAAATGGGAGGCAGAAGAAGGTGATGCCTGGGATATGGCTGCAGTTGCTGCTCATGTGCTACAGGCCAAAGGTGTTTATCGCAGCCCAAGCGAGGGTGGTGCCGGCTTTTTACTGATACGCGAAATTTCAAGAGCATAGGAACTGGCTTGCTTTTCGCTGAGGCGCATTGCTGGCTGCGCCTCAGCGAATGGCATCCTATTTGTAGATGCCACAACCTATCAAGACATCGCCTACACGTTCAATATAGGTCGATTTGGGTTCCATTATCTTGGTGCCAGGGTTAGGCCATTTATAGTCTACCCAGCCGTTCCCGGCTTTGCTGTTGGCAACATCCAGGAAACTTTTCACAATGGGTATGCCATCGGCGTCTTTTAATTCAAGTAAATTTTTACCTATCATCTTGGTATTCGCACCATGGGCGCGGTTAATGCCGTCGCCATTGGTGTTGTAGACAAACACGTATAAATCTTTGACGACAAATTGGCCGGTGGGATTATTGAATTCGGCATAGGCTTTGTCCTTGCCATTTTCTTTCAAGTAGGCGGCGGCTCTTTTCACCAATGCAATCGCTTCATCGGCGGTGCCTTTGTCTGCGGCGAAAGAGACTTGACTCAGAGTCAACATGGAAAACCCGGCAACTGCAAGTATGGATTTGATAAGCATTCTTCGCATCTCGATCTCCTGTTATTAAAAAGTACATGGCAAGGGAAGTCGTTTGGCGCTTGACCAGAATTCATTCTAATGTTGAATTTACATAATGCAATGTTTGAAATTTGCATATATGTTAAACAATGCTAAAACGCTGTTTTCAAACTGACAAACAAAAAAGCCCGGACCATTCGCATGGTCAGGGCTCGTTACAGATTTATGTGATGCGGTCAGATTCTAGAAATCAACCCCTACATTGACGCCAAAAGTACGTGGTGGCAAATACTGGGCTTGCCAGGGACCATTAGCATTCATGGCACTGGTTTTGACTTTGTTATCACCAACATTGCGGATAAAGAAGTCTGCATACCAGGCAGTTTTTCCGGTAGATTGATAGCGCATACCAAGATCTGCGCGGGCATAGGCTTCCTGCTTGTCCCCATCTCCGTAATTGAAGACACTTAACCATGTGTCTGTCTCATAATGCAGGCTGATACGCGGAGTCAAGCTGCCTTGATTCAGATGAAAGGTATGCTGATACAAGACCTGAGCCGAGAACTTGGGTGTATGAGGCATGGTATTGCCGGATACATCCAGGCAATTGCTGATACCAGGGACTTTGCAAGCTGGGAGTGCATAGTCGTTCGAGCCGCCGATCAGGTTGCCCAGCGTTGCCTTGGCGATGGAAACAGTCAGTTGCAGTTTGTCATCCTTGCTGAGTTTTGCTGCCAGTTCGGATTCAAAACCATAAATCGTTGCGCCATCTGCATTCGAGGTTTGCAGGCCACGGGTGCCGTCTGGCGCAGTGACTGGTGCGCTGAACTGGAAGTCCTTGAACTTGCCGTAGTACAGGGCGTTATTCCACCTGACAGCGCCGCCCATCAATGTGCTCTTGGAACCGAGCTCAAAGTTGGTCAGGGTTTCTGGGCCGTAGGTTTTACCGCCATCTTGCAAGCCGCCAGATTTGTAGCCGGTGGAGATGCTCCCATAGACCATATTGTCTTTGTCGATGTCATGCGAGATGCGCAGCAAGCCTGTCACCTTGTTGCCACTATAGCTGCCATCATTAAAAGAATACGGCGCGAAGTTGGAATTGGCAGAAGCTGGATTGACATTCGGTGTTATTGCCGCCTGGCTTAGCTCAGGCTTGCCAGAGAAGCCGTAGCCGCGACCATCGACATTCGTGCGTTTGTCCTGGGTGTAACGCAGGCCGCCAGTGATATGCGTGTCATTGCTGACATTCCAGGTTGCCTGACCAAACGCAGCTGCTGTTTCCACTGTTTCTTTAGGCTGGATGAAAGAACCTTGCCAGCCTACCGTGCCCTGGTATGTACCGTTCAGAATAGGGATGTCGAAACGGATATCATTGGTTTCAGAACCATAGTACAACCCGAGTTGCCAATCCACGTCACGCGTGCTTGTGGATTGCAGTTCTACTTCATGACTGAAGTTTTTATAGTTGGAAGAAACCGTATTATTTGCCTGCATGCTGCCACCAGAGGTAAAGCTGGTAGGTACATTGGCACCACCATCCTGGTCAAAGCGGGAAGAGCCACTGAACTTGGAATAGCCACCGATGTAAGTCAGTTGCATGTTCTTGTCGATGGCATATTCTATGCGGCCACGGATAGCATCGCTATTGCGCTCAGTGAAGGGTGCTGTGTCTATTAAGGCTGACCAGTGGCTTTGTCCAGCGCGAGGTGCTTGCAGCAGGTTCATTGATGGCGTGCCTCGGTCTATGAATTTCTCATAAGACAGATCGATCTTGGTGGCGGCGTTTGGTTTCCATAACATACTGATACGGGCAGCAGTCTGGTCTTGCGCACCATATTTGGGGCCGTCCTGCACAAATAGGGCATAGTTGATAGGCTGGAAGGGGACTGCTGTGCCGCCGTTCTTGAGGTAAGTGGCAAACGCAGCTTTCTGGCTATCGATGGACAGCATGCTCGGCGCCTGATAATCGACGTAGCCATCATGTTTCTCATGCGCATAGGCAAAGCGTAGCGCCATTTCATTGCTGACCGGGATGTTGAATGCGCCACGGGTACCAAAGCGCTTGTAGCTGCCCAGGCCACCTTCTACCGAGCCAGAACTATCACCGATTTTTGGCTTGGCGGTTTGCATGTTGACTGCACCAACTGTGGCATTACGCCCCCACAAAGTACCTTGTGGCCCGCGCAATACTTCTATGCCCTCCAGATCAAACAGCAGAGATGTTGCGCCTTCAGGGCGGGGTGCGTAGATGCCGTCGATGAACAGCGCAACCTCGGGATCGGCATACTCGGTTTTCGCGCTGTCGTTACCGATACCACGCATGGTCATGGTGATGACGCCGTGATCACCCTGGCCGGTAGCCTGGAATCCAGGCACCAGATTGACCACGTCCTGTATGTTTTGTACATGGGCGTCTTCCAGTGCTGCGGCATTGATAGAGGTGATTGCTATCGGGGTCTTTTGCAATGAAGTGGCTCGCTTCGTGCCGGTGACGATAACTTCAGAAATGGTCGTGCTTTCGCTATTTGCCTTGGTTTGGCTGGCGGTGCTTGGTGCTGGAGTTGGCGCTTGTGTTTGTGCGTGGGCAGCACCCATGCTGGTGATCAGGGTAATGATCGCCAGTTGTATGGGGGTGATCGCGACTTTACCAGTCGCAAGATTGCGGATTTTCATATGTCTCCTGTTACAGGTTGGATTGGTTTTTTGCTCTGATTAAACCATGACGTTTTTATGAAAACGTTTTCTTATATGTGTTTCATTGATTTTTCTTGAAACCGATTTCATAATACATAAATTCTGATTTCCATGTCAAACATAAAATGATAACGTTTTCAGAATGTTGTAATATAAATGAAACTACAACAAAAAAGTGTCAAAGCGGTGACGCCCAGATTTGCCGGCAGCTTGAAATTTTTGCTGACAAATCAAGTCGCTTCGGTAGGGAGTGTAGGGATGAATTTTGCGCTATCAGACCAGTGAGGATGCGGCAGGTAGTCATTCCCAGGACACATCCTGAATGCCACACTATGTATGCCTTGACTGTAGTGAAACCAGAGGAGCTTGCTCAAATGAAAGCTGTAAAAAGTGTTTTGATCGTAGGTGGGGGAACAGCTGGCTGGCTCACGGCATGTTTCATGGCCAGGCATTTGTCATCCTCCAAATCGGGGGAGGGCATACAGATACGCCTGGTAGAGTCAAAAGACATAGGCATTATCGGAGTTGGTGAGGGCAGTTTTCCCTCCATACGCGGTACTCTGGCAGCGATAGGCATAGATGAGGCGCGTTTCATCAAAGAATGCCATGCTACGTTCAAGCAGGGAATACGCTTTGATCACTGGGTTCGGCCAGCAGGTAGTTCAGGAACGGATCATTACTTTCATCCCTTCAGTCATCCCAGTCAGCGTGGGCCGGAGTTATTGCCCTACTGGCTGAAGGGGCTGGCTGCGCGCAATGGTCAGCAGCCAGCCTTTGCAGAGGCTGTGACCATGCAAAAATGCATAGCAGATGCTTCGCGTGGCCCCAAAAGATTTGCCGATAAGGACTTTTTGGGACCAATGAATTATGCCTATCATTTTGACGCTGGTCGCCTGGCAGCATTGTTGTCAGAGCATGGGCAATCACTTGGTGTGCAGCGGATACTGGGAACGGTAGAGCATGTAGAAATAGACGGACAAGGTGCGATTTCCGCCGTGCACACACAAGATGGCCAAGTGCTGGCAGCAGACTTGTTCATAGACTGCACTGGTTTTAGTGCACAACTGATAGGCAAAACGCTGGGATCTACATTCAAATCCTTGAATGATGTTCTGTTTGTTGACCGCGCCCTGGCCTTGCAAGCGCCTTATGCAAATCCTGATACACCAATCCCTTCTTATACCATTTCCAGTGCGCAGGAAGCGGGCTGGATCTGGAGCATCGGCTTGCAGCAAAGACGGGGGATAGGTTATGTGTTTTCCAGTCGTCATACGGACGAAAAGAGGGCAGAACAAGTCTTGCGTCAATACATAGGTCCTGCTGCTGACGGAATGACTCCCAGGTTGTTGAAGCTCAACGTAGGTTACCGTGAAACCCAATGGGTCAAGAACTGTGTGGCCATAGGACTATCAGGCGGTTTCATTGAGCCGCTGGAATCATCCGGCATAGGACTGATAGAAACAGCAGCGTATTTGCTGACCTACCTGTTTCCTTTTAACGGCGAGTTTGATGCGGTGGCAACCCAATTTAATCAACACATGAAAGCGCGGTATGAGCGCATTGTTGATTTTGTCAAAATGCACTTCAGCCTGAGCCAAAGAACTGATTCCGCATTCTGGCGTGACAACAGGGATGCAGCCTCTATACCTGAGAGCCTGCAAGAAAAGCTGAGGATGTGGAGCTGCCGCCCGCCACATCGCATGGACTTTATTGCCGACCTAGAAATGTATCCGCCATCAAGCTGGCAATTCGTTTTGTATGGAATGGAATTCCAGACCGATATGGCGAATAATAAATTTCTATATCCGCAAGAGCGGGAGGCTGTTCAGGAATTTCAGATGATTGCCCAGATGGCCCAGCGCGCGCTGGCTGATTTGCCTGACCATAGAAAACTGGTGGAACACCTGTGCAAGGCGGCGTCTCCAATACCCTCTGCGCTGTCAAGACGGGCTTGATCGCCATTCCATACTATGACTCTCTGGCAGACAGTGGAAAACCAAAGCGCACGTACAAAAATCCATGATATGCTCATTGTGAAAAGCTTTTCACTAAATTGTGAATACTGAGTATTAATAATTACCCAGCTTGGGAAGGCATTGTGTGGTTGACAGAACGAAAAGAAAAAACGAGCCAGTCACTTTATTAGATGTTGCGCGTGAAGCAGGGGTGTCACCCAGCACTGTATCGCGCATACTGAATGGCACGGCCAAGGTCTCGGATGACAAACGCAAGGCAGTGGAAACCGCCATTGCAGAAATGAAGTTTGAGCCTAATCAGTTGGCGCAAGGCCTGAAAAGTGGCCGCTCCATGACGATAGGCATCGTGGTGCAGGATATAGCCAGCCCTTTCTTTGATGAAACCCTGCATGGCGTGGATGATGGCCTGAAAGGGACCGGTTATGCTTCGGTCATCGTCAGCGGGCACTGGAATGCTGAAGAAGAGGCGGCGCGCATCAAGCTGTTGCTGGCGCGCAAAGTGGATGGCATTATCCTCTTGTCGGGTCGTATCGCTGACAAGAAAGTGCTGGAATTTGCTCTTGATAAACCTATAGTCGCTACAGGCCGCAGCTTGCATAGCAAGACGGCAGTTGGCTTTAAACTTGATAATGTCCACGGTGCTTACCTGGCAACCCGGCATTTGATAGAACTGGGTCACAGGCGCATCGCCTTTGTCACCGGGCCAGCAAATAATACTGATGCTGCTGAACGGCAAGAGGGTTATCAAAAAGCATTGCGCGAAGCCAATATCCCATTTGAGAAAAGCTTGGTAGCTGAAGGAAATTTCCATGAAGCCAGTGGCTTGCTGGCAATTAACCGCTTGCTGGAAACCCAGCAACAATTCAGCGCGGTGTTTGCCGCCAACGATCTTTCTGCCTATGGAGTCAGGCTGGGCCTGTACCGTAAGGGTATACGTGTGCCCGAAGATATCTCCCTGATAGGTTTCGATGACTTGCCCAGCTCTTTATATACAACGCCACCCCTTACTACTATCCACCAGCCCTTGTATGACATGGGTCTGCTTGCGACCAAGACCTTGCTGGGCCTGATAGCGGGTAACGAAGTCGATACGACTTTGCCTGGTCTGGAACTGATTGCCAGGGAAACTACCAGACGGATGCGTTAAGGCTACGCTGATTAAGTAAACGGATTCTATTCTCAAGCGTTAAAGACTGACAACCGAACAAGACGTTTGACTTCCATGAAACAACAGACACTGGCGATGGCAGAAGATCAGAATGCGG
>Ga0187844_10003125_pt1 | contig 11222 bp, 9 predicted proteins | sample SpaLakP09_SKY_50_FD_134517 | JGI IMG/M metagenome (GOLD analysis project Ga0187844, IMG submission 134517) | Oligotrophic lake water microbial communities from Sparkling Lake, Wisconsin, USA - SP09_SKY_50 | ecosystem: Environmental > Aquatic > Freshwater > Lake | place: USA: Sparkling Lake...
GTTTAAAGGCCTCAAGCTACGCGATGATTCCGATTGGCGGTGCCGGGCCTGTGCATGCGTGCCATGTGGCACTTAAACTTGGGATTGAGCGCTTGGTGATTCCGATGGGCGCGGGCGTGGCTTCTGCCTTTGGCTTTTTGGCTTCGCCGATGTCATTTCAGTTTGTACAGGCCTCTGTTTCGCCCGTGCAGTTGTTAGACGAGCAGGTCGTCGAGCAATTAATCGAAGGTCTAAAAAAGAAAGGCCTGACGATGTTGGCTGAGTCGGGCTTAGCGGCTGCGTTATGTACCACTCAGGTTAGCGCCGCGATGCGCTATGTTGGCCAAGGCTACGAGGTCGAGGTGCCAGTTTCGATGGGGCGACTCAAACAATCTTTTAAACAGCATTTGTCTGAAGAATTTAATCGCTGTTATCAAAATTTGTATGGTCGGATCGAAGCGGATACACCCGCAGAGGTGGTGTCGTGGCGTGTCGTGGTGCAGGGGCCGCTGCCTAACTTACTTGAACAGCTCAAGACCAATCTGCTTCACACACAAGCGTCTAGTACGTCTGCAGCTGCTGCAATCAAAAACAGACGCGAAGTGTTTTGTGTCTTTAGTAAAGATTTTGTGCAAACGCCAGTCTATGACCGCTACGTTTTGCAGGCCGGCATGCAGTTTGACGGCCCTGCGATTGTCGAAGAGCGCGAATCAACGGTCGTCGTTCCAAGATACGCCAGCGTCGTGATTGATCAGCATCACAATATGCTGATACGGCTCAGCGATCCAACAGTGCAGGCAGTGCATTGAAGCGATCTCCCATTGTTTAAAGTTAACGGTAATCATTTTGAATACAACATCACAAATTACGATTGTGCAGGCTTTGGCCCAAGCCTTGGCGCGTGCAGGGGTGCGCCAGATGTTTGGTTTGCCAGGTGGCGGTTCGTCGTTAGATCTAATCGAAGCCGCCGCTGAGGTCGGGATTGGTTTTACGCTTTCGAAAACTGAAAATGCAGCCGTGATGATGGCAGGCGCCTTAGCCGAAACGACGGGAGTGCCTGGGGTGGCGCTGATGACCAAGGGCCCAGGGGTGGCGAATGCCGCCAATGGGGTGACCTATGCAAAGCTTGATCGTGCGCCTGTGATTGTGATCACCGATGGTTTTACGGATAAACAACTTAGTTACATCACTCATCAGGTCTTTGATCAAAAGGCGTTGTTGCAACCCGTTGTCAAAGGGGTCACGCGCCTTGAGTCTGAGAACCCTGCCGCCGAGATCGAGGCGATCATTGCGCTTGCTTGTCAGGCGCCGCTTGGCCCCGTGCATCTCGAACTGACGGGCGAAGTCGCGCGCAGACTGATTGAGGCGCCGCACAGTTCATCACCCGCCGGTTTAGCAAGTGTGCTTGATCAGCTCGCCTTGCAAAATCTGGCTCAGCAGATCAAACTTGCTAAAAAACCGGTGCTGATTGTTGGGCTCGAGGCGCGTCACTGTGCCGATGAGGTCAGGCAACTTGCAAAGCATCTACAGTGTCCAGTGTTACAAACTTACAAAGCTAAGGGGGTGGTCTCTGATCTAGATCCCCAAGCCGTAGGAATTTTTACCGGTGGTATCCAAGAGGCCGACTGCCTGGCGCAAGCTGACTTGATGGTGATGGTGGGGTTAGATCCAGTAGAAATGATTTTGCAGCCGTGGCCGTATAACAAGCCGGCGGTTGAGTTGTCGAATGCGACGCACGATGTTCATTACATCAAGCCTTTGGCGCGTGTCAGCCGTGATTTAAAACAGCATGCGCTTGCCCTCAATGAAGCACTCAAAGGCTATGTGTCGGGTTGGTCGCTTGAGCAGATTACGCTCTTACGCCACGATATTTTGAAGCGCCTAGCCTATCCGCCTGTGCAATTTGGCGTTGCGCCTGATCGGTTAGTGCAACTGTCTGCGCAGGTTTATGCCGAGCAAAAATTCAGGCCACGCATGTCAGTCGATGCGGGTGCGCATATGTTTTCTGCGACGGCATTTTTTGCTGTCACGCAGCCGGGCGATGTTTTAATTTCAAATGGTTTGGCAACGATGGCGTTTGCTTTGCCAGCGGCCATTGCGGCTGCCCTAGACGAACCCGAGCAACCTGTGATTTGTTTTACAGGTGATGGCGGACTGATGATGTGTTTGGGCGAGCTGTGTACGGCCATTGATTCAGGTGCGCGCATTGTGGTCGTCGTGTTTAACGACAGCGCTTTATCACTGATTGACATCAAGCAACAAAGTAAACAGCTGCCTAGTCGCGGTGTGCGCTGGGGCAAACATAACTTTGCACAAGCCATGCAGGCCTTGGGTGGTCAAGGGTTTGAGGCAACCACTGAAGTGCAATATCACGAAGCTCTCACACAGGCTTTAAGGCATCAAGGCCCTAGTTTGATCGATGTGCAAATCGATCCCTCTGGGTATTCGCAGCAACTTAAAGCGATGCGAGGTTAAGGCATCGCAATCACTACTATCCTATAGGGGTGCATCATGTTGAAACTATCATCAAAAGTTTGTCTCAGCGTACTCACGTCTTGTTTGTTCGCTGCCCCATGTTTCTCGCAGTCGGCTGAAAAATTTCCCTCTAAGCCAATCACGATTATTGTTGGCTTTGCAGTGGGTGGTGGTGGCGACATGTCGTCGCGTTGGATCGGAGACTACTTGCGTGAGCGCTGGAAGGTGCCAGTCATTATTGAGAATAAACCAGGTGCCGGTGGGACCATTGCGACAAGTCTGTTAGCGCGTGCTAAGCCTGACGGTTACACCGTTGCGTTGGCTACGACGAGTCCTTTTACTGTTGCGCCTTATTTTCAGCCACAGACTTACGATCCTAGCAAAGACTTTACCTACTTGTTTCAGACCTTGGTGAGTGCGCAACCGCTGTTTGTGAAATCGGACTCACCTTTTAAAACGATTCAAGAACTACTGGCATGGTCAAAAGCCAATCCCAACAAGTTATTTTGGTCAACAGCAGCAACCAACGGTGGCACACATATCTCGACGCAAGCTGCTTTTCAGGCGGCCGGTATAGAAGCCACCTATGTGCCTTACAAGGGCGGTGCTGACGCGATGAATGGTTTGTTTGGTGGGCAGATTCAAGCCTTGGTGGCTGCTGAGTTTCCGCCGCACGCCGCAGCGGGCACAATCAGATTGCTCGCAGAAAGCGGGCCTGATCGGATCCCAGAATATCCAAATGTACCAACCTATAAAGACTTGAAATTCCCGATTTCAGTACCGATCTTTTATGGGATTGCAGGCCCTGGTGGAATGCCACCAGACGTTATCAAAGAGTGGGAGGCTGCAGCGTCTGACATGGTGCGCACCCCTGGGTTTCTTGATTTGGTGAACAAGCTAAAGGGGACACCTGCTTATCTTGATCATGCCGCGTTTACAGCTTCGGTAACGGGCGTTCATAGCCAAATGGGAAAACTGATCCCAGAATTGAAGTTAAAAAAGGACTAGATTTATGTGGCAACCCAAAATTATTTTACAAAACGATAAGTTGCTGCCTTACGAGCAGGCGAGTGTGCACCCGATGTCTTTGGGCATGACCTATGCAACGGCGGTCTTTGAAGGCTTGCGCGCGTATCGTAATCCGACGACAGGTGAGTTTAAGATTTTTAGATTCGCCGAACACTTTAAGCGTTTGCTGCTTGGGATGAAGGTCATGCGTTTTGATCACTCTTTGACCGAAGATGGTATGCGTGAGGCACTGTCAGGCTTAATTCGCGCAAACGAACCAGATGATGATGTGTATATTCGTTTGTTGGTGTATATCGAAGCTCTTGGGTTGATGGCCCAAACGGGACCCGTGGGCTACACCGCGGCAGCCTCACCCCGCGAGCGCCCAAAGTTTGCAGATACGGGCATGAGTTTGGGTGTGAGCTCTTGGAGTCGGTTGTCTGATAACGCTAGCCCACCGCGCATCAAAGCGACCGCAAACTATCACAACGCACGTTTAACGCAATTGCAGGCCAAGTCAGACGGCTACGACGGTGCCTTGATGTTGACACCTTCGGGCAAAGTGTCTGAAGCACCGATTGCTTGTTTTTTTATGGTCAGAGAAGGCAAGTTGATCACGCCTAACATTGGTAGCAACATTTTAGAAAGTGTGACGCGCGACACCATCATTACGTTGTACGAAGAGGCCACGGGTCAGGCTGTGGTGAAGCGCGAAGTCGATCGTAGTGAGCTGTATTTCGCAGATGAGGCTTTTTTGTGTGGCACAGGGCAAGAAATTATTCCGGTGGTAAAAATTGATCGTCTGCCTGTGGGTGATGGTGCAATTGGGCCCATCACGAAAAAAATGCAAAAAATTTATTTTGATGCAGTGCGAGAGTTGACGCCGGATACTCATGGATGGCTAACAAAGGTGTAACGTCGATGAAACGTTTCTCTCGCCGCATGGCGGCTGTCGACAGTCCAGTGATGCCGGCGATTGCCGCCTTGGTGCGTGATAATCCAGGCACGATTTCTTTAGGGCAGGGCGTGGTGAATTACGGGCCACCTGCTGAGGCTGTTGCAGCTTTACCGGGTTTGATGAGTCACGTCGGGCTGAATAAATACCAGGCGATTATTGGGTATCCTGCATTGATCGATGCCTTTACACAAAAATTAGCCGATGAAAATAATATTCATTGTGAGTCAGAGTCGGTGGTGATGGTCACAGCGGGTAGCAATATGGCGTTTTTGAATTGCCTGCTTGCAGTGGGTGATCCCGGTGATGAATTTATTTTGCCTTCGCCGTATTACTTCAACCAAGAGATGGCGATTCGAATGGTTGGGTGCGTTCCTGTGCCTGTGCGGGTCAATGACGATTGGAGTTTGAACGTTGAAGCGCTGGCCGCTGCCGTGACCCCTCGCACTCGGGCGATTGTGACGGTGTCTCCGAATAATCCAACTGGGGCGGTGTACTCAAGAGAGTCGTTGACGGCCGTCAATGTGCTGTGTGCTTCAAAGAATATCTATCACTTTAGTGATGAGGCGTACGAATACTTTACCTATGAAGGTACCGAACATTTTTCGCCAGCGTCGCTGCCAGGGGCCCAGCGGCACACGATCTCTTTTTTTAGTATGTCAAAAAACTACGGTATGGCAAGTTGGCGAATTGGTTATGTCGTGTTTCCGATCGACTTACTCGATGCCATGAACAAAGTGCAAGATACTAATCTGATTTGTGCACCGGTTGCGTCACAGTTGTTAGCCTTAGAGGTATTGAAATATGGGCGTGCGTGGGTGCAACCCAAAATCGATGCCTTGGCCTTAGTGCGTAAAAATGTTTATCAAATTCTTGAAAGTCTGGGTGATCGGGTGCAGTTTCCAAAAACTCGGGGGGCTTTTTACGTCTTGTTAAAGTTGCCTGGACTTGAGGTTGAGTCAGATCGCCTCGCCTTTAATCGGGCGATGGCCGAACAACATAAAGTTGTGTCAGTGCCAGGGTTTACCTTTGGCTTGCACGAGACGCAACAGGCAAATTACCAACGTTTGTCTTACGGTGCACTTGAGGCTGCCAGCGTGGCGCAAGGTGTTGAGAGGTATGTCGATGCAGTGAACGCCTCGTACAAAAAAACCGTGTGATAATGAGGCTAGTTATCGAACGTCGTGCACACAACATACTAAAGTCTGACCCCTAAGGTGCCCTATGAATACATCTTCCAAGCAACCTGAGCTTCAATCGGCAAGCCCTTTGCCCGACCCCAAAGCACAGTTAACCGGTAATGTGCTGGGTGGGCTTAAAGATAGTTATTTTGTGACAAAATTACTGAGTTGGTATTGGAAGCGATTCACGAATTTTGTTCTCCGCAAGTGAAAACCTGAACCAACGCGTTACTTAGTTTGTTTTGGTTGATCCGCAGGTTTGGCGGGGCTAGGCTGACGATTAAATAGTTTGACGATCGTGCCGATCAAGCCGCGGCCCATAATCGGTAAACTTGCGATTTGCTCTTGTAATAATCCGACCCATCTGGAATTTCCCCAAATATTGACTGATAAGGCGTTGTCAAGGCTGAGCACTTGGTGCCACCAACACTCGGGCAAGTAAAGCATTGAACCCGGCTCTAGTGTGATTTCGTATCTGTCAGTTTGGGCAACTAGCGGAAATTCACGTTCAAAATCAGTGGTTAAGTCAACGCGACTGAAGTTAGGTCGCGGAGACATAGCCGGGTGAGCATAAAGCTTGTTACGAGAGTTTGGTGGAACAATATAAAACTTTTTTCTACCTTGAATTTGCATAAAAAAGTTTTTGGGAATATCAAAGTGAAGGCCAGTCATACAGCCTGCAGGACCAAACCAAAGATTTTGTTCCCAAATCGCATGCTCTGGAAAATACTTATCAATTGCAACGAGCGCACTCAGTTCAGGAAAGCAGCCGTTCGCCAGGCCTCCGCTGATTGACTGTTGCTGCATATAACGAATGTCTTTTTTCTCCTCAGGAGGCAATTCGAGATAGTCAGCATATTCTTGAAAAGGCATCGCTTGCATCTGGCTGCGGTTGAATAAGCCGGTTTCAGACACGTTGACCATCACTTGGCGATTGCCGAGCAATTGACGCAGCTTTGCTGAACTCCACTGAGTCAGTTCTGGTAGGGCATCAAACAGGCCCGTAAAGATCAGAGGTCCATTTTGTTTGACGCAGAATTGATATAGGGCTTCAATCGAGACATCGCCTTGGGGGCCTAAGCGATATGATGGTATGTTTTTCATGAGTAAGATAATAAGATAGTAAAGAGACTTGATCGTTTTTTAGAGATGCTGTCGGGGCTAGGCACCTTCTGCAGCCTCAGCTTTAGCTTGAAGTATCGCGTCGTTTTTAAATTGCATGATTTGTGCTTGGCGCGATTTGATCTTTCGATTTAACGTGCCATACGAACGCACAAAAAAATTAAATCGATCAACGTATTTGCGACTTAAGCAGTTCATCTTGACATTTAGACCGACCGCAATCACTTTGTAAAGAGTGACCGCCATGAACTTTGGCAATAACAGCACCGCCAACATTGACCAGTGCTGTGGTTTGAAGTGTCGCAACACACGCAGGCGAAGTGTTTGGCGGATATTTTCGCTGTGCGGCAAGTAGAGCAAACCCGCGTCACGCTCGACCGATAACGTAATTGCACCCCACATGGCTGCTGCAATTCGCGAGTCAGCGTTTGCTTTAAAACTTGGTAATTGATCAGCGACCATTTTTATCGCAGCGACGCGATCGTCGAATCCCGCAACGACTTTCCATTGCATCGCGTAATCATTCACGTAATGAATGACCGGTGTCGTCAAGACGCTGACCGTCGACGAGAGTTGCAGCATAGAAAACAGAATTGGGACTTGAACAAAAACATTTTGTGGCAGCAGTTGATGAATATTCGAAATATGTTGTTTATCTAACCGAATGACCGAGTCTGATAGCAAAATGAAAGGGAGGTAACTTACGTCACGAATTAATAGCTCTTGCAACGTTGTTGTACTCGACCGTTTTAAAAAGGGGTAATTTTCGATGAATGTCTCATCAAAAAGCGTCAGGGTTTTGATGGGTAGCAAGATGCAGTCTGCTTGGTTGTTGGTCACTTCGAGCATTAGAGCTTCAAAGCCATCCCACAAAATGTGATCATCGTCCGAGATCAACCAGACGTAAGTGCTATTCGCTTCGTTCAGCAAAGCACTGACGTTACTAGCATAGCCTCGTTGAGTGTTTCTGCAATAAACGATCCGTGGGTCTAAGGTGCGTTGATTGAGGGCAGCCATCGCCTCGCTAGACTGGTCCATCACCAAAATATCAATCACGTCTGCGTAACGCTCAAGCGCTACAAGCAAGAAATTGGTCTGTAATTCTTGTAGCTGTTCAACCCGGTTATAGGTTGGAATGCAAATTGTGAGCGCTTTCATCTTTTTATTCCCTTGTCGCTGCATTCTTAGCTACGGGTAGCAATACAAGTCGGCTCGAGAAGCTTCCGCAAGACAACCCACTGATCCAAAATTCAAATCACCAAAGCGGATAAATCGTATTGTCTGGTTTTTTTTTCTGTTTGTTTTTGGTAAACAATTGTTTGATTCTTTGTACGAATTTTTTTATCAATTTCATCTCAGTTTTTCCAGAAGTGAACGGCTAATTTGCTGGGCAACAAGATAGTTGCCTTGACGATTCAAATGTCCCGAATCGATGAATAATTCAGCTTGATTATTTTTAAACGTCGTACTTAGATCAAGAAAGTCTGTATCTGGTTTTTGATCGATGATGGCGCGACAGAAGGCAACGTGTTCCGCTTCTGCGAACTTTGAGGCCTCAAAATAAAGCTGCTCGTTAGGCGTTAAAGGTTTGTCAGCCCACCACATCACGGGTTGCAATACCGTTAAATACTGCGTTCCAAAGTGAGCGCAACAAATTTGCGCTAACCGATGAATATGCCAGTAATACCTAGCCGAATCATGCGCGCGATTGTTTGCCCCTGGTCTAGGCGTTGCGGATTCAATATCGCCAAAGATATTTCGCTTCAGTGACACAACCGAGTCTATGACCTTTCGCCAAAAATGGCGCCAAGACAAACCCGGGATGAGATTCGCGATTTTTGTCAGCCATGACACTGTAGTGAGTTTCAACGTACGTATGGCTAAGGCTGACGCACTAAATTGATACTGCAGAGTCGTGTCGTGATCGATCTGAGCCAAGCTCATGCCGGGGTATATCGGAATATTGCCCAGCTTGTCGCCCGTATCTTTGAAACCCGTCGACCATCGTAAATTATGGCAACAGTTCCAGCCATCATAAAAAACCACGCAGTCAGGTGGATCCATGAGAGATTCGGACTGCAAGACAGTCAAGGCTTCATACGAGTAGCTACCTGAAATTCCTCGGTTGATACAGACTGAGCGTATGCCGTGTTCAAGCCATAATATTTGTTCAACAAGCGCTGGGATTGAAAACTCTGGTTTTCGAGCACCTACCCCCATCATTGTTGAACCGCCGTAAAAATCAATCACTTTCACACCTTCCGCTTTGGCGCTTGCGATTCTGGCGGCAGATTCATCGTGCGTGATGTGGTTCTTACAGATGCCTTGGCCATCCGTGACAAATAAATCGCCACCGACGGCAGGTAGCCCAGCTTGAGTACGTTCATCATCTACATTAATGATCGTACTGATACTGGGACTTAGACGGTAGCCAAACATCGAGCTTGGCCTGAAGGTCTTGCGAGAACGCACGATGGTATCCATCATCACTTCGGGTGAAATCACGCCGAGGTAGTTTTTTTGACTCGCGTGCGCAAGCGTAACCAACTCATCTTGGCTAATGTCGGCCAAAACAGCCGCTTGCAGATCTGTCATCGATGTCAGAGAACTGTTTGTCATGCGCGATAGAAGCACTCGAAGTGTGAGGGGATATTGAGCGAAGTTGTTAGTTCAGTTCGGGTAAGACCCATTCTGCATTCGTGACGTAAAACGCCTCAGCGCTTTTTTGCCCGAGTCGACCGATACGCTCTTCAAACTCTTGCATGGGCCGAACGCCGCCTTCGGGGTGAGGAAAGTCGCTACTGTAGCAATAGCACTCAGGCATGTTGTAGTGATCAATATAGTCTGCAACATTTTCGAACCAGTAAGGTGTGATTCGGATATTTCGACGGACATACTCTGAGGGCTTGAGAGACAGCACGCCTGTCATGCGCTTTCTGAATACTCTGACGACGTTATCGAGATGTGCAGCCATCGGGCCAAGCCAAATCGCACCGAGCTCAATGGCGCCAAAACGAAGATTAGGAAACCGTTCAAACACTCCACCAAGAATGAGTGTTGAAATAAAGTTTTGTGGGGCGTAAAACATGGCCGAAAAGGTAAAGGTATTCATCTGGTCGCCTTCAGCGGTCACATCATGCGCTTGTTGACCGAGGTGGGCAATCCCTTTATCCCAGTTCGGATTTTTGATGAAGTCAAATTCATCACCGACCGACCGACCACCGCCGAGATGCAGCATGATTGTGGCGTTAGCTTCTTGAATCATGCCCCAGATTTTATCCATGGCGGGCTGTGCGGGTGACGCATTACCAGGAGCAACTGAACAGGCGATGACAAAGGCGCGTCCCCCAGCTTTCAGTACGCGCTCGACCTCTTGCGCTGCGACATCGATATTATGGGTATTGATTAAGGCGACTGCACGCAAACGATTTGGATCTTTTTTCCCCATGTTGACAATGAAATCATTCCAGTGCCGCATGGTGGCAATACCCAGTGCGTTGTCAGCAAACGCAGCGGTTTGAATGCCTGGGTCAGAGAACATAAAGCTTCGGCGGACACCCATGTAATCAAGCGTCTTTAAACGGTTGTCGGCATCAAAAGCGCCTGGCGCAGCGGATCCTTTCGTGCGCCAAACAGTCTCGTCATTGTATTCGGAGGCTTCTTTACCCGAGCGAGCAATAATTTTGTCGGCTTCGTCTTTCGGTAAGGTCTTGATCAGGTCATCGAATTGTTTGGCAAAATTACGCCCGACTTCACCGCCAGCGATTGCATAGTTGCCGGGTGACGGTTGGATGTGTGTATCTAAATCGATGATGCGACCGTGAAAATCTTTCAGATTTAACATGATTATCCTTTTAGCAGTTGGTCAGTTGTACGAAGTTTACAGATGATTAAGGTGAAATAACTGTCAATTAGTCACGAAGGCAGTCATAGGATGACACCTTCGGTTAACGTTTGGTTCAAGCAATGCGCGAGCGTCGTGACATTTGGCCGCGTCATCATTGTGAGGTGATCGCCCGGCACAAAGACCACCGAAACAGGGTGAGAACTGTATTGATTCCAGCCCCAGGCAGGATCGTCGCGCAAGTGTTCCGGCATGCCTTCAAGAAACTCAGCTGTTGACTGTTGGGCCCGAAGGAGGGTAATCGGGACTGTTGGGCTAGGCGGTGGATCGTAGTGAATTGTTGCTTGTGTTTTAAAGACTTCGACAATTCCGCGAACGATAGTGTGATCTTCGGTTGCAGCAATAATTTGATGTTCGACCAGTTGCTGTGCGAGCTCGCCGACCTGCTGATTCCAGTCAAGCTTTTGCAGACTTTCAAGAGACAAGTTCAGTGCGCAGCCAAACATATGACCTAGCGTTTCGGCGACGGTGATCAACCAACGGCTATCGTCCCACCCACCAACTCGGGTTAAGTCGCGTGACGACGGGATACCGGTATCAAGCACCACGACCTGGGCAACCTGTTGACCGTTCGCTTGCAATTGTTTAGCCATCTCGA
>Ga0187844_10003127_pt1 | contig 11216 bp, 9 predicted proteins | sample SpaLakP09_SKY_50_FD_134517 | JGI IMG/M metagenome (GOLD analysis project Ga0187844, IMG submission 134517) | Oligotrophic lake water microbial communities from Sparkling Lake, Wisconsin, USA - SP09_SKY_50 | ecosystem: Environmental > Aquatic > Freshwater > Lake | place: USA: Sparkling Lake...
ACCTGGAAATGCCCCGCCATCAATCAAAATATTTTGGCCCGTGATGAAACCTGCGTGTTGGCTGCACAAAAACGCACAGGTTTGTCCAAACTCATCGGGGTGGCCAAAGCGTTGGGCGGGCGCAAGTTTTTTTCGCGCTTCGGCCAAGGCTTCGATGGTTTGACCGGTTTTGGTTGCAGCACCCGCCAGCGTGGTTTTCAAGCGATCGGTGTCAAACGCACCAGGCAACAAGCTGTTGATGGTGACGTTGTTGCCAGCCAAAGCAGTGGTGCGCGACAGACCCGCCACAAAACCCGTCAAGCCACTGCGAGCGCCATTGGACAAACCCAAAATATCGATAGGGGCTTTGACCGCGCTGGAGGTGATGTTGACGATGCGGCCAAAGCCGCGGGATGCCATACCGTCCACCGTGGCTTTGATGAGCTCAATGGGGGTGAGCATATTGGCGTCGACTGCCTTGATCCATGCCTCGCGGTCCCATTCACGAAAATCGCCAGGGGGTGGGCCGCCTGCATTGGTGACCACGATGTCGTAGTTTTTGCCAGGGCCACCCGCTACCGCCCAAATCGCAGCACGTCCTGCTTCGGTGGTGATGTCTTGGGCAACAGCCAACACCGTCACACCCAGCGAACGCAGTTTGGCAGCGGAGGCTTCCAAGGCTTCAGCGCCACGCGACACCATCACCACATTGACACCTGCTTGCGCCAACGCCGTGGCGCAACCCAAACCCAAACCTTTGCTGGCGCCGCCTACCAAAGCCCATTTACCTTTGATTCCTAAATCCATTATTTGTCTCCGTATCTAGAAGCTAAGTACACACCGCTGAGCACCAACAAGGTCCCCAGCCCAATCCATGCATTGAACGGTTCGCCCAATACCCACACACCCAACAACAAAGTGGACAAGGGGCCCACCATACCGGTTTGCGAGGTCAGTGCCGCGCCTATTCGCTCGATCGCCAACATCACCATCAGCACTGGCGCCACGGTGCAAGCCGTGGCGTTGAGCAAACCCCACCACCAAACCTCCACCGGTATCACGGTGTTGAGCGGTCGCAACAAGGCAAATTGTGCCAAAAAACAGATGCAAGCCACCGAAGACGCCCATCCCACCAATCGCATAGAGCCAATGCGTTGGACCACCTCGCCGCTGAACATCAAATACAAGGCATAGCTCAATGCACTGGCCAGCACGAACACACTGCCCTTGACCGCGTCGGGCCCCGCCAAACTCACCTCATGGCCAAACACCAACAGCACACCCGCGTAACTGACAGCCATGGCTAAAGCTCGCAGTGGTCGGATACGGCGCTTGTAAATCAATGCGCTCAACAGCAAGACCAAGGTGGGGTTCAAATACAAAATCAGCCGCTCCAAACTTGCGCTGATGTACTGCAAACCCAAAAAATCTAAAAAACTGGCCAAGTAGTAACCCAGCACACCCAAGGCGATGATGATGGGCGCATCGCGCCAGCGCAAAGGGTTTTGTTGGGCATGGGTACTGCGCGATGCCCACCAGGCCAGCGCCACAAACATGGGCAGCGACCACAGCATGCGCACCATGATGACGGTGACAGCGTCCACGCCATAGCGATAAGACAGTTTGACGATGATGGCCTTGCCGCTGAAGGTGATGGCACCAGCCAGCGCCAACAGCACGCCGCTTGCATGGGGCGACAGGCGGGGTGCAGCCACCTGCGTAGAGGTGCTCACGGTTTAAAAACCCGCCACCAACCCATCGCGGCGCGAATCGCTGGCCGCCACATAGCCTTGCACCTTAGGGTCGCCCATGCGCCAGATGAACTGACCTGAGCCAAAGTCTTGGTAGCTGTCGTTGATGACTTCCATTTGGTGACCCAAAGCCTGCAAGCCTTTGACGGTGTGCGGGTCCATCGCCGACTCGACGTTGATGACCAAGCCATCGTTGTAGCGCCAACGAGGCGCGTCACAAGCCGTTTGCGGGTTTTGTTGGTAATCGAGCATACGCACCAAGGTTTGCACATGGCCCTGCGGTTGCATATTCGCGCCCATTACGCCGTAGCTCATCACCGGTTGGCCGTCTTTGGTGAGAAAGGCGGGAATGATAGTGTGGAAGGGGCGTTTGCCGGGAGCCACCAAATTGGCAGGGTTCAAGCCGCCCGAGCGCACTGCGAAAGCGTGTCCTCGGTTTTGCAAGCTGACACCAAACTCAGGCTCGACACAGCCCGAGCCAAAGCCCATGTAATTGCTTTGGATGAAGCTGACCATCATGCCGTTTTCATCGGCAGCGGTGAGATAAATCGTACCGCCCTTGGCGGGGTTGCCCGCTTTGAAATCTTGCGCCTTCTTCATGTCAATCAGGCCAGCGCGTTGCTTCAAGTAAGCGGGGTCCAACATCTGTTGGGCAGTGACTTCCATGCTGGCTTCATCGGCCACATAGCGGTACACATCGGCAAACGCCAATTTCATCGCCTCGATTTGCAGATGCTGCGAATCCACGCCATCCAGCGCTAAAGCGGCCAAATCAAAGTTACCCAAAATACCCAAGGTGATGAGTGCTGCAATGCCCTGCCCATTAGGGGGAATTTCATGCAAAGTGTGGCCACGGTAGTTTTGTGAAATGGGGGTGACCCAGTCGGCTTTGTAGGCTGCAAAGTCGCTGGCCTTCAAGCTGCCGCCGTGGGCGTTGGAAAACTTCTCAATAGCATGGGCTATTTCGCCACCGTAAAACGCTTGACCCTTGGTAGTGGCAATGGCGCGTAAGCCGCGAGCGGCGGCCGGAAACTGGAACAACTCGCCCACTTGCGGCGTACGGCCCCAAGGCAACAAATGATCGGCAAAGCCAGGTTGATTGCGAAGCTCCTCCACCGCTGCAGCCCATTTTTCTTGCACCACCACGCTCAGCAAATAGCCACGCTCGGCTATCTCTATGGCTGACTGCATCAAATCAGCAAAAGGCAGTTTGCCAAAACGCTCGCTCATCGCCACCCAACTGGCCACCGCGCCTGGCACCGTCACCGAATCGATGCCGCGCTTGGGTGGCTGCATCGCGTCAGGGCCGTATTTCTTTTGAAAGTAGTCAGGCGTCCACGCTTGCGGCGCACGGCCAGAGGCGTTCAACCCATGCAGCGCTTTGCCGTCCCACAAAATGCAAAACGCATCCGACCCCAAACCGCAGCTGACAGGCTCGACGATGGTCAGTACCGCAGCCGCTGCAATCGCGGCGTCCACCGCATTGCCGCCTTGCCACAAAATACGCAAGCCCGCTTGCGCGGCCAAGGGGTGAGAGGTGGAAACAATATTGCGGGCGAAGACCGGTAAACGTGTGCTGGTGTAGGGATTGGAAAAGTTAAAGATCATGGTTTTTCTGTTTTAAGAACTCTGTAATGCAATCGACGGGTGATCCACCAAATCACCAAAGCAATGAACGGCACGGCAACAGCTGTAGCGATCGCGGGGTTCGAAATCAAGCCCTTGGCTTGCAAGCCTTCGGCCATGAAGTGCACCAAACCGGCTATGTAATATGTGATGGCCGCCACCGACAATCCTTCCACCGTGGTTTGCAATTTAAGCTGCATGCCTTGGCGTTTGTTCATCGCGGTCAGCAAAGCTTGGCTGCTTTGCTCTTGCTGAAAATCTACCCGGGTACGCAGCAAATTGCTCATGCGCGATACGCGCTCGGACAAAGCAGTTTGGCGTTTGGCCACCCAGTCACAAGTGCTACGGGCGGGGCTTAAGCGTCGCTCCATGAACTCGCCCACCGATTGAAAACCCGGCAATCGGTTTTCGCGTATGTCTTTGATGCGTCGGTCCACCAACTCGAAGTAAGCCTTGCTGGCAGAAAAGCGTGAATGCTGGGAAGCATACAAACCTTCAACCTGTCCTGCCAAGCGTGTCAAGCGGTCTAACAGTTGGGCTTCTTGGTCATGGCTTGCGCTGCGAATGGCTTGCGCCAAATCAGCCAGCTCTTGCTCAGCAGCGGCCAAGGCGGGTACCGCGCTGCGAGCAATCGGCAGACCCAGCAAAGCCATCATGCGGTAGGTTTCGATCTCTAGCAAGCGCTGCACCAAACGACCCAAGCGGCGCTGGCTAAGCTGGCCCACACGCAACAACATACGCGAGCAACCATTGGGGTCGATTTGAAAATCGGTGTGCAAAGTCGCTGCGCCTTCAGCCAGTTGACAAGCCACCAAGCTGTCCTCGCGAAATTGCTGGTGAAGCTCGTCGCGGTCTGACAAGTCTTCAGTGAGCTTGGCCCACAACTGGATATGCGCCAAGCATTCGCCAGGCAAGGATTTGAGCCACGCTTGGGGCAAACGGCGCATGGCCAAGTCGTAGTCTTCACCTTTGGGCAAGCCCATGGGCGCATCTGCCATGAAGGTCCAAGTGACGAATTCGGTGTGCAATTCCCAGCGCAGACGCCATGACCCCATATTTACCCGCAAATGGTTGGCTTGTACATCGGGCACCGGCAAATGGTGGTCGCGCAACAAGGCGGCCAAGTGTTCGCGACTGGCTTGACGTGCATCAGCATCTGTCAGCATCACCACATGGCAGATGGCCAGGGGCGCGATCATGGGTTCTGGGGGGCGAGCATGCACCTCGTTGTGCAAAGCACGGCGCAAAGGATGTTCGTTAACCAACATACGATCAATCTTCGACAAAGGCTTCTTTTCGTTTGGACTTCACGGCGGGTAACAAGACCATGACCACCAAGACCACGGCCACTGCCAGCAAAGCAGCCGACAAGGGGCGGGTGATGAACACCGACCAGTCGCCGCGAGCCAATTTCAAAGCACGCTTCAAATACTCTTCCATCATGGGACCCAGCACAAAGCCCAGTAACAAGGGCGCTGGCTCACAACCGAGCTTGTAAAAAAGATAGCCAGCCAAACCAAAAGCGGCCACCAGCGCAATATCAAACGTGGCGTTATTGGTGGTGTACACGCCAATTGCGCAAAACAACACAATGGCCGGAAACAGGTAGTGGTAGGGGACAGATAAAAGTTTGATCCAAATACCAATCATGGGCAGGTTCAACACGATCAGCATCAGGTTGCCAATCCACATGGAAGCAATCAAGCCCCAAAACAATTCAGGGTTGACCGTCATCACCTGAGGGCCAGGCTGGATGTTGTGGATGGTCATGGCACCCACCATCAAGGCCATCACCGCGTTGGGTGGAATGCCCAAGGTCAGCAAGGGGATGAAAGAGGTTTGTGCACCGGCATTGTTGGCGGCTTCTGGCGCGGCAACGCCGCGGATATTGCCTTGGCCGAGCGGTATTTCGCCCGCTTTGAGCTTGATTTTTTTCTCTAAGGTGTAAGCCGCAAACGAGGCCAAAACCGCCCCGCCACCTGGCAAGACGCCCAATACCGACCCCAAAGCGGTGCCGCGCAGCACCGAGGGCATCATTTGGCGAAAGTCTTCACGGGTAGGCATCAGGCCTTGAACTTTGGCAGTGAAGACTTCGCGGTCCTCTCCTGTCTTGGCCAAATTGGTGATGATTTCACCGTAGCCAAACACGCCCATAGCCACTGCAACAAAGCCAATGCCATCGGCCAACTCGGGAGTGTCCATGGTGAAGCGCGCTAGACCGGAGTTGACATCGGTGCCCACCAGTCCCAACAACAAACCCAAAATAATCATGGCAATGGCTTTGAGCAACGAACCCGAGGCCAACACCACCGCACCCACCAATCCCAGCACCATCAAGGCGCAGTATTCGGCAGGGCCAAAGGCAAAGGCCATCTCGGTCAAAGGTGCGGCAAACGCTGCCAACAACAATGTGCCCACACAGCCTGCAAAAAATGAACTTAAACCTGCCGCTGCCAAGGCCGGACCGGCGCGGCCTTGCCTGGCCATTTGGTAGCCGTCGAGCGTGGTGACCACCGAGGACGATTCGCCAGGCAAGTTGACCAATATCGCGGTGGTGGAACCACCATACTGCGCGCCGTAGTAAATACCGGCCAGCATGATCAAGGCTGACACAGGGGGCAAGGCATAGGTGGCAGGCAACAACATGGCGATGGTTGCCACCGGTCCAATGCCGGGCAAAACGCCGATCAAAGTACCGAGCAAGCACCCCACCAAGGCATAAAGTAAGTTGATGGGAGTGGCCGCAACACTGAAACCTGTGGCTAAATGGGCAAGCAAATCCATAGGTTTCCTGTCTACCCAACCAAGAAAGCTGGCCACACCGGCATGGTCAAGCCCAGCAAGGCAATGAAAATGCCATAACTGCCGCCAGCCAATATAGTGGAGAGCACCAGCACACGGCGAATTTGGAAAGCGGTTTCGTCGGCCATGGCGGCAATGACTGTCAGAGCCACGGTGGCCACCACCAAACCCATGGAGGGCAGGCCAATGCTTTGAACGCCGCCAAGCAATGCACCAAAAGCCAAATTGGCCCCCAAAATGCACAGCAAAGGCCGCCATGCAAAGTCGCCTACTTTCCCGCCATCGGGGGTTTCAACCACCAAGGAAAAGAACAAAATGAACGCACCCAGCATTGACAAGATGAGGCCCAACACCATCGGGAAATAGCCAGGCCCCATCTGACTGGCTGAGCCAATGGTGTAAGAAGACGCGCTGGCCCATGCAAAACCACCACCGGTGGCAATGAACATCAAGCCTGAAGCAAAGTCTTTTTCACTTTTGATCGACACAACACGAGCCTTGGCAAATAAGAGATTGGCATTGTCACCTAAACCGCCACCGGCTTGAGAACCTTGAGCCACAGCGGTGCGGGCAAACCAAAACGCGCTTGTATCTCCTCAGCTCGGGTTTGTAAGAGCGCTCGATCGGGGGCAGACGCTTGGGCCTGCGCCAGCACCACGGTATTGCCCTCTTTGGTGGGCTTGAAGGCCCACACAGCTGGTTCACCAAAGGCTTGGGTGATGTGCGCCAAGCTTTTGTCGTAACTGGAGGATCGGCCAAACAGGTTGACCACCATGCAGCCTTGGGTGGTCAGCAGTTGGCGGCATTGGGCGTAAAAGTCGGCGTCGTCCAGCACGGGAGCAGCTGCTTCGTGGTCGTACAGATCCACATGCAAAACATCGATTTGTCCGCGCCAATAGGTGTGCGCCACCACCTCGGCGGCGTCACCCAGCACCACCGACAACTTATCATCATCGGCGGACAGCGCAAACCAGCTGCGGCAAGCGCCAATCACTTGCGGGTTGAGTTCGATGGCGGTGGTTTGCATGCCCAGCACCTTGTGGCAGTTTTTGGTCAGCGCCGCTGCGCCCAGCCCCAGTTGCATAGCGTGCAATTGGCCGACCGCATCAGGCTCGACAAACAACAACCACGCTTGCATACGCTGCACATAATCCAGATGGATGGCGTTGGGTTTGCCAGTATCCATGGAGCCTTGCACCCACTGCGAGCCCAAATGCAAATAGCGCACCTTGCCGTGCTCGGAAATATTGACTTGCGGTAATGAGGGCGTTGCCATGGGGGGGATTGTCGCCGTCATTGCGAGCGAAGCGAAGCAATCTCAAGGCGAGCGCCGCAGGCTAACGCAGTCCCAACGCCGCTTTCACATTGGCGGTCGTGGCTTGCTGCACTTCGTCCAAGCTGATGCCGCGCAAATCCGCCAAAACTTTAGCGATACGCGGAATCTGGCCGGGTGTGTTGCGCCCTTGCGGCAAACCTTGGGCGCGTGACTCGGCAGTCACGTACAGCCAATGCGGCGGGATGTCGGGGGCGTCGGTTTCCAGCACCAAGGCTGACAGCGGCAGTTGCGTAGCAAGCAACCGCAGTTGATTGGCACGTTCAAACGTGAGCGCGCCGCCAAACCCCAATTTCAAACCCATGGCGATGAACTGCTGGGCTTGTTGCAAACTGCCGTTGAAAGCATGGGCGATACCGCCTTTCACAGGCGTTTGGCGCAATCCTTGCAATAACAAATCAGCACTTCGGCGCACATGCAAGATGACCGGCAGGTCATGCTGCTGAGCCAGATTGAGCTGCGCTTTGTAAAAAAGTTGCTGCCGCGCCATGTCCAAACCCGGCACAAATCCGTCCAAGCCGATTTCACCTACAGCCACCAAGCGCGAGTCACTTGTGTGCTGTTGTAAGGCATCACTCAAAGTTTGCAGGTCAGCATCACTGGCTTGTGGGGTGTAAAGCGGGTGGATGCCCAGCGCATAAACATCGTCATGCAGATGGGCGAGAAGACGCACCGCATCGAAGTTCGCCGCCTCCACCGCAGGAATGACGCAGGTGCCCACCCCCGCTTGGCGAGCGGCCAAGCGCAACACATCGCGGTCGGCGGCGAATTCCGGCGCGTCAAGGTGGCAGTGGCTGTCGATCCAGGTCATAGGGAAATTGTCAGATGGAAAATCGGGGTCAGATCCCAAATAACGTTAATCGCAATGACGAAGGCTAGACCAAGCGCCCCGCCACCAAACGCAGTTGGCTGTCGCAAAGCGCCGCCAAGCGCTCATCATGGGTGACCACCACAAACGCTGTGCCCTGTTGGCGAGCCAGCTGCAACATCAGCGCAAACACGCTGTCGGCAGTGACGCGGTCAAGGTTGCCCGTAGGCTCATCGGCCAGCACACAAGCAGGCTGGGTGACCAAGGCGCGGGCAATCGCCACGCGTTGGCGCTCACCGCCCGACAACTCGCTGGGAGTGTGCTGCACCCTATCGCCCAAGCCCACCGCTTCAAGCATGGCCCGCGCCTTCACGGCAGCCTCTTCAGTAGGCATACGACGTATCCATAAGGGCATGGCCACATTGTCCAAAGCGCTGAACTCGGTCAACAAATGGTGAAACTGGTAAATGAATCCCAAATGCTGGTTACGCAAACGCCCTAAAGCCGTGGCGTCCAAACCTGCCAAGGCAAGGGACAGCAAATGCACCTGCCCCGTGGTGGGTGTGTCCAAGCCGCCCAGCAAATGCAGCAAAGTGCTTTTACCTGAGCCCGAGGTGCCCACCACCGCCAGCGTTTCACCTGCCTGCACTTGCAAGTCGACGCCCTGCAGCACCGTCACATCGATCACACCTTCATGGAAACGACGACCCAAGCCTTGGGCTTGCAACACCGGCTTATTCATGGCGCAATGCCTCCGCGGGATCGATGCGACTGGCTCGCCAGCTGGGGTAAAGCGTGGCAACCAAAGCCAAGACCAAAGCGATGATGACCACCGGCCCAATGTCGGCCCATTGTGGGTCGCTGGGCATGCGGCTGATGAGGTAAATGTCTTTGGGCAAAAAGCTCGCGCCCAAGGCTTTTTCGATGGCCGGCACGATGCTCCCAATGTTGAACGAGACTAACAAGCCCAAGCCCAAACCCGACAAGGTGCCAATCACACCCACCAAAGCACCTTGCACCACGAAGATGCCCATGATGCTGGATGGGCTTGCCCCCAAGGTGCGCAAAATAGCGATGTCGGCCCGCTTATCGGTGACCGTCATCACCAAGGTGCTGACCAAGTTAAACGCCGCCACCGCCACGATCAGCGTCAAGATGATGAACATCATGCGTTTTTCAATTTGCACCGCGGCAAACCAAGTGCGGTTGGCACGGGTCCAGTCGCGCAGCATCACCTCGTCACCCAAAACAGGCGAAAGTTCTGCTGCCACTTGCCGCGCTTGCTGCGCGTCTTGCAATTTCACCCGGATGCCGTTGGGCCCTTCCAAGCGAAAAATTCGTTGCGCATCCTCGATATGCAACAAAGCCAAGGACGCGTCGTATTCATAGTGACCGGAGTCCATTAAACCGACCACGGTGAGTTGTTTCAAGCGCGGCACCACGCCCGCAGGCGTGACCTGCCCACCAGGCGCAACCAATGTCACAAGCTCTCCAACCTTCACGACCAAAGCACGCGCCAATTCGCTGCCCAAAATCACACCAAAGCCACCCGCTTGCAGTTGGTTCAACACCTCTCGCGGCATCAATGCCACCGCATCCGTGACCAACACCTCTTGCACAGGATCGATGCCACGCACCACCGCACCGCGCATGTCCTCGCCTTGCGCAAGTAATCCTTGAGATAAAACAAAAGGCGCACTGGCGATGACTTGGGTGTGCTGCGCCAGTTTTTGCTGTATCGCTGGCGGGTCTTGCAACGAGGCACTGCTGTAGGCCAACACCTCCACATGCGACAACACACCCAACATGCGGTCCCGTACCTCTTTTTGGAAACCGTTCATCACGCTCAAGACGATGATGAGCGCAGCCACACCCAAGGCAATGCCCAGCATGGACACAGAGGAGATAAAGGAGATAAAGCGGTTGCGCCGCGCCGCACGGCCTGCACGGGTGTAGCGCCAACCCACGCGTAACTCAAAAGGAAGTCTAGAAAGATTCATGCAGGCAGATTGTGGCATCTTGCACAATCCCCCCTATGACAGTTGCTTCTCCCTTGACCATTGTGGCTTTTGCCTTGCCTGCGGGCATGGCAGCAGACCACCCTGACCGCAGACATTGGCAACTGGCTTTGGACAAGGCATTTGAGAAAACAAACCCAGAGCTTTGGCGGCAAGCACAGTGCATCAAAACCACCACCTTGCCAGACAGTTCGATGAGTGCCTGCCATGAAATGGCTTGGTCACAAGCCTTGGGTTGGGATGTCAAGGATGGTCAAGTGCCCTTGGCCGCTTTCGCCGCACAAGCGCAAGGTTTGCATTGCCCAGATGAGCATGGCTGGGCTTTCATCGATGCGGTGTATTGGCACATCAGCCAAGGGCAGGTGAATTTGAGTGTCCCTACACCTATCACTGCTGATGAATCTGACGCTTTGCGCAAAGCCATGACGCCGTATTTAACGCAAGACGGTATTCAACTGCACCCCTGCTCGCCTGGGCGCTGGTTGGCACACGCCACGTCATTCAAGCACTTGTCCAGCGTGTCTTTGGACCGCGTCAACGGGCAACGTATCGACCACTGGCTGCAACCCAGCAGCATCGCCGTGCAAACAGACGCAGAGCGCCTGTTGCGCCGCTTGCAAAACGAGATGCAAATGCTGTTTTATACCCACGCCGTCAACGACCACCGCGCTGTCGCATTGAACTCGATTTGGTTCAGCGGCACGGGTGAGTTGCCCACGGTGAATCCGCACACCGTGAAGCGTGACATCGTGATGCACCAAAGTTTGCATGAGGCTTGGCTGAGCCATAACCCCGAGGTGTTTGTGTCGGCTTTCGCAACGGCCTGGAAAGATACCTTCGCCCCTGCACTTGCGCGAAACGAGCAGCTGCTGCTGTGTGACCCCACCCGTAGCGTCTTG
>Ga0187844_10003128_pt1 | contig 11215 bp, 10 predicted proteins | sample SpaLakP09_SKY_50_FD_134517 | JGI IMG/M metagenome (GOLD analysis project Ga0187844, IMG submission 134517) | Oligotrophic lake water microbial communities from Sparkling Lake, Wisconsin, USA - SP09_SKY_50 | ecosystem: Environmental > Aquatic > Freshwater > Lake | place: USA: Sparkling Lake...
AGACTGCCCGGTGTGCCCGAGGCCTTGGCGCGGCAGATCGTCGCCTTCATCCAGGGCCTGCGCCGGCTCGATCTCTACAAACTGCCCGGCGTGGCCGAGACGATCGAATGGTCGCGCGCGCTCTTGGAGCTGAACGCTTTGCAGCTCGATCCGGAGACGGTGCAGTCCACGCTGGGCGTGCTCTTGAAATATCAGGACGACATTGCGCGTGTGCAGGGCTCGGAAGCGGCGCGGCTGCTGGCGCAGCTGAGAGTCGAAGTCCATGGCTGATCACTTGGCGACGAACGTGATGCACTTTGCACGCGTCTTGCGTGAGGCTGGCATGCCTGTCGGCACCGACCGCGTTCAGTTGAGCCTGCACGCGCTTCAGGTGGCGGGTCTCGAATCGCGCCGGGACTTCCAGGCCACCCTGGCCGCCTGCATGGTCGACCGCGCCGAGCACCGGCCGCTGTTCGAGCAGGCATTCCATATCTTCTGGCGCGACCCCGATCTGCTTGGCCGGGTGATGGCGATGCTGCTGCCGCAGGCGCAAGGCAAACCGATGCGCCCGCCGCCCCCGGAGAACCGCCGGCTGGCCCAGGCGCTCTTTCCCCATGCGCCCGAGCCCCAGCCCGAGCCGCAAGAGCAGAAGATCGAGGTCGATGCGCAGCTGAGCTGGAGCGAGCGCGAGCTGCTGCAACAGCGCGACTTCGAGACGATGACGGCCGAGGAATGGGCGCAGGCCCAGCGCGTGCTGGCGAAGATGAAGCCCTTCTTCGAGATGCGTCCCACGCGCCGGCAGACCAGCGCCGCGCGCGGCCGCGTCGACTGGCGCGCGTCATTGCGTGCCCAGGGTCGCAGCGAGGCCGCACCCCTTCGCTTTCAACAGCCCCGCCAACGGGTCGCGCCGCTGATTGTGCTGGCCGACATCTCCGGTTCGATGAGCCGCTACTCGCGCATGCTGCTGCACCTGGCCCATGGCCTGAGCAACCCGCGCGAGCGCCGCCACGCGCCCCGGGTCACAAGCTTTGTCTTCGGCACGCGGCTCACACCCATCACTCGCCTGCTGAAGCGGCGCGACCCCGACCTGGCTGTGGCCGCGGTCTCCCAGCGCGTGGCCGACTGGTCCGGCGGCACCCGTCTGTCGGCCTGTCTGCACGAGTTCAACAAGAATTGGGCACGCCGGGTGCTCTCCAGCGATGCGACCGTGCTGCTGATCACCGACGGGCTGGAGCAGGGCGATGTCGAGGCATTGGCCTTCGAAGCCCAGCGCCTGCGCCTGGGCTGCCGGCGGCTGATCTGGCTCAACCCCCTGCTGCGCTTCAAGGGCTTCGAGCCCAAGGCCGCGGGCGTGCGCGCCTTGCTGCCCGAAGTCAGCATGCACATCCCGGCCCACAATCTGGCCAGCCTTGAACAATTGACCGAGATCCTATGCAACTGACCGGACAAGAAACCCTGCCCGTTTCCCAGGCCCAGGCCTGGGCGGCGCTGAACGACATCGAGATGCTCCGGGCCTCCATCACCGGCTGCGAGTCGCTGACCGCCATTGGCGAGGACGAGTACGAGGCCCTGCTGGCGGTGTCCATCGGCCCGGTCAAGGCCAAGTTCAAGGGCAAGCTCAAGCTCTCGGACCTGAAGTCGCCCAGCAGCTACCAGATCGCTTTCGAGGGCTCTGGCGGTGCGGCCGGCCATGGCAAGGGCACGGCCCAGGTGCGGCTGGAAACACTCGGTCCGCAGCAGACCCTGCTGCATTACACGGTGCAGGCCAGCGTCGGCGGCAAGATCGCCCAGATCGGCTCGCGCCTGGTCGACATGGCGGCGCAGAAGATGGCCGGGGATTTCTTTGCCAGCTTCAACACGGCCCTGCAGCTTCACTATGGGAGCGCGCCTGGCGCAGAAGCTCCCGCGCCACCCAAGTCCCTGCCCAAGCGCCTGCTCGATTGGTATCTCGGCTGGCTGGGCCGCATCTTCACCGGCAAGATCTGAGCGGCTGGAGCCGCCCAATTACAATCCGGCACTGCCTTCCCCTCAGCGCCCGCGTCCTTCGGACCCGGGCGCTTGTTCATGAGCTTGCCGAATTCCTCGTCCTTCCCCGCCTCCCGTCTGCTGCATCTCGACGCCTTGAAAGCGCTGGCCGCCCAGGCTATCGTGCTGCATCACCTGGCCGCTTACGGCCCGGTGGCGGAGTCGGTGCAGGCGCTGCTGCCGGGGCTGATCGCGGCGCTGTATGACTACGGCCGCATGGCGGTGCAGGTCTTCCTGGTGCTGGGCGGCTACCTGAGCGCACGCGGCCTGGCGCCGGCCGGCCGCCTGCTCACACTGGAGCCGCTGGCCCTTCTAACGATCTTGGGCCGGCGCCATCTGCGCTTGACTCTGCCCTTCATGGCCGCCGTGCTCTTGACACTGGCCTGCTCGGCCCTGGTCGCGCCCTGGCTGCCTGAACTGGTGCCCAACTCAGTGAGCGCTGGGCAGTTGCTGGCCCATGCGCTGCTGCTGCACGGCGTACTGGGCGTGGAGTCGCTGACGGTGGGCGCCTGGTATGTGGCCATCGACCTGCAGTTGTTTGCCCTGCTGCTGGGCCTGCTGTGGCTGGCGCAACGCTGGCCGCGGGCGCGCAGCCTCGGACCGGCCCTGGTGCTGGCGCTGACCTTGGGCTCGCTGTGGGTGTTCAACCTGGACGCCGCGGGCGATATGTGGGCGCCGTATTTCTTCGGCGCCTATGGCCTCGGCGCGCTGGTCTACTGGGTCGGCCAGAGCCGTCGGCGAGGCCCCTGGCTGTGGCTGCTGGCGGTCCTGGTCGTGGGCGCGCTGCTGTTCGAGTTCCGCGGCCGCATCGCGCTGGCCGGGGTTACCGCCCTGGCGCTGTCGTGGCTGCAGCAGTGGCATCAGAACGGGCGCCCGATTGTGCGCGGCCCGCGCCTGGCCGCCCTGGTCGGCCATATGGGCACGCATTCCTATGCGCTGTTCCTGATCCACTTCCCGGTCTTGTTACTGGTCAATGCGCTGTTCGAACACCGTGACATCGAGCACGCGCCGGCCGCGCTGGCGGTCGTGCTAGGCGCCTGGTTGCTTAGCAATCTGGCGGCGCTGCCCTTCTACCGCTGGATCGAAGCCCCGGCCGGCCGACTGCGGCTGGCCATGCTGCTGCCGCGGGCATTGCGCGCCTGATCAAACCCCCGCAGATGGGGGTGACGGGGCCTGCCCATGAGCTTTCTGGCGCGGGGGCCATGCGCTAGTGATCAGGGCAAGCGTTTTGCGAGCCCGTGCTCATCTCAGCCAGGCTCACGATCATGAAAATCCGCTCCAGACTCGCAGCTGCCCTGCTCAGTGCCTTGCCGCTCGCCGCGCTGGCAGCCCCCTATGACGGCAGCAGTGCCGCCAGCGCGGGGCTGTCGGCTGCGCAGATCCTGAATGACTACGCCGGCTCAGTCTCCGGCTTGTACTGGATCGACTTCGACGGCGCTGGCGCCGGCGCCGCGAGGCAGATCTATGCCGACATGACGACGGCCGGCGGCGGCTGGATGCTGGTGCGCCATTCGGCCGCGACTGGCGGCTGGATTGACGTCAATGACAGCTTGCGTGGCACCGCCAGCCTGAACACGGGCCTCGCCACCGACCCGCTGGCCGCTGCCAGCTGGACCATCCCCTTCGCCAGCACCGGTGCCGAGAAGTACCTGTTCATGACGGGTGACCAGAGGACATGGGGCGTGCTGGCTGGGGCCGATGTGCTGCGCAACACCAGCGAAACTTATGCGCCCAATGCCGCCGTGCTGGCCTCCCAGGGCACGGCCGTGACGGCCGGCGGCATGACCAATGTGCTGAACCGCGCGACCAATGTCGAAGACCCCTGGATCGGTTTCGAGGGCGGCCACTTCGCCAACATTCCCAGGATGATGTACGGCGAGGCGAACTTTGGCGGTGCGCATGCGAGCTTCAAGAACGCGCACCAGGGTGCCAATGTCTTTGTGCGCGAACTCAGCCCGCTGGCCGCCCCGGTGCCTGAACCGAGCAGCTTCGGCATGCTCGCCCTGGGCGGCCTGATCGTCGGCGCCGTGGCCCGCCGCCGCCGCCCACGCTGAGCCTTCAGTCCTTGAGCGGCCGGGTCTGCGGCGTGCGCTTGAACGCGGCCTTGTCGAAGCCCAGGCTGGCCGCCTTGTCGAGCAGGCGCTGCAACTGCGCCTCGTCCAACTGCGGCGTGCGCGACAGCACCCAGGCGTAGTCGCGGCTGGGCGTGCCGATCAGGACGCGCTGGTAGTCCTCGTCCAAGTCCAGCACCCAGTAGTCACCGTAGAAGGGCCAGAAGAAACTGACCAGCAGCTTGGCGTTGCCGCTGCCTTCGACCGACTTGGCGCGGCCTTTGGCGGTTTCGATCTCGCCGTCCGCCTGCCGGCAGCGGTTGATCACCTGCACACGCTCGCCGTCCAGCACATAGCGCGCCTGCGTGTCGGACACGCACTGGCGCTGGAAGCGGTTCGGCAGCAGGGCGATCTCGTACCAGGCGCCGGCATAGCGGGTCAGGTCTACGCTGGCAACGGTGGGCAAAGGCTGCGGGGCAGCCACGGCAGTTGCGGCGCTCATTGCTAGCGCGGCGAGGAGGAAGAAGGAACGCATTGCCATCCGATCAAGTACTTGGAACCTGCACTATAAGCAGCTTGAAGGTAATCTGCTTGGATTCCACTTGGATGGTGTTATCATGGTTTCATGCCATCCGCACCCAGCCTGTCGCCCAAGACCTCCAAGCCCGTCGACGAAAAGTTGACGATCAACATCGGCTGCGTCGATCTTGGCCAGATCGATCTGTTGGTGCAGGAGGGCTTTTATGCCAACCGCTCCGACCTGATCCGCACGGCCATCCGCAACCAGCTCGCCAGCCACGCGGACGTGGTTAAGCAGGTGGTGCTGCGTAAGAGCATCGTGCTGGGCATCCAGCACTACACCGCCGCCGACCTGCTGAGCGCCACGGCCGCGGGGCAGATGCTGCAGATCCGCGTGCTGGGCCTGGCGGTGATCGCCCCCGATGTCACGGCGGATCTGGCGCTGGCGGCGATCGAATCGATGACTGTCCTGGGCGCACTGCAGGCCAGCCCCGCGGTCAAGTCCGCACTGCGGGAGCGCATCCGATGAAGCTCGATTTCCAACAACTGATGCGCGAAGCAACCCGCCTCACCCAGGCCGGTGATCTGAGCGGCTCGATGGCCGCCATCCAGGCGGCGCTCAGCGGCAGCGCGCCCACCCGGCCGCCAGACGACAAGGTGATCGACGTGGCCTCTCGTTGGGTCGACGAGGAGCCTCGGGCGCGTGAGGAGGCGCTGAGCAGCTTCTCCGCCGGCAGCTTCCGCAACACGGCGGGTGCGCGCGACTACAAGCTCTTCATCCCGCCGCGGTTGCCGGACCAGCCGCGCGCCCTGATCGTGATGCTGCACGGCTGCACCCAGAACCCCGACGACTTCGCCGTCGGCACGCGCATGAACGCGCTGGCTGCGGCGCACAACGCGCTGGTGCTCTACCCCGCGCAGGACCAGGCGGCGAATCCGCAGGGCTGCTGGAGCTGGTTCAAGCACAGCCATCAGACGCGCGAGCGCGGCGAGCCTTCGATCCTGGCCGAGCTGACGCGCGAGATCATCGCCAGCCATGGCGTCGATGCGACGCGCGTCTTCATCGCCGGCCTGTCCGCTGGTGGCGCGATGGCCGCCATCATGGGCGCCGCCTACCCGGAGCTGTTCGCTGCGGTGGGCGTGCATTCGGGTCTGGCGGCCGGTGCCGCGAAGGACCTGCCCTCCGCCCTTGCGGCGATGAAGCGCGCGCCTGCTCAGTCCCTGGCTTCAACGCTGCCGACCATCGTCTTCCACGGCGATGTCGACGCCACGGTGGACTGCAGCAACGGCGCCCAGGTCGCCGCGGCACACAGCCAGCCGGCCGCCGTCGAGATGCAGCAAGTCCGGCAAGGTGGCCGCGACTGCACGCGCGCGCTGCATCGCCGGCCCGACGGCCGCGTCATCGCCGAGCACTGGCTCGTGCACGGCGCCGGCCATGCCTGGAGCGGTGGTGCTCCGGCCGGTTCCTACACCGACGGGCGCGGGCCCGACGCCAGCCGCGAGATGCTGCGCTTCTTCTTTGAGCAGGGCCTGCCGGCGCGATGACGTAAATTCCGCCCCGGGAGCGGATAACGATGAAGAAAATTTCCAGACAGGTGCTGCAGCTTGCCGGGCTGCTGCTGTTGATGGCACTGTTGCTGCTGCTGGGGCCCTTGGCCCGGGCCCAGGCCCCGCTGCGCAGCCTCGGCGGCATCAGCGAGTACAGGCTCGACAACGGCCTGCAGGTCCTGCTGATGCCGCAGGCCGGCGCGCCGCAGATCAACCTGACGGTGACCTACCGCGTCGGCAGCCGCCACGAGGGCCCGGGCGAGGCCGGCATGGCCCATCTGCTGGAACATGTCACCTTCCGCGGCACCACCAGCGTGCCCGACATCGGCGCTGAGCTGCAGCGCCTGGGCGTGCGCTTCAACGGCACGACCTCGCGCGACCGCACCAACTATTTCGGCAGCTTCGCCGCCGACGAGCAGGTGCTGGGCCAGCTGCTGAAGCTGGAGGCCTCGCGCATGCACGAGGCGCGGCTGGCGCAGGCCGACTTCGACAAGGAAAAGCCCCTGGTCCTCAACGAGATGGGCCTGCGCGGCAATGCCGTCGTGCCGCTGATGCAGCAGACGCTCAACAGCGCCGCCTTCCGCCAGCACCCGTATGGCCGGCCGGTGATCGGCTTTACCCCCGACATCGAGACGCTCTCGCTGCCCACGCTGCGCGCCTTCTATGCCCGCTACTACCGCCCCGACAACGCGGTGCTGATGCTTGCCGGCGGCTTCGACCCGGCGCGTGCGCTGGGCGCGGTGACCGAGGCCTTCGGCCCGCTGGCCCGGCCCGAGGAGCCGTTGCCGGAGTTGAACCTGGCCGAGCCGACGCAGCAGGCGCCCCGCGTGATCACCCTGCGCACCCGTGAGACGGCGCTGGCAGTGGGCTACCGCGTGCCCGGCGCCGCGCATGCGCAGGCCCCGGGGCTGCTGGTGCTGAGCATGCTGCTGCCCCAGGTGGCCAGCGGCATCACCCAGAACAAGGAGCGCCCCTACACCCAGACCATCCTGGGCGGCAACAACTCGGCGCGCGACCCGACCCTGCTGGGCCTGATCGTGCAACTGCCCACCCTGGCCAGTGGCGATGCCAATGCCCGCGAGGCCCTGCTGAGCCTGGAGGAACAATGGCTGCGCCGCCTGCAGGACCTGCGCGCCAATCCCAGCCTCGAGCGCCTGCTGCACCGCCTGGCGGACGATGCTGCCACCGAGCTGCGCAAACGCCTGAGCGACCCAATGCGCGCGCCCGGCCTGATCAGCGACGGCGTCGGTGCCGGTGACTGGCGCCTGCCCTTCAAGCTGCTCGACGGCCTGGCCCGGCTCAAGCCCTCCGAGGTTCTGGCGCTGGCCGAACAGTATTTGCGCAGCGAGAACCGCAACTTGGTGCGCGGTGTCACCGACGCGAGCGTGCGCGCGCCCGAGTTCGAGGAAACGCCGCTGACCGGCTTTGCCAGTCTGTTCTCCAAGCCGGTTGAGGTCGCTCAGGTGCAGGACCCGGCCGTCGGTATCGGCGAGCTGGCCGCCCCGCCCGCGGCCGTGGCCGGCGATGCCTTCGAGACCGACCCTGCCGCGCTGGATCGCGCCGCCCGCCGCTACCGCCTGCCCAGCGGCCTGCACCTGGGCGTGCTGGCCAAGAACAGCGCCGACGACAAGGTCACTGTGCTGATCAACCTGCGTTGGGGCAGCCCCGCCGCGATGGCCTCGCCGCAGGAATGGCGCGTGCTGTCCACCCTGCTGGAAGAGGGCGCCGCCGGCCGCACGGCCGAGCAGATCAAGCAGATCAAGAAAGCTCTGCAGGCCGACATCAGGTTCCTCAGCACGTCGCAGCAACTACTAGTCACGCTGACCGTCAAGCGCGCCTCCCTGCTGCCGGCCCTGCAGCTGGTGAAGGAGATGATCAGTGAGCCGACCCTGTCCGAGGAGGTCTTCAAGCGCGAGCAGAACGCGGCGCTGGCCCGCCTGGCCTCGGCCGCGCGGGCCGGCAACACGGCGCAGGAGTTCGAGCGCCGCTACCGCATGCGGCAGTTCGGCCTGCAGCTGGGCGACGCCGGCTACCAGCCCTCCAACGCCGAGCTGAGCCAGATCTGGCGCGAGCTGAAGGTCGAAGACGTGCGCGAGTTCCAGCGCAACAACTGGTCGGGCAACGGTGCGCTGGTGGCTGTGGTCGGGCAGGTGCCGGACAACTTACTGGCAGCCGTGGAGAGCCTGTTCGGCAACTGGAAGAAGCCGCAGGCGCCAGCCTTCGAGCGCTATGCACCGATGCATGTGCCCGAGCCGGTGCGGCCGCCGCGCTATGTGTCGCGCTCGACATCACGTGTCCCCGAGGGCGCCGGCCCCCCCAGCTCAGCCAACGTCGTCCTGCACCAGCAGCTGCCGCTGAACCGCCTGGCCGAGGACTACACCCCGCTGCTCATCGCCAGCCGCATCCTGGCCGGCGGCAGTGCCACCGGTGGCAGCCGCCTGGCCGACCGGCTGCGCGCCCGGGATGCGCTCAGTTATGCCGTCAACGCCCAGCTGCGCGTGCCGCTCGATGGTGACCGTGCTGCCCTGCGCCTGCAGGCCAGCGGCGCGCCGGCCGAGGCGGCCCGCATCGAGGCCGCGATGCACGAGGAGCTGGCCCGCCTGCTTGCCGAGGGCGTCACGGCTGCCGAAGTGGATACCGCGCGCCGCCAGCTGCTGCTGGAGCGTCGCCAGCGCCTCAGCAGCGATGCCGGTCTGGCCGCTGCCCTGCTGACCCAGCTCGACCGCCAGGGCGGTTTCGAGTCGGCGCAGGCGCTCGAGGATGCCGGGCTGGAGGCCGCCACGCCCGAACGCGTGGGGGAGGTCCTGCGCCGGCTGCTGCGGGTGGAGGGCTGGGCGGTGGTGGTCACGGGCGCGGCGGCACCTTGAGCGGCACTCGTCACTCGCTACGGTCGAAGGCGTAGCCGCCGCCATTGCGCTTGGCGCGGTACATGGCCTTGTCGGCCGTGGCGATCAGTGAGGCATCCGTGGCGCCGTCAGCGGGGAAGATGGCAATGCCGATGCTGCACCCGACCCGCACGGCGACCGTGCCTTCACCCGTGCTCAGTTCGCAGGGTTCATTGATGCTAGCGATGATCTTGCTGGCCACCGCTATCGCGTCGGTCTCCAGTTTCAGCGCCATCAGCAAGTAGAGGAACTCATCGCCGCCATGCCGGCTGACGGTGTCGTCCTCACGTGTCATCGCCTTCAGTCGGCTTGCCACTGTCTGCAAAACCACATCGCCGGCATGGTGGCCGTGCTGGTCGTTGATCTTCTTGAAGCCATCCAGATCGATGAACATCACGGCCAGCGTCCAGCCATGCCGCTTGGCCTGCGCCAGCCCGTGTTCGAGCCGGTCGTTGAACAGGCCCCGGTTGGGCAGCGAGGTGAGCGGGTCATGCAGCGCCGCCTCCAGGGCCAGCGCCTCCCGGTCCCGCGAGGCTTGCAACTCGTCTTCGAGCAGATGACGCTCCTTGACCTCCGCCTTCAAGGCCTGGTTCACTGCCGACAGATCCTCGGCGCACAGCTGCACCTTGCTCTCTACCGCCTCGCTTTGTTCCAGCGCTTGTTCCAGCGCGACTTGCGGCGGCGCGTTGACCAGTTCCTGCTTGAACGCCGAATTGACCGAGGACAGCTCATCGGCGCACTGCGCCACCACGCTATTGATTTGCTCGCTCTGATCCAGCACGCGCGTCAGCTTCAGCGTTGTGGTGGACGCGGGGGACGGTTCGCTGGGTTTGGCAGTAAGACGGGACATGATCAGCCAATATAGGGCGCAAAAATCGTCATGTATGTCACCGACCGCACCGACGCGCCAGGGGTTTTTTTGTAGGTGGGCGGGCCTTCAGCCTGCCGCTGCCAGCATGCGGTTCAATGCGGCCGCGATGCGACAATCAACCGCCTGACATCAAAACCTTCCTTTTGGAGAGACATTCATGAGCACGCTTCAAGGCGGTCAAAGCAATGGACTCGAAGCCATGCGGAGTAAGACGAAGGCCGTGAAAGTCGAGATCGAGCAGGCCTCCGATCACGCGGCCGTGATCGGCACCGTGCTTGCGCAGGAACTGCCCGAGGAACTCCAGGTCGGCGAGGTCGCTCAGGCCATCGAGCAAACCGGTGATCTGGAGCAGCGACTCGCCCAGTCCGCCGAAACCCTGGCCGACGTGTCCGCCGAATTGCAGTGCGAGATCGAGAAGCGGCGCGCGGCGGCCGACGAGCTGACGGCCAGCCGCGCGGATGTCGAGCGGCTTTCGGACCAGCTTCTCAAGCAGGGCAAGGCTTAGGGCATCACGCCACTTCGTGCCCCGCGCCCGCCTGCCAGATCGCCCACCAGGTTTCGTCTTCCATGCGCCAGTCCAGCGCCGCCAGTGCTTCGTCCAGCGCGCCGAGCCGGCTGGAGCCAACGATGGGCCGTGGCCGGCTCGGGTGGCGCAGCAGCCAGGCATAGGCGGCAGTGGCGATGCTGGCGCCGCCCTGCTCAGCACCCGCGGCCGTCAAGGCCTGGCGCACGCGCTGCGCGGCCTCGCCGGTGTCGCTGAACAGGCGCCCGCCGGCCAAGGGTGACCAGATCATCGGCCGCAGCTTCAGGCGTTGCGCCTGGTCCAGGGTGCCGTCATGCAGGGTGTCGCGATGCAGCGGGTGCAGCTCGACCTGATTGGTGACGAGCGGCGTCACCGCGTTCAGCAGCTCGAACTGCGCGGTCGAGTAGTTCGAAACGCCGAAGCTCAGCACCTTGCCGGCCGCCTTCAGTTCGGCAAAGGCCTCGGCCACCTCGTCGGCGTCCAGCAGCGCGTCGGGGCGGTGCAGCAGCAGCAGGTCCAGCCGGTCGGTGCGCAGCCCGCGCAGCGAGTTCTCGACGCTGTGCACGATGTGGGCGCGCGAGCTGTCGTAGCTGTGCACGCGCGTCGCCGGCCGCGCCGGGTGGACCAGCTTGATGCCGCATTTGCTGATCAGCTGCATCTGCTCGCGCAGGGCGGGCCGCAGCGCCAGCGCCTCGCCGAACAGGGCTTCGACGGCGTAGCCGCCGTAGATGTCGGCATGGTCGAAGCTGCTCACGCCGCGGGCGATGCAGGCCTCGATCCAGGCCAGGCGCTGCGGCGCGCTCCAGTCCCAGTC
>Ga0187844_10003133_pt1 | contig 11209 bp, 8 predicted proteins | sample SpaLakP09_SKY_50_FD_134517 | JGI IMG/M metagenome (GOLD analysis project Ga0187844, IMG submission 134517) | Oligotrophic lake water microbial communities from Sparkling Lake, Wisconsin, USA - SP09_SKY_50 | ecosystem: Environmental > Aquatic > Freshwater > Lake | place: USA: Sparkling Lake...
GATGGACGCCGTCGAAATTGCCAATCGTCAGCGCACAGGCGCTGGCAATGCCGGGATGATGGAAACCGCGAAAAACCTGCATGGCGCCGATTATCGTGCGCCGGCGCAGCGACCGGATTTGGCCTTCAGACCAGGGCGGCCGAGCGGCTCAGCTGCGCGACCTGCATATGGCGCTGCACCACGGCCACGAGGTCATCCATCTCGAAGGGCTTGACCAGGTAATCGTCCATGCCGCACTGGATGCAGCGCTCGCGGTCTCCGTTCACGGCGCTGGCAGTCAGGGCGACGATGGGCACGGGCGTCAGGAACTTTTGGCGCTCCTGGCTGCGCCAGCGACGCGTGGCCTCGAAACCATCCATGCGCGGCATCTGGCAGTCCATCAGCACCAGGTCATAGTGCTGCTGGCCCAGCCGGTCCAGGGCCTCCAGGCCGTTCTCGGCCGTGTCCACCTGCAGACCGCAGCACTCCAACATGGACGAGGCCACGAGCACATTGACCAGGCTGTCATCGACCAGCAGCACGCGGCCATTGAGCTGGGGTGCCAGGTCCTTGGCGCTGCTGGTGCCCAGGGCGCGGTAGTCGCTGGCAGGAAGGGGGCGCGCAGGCGCGGGCTGGCAGGCTTGCAGGGGCAGGGTGAACTCGAACAGCGAGCCCTGGCCAGGCACCGAGCTGCAGCGCAGATCGCCACCCATGGCGCGGGCCAGCTCGCGCGAGATGGTCAGGCCCAGGCCGCTGCCGTCCTGGCGCGGCGCACGGCTTTGCTGGGTGGCCTGCTCAAAGGGGGCAAAGATGCGCTCCATCTGGTCGGCCGCAATGCCTTCACCGCTGTCGCGCACCGCAAAGCGCAGCAAGGTGCCGGCGCGCATGTCCAGGGTCGAGCTGACCTCTACGTTCACGGCGCCGCGCTCGGTGAACTTGATGGCATTGCCGATCAGGTTGTGCAGCACCTGCTTGATGCGCGAGGCATCGCCCAGCACATGGCTGGGCAGGGCGGGGCTGAACTGCAGCTCGAATGCCAGGCCTTTGTCCCGTGCGGTCTGCACCAGCAGCTGGCAGACATCGTCCACCACCTCGCGCAGGCTGACCGGGCCGGCGTCCACGGCCAGCTTGCCGGATTCGATGCGGGCCAGATCCAGAATGTCGTTGACCAGAGCCAGCAGGTGGCGGCCCGAGCGGCGCACGATGTCGATCTGCTCGCGCTGCTCGGGCTTGAGCTCGCTGCGCTCCAGCAGTTGGGTCATGCCCAGGATGCCGTTCAGCGGCGTGCGGATTTCGTGGCTCATCACCGCGACGAAGCGGCTCTTGCTGGTGCTTTGGTGCTCGGCCGATTGCAGGGCCTGTTGGCGCTGTTCGGCCACCCAGGCATTGGCAAAGCGCAGGCGCAGCAGCTCGGTGTGGCGCTGCTCGATGCGGCGCGACTCGCTCAGTGCGATGCAAAGGAAGAAACCCAGTCCGAGGGCGATCAGGGCGCCGGTCTGCGTGCCCAGGCTGAGGTGGTAGGCCATCAGCGGCGTCAGAGCCAGGGTGGAGAAAATCAAATTGGCCTGAAAGCGCCCGCCGAGCACAAACAGGCCCATGGCGCTCAGCCCCACGGTGGAGGCCAGCATCACGCCCTCAAGCTCCGGTGCTTGAGGGGTGTGGAAGAACCAGCCCATGGCGCCCCAGCTCAGCGCATCCAGGGCCAGCAGTTGCAGGGCGCGGCGGCGCCAGGGCAGCAGGGTGTTCAGTGCGGGGCGGTGCTCGCCACAGGGCGCCAGCACATGGCGCTGAAAGTACAAGGCCTCGGCGCAACGCCAGAACGTGATCAGGGTGCGTGCCCCGAGCCAGCCCAGCAGCAGCTCATGAGACAGGTGGGGCCAGAGCAGGAGTACGGGCAGCAGGCTGAAGCCCAGTCCCAGCAGGCTGCGTTTGACGGTGCCTTCGAACAGCCCAAGGATTTGCTCGACCAGAACCTGCGCGGAAATATCGGGGCTCAGCCGCGTCTCGCGGCCGTCCTCCAGGTCGGTCGGGAACTCGGATGCCTGGCCGGCATCCCTCCCGTTCGCGGCCCATGCGGCCGGCGCTGCTGTCATCTCATTCACCCCTCGACGTCCGGCAGCCTCTTCCTGAGGCCGCTCTAGCAGCGCGGGTTCATGCCCGCGCTTGTGATCGCTCCACTCTCGGGCGTGTTTCTACAGGGCAAAGATGACAAATTGAACCGGAACAACCCTTGAAAACCACAGATGGACAGGGTTTCCAGGGCAAACCACTAGGGTGTTTGTCTCAGCGCAATCAAGCGCTGATCAGGGCTGGACTGTGAACCCACAGCCACTCGCCGGGCTTGAGGTCCGCGGGCAGGGCCAGGGCGCCGAATTGCGGCCGATGCAGGCTCTCCACCCGGTTGCCGACGGCGGCGACCATGCGCTTGACCTGGTGGTACTTGCCTTCGGTGAGCGTCAGGCGCAGGCCGTGGCTGCCGAAGGCCTCGGCGCCTTCGGCCTTGACCATCTCCGGCGTGAAGCCCGGGCGCTCACTGGCGATGGGCTTGCTGGGCTTGAGGGGCTTGCGCGCTTCGCTGGCGCGGCGGGCTGCCAGCTCGGCCGGCAGCTTGGACTCTGCAGGCTCTCGCAGCTCAACGCCGTCCAAGAGCTGTGCCACCATTTCCGGCGTGACTGGATGCTTGCACTGCGCCTCATAGACCTTGGGCACATGGTGCTTGGGGCTGGTGAGCTTGTGGATCAGGCTGCCGTCGTCGGTGAGCAGCAGCAGGCCGGTGGTGTCTTCGTCCAGGCGACCGACTGGCTGCACATTGCGCTCGCGCAGCGGTGCGGGCAGCAAGCTCATGACGCTGGGGTGGTGCTTGGGTTTTTGCGAGCACTCGTAGCCTGCCGGCTTGTTGAGCAGGATCAGCGCTTTTTCGTAAAAGGGCCAGGTCTTGCCACTGACCTCAAAGCTGAAACCCTCGGTTTCGTATTCGGCATCCGGGTCTTCTGCTTCTTCGCCGGCAATGCGAACCTCACCGTTGTAGATCAGACCGGCGCAAAGGCGGCGAGTGCCGAAGCCTTGCGAGAACAGGATGTTGGACAGACGCATTTTCATGGGTCTATTGTCTACGACGCCGGCTCGCAAGGCTGCTGCGCTGCTCGCACGGCGGTGTCTGGCCTGTGCCTGGTCTTGGTTGGATGCTCACTATCATGGCATCGACAGGTCTGGCTTTTCGGAGATCACTTCACCGGCCCGACGTCGTTAGTGGGTCCCCCATCAGGCAAGGAGTTTTTCAAGATGAGTGCTGACACGGCTGCACGCCCAGTGCCGGTTCTGGCGATCCACGGAGGTGCGGGAACTTTGACACGCGGCGCCATGAGTACCGAGCAGGAAGCGCGCTATCGAGCGGCCTTGCGGCATATCTTGCAGGCGGGGCAGTTGCAGTTGGCTGCGGGCGCCAGCGCGGTTGATGTGGTGGTCGAGGCGGTTCGACAGCTGGAGGAGTGCGAGCTGTTCAACGCCGGGAAAGGTGCGGTCTACACCGCGGCGGGCACCCACGAACTCGACGCTTGTGTGATGGATGGGCGGGGTTGCCGAGCTGGCGCCGTGGCCGGTGTCAGCCGTACGCGCAACCCAATTCTGGCGGCGCGGGCGATCATGGAGCAGAGTGCTCATCTGCTCTTCGTCGGCGCTGCCGCCGATGATTGGGCGGCGCAGCATGGAATCGAGCAGGTGGACCGCGCCTGGTTTGGCACGCCGCACCGCCTGGAGCAATTGCGTCGAGCGCAGCAGCTTCAAGCCGGTGTGCTGCGCGATCACGATGGACAGGAACTTGTGCATGGCCTGCAGTCCAGCCAGGCCTCGGGGCCAATCGATGAGCAAACGAAGTTTGGTACCGTGGGTGCGGTGGCGCTGGATGCCGAGGGGCATCTGGCGGCAGCGACCTCGACCGGTGGCATGACCAACAAACAGGTGGGTCGTGTGGGTGACACGCCCTTGGTGGGTGCCGGCACCTACGCCAATGACGCCACTGTGGCGGTGTCCTGCACGGGCACGGGTGAGCTGTTCATGCGCGCCTGTGCAGCGCATGATGTTTCTGCTCTGGTCGCTTATGCCGGCTTGTCTCTGGCTGAGGCCTGCGAGAGGGTTGTGATGCAGAAACTGCCGCCCGATGCCGGCGGATTGATTGCCGTATCAGCCCGTGGTGAGGTGTGTCTGCCGTTCAATTCCGAGGGCATGTATCGCGGCTATGTGCGTTGCGGTGATGTGGAGCCGCTGGTTGCGGTGTATCGCTCGGAGTAAATACCGCGCGTGTCCAGGCTTGAGTGTCCTGACAGCCCGGCGAGAAGGGGATTGCAATTGGGTAGAGACCGCAAAGACAAATAAAAAGAGCGGCCAGTGGCCGCTCTTTTTGATGGCTTCCAAGTGGAAGCGCTGGGATCAGTTCTTCTTGCTTTGGCGGCGGGTGTAGACCACGCCGAACACGGCCAAGCTCACCAGGGCCAGCGAACCCGGTTCCGGCACGGCGCGCACGGTGGCGCGAATCAAGGCCTGGCCCGAGCCGCTCGGGTTCGGGTTGTAGACCGAGAAGGTGTAGTTGGTGGTGCCGCTCAGGCCTGCAGCCCAGGTGCCATTCAAGCCAGCCAGGTAGATGTCCACTTGGTTCTTGAACGAGGTGCCGGTTTCGTTCACATCCAGGCCGCTGTTGGTGTAGGCCGCGCTGTAGTACTTCTTGTCCGAGGTCTTGCCAGCGCCGTCACCCAGAATTTCCCAGATGGCGAATTGGAAAGCGGCCGACTTGGTTGACGAGGTGACGCTGTCAGCGTAGGCGTGTTCGAACAGATTGGTCAGGTCGCTGAGGACGCGAGCGGTCGTCGTCGTCGAGTCGTCGTAAATGCCCTTGACGCCAGCAGCCTGATAGTTGGTGCCTGCGAAGATCGAGGCGTAACCCATGGTGGGGCCGCCCGGCGTGGCTTGGTAGCCGTTGACGAAGTTGTTCAAAGACACCTTGTCGTAGGTGTCAGGCGAAACGTAGTTGTTCAGCGGGTCCAGGCAGTAGACCCAAAAGCTGCTGGAGCCCAGGGCGTTGCTCGTGCCTTCATTGACCTTCCAGGCGCCCATGCCAACATCACGTGCAGACGTGTTGCCGAACACCAGCGAGTGCGATTCGATCAAAGAGGAACCGGAGCCCGTGGTCTTGGTCAGCGTCGTCGCACCCTGAGCGTAAGCGGAGCCTGCGGCCACCACGAACAGAGCCGCTGCGCCAAAAGACGCAAATCGACCGGTGGTAGTTGTCGCTTTAGCAGCGTAGTTCATGGTGTGGACCCTGTTGGCGTAGATGGTGTTACGGAAATCTTGGGTTGCATCCTACTTGGCTGGCGCCTCTGAACAATCCCGCGAACCGGGGGGTGTTCTGGGTCTGTAAAAAATTCACAGCTTGTTGGCGTTTGCGCTGGAGAAAAGCAATATGGACTACGAATTGGATTCTGCCTGCTCTCGAGGAGGGCTGATAACCCCCGATTTCGAGGGGCGTGAGTAATTTCTCAAGAGAATGTGGCAAACCTGCTTGTTTTGAATGATCTGTTTGGATCGCGGGTTTGAATCCGATTTGCCATATTCCCGTCACGCGGCGGGAATATAGGGTGCTATCACAAGTGGTATCACAAACCCAGTTCAAGTTTCAATCGGCTCACCTCGGGCGTCAGGGGTAGTTTGGGTTGAGCGTTGAGTGCTGCCGTCAACTCCTCCTTGGCTTCGGCCTTGCGATTCAGCTTGGCCAGGGCAAAGGCCAGGTGGTAGCGAATTTCTCCATTGCTGGGGCTGCGCAGGCGGGCTTCACGCAAATGTCGCAGGCCGCCTTCGATATTGCCCCGCTGAACCAGGATCCAACCCAGGGTATCGGCGGCATCGGCATTGCCGGGAGCTTGCTTCAGCGCTTTTTCTGCCACGGCGACCGCGCCTGCGTCACCCATGCGTTGGAGCAGTTGGGCGTAGTTCAGCTGAATGCCAATGTCGGTGGGTTGCAGGGCCAGAATTTGTTGGTAATTCTTTTTGGCCGCTTCGTTGCGGCCGGCCTGCATTTGCACGCCCGCCACGGCTTTCAAGGCCGTGATGTCGTTTGGCGATTTTTTGGCCCACCCTTCCAGCATGGCCAGCGCCTTGTCCAGTTCGCCTGCGGCGACCAGGGCACGGGCCAGCAAGATGGCATTCGGGGTGCTCGGTTCTTTCTCGAACACGGTGCGATACCCAGCCTGGGCCGCGGCAAACTGACCGCGCGACATGGCCACATGAGCGCCCACCAGCGCTGTCTGCACTTTGCCCGGGTGCGTGCTGTTCAGGGTCTTGAGAGCGGCGTCGACCTTGGCCGGGTCGCCTCGCCGGGCTTCCACCTCGACCTGCAGCAGCAGGGCTCCGAGATCGCCGGTTTGCGATTGCAAGGCTTTTTGTACGTTGTAGGTAGCGCCATCGACATTCCCAGCTGCCAACTGCATGCGGCCGATCTGCACCTGCTGCGGGGCGTCGAAGTCCGCCACCCGGGTGGCCTCTTGCAGTACCTGGCGGGCGTTGTTGCCATCGTTCAGGGCCAGGTACACGCGGGCGAGTGAGAGCAGGGCTGGCAGCTTGCTGGAGTAGTTGGCGGCCAGCGCCTTGGCCAAGGGCAGAGCCAGGTCGGGCTGGCGCTGTTCCATGTAGAGCTCAACCAGCATCAGGCCCGGGCGGGCGTCGACACGCTGCACCTCGTGGGCGTGCTTCAGATGGGCGATGGCTTCATTGGGGCGCTTGGCACGCAGCTCCAGAATGGCCAGCTGGTAGAGCAGCTCGGCGTCGTCCTTGTTGCCGCCTTCCAGCAGTTTTTCCAGCCGCTTGCGAGCAGGTTCGAACTTGCTTTCTTCCATGTCCAGCCAGGACAGGTTGATGGCGGCCGGGCGGAAGTTGGGGTCTTTTTGCAGCAGCTGCATGAAGGTGTCGCGTGCGCCCTTCTTGTCACCCGATCGGCCCTTGATATTGCCCAGGAAGTTGAGCATGGTCAGGTTGTCGGGCTCGCGCTTGACGATGGCTTGCGCGGTCTGCAGGGCCTTGGCGGTCTGGCCTTGGTTCAGGTAGACATTGGCCAACTGAACGCCGGCTCGGCCATCGCCGGGCGTTGCAGCAAAGGCTTTCTCCAGATTGGCCAGACCGAGCTTGTCCTGCCCCAGGCTGAGCTGGCTGAAACCCAGTTCGCGGATGGCCGAGGACGAGCCGCCGCGGGCGGCCGACTTTTCGAAGAACTCGCTGGCCTGGACATAGCGCTTGCGGGCCATGTTGACCGTGCCGAGCAGGAACAGCACCTGCGGGTCTTCCGGGTTGATGCGCTGTGCCCCCTCCAGCAGGATCATGGCCCGGCCGTAGTCACGGGTGTCCACCAGGATGGAGGCCAGCATCACCTGGGCGGCGTAGTTCTTGCTGTTCAGGCCCAGCAAGATGTCGAGGTAGCCACGTGCTTTCTCGGGGTTGCCGAGCGCGCGGTGGGACATGGCGCCCGCCAGCAGCAAGGGGTCATTGCCCGCCAGCACCTCGGGGGAAATCGCATCGATCAGGTCCACCGCATTGGCGAATGCGGTCTTGGCGGCGGTCAGATCGCCCTTGCGGTTGGCCAGGAAACCGCGCAGGAAGGATGCTCGCGGGTCTTCCAGTTCCCATTCCACCAGTTGGGCCAGGTCTTTGCTGGCCTCGGCTTCTTGGTTCGAACCAATCTGGATGGAGGCGCGGGCCACGCGAGCATCGACCTGCTTGGGATTGATCTTGAGCGCGCGGTCCTGTGCCGCCAGCGCGCCCTTCAGGTCTTGCTGGCCTTGCAGAATCGTGCCTAGGGTGTACCAGGCGCCGGCTTCGTTGGGTGACAGCTCGGTACCCTTGATCGCCGAGGCTTTGGCCTTGTCGCGTTCGCCCAGGCGCAGCAGCATCGGCGCTTCTGCGGTCCAGGGGCTGCCCGAGCGGGGGTTGAGCGCCTTGGCCTCGGCAAAGCTCTTGGCGGCCTGGGTGACGTTGCCTGACATGGCGTAGGCGGAGCCACGCAAGGTCAGCACCTCGGCTTGCGCGTTGGTGGGCAGGCCGCTGGTGGTGATTTGGTCGATCAGTTTCTTGCGGTCACCCAGCAGCAGATAGATCTGCGCCATGGGAACCGCCACCTCGCTGCGGCTGACCCCTTGCTTCAGCGCTTCCTCCAGCGCCGCTTCGGCAGCCTTCAACTCACCTTGACCGAGCAAGACCTTCCCCAGCAGCAGGTGTGCCGCCAGCATCTTCTGATCTTCCTGGATGGAGTTTTTCAGCTGGATGATGGCGCCCGGCAGATCGCCACGCTCGAACCGGCGCAGGCCATCTTCGTAATAGGTCGAGGCTTTGTCAGCCGCGGCCAGGCTCCAGGGGGAGCCGCTCAAGAGCAGCAGGCCGAGCACCAGAGGGCGAAGCAGGCGAGGAGCCAGGGACGGGGTCGAGGCGGGCGTAGACGACGTAGACGAAGAAGCGGGCAGGTGTTTGGATCGCATGGGCGAAGTATCGTCAAGCGCCTGTCGAGGCGGGCGGAATTTATACCGGGAGAGAGGTGTTTCGGTTGGGCTCTGCGAGCCTCATGCCGTGGGCCGGGCGTGCAAACCTGACGGCCATTTTGAGCGCAAACGCCTGTGACATCAGTAGCGCAGGTCCAGGGTCAGCACGTCATTGTCCCGCTTCATCTGGAATCGGGTCAGGAAGCTGTTTCCCAGCAGAACATGGCTCATCTGGCTGGGTACGACGATGGCCTCGATATTGCGGACCTCGACATCGCCGATGCGCACCGTATCCAACAACAGCGCATGGGCCGGCACGATGCCGTTGGCGGTCTGGGTCATGGTGCGGCGGCCGTCGCGGTAGCGCAGGCCCATGCGTTCGGCCTCGGCCTGGCTGATGGAGATGGCGGTGGCGCCGGTGTCGACCAGAAACTGGGTCGAATGGCCGTTGATATTGCCGACCGTGGTGAAGTGGCCGCCGTGGCCTGAGGAGAGCACGATCTGGCGGCCGGTGTTGGCCGCGGCGGCGCCGTCGCCCACGCGGCCCGGGGAGGCGCCCAGGGTGAGGCTGAGGCGGCGGCCTTTGACCTCGATCACCGCTTGTGCATCGGCCAGCGACACCAGCTTGACCCCGCGCACCGTCTCGCCCACGGGCACGGTGCGGGGCTCGCCGTCAATCAGCAGCAGGGCCGATTTGGCGCCCAGGCTGCCGTTGAAACTGACCACCTGGGCGTGCGCCTGGCTCTGCGCCGCCAGGCCCAGCACCAAGCTCAGCAGCAGCCCGAGGCCGGTGCGTGGGCTCTCAATCACGGAAATTACCGTAGTCGAGCGGGACATCGGCCATCTCTTTCTTGAGCATGTTGATGGCCACTTGCAGGTCGTCGCGGTTCTTGCCGGTGACGCGCACCGTGTCGCCCTGGATGGAGGCCTGCACCTTGATCTTGCTGTTCTTGATGGCCGAGACGATCTTCTTGGCCAGGTCGGACTCAATGCCGTTCTTGATCTTGTAGACCTGGCGCACCTTGTCGCCACCGAGCTTCTCGACCTTGTCCTGCTTGTCCAGGAAATTGATGACCACCCCTTGCTTGACCAGCTTGGCGTAGAGCACGGCCTCGATCTGCTCCAGCTGGAAGTCACTCTCGCCCACCGAGTGAATTTCCTTTTCTTTTTCCTTCAGGGTGACTTCGGCAGCCGTGCCCTTGAAATCGAAGCGGGTGCTGATTTCCTTGATGCTGTTGTCGACCCCGTTGCGGATCTTGACCATATCGGCTTCAAGGGTGGTGTCAAAACTGGGCATATGGATGGACTTCTTATTTCTGGTGGAAGGCGGGAGAGTCCGCCTTGATCTGGGAAAATTCTGCCATGTCGCAACCCGCTGTAAATCCCCCGAATGAGCTGACCGCCCCCGCCTTGCGGGTGGAGCGCGATGTCAATCTCAAGTCTTGCAATACCTTTGGCCTGCCGGCCACGGCGTGCCGCCTGGTGCGCATCCGCGAAGCGGCCGATGTGCGCCGTGTGGTGGACCACCCGGAGCTGGGCCGTGCACCCAAGTTTGTGCTCGGCGGCGGCAGCAATCTGGTGCTGACCAAAGACCTCGACGCTGTGGTGTTGAAGATGGAGATTCCAGGCTTGCGACTGCTGGAAGAACGTGCGAACGCCTGGATTATCGAGGCAGGCGCCGGTGTGCCCTGGCATGAGCTGGTGCGCTGGTGCGTGGAGCAGGGCTATCCGGGCCTGGAAAACATGGCCCTGATCCCGGGCACGGTGGGCGCCGCGCCGGTGCAGAACATCGGCGCCTACGGCCTGGAGATGAAAGACCGGCTCGACAGCGTCGAGGTGATGGACCTGGTCACCGGCCGGCCGGTGCGCCTGCCGGCCGAGGTCTGTCAGCTGGCCTATCGCGACAGCGTCTTCAAGCAGAGCGGCCCCGGCGGCCTGGCCGGCAAGAGCGTGATCACCTCGGTGCGTCTGCGCCTGCCCAAGCCCTGGCAGCCGGTGTTGGGTTATCTGGAGCTGGAGCGCAAGATGGCCGAGACCGGCATCAGCGCCCCGACGCCGCGCCAGATCTTCGATTGGGTTTGCGCCATCCGCCGTGCCAAGCTGCCCGATCCGGCCGTGATCGGCAATGCCGGCAGCTTCTTCAAGAACCCGGTGGTCACGCCCGAGCAATGCCGCGACATCATCGGCCGCGACCCTGGCATCGTTCACTACCCCATGCCTGACGGCAGCATCAAGCTGGCGGCCGGTTGGATGATCGATGCCTGCGGTTGGAAGGGCAAGACGGTGGGCGGCGCGGCCGTGTACGAAAAGCAGGCCCTGGTGCTGGTCAACCGCGGCGAGGCGCGTGGTGCCGAGGTGGTGACCCTGGCACGGGCGATCCAAGAAAGCGTCTACGGCCGTTTCGGTATTCGTCTGGAGCCGGAGCCAGTCCTGCTCTGATCTTCGGCCGGCCGGCGGCCGCTGCGCCGGGGTGTCAGGCCAGGTCTTGATCGCGGCACAGCGCTTCGCTGCGGCTGAGCGCGGCCAGCAGTTGCTGGGTTTGTGCTTCGACCGAGGGCCAGTCCACGGCGCCCTGGTCCTGCTGCAAGGCTTTGGCGCTTTGCTCCAGCTGCAAGGCGGGCTGCACCACCAACTGGAAGCCCAGGTTCGCCGCCGCCCCCTTGACCCCATGCGCGGCCTCACCGAGCTGGCGTTGGTTGCGGCCGCTCAGGCCGGCTTGC
>Ga0187844_10003135_pt1 | contig 11203 bp, 7 predicted proteins | sample SpaLakP09_SKY_50_FD_134517 | JGI IMG/M metagenome (GOLD analysis project Ga0187844, IMG submission 134517) | Oligotrophic lake water microbial communities from Sparkling Lake, Wisconsin, USA - SP09_SKY_50 | ecosystem: Environmental > Aquatic > Freshwater > Lake | place: USA: Sparkling Lake...
ATATTCCTGGAAAATTTGTCTCCTATATGAATGCAGGTCTACCTGTGTTTGGACTTGTTAACCCTGGGAATGATCTAATTGAAATAGTCAATGCCTCTAAGTTAGGGTTTATTGGCGATGATTTCAATTCAGATGACTTATCAGGAGCGGCTGAAAAATTTATTAATCTTAATCTTAGTGAGTCAAGTATCCGCCAGCGGTGCAAAGAATTAGGTAGTAATTTATTTGATTCAAAGCGAGTAGTCAGTGAGATTAAATCTAGTTGCGGACTAATTGGTTAACCAACAGCCAGCCTCGCACATTGCTGCATTACCCGGTGTCGCAGCATTCTCCTAGGCATTTTTTTCCATATGGCTTGTTCTCCCCTAACTTCTTCAAAGTACTCCCGAACCACGATTGGCATGATTCGGTCTTTTCGGAAAATTGAGCATTCCATCCAAATTGGGATGCCATTAGACTCTTCCTCAGATTTATTAAAGGCGATACCATCAAATGTGGGGTGACGATTCAGTATCCTACTGTACCCCTCTACACTAATGTAGGACTGCCAGCAATTATCATCATACAAGGCCAGGGCAACTTCTTCTTTTAAGGGGTCTAAGTTATACTCTTTAGCAATTCGAAGTAGAGCTAGTAATGTTTGTTTAGGCGCCCAGTCGTTTTCTCATGGACTATCTCAATAGTATAGGGAATGGCTCCCAGAGGTGCCTAGCAATTCTGAATAAACATATCCTTAGGTTTCATTAGGTATAGTTAGTTTTTCTTATAGGTAGGATGCGCCAACATACTCGCGCGATTTGGCGCGCCAGGGCACTTCTATATATCGATAGACTAGGGCAGAGATAGCTATGACTGCGCCAATCACTATTGCGCATGTGAGTAGGGCCTCGGGTACAGATTGCTGAGGAACGCTGGTACCATTGATCATCGCTTCCGGTCTTTTGAGAATCACACGAACAATTTGGTTAGCAACCCAAATAATGGCCCAATGCGACATATAGATCGCATAAGAGAGTGCACCTAGGGTAGTTAGCCAAGAATGCTCTAAGAGGCGCTTCATGCCGCTATTAGGCGTCAGTACGATAGCAGTAATCAGTATCGCGCTGATGGGGTAAATGAGCTCATCGTAATGGTGCTCCGGTTTATATTGTAAAAAGAGTAAGAGAGCAATGCCGATGACCCAAGGTAAAAATGGGGTGGTGCTTTTGGGCCAGCGCTCAATCGCATAGGCCGTTACGCACCCACTAAAAAATCCAAGCAAGCAGCGCAGTAGATCGCTAAATCCTCCAGCCCTATCACTCAGTAAGATCAGTAATGGAATGGTGATGAGTAGGCCAAAAAAAGCCAGGAGCAGGTATTTATGGTGCCGAGCCCAAAGAGAAATGAAGCCAAAGACAAGATAGGTATAAAACTCGACACTGATAGACCAAGCAGGACCATTAAAGGTAGTGGCATTACCGGTTGGACCAATGGCTTGCACTAACAAGAGCTGCTCGATAAAGGCAATGACATAATCATCGCCTAATGGTTGCGGATTGGGGCTAACCAAATCAAAATAACGCTGCGCTATAAATTTAGATAACTCAATACCAACAAATACCATTAGAAATAAAAAGTGTACGGGGTAAAGTCGCACAAAACGCAAAAACTGGAAACGCGCAACCTCTTTTAAACTTTGCAACTGATTGCCATAGGCGCTATAAATGACAAACCCAGAGAGGACAAAAAATAAATCGACCATCAGGTAGCTATTATTAATGATGGGAGTATCGAGAATCGGATTCCATTTCGGTAAGTGATACAGGACTACCAAGAGGGCGGCTAATCCGCGCAAGCTCTCTAATGCTTCAATCTTACCTTTATCAGGACGATGCTCATAAGTTGGGGCGATAGATTTAAATAGCATCATTTTTGCTAAATTATTGAATCGTTATAATGATTGGTAAAGAAATTATAAAGGAGTTGAGTGCTTTAGCTTTAGATCCAAAACGATGTTCTCAAACTGAGACAAGCGCATCGAGAATAAACTTTAGACTGGTTGCAATACCTAATGGTTGAGGCAAAGGATGTATTCCTTAGCGCTTGGTGTAATTTAGTGCGGTGTATTGCTGCAGGCAAACATACGACCCATAATCAAGGGCTGGCGCGAGAGCGGCAAAGTACGCTCTTCGCTATGGATTAAGGTGCACTGCGCTGGAATATGAAAATGGATTAGATTTCGCTGAGTGATATAGAGCAGGCTGGGTTGATCCAAAGGAATATTACGGGCATTACCTTCTGAACTAGTAAGGCACGGATACATCTTGGAATTGAGTTCATACGAGAGTAGATGCGCAGGATAAGCATAAATACATTCTGCTTGACTGTATTGTGATTGAGTTGATAACCAGCGTGCGCTTCTACCTGCAGAAAAACTAAAGTAGTCGGTTTCAAAATACTGGGTAGCAGGCCGCTGGCGTGCGACTTCATTAAGGTAGCTATAGTTATAGGGGTAGAGCGTAACGTTATCCCAAATAAAGAGCAGGCAGGTCAATCCCAATCCAACCAGTGTTGCCTTGCTATTGAGAAACCATAGACTCGTGATGCCAATCAAAAAAAGTAGTGGAAATAAAAATAGGGTCTGACGTAGTTCGTTATATAGCCCTACACGTAAAATGATTAGCGCCAAGATGATCAGGAGCGCACCGCTAGAAAGTCCCATCATCAACGTGATGGCGTTACGTTGATCAAGTGATACGTGATGAGCTTGTTTGTATTGGCGATAGAGTGCTAAGGGCGTAAGTAATAAGCCAATCAGTGCAATTAGAGGTAGTTTTGCTAAGAGCCAAACGGGCAAATAAAAATAGAGTTTATTGCCTGGTGCAATAAAGCGCCCTGCAGTCAGGGTTGTGCCGTCCCAGGGGTGGCGGCTCATATAGCTAATCGCATTTAATAGTTCTTTAGGGTTATGCCAAGCTACGGGATAGAGCGCAATCAATGTGGCCAAGAAAATGGGCAAGAAGATGGCAAGTCTTTTGATTAGATCAATTACCAAGTACCGTAAAGTCGAACTCGTATTTGAGGTAATACTGCCTCTATCAACATGACCCTCGTGGTGGCTTTGAAAGTTATTGTGTAGGCAATACCATTGCGCTAGCAATAGGCAGCCATACTGCGCAAAAATCAGAATTCCTGCAATGCGAATGGAGAATAACCAGGCAGTAGCAATAGCTAGAAAGATGATGCGAATCTTAGAGGGCTTAGATAACTTATTTGATGCTCCTGCGGGCATTAGAAACAGAGGTAAAGCAATAACAGTGCAGAGCAACCATGCAAAGACAAAAGGCATATCCTTAATATTCATCAGACCATGGCCTAGTAGGTAGGGCCATAGTCCGAAAGTGAGCATACCTAAGTTCGCTACTAGGGTGTTCGTAGTCAGCTTTTTGAAAAGTGTGCGTACCAGTAAAGCGCTACCTAAGAAACAAAGCCAGACACTGATGTGCGCCAAAATTAAATTGCTCGTAGTACTAGTAATACTAGGGAAAATGGAGGCGAGTGAAAAAGTTGCTAAGCTGCCCTGGAGGAGCTGCGTAAGAGCATAAGCTGGTAGATGAAAGCCAATGCCATAGTACCGATCCTCATGTGCCAGCAAAGCCTCATATCCTTGAGAGCTTCCCTGTAGTAATCCTTGGATGGCCGCTAGATTGACAAATAAAGTTCCACGCTCAGCCTCTTCATCCCAGCCAATACCAATGTCAATACTCGCCCAAAAGCCCCAGAGCGCCAGCGCTAAAAACATCAGCCATACCAGTGCGTTGATGCCTTGATGATTTAACCGATCAAGAGGATTATTTAGGGAGCTATAGGTGTTGCTATTGGTGGGCACTGTAGGATTAGATGACAATAAAAGGGAATAAATTGATGGTTAGGATGGATTGATAAAAGATTTGTCTAAAAGTAGCTTTAAAACTGTCTTGCGATAGTGTGATGTGATGAGGTACGCATACCCTCTATGGTAATTGATTGGAAATCATAGGGTAGTGGTGCGCAATGGCTTGATCTTGCAGGGCTTTTTCTTGCTATTACTTGGGCTTTAAGGGTGCAAATAGGAGAGCTAATGATATGATTTGCACGCTAACACTCCCCTATTCAAAAGGGCCAACTCTCAACCAGAAGATAGCCTAAAGCACATGAATTGCCTCACCCTCATTGCCCCATGACCCAAGCTAGCCATCCTATAAATCCGGCTTACCGTTTCAATCTCTTTTGGCTCTTTGCTAGTGGATTGGTTTTACTTGCTATCAGCCTGGCACCAATATCCTCATTACTCAACCTTTTTCACGACGATTCCTTTTTTTATATGGTGATTGCGCGCAATCACGCCGGGGGATTGGGGTATAGCTTTGATGGTTTAAATATGACCAATGGATTTCATCCACTATGGCTTTGGACTTTATCGTCCCTGGGTTCTTTAATAGCGCTGACTGGCGATCAGGGAATTCGGGTAGTAGTCGCCCTACAAACTATCTTCAGTTTAAGTGCCGCTTTAATGTATGTACGTTTGCTTAGAAGATACCCAGTCTCTAGCTTGATTCAAGGACTCTTTTTTCTTGCCTATCTCTTTTTATGTACTTTGGCTGATATTGGGCAAGAAAGTGCGCTCTATAGTTTTTTGGTAGCACTAATCATTTCGATACTGTTTGATGGTTGCAAAAGTAGCGAAGCCAAAACTTCTTCTTTACAGTGCTTGGCTTTAATGCTGCTGGCAATCCTGATGGTTCTCTCTCGCCTAGATTGTGTCTTTTTGTTGGGAGGCATTGCACTCGCACTTTTATTAGTTCAGCGCAAAGCAGAAGCGTTTGTACTCTTATTGGGTATGACAATTGGCCTTGCAGGGGTGTTTGGTTTTAACTATCTTGTGTTTGGTCATGGTTACACAATCTCCTCATGGTTAAAGTCGGGTTTTGATCTAAATAAAGCCTTGCAGATATTGATTCCTGGCTTATTAGTCAGAGTAGGGTTAGTTTATTTACTGCTGGTTGGCGCCTTGTGGCAACTCAAAAGAGTTGATGCCTTTACTGGTTTGCGATCGACCCCGTCCAAAGTGTCTTTTGCTGCGCTATTGACGATCTGCGTGTTCTTGGCTTACAGCGCTTACTTTGCTGTATTGTTTTTAGAAGTGAGCGCATTAGGTTCTTGGTATTTCAATCAAGCCTTGGGCCTTTCTTTATTTTTGTATGCGCTCTCTTATCAAGATCATCGGGAGCCATTGTTAAGGAATGCTCAAAAGCCCGTGCATTTCATTAGCTATCTGCCATTAGTATTTGCTTTAGCAATTGGCGCCGCGCTATTTAGTTCAAAATGGATGTGGGCTCATAGTTCAGATGCCACTTTGGAAATGGGCCAATGGCTTGCTGCTAATACTGAGCCTAACACGGTGATCTTCCAGCGCGATGGCGCAGGCGCTGTAAGTTATTTTGCCCAGCGTCCTATTATTAATGGCGATGGATTAGTCAATAATATGCAGTATCAAGTGATGCTTCGCTCGGGCAAATTATGCGACTATCTAAAAGACCAAAAAGTGCAATATCTCGTGAGCAATACTTTTGTGAATACTTCTGGCCTGGTTCAGGATTACATTTTTCTTTGGACTAAAGGTTTAGTTTCCCTACCGCTAACGAATGTAACCCCTGCTGATGCCTTGTATACCACTCAAGCTAATCCCCAATATCGCGTCTTTAGGCTTGCAGAAGCTGGAACTGGGTGCCAGTGGTAAAGATGCTCAAACGACTACTCTTAAATTTAGTTGCCATCTGTTTGGGCTTAGCCATCATTCCCATTGCCCTGGAAATTGGCTTACGATTTTCCCCAGTCTTTTCTGGAATGCCGGTCAATCGCGCTAGCGCTGTTTACTCTTTTACTCCCAACACCACAATTGTGAGCTCTGCCAATTGGGATATGAGTCATGCGCGTCAGCGTCAAGTCAATAATGCAGGATTTATTAGTGACCAAGCCTATGAGAACACTTCACAAACGCCGCTGATTGCTATTGTGGGCGATAGCTATATTGAAGCAATGCAAGTTGATTACCCAGATACTGCAGAAGCCAATTTATTGACCAAGTGTTCACCGAACGCTAGGGTCTACTCCTTTGGCGCGCAGTTTGCTCCTTTGAGCCAATATTTATCCTGGGTGCAGTATATTGGTCAAACTTATCAACCAAAAGTTATAGTGGTCAATATTGTTGGAAATGATTTTGATGAGAGTCTTTTAAGTCATCAGTTAGAAATAAATCATGGCGGGGTGCCAGGCATGCAATTTTTTGATTTCTCAACGGGTTCTGCTCAGATGGTAAGGGTGCCTTTTCAGAACGAGAGTCTCTTTAAGCAAGCACTTCGCCACTCAGTACTAGCCCAGTACTTGGTTCGCAATGTTGGGGTGGTCAATATCTTCAATGACTATCGGGCAAGTTTCAGTAGTCTAGGCAAAGCAGATGATCAGGCTAAAAAACCAGCGCCAGCATCCAACCAAAACCCAATTGCCCCTAGTCCACCCAATACTCCTGCCGCATCCTCAATCGCCGTAACACCCACAATCGGCAATGTTGCTACTGAGAAAAAGATTTCTCAAGCTCCCATACCTTCTGAATATGTTGGCAATGCAAAACGCGCCTATACCCCAGAAAAATTGCAGCTCTCTAAAAAAGCGGTAGATACCTTTTTAAAGCAATTGCCGCAGGCAGCTAATTTGCCGGCAGGATCCATCGTGCTGAGTGTGGATGCAGAGCGACCCTTGATTTATACATCCGAAGGTCAAAATGATATCGATTCATTTTTTTCGGTGATGCGCCAGTATCTATTAGCTCAGGCAAAAGTTCAGGGATTTATCGTACTGGATTTGCGGCCTGCCATGATTACTCAATTTAGTGCGAATGGGAAGCGGTTTGAATTTGATGACGATAATCATTGGAATGCGCGTGGGCATCAGCTAATGGCTCAGGAGCTCTATCAGATTCCGGCAATCAACCGGCTTTGTTTAACCACCCCCAAGTGATTTTAGGGTCCTTATTGGGTGCTCTAGCGCTTCCCAAAAGGGAACTTTTCTGAAGACAAGCTTGGGTAAGGGTGATAAAGAGCGATCAAAGCGCAAGCCCCTTTGCCATGATCAAAATTACATTAAAATATAGTTTATAAACCTATTTTATTTTCTTTAGCAGACCCATCATGGCCATCAATCCCGCAAATAATTTTGATGCTGACATTATTGTCATAGGCACCAGTATTGCAGCGCAAACCGTGATTGGGCAATTCAAAAATAGTAATTTAAAAATATTAGTTTTAGAAGGCGGCGATCTTGAGCAAACTCCTTTTGCTCAAAGTCTGACTTTTAGTGACGAGCGAGGTCATTATGTCAATCACCATTGGGGTGGTCATTGGCTCAGATCCTATGGCGGGGCATCACGCGTTTGGAATGGCTTTTCTGCACCCCTAGAAAATTGGGATTTGATTGGCATTGATGGCAGGCCAAAATGGCCTCTTAGTATTGATGAGCTTCAAAAGTACTATCGCTTATCAGCGCCGCTGATGGGTGAGGATCCTTCAGTTGCGAGCCTGGTCAAATACAATGTTGCACAAGAGTTTGTCGATCGTCCTTACATCATCATGGATTCCCCGCTCTCTTATTCTGATCCGAAGCTCTTAGCCGCTAATAAAAATATTGAATTACGTCTCAAGCACAATGTGATTAAATTTACGGCTGACGATAGCGGTAGCTTTATTAATGGGATTTGGTATTCAGTAGATGGCGACATTCGTTTTGCGAGTATCAAGAAAAATGCCCAAATCGTACTAGGCGCTGGTGGGCTTGGTAATGCACAGGTGTTGCTACAGCCCGCTGATAATCGTCGCGTGCCGGTAGGAAATGAATCTGGGCTAGTCGGTAAGACCTTGATGGGTCATCCACACGTGCCTACAGGTGAAGCGTTTGTAGACCCTGCAGTTTTAAAAAAGCCCACATGGGCACAAGTAAAGTATAAAAAGTGGCTGCCCGCCTATATTATTGGCGCAGACTATAAAACAAAGCACAATTTACTCAATGCCTCACTCTCACTAACGATGGCGCATGACACTGAGCTGAGTCCTAATGAAAAAGCAGTCAAAGAGTTTTACGAAAAAAAATGGGGTAAGAAGCTGGTTAGACAATCTCTCTATGCGCGAACTGAACAATTACCTAACCCAGATAATCGAATTGAAATTACTGCCGAAAAAAATGCTGCAGGACTCCATAAATTAATCACTTATTGCGTCTTTGGTGCGCGCGATATGATGGTGGTCGATACAATTGCTAGGATGTTAGCTACCCATTGGATGAAAAATCAATTAGGTGTGGCAACGATTGATAACGATTCTATTTTTCTGAAGATTTGGGGCTGGGCACATCCCAGTGGCATTACTCGATTTGGAGCTACTCCTAAAGATAGCGTGTGTGATGCCAATGGCCGAGTTTGGGCATATCAAAATTTGTACATTAATGGTAGCAGCCTCTTTCCCACTGTGGGATATGCTAATCCTACCTGGACGATTGCAGCCTTAGGGATGCGCTTAGGTGACCACTTGACAAGTACGATGAAGAAAAATGCATAAATCTTCAGGCTCTTTCATCTCTCGCCGCTCTGTATTAAAGGCGGGTGCACTATCTGCTGCTTTAGTGGCTTTGCCAGTTTGGTCGACCAAAGTGATTGCGCAGGCTACGAATGCTTTGACCGCACAAGTTGGAAGCTCTAGTCCAAATGGTTTAATTTCATTTCATGCGGGTTGGATGATTCCTGTTGAAGATCAAAAGGCACTTTTAGTACTTGAAGAAAAGAAGATTAAAGAAGCGCAAGCTTCAGCCCCTAAAGCAGCTCAAAATCCAGGGGCTGCAACTGAAGCATCTAAGCCTACTAAAAAAACCTGGACTGAAAAACTACAAGACTCATGGAAGCAAGTGAAGAATTACTTCTAGACTGAGTTCTTATTTTTTCCAATGGCTTATTAATGCTTGTAACTCATCTGAATTTCTCAAGCGTTTTAAGCTACCTTGCTTTATTGTGGGTTCAAAATCGTAGAGCCACAAATTACTAAAGTCGACTTTGCCTTGATCATTCACCGTTGCAATCTCTCCCTCAATGCGAAGATTTTGTAAGTCCTTTCCACGGCTATCTACTACGATACCGCCTCGAACTTGATCTTGGGCGTACAGCACTAGTGCGGCCGGAAAGTCCCAAGATTGACTATAGACAAGCTCGCGATTGTAGTTATTAGGGGTATAACGAGGTACATTGGCTAGGATGGAGGCGTTTGGTCCAATAGCTTGTTTTTGAATCAGAGTCAGAGCATCTTGCAATATCAATAGTTGTAGATTCCAGGATTCGATGTATTTATCCCGCTGAATAGAAAAGCTGAAAACACTAAAGCTGGTTACGAGATATATCAATACCAAACAGAGAATACGTTTGAACTTTAAAAATGAGTTAGCCGCCTGTACAAAGCAGGCAACAACAATAGCAAAGCAAAACCAGGTTGAAGATAGACCTCGCGCTTGGTAACCCCAAGAAACTGCTGACTCATCAGCAAGGACAAAAATAAGAGAGCTTGATAGCCAACTAATCAGGCTAAGTCCTAAAAACCATTTATCTTGAGAGTGGGAATTAATTTTTTTATCTGCAGTAGAGCCTCCCAAAAACAGCATTCCGACTAGCACAAATATCAGCATTACGGGAAAGGTAAAATACGTAAAGCTCTTGAAAAATAAATTGGGCAACTGAAAAGCAAAAACACTTACCCAGGTGTAGAGATTGCGCAGGATGTGGGCAGGATTAAAGCGAAGTCGCGATACATCTTCAAAAAATTGAGGAGCTAAGATTTTTTGCCATACCATTACTAGAGTCAGCACAATAAGAATAGGAAAGATGTATTTTAAGAAATAGCCAAGTAAGTCTTTAGTGAGCTTTTGTGGGTTGCTAATGGCTGGTAAAAAGGCCGTAAAAAATAAGAGCGGCAAAATAATCTCGTAGGTGAGAAATGCACAGAGCAAGAAAAGATAAGCAAGGCCATAAAAAAGCCATTGTCGATTGAGATCATGCTGCAATAAAAGTCTTAAAGAAATTGCCCAATATAGAAAAGAAACTGTTGCTGTGAGTTGATTGATCGGCGACACAATCAATGGCATAGCAATACAGGGTGCTGCTGCCAATAAGAAAAAGACAGTGCGGGAAAATGGTCGTAAAAAAGGTACAAATATATTGGCACTTAAACCGAGTGCTACTAGATAAATAGTGGTATTGGTAAATAGATACCAAGAGTAGTGGGTGGTAAAAAGTTTGGTTGTAAGGGTAATGGGTAGTGGTGCAAGTGGGCGATTAGAAAAAAGCGGAAACCATTCTTTGTAGCAGGAAAAAAATCCCGAACAATCCCAAGTTTGACGAATATCGCCCCAATCATCGGTAATGATTCCTCCTTCGAGTAGGAGAGGGATATAGATAACTGCTATGACCATTCCAGTCACTATCCATAGATGAACAGGCTTCATAAGCTTTAGCGATAAATGAGAATAAAGCTTCATTTATTTTGATTCAATAATCGGCAAAGCAAGCTCTTCGTAGCTACCTATAGCCTCAATCTTGCCATGATCGAGTTTGACAAGCATCGAACAATCTTTAAGGGTGCTCAAACGATGCGCAATCATGAGGACGGTGTAATTGGATCCCAGGTTTTGAATCGATTCTATTACGGCAATTTCCGTCTCGGTATCTAAGGCGCTAGTGGCCTCATCAAAAATTAAGACATCGGCGTTCTTATAAAGAGCTCTAGCAATACCGATGCGTTGACGCTGACCACCAGAAAGGCGTGTGCCGCGCTCACCTACAAAGGTTTCATAACCTTGGGGGAGTCCTTCAATAGTCTGTGCGATCTGGGCCTGCGCCGCTACACGCTTAACACGTTCGTGATCAATCTCATACTTTGGAATGCCAAAGGCAATATTCTCTTCAATAGTAGAATCAGCTAAAAAGATGGTTTGTGGAACGTGGGCAATATGCATTTGCCATGCACGATGATTTGCTTCGGTAATGATTTGATTATCAATCTCTAATGACCCTGCGCTTGGTCTGAGTAAACCCATCAAGATATCAAGCAGGGTGCTTTTACCAGCGCCTGTAGTGCCAATAAATCCTACACGACTA
>Ga0187844_10003136_pt1 | contig 11203 bp, 9 predicted proteins | sample SpaLakP09_SKY_50_FD_134517 | JGI IMG/M metagenome (GOLD analysis project Ga0187844, IMG submission 134517) | Oligotrophic lake water microbial communities from Sparkling Lake, Wisconsin, USA - SP09_SKY_50 | ecosystem: Environmental > Aquatic > Freshwater > Lake | place: USA: Sparkling Lake...
GAGTAAAGAATGATGGTTTGCTGTTGCAGCAGCTAGTTTTTCAGTGAATGTCACGATAGTCGAATTGAAAAGTTTGAGGCCAGGGAGTCCCCGATATTGTAGCCGGTCATGCTATTGTCTCGCCCCATGAGACATCTCAACCGCAAAGATCTGGTGCTGCTTGCGCTTTTAACGCTGTTCTGGGGCCTGAATTGGCCAGTGATGAAAATAGGTGTGCGCGAATTCCCACCACTGACTTTTCGCGTGCTAAGCATGGTCGGTGGTCTCGCTGTGATCTGGCTCGTAGCTCGAGTGCAAGGTGTTTCACTCACCATTCCCAAGGGTGAAACGCGCACTATCATCAAACTAGCTATCCCCAACATGCTGATATGGCACTCGTTCATTATTATCGGCGTAAAAATGTTGTCGTCAGGTCGCGCTGCCATACTTGGCTACACCATGCCCGCTTGGGCGGTATTAGCTGGCCTGGTGTTTTTTGGCGATCGAATTAATCGCTCTTCTCTCGTTGGTATTTTGCTGGCTATGTCAGGAGCGATGCTCTTACTATCCAGTGAGTTTTCGCGGATATCGGGTCAACCATTGGGAACATTGTTGGTACTGATTGCTGCCGCTGGTTGGGGCTTCGGAACCGTGCTTATGAAACGCACCATCATTGACATGCCGACCCTATCTCTCACTTTTTGGATGTTGGCATTTTCCAGCTCCTGCATTACCTTGATAGCTTTGATCATTGAAGGCTCCAGCATGCGCTGGCCGAACTCGGTGGAGTGGCTATGCATCGCCTACAACGCGATTATTATTTTTGGTTTCGCCCATGTGGTGTGGTTCAAACTAGCGCGCACACTTCCCCCCGTAGCATCAAGTTTGTCAGTGATGTTGATTCCAGTGTTAGGTACGTTTTCAGGTGCGTGGATACTCGGCGAAACACCTCACTGGCAAGATTACGCTGCGATTGTCTTGATTTTGGGTGCGATGTCGACAGTCATGTTCAAACCAAAACAAAACCCAGCGACAACGACTCAAGATAATTTGTGATTGAGTACGACACTAAATATTAATAGTGTTCGTAAATCCATTCGAGTAATTCGTTAAAACTCGTTCTTGCTGAATTCGCCTCGGCATGATTAATCATGCAAACGACACTGATCCACCGACCTGATTTTGCTTTCACATAGCCAGCAATACTGGCCACATCATTCAGACTGCCAGTTTTTATGTGAGCTCGAGTCTTAACGGCAGAATTTTTAAGCGTTCGAATCATCGTACCGTCAACACCCACGATCGGTAATGAGGCGATGAATTCTGGCATGTAAGGACTGTGCCAAACATGGTAGAGCACCTTACTCAAGGTATCAGCGCTCAAACGCTCTTGACGCGACAAGCCTGCGCCATTTTCAATTACTACAGTTTTAGAGTTAATACCTACAGTATCTAACCAGGCTTTTGCTTGCGCTGCACCGACTTCGGGAGTTGCTGCTGTACTCGTAGGCGTTGTGGCGAGACTGATTAGCAATTGACGCGCCATCACATTATTGCTGTGCTTATTAATGTCACGAATAATCTGTGCCAATGTGGGTGATTCCCATTGCAGCAGTTCGCGTGCACTTTCTGATTTTTTTTCTTCGCGCATCACACCCGTGATACTGCCACCCAGCTCACGCCACAATTGCCGAAACACTGCATCAAAATAACGTGTATGGCTCAGCGTATGTGCGTGCAACACCAGCACTCGTTCGCCACAGTCTACGGAATAACTGCCAGAGAAATGTACGGATGATGGATCAACGATAGTACCTAATTTCTCACGCCAGTTGATACAGGGCTGAGTATCTAGCTTAGACGTATCAAGTTTAGGCGGCTCGATTAAAAAATCGACCATCGGCGGTTCCATCGCCACACGCACACTCTGAGTTTGCGCATCAGGAAAAAAGCGTAAGCTAATCGCCTTTGCATCGAGTAAGAGCGCATCAGGCAGCGCGTTATATGCTCGGTAAGGCAAACCATCAAATGCGGCCGCATCGTTTAGGGTTGATTGAAACAGGCTGCGATCTAGTACTAAGTCACCTTGAATCTCACGCACACCCAAGCTACGTAACCGACGCAGTAAACGTGCAAGGTCTTCATGTGCCAGTCGCGGATCACCACTTCCTTGAATAATTAAATCGCCATTCAGCACATCAGCGACAAGAGGGCCTTGCGCATACACACGCGTAATCCAGCGATAATCTGGACCTAACAGGTCTAAGGCCGCAGCTGTTGTCACCAGCTTCATGACCGATGCAGGATTAAAAGCAAGCTGTTGATTGTGGGATGCCAGTACTTGTCCCTCGACCGTTTTAATTTCAAGGGCAACTGCAGCGGTCGGGATACCCGATAGTGCAAGCGATCTGCCAAATGGCGCAGGCAAGCCGCTACCATGCGGTAGCGTGGTACAAGCGCCCAGCATTGTCACTAGTAATAACAAGGGCCATCGGCCCAACAAGCCCGTGCTAACTATCATTCGCGCAGCCTTTCATTCGAGTGCGGTGATTATCCCACGTGATGTCAGCGCGTTTGGCTACAATAGTCGGATTGCGTGGCCCTATCCAAGCGCACGATTTTTATGAGATACAAATGTAATGCTTCCTTTTATTAGCGGCACCGAACTCAAGCAGTATCTGCCTTATCCCATGCTGATCGAAGCTTTGCGAAAAACATTCACGCAAGTGAATCATGCACCGCTGCGTCATGCGCATCGTGTATCTGAACCAGGTCCGACGACGCTTTTAATCATGCCCGTCTGGCAGGAATCAAAACAGCTTGGCCTTAAAGTGGTCACCGTCGCGCCTGAGAATCGTGGTCAAGGTTTACCGACCGTGCATGCTTTGTTTATTTTGATGGATACCGCTACCGGTGTGCCGATTGCACTCATGGATGGCGAACAGCTCACGCTACGACGTACGGCTGCAGCATCTGCTTTGGCTTCGGATTATTTATCGCGCAAAGAGAGTCAACATCTTCTGCTGGTGGGCACAGGACGCTTAGCACCGCACATGGCTATCGCCCATTGCATGCTGCGTCCGATTCAACACGTTAGTGTATGGGGACGAAATTCATACAGCGTTGCGCAGACTGCCGAGGCATTACGTGAAGAAGGCTTACCCGAGCACATTGCTATTATTGAGTCGCATGATTTATCGCAGTCAGCCCAACAAGCAGACATCATCTGTTGTGCCACTACGAGCAAAGAGCCTTTAATTTTTCATGACTGGGTAAAACCTGGCACGCATATCGATCTGGTCGGCGGCTTTCGACCCGATATGCGCGAGGCAGATGATGCCCTGATGCGTCATGCACAAATTTTTGTTGATACTGTCGAAGGCACGCTAGCTGAAGCAGGTGATTTAATTCAGCCCATACAACAGGGATTGATTACCCGTGATGCCATACGTGCTGAGTTAGCGGATTTGACTACTCATCGTCATGCAGGTCGATTAAATAACGACGACGTCACCGTCTTTAAATCAGTAGGCACAGCGATTGAAGATTTGTGTGCTGCTAGTCTGGCTTGGGATTCTTGGAAATTTACTAGTTAGTCACCGCTTCAGCGCATCTGGCAAAGGAATGAATTCCGTTTCTTCTGGCACTGGTGCAAAACGTTGATGCAACCAATCGTCGCTGGCTTGTCGAATTCTCTCTTCACTACTTGATACAAAATTCCATGCCATCGTCCGTGGCCCGTCTAATGGTTCGCCACCAAGCAGCATGATAATGGCGCCTTGTGATCCACCACGAATATCTAAACGCGCACCTGTGCGTGTGACGAGCAAGCAGCCTGCGCTATGCACACCATCGATTCCACAGTCAATTTCACCACTCACTATATAAAGAGCTTGCTCGGTATATTCCGCAGGTAGAGAAAAATTCACCGATGGCTGCAAGGTCAACTGTGCGTACACCAGTGGTGATCGAGTCGGCAAGCTCGATTGCATTTCCATAAAGCTTCCTGCTACTAATATGATGTGTGCGCCATCGAGCATTAATGTCGATAACTCGGATGCTTTTTGGTGAGTGAAATCAGGTTCACACTCTTCATCCGCTTGCGGCAGCGCTACCCAACATTGCAAACCATATAAAGAAGAAGCTTGTTCACGCTGTTGCGTATCGCTACGCTCAGAGTGCACGATGCCGCGCCCTGCTGTCATCCAATTGACTTCACCGGGTCGAATAGTTTGCACATAGCCCAAACTATCGCGATGCAGAATTTCACCCTCCAACAACCAGGTAACCGTTGCCAAACCAATGTGAGGATGAGGACGAACATCCAAGCCTGATCCCGGCGCTAATGAAGTAGGCCCCATCTGATCAAGAAAAACAAACGGACCGACCATACGTCGCTCGGCAGCAGGAAGCGCGCGCCTGACCTGAAAGCCATCACCCAGATCGCGGACACGCGGAACAATAATAGTTTCTAAATTTGACACAATTTATTCTCCAGTGACGCCAATCATGCCTGAAAGACTTTGCATAAAGGCTAGGCACCAAATTGTATTTACCAAAATAAAGATTCAACAATGCTCACTAAATCGGCTAAAAAGTCGAGGATTATCAATTCGATATTCGATTTTGGATAATTTATATGAAGTTTTCAGAAGAGCTTCTTGAAAAAGCAGGTCGCCGTCCCTATACTTAGCACTCGTTGGAGGAGAGTGCTAACAACTCCCCTGGCAAAAAGTATTTTCACGTCCAGCCAGCGAAGTCGGACCCCCATTAACTGGCGTACAAACAAACATAACTTATTGTTTTAAGGAGTTTTTATGAAGATTCGTCCCTTGCACGACCGCATTGTCGTTCAACGCCTAGAGCAGGAAACTAAGACAGCGTCGGGCATCGTAATCCCAGATCAGGCAGCCGAAAAGCCCGATCAAGGCGTAGTGAAGGCCGTTGGTAATGGCAAAGTCGGTGATGACGGCAAGGTTCGTCCTCTCGATGTCAAAGTCGGCGACAAAGTCCTTTTTGGTAAATATTCAGGCCAAACCGTCAAAGTCGGTGACGATGAATTGCTCGTCATGCGTGAAGACGACGTGATGGCTGTCGTCGAATAACGAACAAATTACAAAGCAAAATCGAATAACGAATCAAGGAGTAACAACATGGCAGCTAAAGAAGTCGTTTTTGGCGACGTCGCCCGTCAGAAAATGGTTGAAGGCGTAAATATTCTCGCCAACGCAGTGAAAGTCACTTTAGGTCCTAAAGGCCGCAATGTGATTCTGGAGCGCTCGTTCGGCTCCCCTACCGTCACCAAGGATGGTGTGTCGGTCGCCAAAGAAATCGAGCTCAAAGACAAGTTGATGAACATGGGCGCACAGATGGTGAAAGAAGTTGCATCAAAAACTTCTGATAACGCTGGTGACGGCACCACCACTGCAACCGTGTTGGCACAAGCCATCGTTCGTGAAGGCATGAAGTACGTTGCCGCCGGCATGAACCCTATGGATCTGAAGCGCGGTATTGATAAAGCCGTGGCAGCGACCGTTGAAGAATTGAAAAAAATCTCTAAGCCTTGCACAACATCGAAAGAGATCGCTCAAGTCGGTTCGATCTCGGCTAACTCGGATAGCTCAATCGGTGATCGTATCGCTGAAGCGATGGAAAAAGTCGGCAAAGAAGGCGTTATCACGGTTGAAGATGGCAAATCACTGAATGACGAACTCGACATCGTCGAAGGTATGCAATTCGACCGTGGCTATCTGTCACCGTACTTCATCAACAACCCAGACAAGCAAGTCGCGCTGATGGAAAATCCTTTCATCCTATTGTGCGACAAGAAGATTTCCAACATTCGTGATCTGCTGCCCGTACTGGAGCAAGTAGCGAAAGCCGGTCGTCCACTGCTTATCATTGCTGAAGATATCGAAGGCGAAGCGTTGGCAACTCTGGTGGTTAACAATATCCGCGGCATTCTTAAAACCTGCGCTGTTAAAGCACCTGGTTTTGGTGATCGTCGTAAAGCCATGTTGGAAGACATCGCTATTTTGACTGGCGGTCAAGTTATTGCTGAAGAAGTGGGTCTGACTTTAGAAAAAGTCACACTGAACGATCTCGGCCAAGCTAAACGCATTGAAGTGGGTAAAGAAAACACCACGATCATTGATGGCGCTGGCGTTAGCAAATCAATCGAAGCACGCGTAAAACAACTGCGCGTACAAATTGATGAATCAACATCAGACTACGATCGCGAAAAATTGCAAGAACGCGTTGCTAAGCTGGCAGGTGGCGTTGCAGTGATCAAAGTCGGCGCTGCAACCGAAGTCGAAATGAAAGAGAAAAAAGCGCGCGTAGAAGATGCTCTGCATGCAACTCGCGCTGCAGTTGAAGAAGGTATTGTTGCTGGTGGTGGTGTTGCGTTGCTGCGTGCACGCGCCAACCTGAAAGTCAAAGGTGACAATCCTGATCAAGAAGCAGGTATCAAGATCGTTCTGCGCGCCATGGAAGAGCCACTGCGCATGATCGTTAGCAATGCTGGCGAAGAAGCTTCAGTGGTCGTCAACAAAGTACTCGAAGGCAAAGGTAACTTCGGTTACAACGCTGCTAACGGTACGTATGGCGATATGGTTGAAATGGGTGTTCTCGATCCAGCCAAAGTTACACGCTCTGCTTTGCAAAATGCAGCTTCTATCGCATCACTGATGCTCACTACTGATTGCATGGTATCTGATCTGGTTGAAGACAAGCCAGCAGGCGGTGGTGGTATGGGCGGCATGGGTGGTATGGGCGGCATGGGTGGTATGGATGGAATGATGTAATCCAGAACTAACCGCTGCAAAATAAAAACCCGCGCTCTGCGCGGGTTTTTTTATGCCCTGAAAAATATGAGTCAAGCTCACGAATCGTTTCAGTAGAAAGCTTGCGCCATATCAGGCGCACTGCTGATATTCCAGAACTCTCGCTACGCAATAGTTACGCACTCATCATAAAAAATTTTAACGATCAGATTGATCGATTAAAACAATGCGTAACAAACAACGAGGAGACGACATGCTACCTATACTGCGACGCACAGGAATAATTCAGCCAGCCTTACCCAGCCTCTTGCATGAATCATATCTGTCACGAATGAATACCGAGTGCCTTTCAAAAATAAATAAGATCGGCATTAATCATTCAACGAAAACAGCGATGGAAGAAATTAACAGCCTGTATCAAATCTCAATTAATGAAGAAGTAAAAAGTCAATACGGCATGCTGCATTCCAACCAACTCTTTATACCCGATGATTCATTCACATCAACAGAACTAGCCAAAGGTTATCAAATTTCATGTGGCCTTTTTTCCTCGCATGAATTCCAACAAAATTACTCAGTAACACTGTCACGCATGTCTCTTGAGGCGGCAATTAATCCTTTTCATAAAAGTTATCTCATAAAATCGTTTCAAAAGACCATTTTGGCGATCACCTCTAAAGAACGAAATGCGCTATCAGAAATAATTCATCCAAAAGTGTTTGACTGGTTAGATTTGAAAATGAACCCGGATGAAATTAAATTATCTTCCAATGCCGCACAAAAAAACTTACCGCAACTTCGATTGCATCATGTGCTCGCCTTGGTCGACTATTGCAATTCACAGACCGGTAGCTTTAATTCTGTCAATGATGCGATGAGAGTATGGCAAATGTCTGGGTCTGATACTTTTGCCAGAATAAGCAGCTGCTTGATATGCGCACTAGACGAGGCCTTAGAGACGCTATCGTTGAATGAAAAATTCAGATATGAAGGGCCTGCCTACAAAGGACTAGTGCTGGCTAACGGCGCAGGACCGTATCGACTCGCTCATATGCAAGTGGGTATGACTTATGTCAGCCCTCACTGGCTATCAGCCACCACCCGACCTGAATCCAGTTATGCGAGCGATGACTCCTGCTACAGCCCGCATGCCATCTCAACCAATGTACGAGATACTCAGCTGACCATCGTTCATACCAAGGCTGTCAAGGTTCATCTTTTTAATGACATCAGCTCGATTGATCAAGGCGAGATCATGATTTCTAAAAAACCGTTTGAGTTTTTATCGCCTAAGAAAGTCGATGCCCATGTACTCGTATCAGGTCATGCACGTAACGAGCTGTATTGCACGATGAAAAATGAAGATTTATAAGCTGAGCAAAAGACAGCATCTTTGCGGATGATGCGGTCTCACAGACTGATCAACTTTATTTTCATGAGGCAGGTTTTATGATTTCCATGAAGGAGGACGTTTTTCTATAAAAGCTTGCACGCCTTCCAAGGCCGCTTCATCCATCATATTGCACGCCATGTTCTCACCGGCTAATTGATAAGCGGCTGCTATACCCATCTCTAGCTGGCGGTAAAACAATTGCTTACCCATGGCAATCGCAACCGCTGGCTTAGCGATGATGCTTTTCGCAAGCAGTGAAATTTCGTTATCCAATAATTCAGGAGACACAACGCGATTTACCAAGCCACGTTCTTTGGCAGCGTGCGCGTCAATAAAATCACCCGTCAGCAACATTTCCATCGCTTGCTTACGCGGCACATTGCGCGATAAACCTACCGATGGTGTTGAACAAAATAATCCATAGTTAACACCAGATACAGCAAAACTAGCGTCCATAGAAGCCACAGCGAGATCGCACATAGACACCAACTGACAACCAGCAGCTGTCGCAAGACCATGGACGCGCGCAATAACTGGTTGAGGCATTTGCTGTATCGCCAACATCAATTTACTGCAGCGATGAAAAAGTTCTTTGTAATACGCGGTAGAGGGTTCAGCACGCATCTGCTTCAAATCATGTCCTGCGCAAAATGCCTTACCTCGTGCAGCGAGTACCACCAATCTGATCGACGTATCTTTTGCAATCGTATCAATCTCGGTTTGTAACGCTACCAACATTTCTTCTGAGAGTGGATTAAACCGATCACCACGATTCAGCGTGAGCGTAACAATGCCTTGTTCGCGCTGACTGATGATGTAGGGAGTATCCGCGGATGAAGTAAGCTGGCTCATGATGTCTCTCGTCTATTTTTTTGTGCAGGACTATTCGAAATTTCTTCAGGCTCGTATTCTTCTCGTGGTTGCTCTAGCCCTAATGACACGGGCGGCTGATAACTTGCCAGCAGCGCGACGCGTCGCTCGGGCGTCTCCAGACTAATACGACCAAGGACGCCGCTTCGATAATCTTGCAGCAGTGTATGCGCCGCTTTTTCAACATCCGCCTCACCACCTCGTAAACGCAAGCCACGTTTCTGAGCAATGGTCTCTAAAACGCCCACACCATCAATCACACTAGAAGTCATGCCATAACGCGCCACGAGCATAGCGCGATACTGTTCGAGTAATTGGCTCGCAAGAAAGGCAGCGACTTCTTCTTCAATAATCGCATTCACACCAATCGCATGACTCGCTGCCAGCATCAAGCCATCAGTGGGATGGGCTATTTTGGGCCACATCATGCCGGGCGTATCAATCAGCACGATGTTATTACCTAAAAATAGTCGTTGCTGCGTCTTAGTAACTGCAGGCTCATCACCCACCTTCGCTACCCGCTTCTTCAGCAAGGCATTCATCAAGGTAGATTTGCCGACATTCGGAATACCCATAATCATCACACGCAAAGGCTTAAGCGATGTGCCGCGATGGGGAGTTAGTTTCATACAAACGGCTGGAATCTTTGCTACTTCGGCCGCTTTTTTACAGGAGAGCGCAATCGCATGTACTTGGGGTTGGGCATCGTAATACTTCAGCCATGCTTGTGTCGCAGCGGGATCTGCTAAGTCACTTTTATTCAGTATTTTTAGGCAGGGGCGCTGACGCGCTTTGCGCAACTCAGTAATCATGGGATTACTGCTCGCTTCTGGCAGACGGGCGTCCAGCACCTCAATAACGAGATCTGTTTTCTCCATGGACTCGGCGGCTTTTTTGCGCGCAGAGTTCATATGACCGGGAAACCATTGGATGGACATGAAAAGAGCCGATGAAAAAATAGAGAAGCGGATAAAAACTAGTTGTGAAGGGGTATTCTACCTGCCCTCTCGAATTCAACCGAGGACAGGCGAGGATAGCCAACACTCTCAAGGCAAGGTCATGCTACGCGCCCTAGTCGCCTGAAAGCTGTCTCGCTACTTGAACGTGATGAGCATTGACCTCGATAACCACAACGCACCACAAACCAAGACTATCTAAACCGGGTTGACTGACTCAACTCTGTACCAGAGGGCTGCCAGGTTCTCATGGACTATACTCGCCCTTTGGCAATGATTTGTCTCTATCCTTTGCGTGAACCGACATCGATGAATAACATTATTTCAATTCGCTTTTTTATCGTTTTTCTGGCTTTAACCACCTTACTGCTCCCTGAGATTTCCTGCGCAAAAAGTCACCACCACTCAAAAAAAGCCAGTAGCGTTTCGGTTACCGCCAAACACAAGGCGGTCAAAAAAACACTAGCTTCTGAAGAGGCGGAGTTTACTAATTTCATGCAATGGAAAGCTGTCGCTGAATTTGTTAATCAAATGGGAGAACAGCACGGCTTTAATCAAGATGAATTGAATACTTTATTTTCACAAGTACATTACCTGGAAAAGGTCGTGAAACTAATCAACCCTGCTCCTTCGGGTAAAAGTAAAAACTGGACGGCTTACAAAAGCCGTTTTGTTGAACCATTACGCATACGAACCGGACTATTTTTTTGGGAAAAATATGAAACTGAACTACGTCGTGCCCAGACTGAATTCGGTGTCCCGCCTGAAATCATAGTCGGCATTCTCGGTGTAGAGACTATCTATGGACGCAACCCGGGCATCATTCGCGTTATGGATGCGCTAACGACACTGGCATTTGCTTATCCAGAAACGGCTAATCGCGAAGAACGAATGCGCTACTTCCGAGATGAGCTTGAACAAATTCTTTTGTATTCACGTGAAAACAATATTGACCCACTCAGTGTCTCTGGCTCATTTGCTGGAGCAATTGGCTACCCCCAATTCATGCCTAGCAGCATACGCCGCTTTGCTGTTGATTTTGATGGCGATGGTCGTATTGATCTCAGAAATTCTCCAGCCGATGCTATTGGTAGCGTAGCCAGCTTTCTGTCACAGCATGGATGGACTGCGAACCTGCCTTTGGTCTACCCCGTAACTGTTGATAAGAGTGCAGAATCGGAGTGGAAGCCGTTGATAGGTGTGGTTCTCGCTGCCACCAA
>Ga0187844_10003138_pt1 | contig 11191 bp, 7 predicted proteins | sample SpaLakP09_SKY_50_FD_134517 | JGI IMG/M metagenome (GOLD analysis project Ga0187844, IMG submission 134517) | Oligotrophic lake water microbial communities from Sparkling Lake, Wisconsin, USA - SP09_SKY_50 | ecosystem: Environmental > Aquatic > Freshwater > Lake | place: USA: Sparkling Lake...
GTCCCAAACCATTACGTTCCCATTCAGCGATTTGTTCACACGCCTTTTTTACCACCCAGGCACCAATCCGGTTAATGAGGGAGGTTTCTTCAGCAACCGGAATAAATTCATCCGGTGTTAATCGCCCGAGTTCTGGGTGCGCCCAGCGTAGTAGTGCTTCTGCGCCAGAGATCAATCCCGTATGAAGCGATACTTGCGGTTGATATTCGATGAACAATTCATCGCGTTCCAAAACATCGGCCAGCCCCATTTCGATGCTGGCACGTTTGAGTAGATGAGCTTGTATGTCGGTGTTGTAGAACTGGCAGCGATTGCGGCCAGACTGTTTTGCGCGATACATCGCTGCATCAGCGCTGGCTAAAAGCTCATCGGCAGTCTTGCCATCATCAGGATAGGTAGCAACGCCGATACTGCAACCGACACGTAAATGATTACCATCGATTTTAATAGGCTCTCGTATACTGCTCATCAATCGGTCGATTAAATCGGAGCTCATTGTCTCAGTCGGGCTTCCTTTCATCACAATCACGAACTCATCACCGCCGAAACGACCCAGCATATCCGTATGTCGTAATACATGAGTTAAGCGTTTTGTCACCGTTATTAACAGCTGATCACCAACGGGATGACCAAATCGATCATTGATTTGTTTAAATCGATCTAAATCTAAAAATGCCACCCACACCGGTAGCTTGTGCAGATCAGCTTCGATGAGCGATTTCGAGAGAAAAGCAAAGAGTGAGGCTCGATTGCTGGTCCCAGTGAGCGAATCGTGAGTCGCTTGATATGCTAACTGCTTCTCCAGTTTTTTACGTTCCGAAACGTCGCGCACCACCATTTGTATCGCTGGCTTTCCTTCATACGAAACGAATGCGCGTTTAACTGAGACTTCAAAGGGTGACCCATCAAGGCGCAACGCAATTTCTTCGGAATGGCTAGGCTCAGCACCTTCGATAAGTGTCGCGATTAATTCAGTAACTTGCGATCGATATTTGGCTGCGGTTATTTCAAGTAGATTTAAGCCATTTAATATTTGGGAGTCATTTTCTAAAAATAAATATCGAGCAGCACCGTTGGCAAAAGCGATTTTTCCCTCAGATACTATGAGTATTGCATCTGGCGATAATTCAACAATCAATCGGTATCGCTCTTCGCTTTCAGAAAGCTCTTTTAACGTATTTTCTCTTTCGACGGCTTGCTTGAATAGTTCGCGACTCTTTTGTTCAAGCAAGCGCTCGGCTTCTTCGCGTGCGCGTTTTTCCCGAGCTAGTTGACGAGAATGAACATCGTCACGGTTGAGCATCTGAGATATTGTGCAAAATAAATTCCGTATGCGCTCCCGTAGCTACAGGCAGATCATTACGTTCGATCGTCATCGTTTCACCAAAGTGTTCTATGCATCCTTCGATCAAGCCCTGGGCAAGATCAGCCAAAGGTCGACTAGATTGATAGATAAAGAGCATGCGGTTGTCACTCAGATCTTGGTAGTCGAATGTGGGTACTTCAGCGTCTTGATACAACTTACGTACCTCAACATGCACGTCATTGTCTAAGATTTTTAACAGCTCAAAAGCACTCGCGTGAGATGTAATGTAATCCGGATGTATAACTGTAAAGCGATGAAATAAATGACGCCCAAAATGCATTAGAAGCCCAGGAATAGGTATTTCGGAGCGAATCGAAAGATGCTCAACAAGCTGAAACATTTCATCGTGTGGATAGGTTCCTACAGAGGTGTAAGCACCGCCAGAGGCAAGCGTTGAGGCTTGAATAATGTCATCGACCATTTGAGGTGAGAATTGTGCCTCAACCATGTCAATGAATTCGCGAAAAATGATGCCTTTCATTTATAAGCCTTTAGCATTTACTTTAAATATTTAAAATATATCATAATTAAATTATATTTTAAATATCATTACATAATTAATACTTTAACTTTAACTTTAACTTTAACTTTAATTTTTATTTTTAAAAATGAAAGTATATTTATTAGTAATTGAAATGCTAAGGGAGGGGTAAAAATGAGCGCTGGAGTGAGGTGAGGGTGCGGAAATAACTAACTACCTAGCCATCGGGCTTTTAATTCGGCTGTGTACGCACGCCAGCGTTTATTCCCAAAACATTTCGCCGCTACCGCTGTAGCGCGAGGGGAGTCGCCTCAACTGATAGTACAAATGCTATAAGCAGCGTTGAGTTGATCACAACCCAACGCTGATTGATAGTAAGAACTAGCGCTTACGCGAAGATTAATTAGTTTGAATACGGTGCTACAGGCAAAGCAGGTGCTTTAGCAAATTGTGCGGGCACATCACCTGTCAGTGTCTGCAAAAACGCGACGATATGTTTTACATCATCATCACTTAATTGTTTGCCGAGCTGGAGTCGCGCCATTACACGCACAGCATCGTCCAGTTTGGCAACAGAGCCATCGTGAAAATAGGGCGGTGTCATGACGACATTACGCAATTGGGGTACTTTAAAGATAAACATATCTTCTGGCTTTTGCGTGTCGTGCCACTTACCTTTGTCGCGTCCTTTTAGAAGCTCTTGTTCTTTGCTGCCGGTAGCGAGCCAATAGTCTTCAGTTAAACCAAATTTTTGGAAGCTTTGTCCGCCGACGGTCACGCCACTGTGACAGCCTGCACAACCTACGCTCATGAATTTATCCAAACCTATTTTGGCTTCTTTGCTGATCGCGCGTTGATCGCCTTTGAGGTATTTGTCAAATGGCGCAGGGGTTAGCAGAGTGCGTTCAAACGAGCCGATGGCAGATGCCCAGTTTTCAGCGGTGACAGGTTCCTTCTCATTGGGAAAGGCTTCCTCGAATTTTTTTGTGTATCCCAATGATTTAATTTTTGCCTCAGCCTCGGCATAATCTTTATTGCCATAAGCGTGTGGACTAAGCAGCGCTTTCATCGCCTGCTCTTCAACCGTCATACGATTACCGCCGTAGTGTTGTGCAACCAGTAGTGGCGTGTTAAAGACAGTGGGTGAATTGCGGGGTAATTTTTTACCGTTCAAACCGACAGACAAAGCGAGCGAATCGGCGCCGTGGTAACTTGGGTTGTGACACGCTGCGCAGCTCATCCGTCCGTCCGTTGACACGCGCGTTTCATAGAACAAGGCTTTGCCTAATTCGATGCGAGCTGTTGAGTGAGGATAGTCGTCAACCCGCGCCGTATCAGGCAGAGGTTTGAACATACTTTTAGCTCGTTCTAGCAGTGCCTTATCAGTATCTTCAGCACTTACTAATCCGATAACGCTTATTGAGGAGAGTGCGGTTATTGCCAGCACAATGCGTATCGTATTTTTAATTTTCATGGTTAGCTCCTTTAGTGCCAGGGATGTTGTTATTGTCTTGGTTAGATTGTGCTCGATTTTGATGGATCTTGCACGGCACTTCACAGCCCATTGAATGGTCAGTGCTCTGCGAGTGGTCCTAATAGATTAATTAGTTATTCAAATTTTAATATTGTTTGTGCTCAGGCCAATACACATGCGATCGATTCATGAAATGCCTGATTGCAATGACCGGGCGGTCTACTTAGACTAATCGGCTATTCTTCCATTTTAGCTGCTCACCTGCGGCCATATTATTGTGACTACTGGCTTTCATTTCCCTTCTTGTATCGCACTCGCCTTGGCGACGTTTGTTAGCTCGGTGGCGCTAGGTTCACCCGCTATCTGGACCAATGACTTAAGCCCCATTAACCATGCGGATTGGAATCGTGATCGTGCGGCTCATCTGTTAGAGCGGACAGGCTTTGGCGCCACACCCGAAGAAATCAATGAATTTGCCAAACTCTCGCCTAGCCAAGCGGTGCGTCGTTTGGTACGTTATCAGCGCATCGCTAACCCACAGCCAGCGTTTGAGCACTCGGGCGCCTTTGATGCGGGTTTGGAACCGTTTGCCACATCTCGTCCCGCAGCGACTGAATTAGCGCGCGACACAGGTGAATCACTCGGTGTAAGGGTTAAGCCGGAAGGTAATCGTCGCATACAACAAGTAGCCGATCGTTATTTGTACTGGCTACGTGCGAGTAAGTTAGAAAGTCAGCGCATAGGCTATTGGTGGGCTAATCGTATGTTGACTACCCGCCGTCCGTTAGAAGAAAAAATGACGCTGTTTTGGCACGGGCACTTCGCCACCGGCGATGAAAAAGTGCGTGACTATCGCAAAATGCTCAAGCAAAACGAAATGTTTAGAGCGAAGGCCACCGGTAATTTTCGTGATCTACTGATCGGCGTAGCGAAAGATCCTGCGATGCTGGCTTATCTGGATGCTGCGGTAAACGTGAAGGGTGCGCCAAACGAAAATTTTGCCCGCGAGATTATGGAACTGTTCACCATGGGCGTAGGCAATTACACCGAAGAAGATATTCGTGAGGCAGCGCGTGCTTTCACTGGTTGGAATTATCGTGGTTTAGATTTTGTAGTAAATCCAGCTCAGCATGATGCCGATGTAAAAACCGTGTTAGGTCATACCGGCAAATTTGATGGTGTACAAGTCATCGACATCATTTTGGCGCAACCCGTCACAGCCGAATTTGTCGCAACCAAGCTGTACCGCTTTTTTGTTCGCGATGAGGTGACTCCTGAGTTGCGTATGAAACTAGGTAAGTTATTACGTGATTCTCGCTATGAGATCGCTCCTTTTTTAGAAACGATATTTAATTCGCGTGATTTTTATAGCGATGAAGCGGTAGCGACTCATATTAAATCTCCGGTTGAGTTGGTCGTTTCTACTTACCGAAAAATGGGCTTGAAAGAAGTCCCCGGTATTCCTGACTTCAATGAATTAACCGACTCCATGGGTCAGAAATTGATGTTTCCACCGAATGTGGCAGGTTGGGCTAGTGGTAAGAGTTGGATAACCCCTGGTCTGCTGCTGGTTCGCGGTAATTTTATTTACGACACCGTTTTTCCACAAATTGATTTTGTAGCCAATGATCGCGTACCCGGTAGTCAGTATCAAATTATCTCAGTCGCTGAACAATTATCGATGGGTAAAGATGTCACCACAGCCACTAAGCCTGATGGTAAAGAGTTGAGCTCAATGTCGATGCAAGCCGATCGTGACGAAGATTTCAATACCCGTTTAGCGAGTTATCACGCTTGGCGTAAGGCGATTGAAAAAGTTAAGCCGATTCCCCGTACAACCGCTCAGTTAGATGTAACGGGCATGGTGCGAGCTGCTGGCTGCAAAACAGCGCAAGATGCAGTGGATCATTTATTGGTTCGTTTTCTGATCACGCCAGTGAGCTCAGAATTACGCAAAAAAATTGGTGAGCTGTTAGCTGCCGATCTAGGAACCACCGATTTAAAAGCGGCTGACAGTTACATGGAAGATGCGCTACGTAATGCACTGCATGTCATTTTGTCGCTACCAGACTACCAATTAGGATAACTCCATGTCAGACCACCACACTAATTTGACGCGTCGTCAATTACTTTCGGCCTTAGCCGGTGCAGGGCTATCAGCTGGACTGCCGTGGCTACCTGCGCAAGCAGCACAAAACGATGCGTCGCGTCGAATCCTCGTCGTGATGGAACTCTCGGGTGCGAATGATGGATTGAATACGCTTGTACCTTATGCGGATGATGCCTATTATCGCTTGCGTCCTAAAATTGGCATCAAAGCCAACAAACTACGCAAGATAGATGACCATTTCGGCTTTAGTCCCGGGATGTCGGGCTTTGAGCAATTATTCAAGGACGGGCGCATGGCAGTCATGCATGGCTGTGGTTATGCGCAGCCGTCGTTTTCTCATTTCACTTCGATGGCGTATTGGCATACGGGCGTTCCAAACGGTGGCGAGCCGTATGGTTGGTTGGGTAGAGTGGCGGATGCGATCGACCCTAAGCTAACGCCAAATTTTTTAGTCAATATTGATGAACGCCAATCGCTGGCGGTGCGTGCTGCACAGCACGTGCCCGTTGTATTTGATGACCCGGATCGTTTTACACGCAAAGGCTTACTGCAAAGCCGTGCTTTGCTGGACAATGGTATGCAAGGTAACGCAGCAAACCCTGCACAAAATTTTTTGCATAGCGTCGCTGATAGCGCACGACAGGCATCAGGTTTAGTTCGAGCTGCTTGGGATAATTACAAAACACCGGTGGATTACGGCATCATTCCACTCGATCTGACTAAAGTGGCTGCGATGATCAAAGCCGATTTGCCAACGCGACTGTATTACGTAGGTTATCGCCACAATGCATTTGACACCCATGTTCAGCAATCTGAGCAGCATCAACGATTGTTGACGTATGTATCGGATGCAGTCACTGGTTTTATGAAAGATCTGGAACGCATAGGTCGCGCTGATGATGTGACGCTGCTAGTATTTTCAGAATTTGGTCGGCGCGCTTCGGAGAACACGAGCCTAGGTACCGATCACGGCACGGCCAATCATATGTATGTGATTGGCAAGCCAGTCAAAGGCGGTCATTATGGCGACGTGCCGTCACTGACTGATTTAGATGAGGGTGGTAATCTGAAGTTCACTACCGATTTTCGTAGGGTGTATGCCACCTTGATAGAAGGCTGGCTGCAACATGCCGATAGCAAAACTTTGCTGTCGGGTGATTTTAAGACGTTCCCTGTTTTTGGATAACTATCATGGCTGCGCATTTCGATCTTCCCGATATTAAATTGTTCGTTAACATTGCAGAGGCGAATAGCTTGACCCGCGGGGCGGAACGTTCGCACATGTCGTTACCAGCAGCATCAATACGCATTAAAAATTTGGAAGAAGGGCTAGGCGTCAAGCTACTGTATCGCACTAGTCAAGGCGTGACCTTAACGCCACCAGGCCAAGCCTTCATGCATCACGCGCGTTTGGTGCTGCAACAATTAGGTGATTTGCGTGCTGATTTGTCGGAATACGTTAAAGGTACACGTGGCCATGTACGTATTTTCGCTAATACCAGTGCGATGGCAGAGTTACTGCCAGCGCTACTGCCTAAATTCCTTGCCACACATCCTGACGTGAACGTGGACCTCAAAGAGAGACTCTCGCATGACATCGTGCGGGCAGTTTCTGAAGGTAAGGTTGATGTAGGTATTGTGGCGGGCAATGTGCGCACTGATGGATTAGAAACATTAGCCTTAAGCGAAGATAGGCTGGTACTGGTGACCTCCGAATCGGATGTGCTTGCAAGCCGTAGCCGTATCGATTTTTCTGAGGCGCTTACGTATGATTTTGTTGGCATGCTTGAAGCCAGTGCGATTCATGCATTTTTAGCACAAGCAGCGAATGATTTAAATCGCCCGATCAAGATACGCATACAGGTGGGTAATTTTGAAACAGCGTGTCGCATGATTGAATCGAATGTCGGTATTGGCGTCGTGCCGTTCTCATCAGCTAGCCGTCATAGAAAGACGATGAATATCCGTATCGTTGAGCTTTCTGATGAATGGGCCGTGCGTAAGATGCAAGTCTGCGTCAGAAATTTGCAGGCACTTCCGGCTTTTGCGCGCGAGTTAGTTGAGCTTTTAGTCGCTGAAACGACAGCAACTGCCTGATTGACGGTGAACTTACAAGTAGGGTTAATTCGCTTTCAAGTACACGTTATTAATTCCTGAATTGTTCCTGACAGAAGTATAGTTCACACTACATCCTGTACCTACTGCTAAATAGCACGCGGTCTTTATGCACGTTCGAACAGGATTATTCATGTCGCAATCCACACATCAAGATATTCGCGATGCCATTCGCGATTTATGTTTACAGTTTCCCGCTGAGTATTTTCGTCAAGTTGACGATGAACGTGCCTATCCCGAAGCTTTTGTAGAAGCATTGACGAAGGCGGGTTGGTTAGCGGCCTTGATTCCAGTGGAATACGGTGGTTCGGGATTAGGCATGGTTGAAGCTTCCGTCATCATGGAAGAAATCAATCGTTGCGGTGGTAATTCTGGCGCGTGTCACGGTCAGATGTACAACATGGGTACGCTGTTACGTCACGGCTCAAAAATACAAAAAGATTTTTATCTACCCAAGATTGCCAGTGGCGAATTACGTCTGCAATCGATGGGCGTGACTGAGCCATCGACGGGTACCGACACAACAAAAATTAAAACGACCGCTGTGAAAAAGGGCGATCGCTACGTAGTAAATGGACAAAAAGTTTGGATTAGCCGCGTTCAGCATTCCGACTTAATGATACTTCTGGCGCGTACAACACCATTGGCAGAAGTCACTAAAAAATCAGAAGGCATGTCAATTTTCATTGTGGATTTACGCACAGCGATTGGCAACGGAATGACCGTTCGTCCGATTCGCAACATGGTGAATCACGAAACGAATGAACTGTTTTTCGAGAATCTGGAAATTCCAGTTGAAAATTTAATCGGTGAAGAAGGTAAGGGCTTCAAATATATTCTCGACGGCTTAAATGCAGAACGCGCCTTAATTGCTGCTGAATGTATAGGTGATGGCTACTGGTTTATCGATAAGGTCACGAAGTACGTTAACGAGCGCATCGTGTTTGGTCGACCTATTGGTCAAAACCAAGGCGTGCAGTTTCCGATCGCAAAAGCCTTTGTCAATATCGAAGCAGCGAGTCTGATGCGCTACAAAGCGTGTGAATTATTCGATGCAGGGCAGCCTTGTGGTGCCGAAGCGAATATGGCCAAGATGCTGGCAGCCGATGCCTCATGGGAAGCCGCTAACGCCTGCTTGCAATATCACGGTGGTTTCGGTTTTGCGTCGGAATACGATGTTGAGCGTAAATTCCGTGAAACACGCTTGTATCAAGTCGCACCCATCTCTACTAACTTGATTCTCTCTTACGTGGCCGAGCATATTCTCGGCATGCCACGATCTTTTTAGGAGCCAACTATGACAACAACTGTCACCCCGAGTTATCAGCTGGCTCAATTTGCCGCTGGACTTGAGTTCAACCATATCCCATCTTCGGTGATGCGTCGTGCTGAGGATCTATTCCTTGATTGGTTTGGTTCAGCTTTAGCGGGTAAAGTCGGCCGTCCTGTGCAAGCGATTGAAGCAATAGCACGCGAAATGGGTCCCATGGAAGGTCGGTCAGAAGTTTTGATTTCGCGTCGCAAGACCTCGCCTTTGTTTGCAGCTATGGTCAATGGCGCGTCGTCGCATTTCATTGAGCAAGATGATGTACATAATGGTTCGGTGTTTCATCCTGCAGCGGTAATTTTTCCGGCGGTGCTGGCGGTGGCACAAGATCGCGGTTGCAGCGGCAAAGATTTAATGACAGCGGCAGTCGCAGGCTATGAAGCAGGTATACGCATAGGCGAATTTTTAGGTCGTTCACACTACAAAATTTTTCACACTACGGGCACCGTCGGTACCGTCGCTGCAGCGATTGCTGTTGGGCGTTTAATTAATTTAACCCCAGAAAAAATGCTGCACGCAATAGGTTCGGCCGGAACACAAGCTGCTGGTTTGTGGGAGTTTTTAAAAGACGCGGCAAATTCTAAACAGCTGCATACCGCTAAGGCCGCATCGGATGGCTTGCTTGCTGCGCTGTTGGCTGAAAAAGGTTTTAGCGGTGCCAAGCAAATCCTTGAAGGTAGCAAAGGTATGGCGGCTGGCATGTCAGATGATGCTAATCCGGCGTGCTTGACGGATCGTCTGGGTGAGCGCTGGGCCACTATCGAGACCTCATTCAAATTTCACGCTTCATGCCGTCACACACATCCTGCCGGCGATGCCTTGCAACAGGTGATGAGAGAGCATGATTTAAAAGCAGATCATATTGCGCAAGTCATCACCCATGTGCACCAAGGTGCGATTGATGTGTTGGGGCCAGTAGTTAACCCGAGCACCACGCATCAGGCCAAGTTTTCTATGGGGACTGTATTAGGTTTGCTGGCAATTCATGGCAAAGCCGGTGTGCGAGAGTTTGATCAAAGCTATCGCGATAAAGAAGTCAGTGAATTTTGTGATCGAGTCAGCATGGTGTTGGATCAAGAAGTCGATGGTGCGTATCCCGTGCGTTGGATAGGTAAAGTAACTGTCAAGACGACTGACGGTCGTGAACTGCATGGCCGAGTCGATGAGCCTAAGGGCGATCCAGGTAACACACTTAGTCGCCCCGAGCTAGAAGCTAAGGCCATTGAGTTAGCAGAATTTGCGGGTGCTGCGACGGCCGCAGAGATGAATGCATCGATGAAGGATATCTGGGCTATTTGCAATCAAGCGAGAGTCAGTGATCTGTTGCCGCCCTGGTCACAGGAAGTTTGATCGTTAAATTGTGTGCGTTAAGTCGTTGGGAATTCCACTAAGCGCCAACGAGCACACGCTCTACAAACAACGCCAGCCCCACAATCAGTACGATGGCTGACAACGCCCGTATGGTTTTTTCTTCCCACTGAGTTTTACGCAGCTGTATCAGCAGCGGCACAATAATGAGTACCGCAACCAGCTGACCTGCTTCAACGCCCAGATTGAAATTCAACAGCGACAGCAACAGGCTGTCTTTGGGCAGCCCGATCTCTTTTAGCACGGATGAAAATCCAAAGCCGTGAACTAATCCAAACAAAAAACTAATCGTCCAGCGGCGCGAAACAGCAAAACGTGGAAATAGATTTTCAAATCCCACATACGCAATCGATAAAGCAATCACGGCTTCTACGAACACCGAAGGTAAGGTAATAATATCCAGAGCCGCTGCACCGAGCGTAATGCTGTGCGCCAGCGTGAATGCAGTAATAATTTTTAGCAGCTGAACTAAATTACCGCCGCATAGAATCAGCGCCAATAAAAATAGCAAATGATCGTAGCCGGTCGCTATATGTTCAATACCCAGCAGGAAAAAACTCGCAGCGCCTTTAGGCTGCTCAGCACCTTTGAGCGTTACGCTAGCCTCACGCTCTGTGGCGGAGAAATTCAATGAGCTACTACCGCCACTCCAGGTGAGAACAGCGATGATGTGATGTTTATCACCCAATTCGTCAGCCATATCATCACGAATGATGAGTTGGTTGGGCGTAGTAGGACAAACATAATTGACTTCCATGCCGTGTGGTTCGGAAGAAGGGCAGGCCTGACCATCGGCCGTGACGGTAATTTTCTCGCGCATGAGCTGTACGAGTTTGGCGTCATCCGTTCCTGCAACGGTGGGCGTCAAGCGATAGATGACGGTAGAACCATCTATAGCTATCGACGCAAACCCTGTTGCATCGCCTGAGTGGGCAAAGACAGTCTGTGAA
>Ga0187844_10003139_pt1 | contig 11187 bp, 20 predicted proteins | sample SpaLakP09_SKY_50_FD_134517 | JGI IMG/M metagenome (GOLD analysis project Ga0187844, IMG submission 134517) | Oligotrophic lake water microbial communities from Sparkling Lake, Wisconsin, USA - SP09_SKY_50 | ecosystem: Environmental > Aquatic > Freshwater > Lake | place: USA: Sparkling Lake...
ATATAATCCTATGGAAGACGATAATAAAGAATATAGGGATATTTGGATTAGTGGTGCTAAATGGATGCAAGAGAGAATGTATAGTGAGGAAGAAGTTGAACATTTAATCTATAATGTATGTGGTACAGTAGCAAAACTGCAAGGTATTATATTAGATGGTAATCATATAGATGCCGCATATAAACAATTTAAAAACAAATGAAATGCCCCTACTGCGGTAAAGTAACTAATCATAAATTTAAAAACTGAAAAAATGCAAAAAAAATTAGATTGTGGTAAGAGTGATTTTTTTTTGGGGTGGAAAAAAATTACAAGTAAAGATAATTTTAAGCAATTTTATATACTGATACATATTGCGGAGTATTTTAATAGCATCGTTTACGCACAGTATTTTAATATGTATTATAAGATAGTTGACAACGTTCTTTTTTTTGTTAAGCCATCATTTAATTTTAACACATATTCAATTATTTCATACACAACGCCCATATTATTAGATAACACTATTAGTATTAATGACGGGAAACTTTTAGATAACGGTATATCTTTACGGGGTGCATACGACATTGGGCAGATTGATAAATTTGGTCGGGAATACATATACGATTGTGATGAATTTGTTGCTATGAGGGGTTCTGATTATTTAAAGCATAGGAATAGGCTTAAATCGTATTTGTCCAACCAAAACGAATATGATATTGTTTATGGATTTAATGAAGATATACCACTTATAATTGACAATTGGAGTAAATTAAAATCAAACAACACTCAAAAAAAACTATGGGGTTACATAGTCGAAAATAAAAATATATGCACCATAACCACAACTTATTATAGGGGTGTAGCCATCGGGTTTTCCGTTGTTGAAAATATAAACGATAGGAACGGAATAATTATTCAGAGGTTAATAAACTATGCTAATAATTATAGCGGAGAGGCAAACTTCATATTGCATTACAATGACTGTGTTTACAATAAAGGCAAGATTTTGAATATAGGTGCTTCAAGGACTAATAAAATTAAAATATCAAAAGAGAAGTTAAAACCTAAAATCTTTTTAAATATAAAAAGGATAAAATCAAAAGTTAAAATTAATAAATTAGATTATAAAAAATTAAAGAGATGGGAGTAGATTTATTTGGGCAAGAGATTATTAAGGATGAGTTATTAAGGGATAAGTTCATAGAGCCTCCTTTCAGCGTACTAGATACAAAGAGTGGTAATTGGCAAAGGAGAAAACGTCTATGGGCTTCAAAAGGGATAAAAGGAGAGGTAGGCAGGAATGCAACCGCAATAATAGGCGGTACTGATATTTATAGAAAAATATCTAGTAAGGAGGGGTATGACAACCGTGATAATTATGTAAGTATTTTTGACCCTGCACTTTGCGAAGTTATATATCATTGGTTTTGTCCTATTGGTGGTAAGATTTTAGACCCATTTGCAGGGGGGTCGGTAAGAGGCATAGTTGCAAATTATTTAGGCTACAAGTATCATGGCGTTGATATAAGGCAAGAACAAGTTGATAGTAATAGGGAGCAGGGCATAAGTATTTTGCCGCTAGAAAATCAACCACAATGGCATGTTGGGGATAGTAGGGAATTTTTACACATAGGGGATAACCTATATGACCCATTTTATAATCAAGAAGGTACATTTGACTTTGTATTCTCTTGCCCACCTTATGCTAATTTAGAAGTATATAGTACATTAGATGGCGATATTAGCAATATGGACTATAAGAACTTTTTAGAGGCGTATGAATTAATTATTGATAACAGTTGCACGTTATTAAAAAAAGGAGGGTATGCCTGTTTTGTTGTGGGCGAGGTACGGGATAGTGAGGGCAATTATATAGGTCTTATTCCCGATACCATAAACGCATTTAAAAAGGCGGGAATGAAGTATTATAATGAGGCTGTATTACTTAACCCTGTTGCTAGTGGGAGCATGAGGGCAGACGGTAATATGAAGAGCCAAAAACTTGTTAAGATTCACCAAAATATTTTAATTTTTAAAAAACCATAATATGATAAACGAAATTTTAGAATTATTCCCCGAAGAAACATTTATGAAGGCAGACGGATTTGATGAAGCTATTATAGGCATTGATGAACCATCTATGCGTTTAGTTTATTCAGTATCTAAGTGCATAGACATTCTTTTAAAAGATATGAATTATGAAGATGCTATGGAGCATTTTAGCTTTAATGTAAGTGGTGCTTATGTTGGTGAAAAAACGCCTATATGGTGCTTAGATTCATTTGAGGCTATATCGAAACAAGGGGGAATGTATAATGATAATGACATGACGGAGTTTAATGAGTTTAGTATTGGATTGCTTCATAAAGAAATTAACGGTATTAAATACTATGATTATAATGCCGATTGGATAACAACAAAAGAGTTATTAAAAATTTGGCAAGACAAAAAAAATAATAAATTATAATATATAAAACAAAATAATGAAAGTAAAAGCAGTATCAATTACAAAATCATTGATAGTTGAAAAGGATTTATCCGCAGAGCAGATAATAGTGTATTGTGGAAGGATTAGCAACCCCGAAAATCAGTTAAATTTAGAAACATCGGAGAAGTTGTTATCCTACCTAATTAAGCACAAGCATTGGTCGCCATTTGAGATGGCAGATATGGCATTTGAGGTTACTACATCTAGGGGAATAGCACAGCAGATATTGAGGCATCGTTCTTTTTCCTTTCAAGAATTTTCTCAAAGGTATTCAGAGGTATCTGCAATAGAGCCTTTAGAAATCCGTATGTCGGGTTCTACCAATAGGCAAAGTAGCTTAGAGGTATTTAATCCTGTTATTCAGAGTACGCATAATAGTGATGAACTAGCATCGGTTCTTGTTGATAACCACTTTAAAAAAACATTGCAACTTTATAACGACCTTATAAGCGTAGGCGTGGCGAAAGAATGTGCTAGGGGGGTATTACCCATATCAACCCAAAGTACGCTAATTATGAAGGGTAGTGTGCGTTCATGGATACATTACTTTGACGTTAGGTGTGATGAACATACACAGAAGGAGCATAGGGATATTGCAATAGCTATTAGGGAAGTATTCAAGTCTTATTTTCCAAATATTTCAAAAGCATTGAACTATTAATAAATTATTTTTTCTTTTTTTATTTATTTTAAAAAACAAGTAGTTAGATTTGCATTACAAAGTTGGAAAGGTTATTTTCTAGCGTTTGTAATGCAATTTTAGTTTTAAATTTAAAAACAGTAAAATTATTATGGTAGAATGTATTTGCTTAAACGATGCCAACAAGCCTGCCGAGATTCCACAATCTAAGTGGATTAAAAAAAGTAATACATACAACGTACTTTATACAGTAGTTGTACTACCTCAAAGACAATTAGGCTTTCAGTTGCATGAAATTGAACTAACAGAAAACGAAATGCCTTATGAGTATTTTCTTGCACATAGGTTTGGCTTTACACAAGAAAACTTATTGAAGTTGATTGAATTGATTAAAGATTGTAGCGATACCGACTTTTCAATGGATGAACTGATGCAGTCAACTAAACAATTAACTCCCGAACTCGTTTAAAATCGTAATTAAAATTAAACTATATATTATGGGTTTACAGAAATCAAATGAAGGAAAATTAACCTTCATAAATATCAAGCAAGGTAAATTAGTGGTAAAGGAAAAAGACAAAGAGCCTGTTTTTTATTCCGACATTTTGGGTTATATTACAAAGGTAGAATTTAAGGATGATGAATACAATGGGCAAAAGTTTGAGGTAGCAAAGTTTTTTATTAAAGATATGCAAGAAAGTTTTTGCCTACAAATGAGGACTGATAGTGGGTATTTTAGAGGATTGGCAAATTCTTTAAAGACAGGTAATCCAAAAGAAAAGTTTTTGATAAAGCCTAACTACAAAGAAGTTGATGGTCGCCCACGAACTACTTGTTTTGTTACCCAAGAGGGCAGCGTATTGAAACACGCATACACTTTATCAAATATGGGGGATTTTCCGCCTGCCGAAAAGATAACTTTTAAAGGAGCAGAAGTTTGGGATTCAAGTAAGCAAACAACATTTTGGAAAAATTGGTTTTTAACAGAAAGTTGGTTTAGTGGATTTGAGGAAAATGTGCAATTAGAACAACCTATTAATCAATTAAATAAAGACACAGAACTAATAGACGATTTACCATTTTAAAAAAAACAATTAACCATGACACCATATTTAATACAAAGGGCAAAGTTCAAAAGCCCTATTCAATTAAATGAAATAGGTATTGATAGGATAATTCAACTTGACTATATGGGTAGTGCAGAATTTGAGTTTGGTGCATTACCTAAGAGCCTTATAAGAATTAGGGAAAATGCAGATAATTATACTCATTTCAGATATGCTTTCAGCACGGGTAAAGTTGTAACTGTTTTTTGCAAAAAAGAAGATAGAAAAAAAATGGGCAAAATACTTGAAAATCTTGTAGCTAAAAAAATAAGATTGAAAGAGTTTTGCGACTTAGATAATTATGTGAATGATGAAGTAGCAGTATTCCGAAACAATGATTTTTGGTGGGATATACAAAACGACTTTATGTTCTGGAAGTTCAATTCGGAATTTCATAAAGAATTTAAGATTTCAATAACCCCTACAACTGTTTAAAATGAAAGGATTTTTAAGACAAAAAGAAAATGGTTGGTTTGTTGAATGGTCTAACGAAATAGAGCATAAGCAACCACTACACTCATTGCCATTACAACCCGATGATACAATTAATAACTTTGAGCTATGTGAAGGTAAAGAAGTTGATTTTGTTATTTCTGTGCTTGATGCAAATGTGGCTGTAAAATATGCCAAATTAACATTTCCCGACTTAAAAAGATGCCCATATGTTTGTAGCCCAATATTTTGTAGCTGTAAGGATGGAATGTGTGGTCTGAAAGGATAGCTTTCAAATTATCAATTAAATGGTATAGAGAAAAATTAAAACAAAACCTATAACTTGGCAGTAAAATGAATTTTGTGCCATTTTATAGAGAACAATTAAAACTTAAATCATGAGAATAGATGATATAAATGATAAGGCTGCTGAAATGATAAAACATAATGAACTAATAATATCAGACGAAGAAATAGAGAAGCAAGCAAAAATAATAGGGGGTCAATTTATAGATTGGGGTATATATGAAACATCGGCATATATAATGGGAGCTAAATGGTATCGTGAACAAATAAAATCAAGGCAATGAAACATGATTTAAAGTGTGCAGATAATTGTGTAGTGTGTATTCAAGAGCTTACAACAGAATGGAAATTTATAATGAATGAAAGCGAATTTACGCAAACATGGTGTAAGACTTGCATACTAAAGCATGGGCATAGTTATCCTATAACCCACTTCAAAATAGATTCCATACAAGAAGTAAACAGGTTGGAAAGAATAATTAAATACAAAAAATAACAATATGTCAATTTTGCAACTTAACCCCATGCTACCAATATACCGAGTTTCTGATAACATGAAAGGTTATGCCTTTTTGGTTATAGATTATAGTCAAGAACATAATTTACTATTCTCTTGTGCTATGGACAATGGCGAAATTTGGACATTATCTAATATCGAAATAAGGTTTCAAAAAAATATATCATTAGACAGAAAATTTTAAAATTAAAATTATGGCACAAACTTCGATAGAATGGTTTATTGAACAAATTAAAGAATACGATTGTACTCCACCATCGAACAATGAACAATATGTCATAGTTATGCCATCATGGATATTTGATGCAAAAAAAAAGAAGCCAAAAAAATGGAAAGGAAAGAGCATGGGAAAACATGGGATGCAGCACTTGATAAGTATGAAGTTAGGGCAAGTAACTACATGAGGGCTTATGAAGATTTTGATGATTATTATAACGAAACATTTAAAAATATATAATTATGGCATTAATGATTGACCCCCCAAGTGGATGGAGATATGGGTTTCCTAAACCTATACCCGAAGAAAGAAAAAATGACAGCTTAGTATGGTTAGTAGAACAAGGTTATCCTAAACATCTTATATATGAATTAGGTGAGCCTTTTTATTGCAGATATTGGGAAACAGATGAAATTTTATATCCGACAATACAAGTAAAAAATTTTGTGGGTGTTTCATGGTTTCGGTTTAGCCCGTTATCCGTGAATGATTGTTATTTTCAACCGAATGATGGTAATTCAAGTATGACTATATGTGTCAATTGTGGTAAAGAAAAATTTTTACATAAAAAATAAAAAAAAATACTATGACAATGAAGTACATAATGACAGAATATAGCCCTGTCGTTTTTAATGAGTGCATAACCCATGCTGATGCTGCAATAGGATTGGGCGTTATCAAATCGGCAGGATTCCTTAATGTTACCTTTGATACCGAAAATGAAACGTTTGAATGCTTCCCCTACGGAGAGAGCATTTCGCTAGGAGTTAAATGTGATAAAGAAGCAGATACAATAAAACTAAATAGGATGTTTAACAATCAATTGTAAAAATTAATCATGAGGAAAATCTTAATAAATATAATAGAATTTATATCCGAAGTTTTTGAGAGAATATTAATAGCAATAGAGTTTTTACTAAGGATATTTGTTTCTTATCCATTCAACTTATTTGCTATATTATACGTTTCTATAAAACTTAAAAACTTATTAAACAGTAAATTTGATTTAAAAGAATATCAACAAGCAGCGGATAAAGAATTTAGAAGTATAGAGTATTTACGCATTCATCTTAGCTGTATATTTTGGCTTTCAATACTAGCTTATGTGCTAATTTTTTAAATAAAAACAAAACCGATTACAATGAATGCAAGAGAAATACAAAGATTAAAAAAAACGGCTGATTCTATTAAAAAGATTGTGGTAGGTCTTATTATAGCCGAGTATGGTCTTAGAGAGATTAATGATACATCAAAGCACGATTTAAAGCAAAGAACAAGGACTGCTATTAACTCTATACTATCAGTTCAAAACTACTTCCTACACCACCCTAAATCAACTAAGGAACAAATAGAAATATTTAAAAAGACATTTATAAAAAATGAAATGTTTATGTTATCTGAATTAGTTACAACGGTATGGGGGCTTGATGATGATTCACTTGAAGAAATTATTAATGCAATTAAGGGTAATGTTAATGTAGAACAAATACAAAATATTAACGATTAAAAATTAATACATGACTACTAAAGAAATAATAAAGGTAATTAACTCCGATTCAATACTTAAAAGGGAATATGATTCAAACAATGTTACATTCCCTATGGGAGTAAGAATGTTTAATAATACACCTTGCTTAGAAATAATACCTACCAATAGCTTTAACGGTAATAGAGATAGGCAGCATCGTGATAGGATAAGAAAGAGATTAAGAAAACTAGGCTTTGTGCATAACAATGAAGATGGGTATTACTACCTAGGAGCATTACCTATTGTAGATTTAAAAGAGATTTCAGACCAATTAATATTTTAAATTTAAAAGAAATTTTTATGGCGGTAAATATCACAAAGCAAATAGAAAAAAAAATAAAATCGAATCCACTACTAAAAAAAGAGTACGAATTAAAAAATTTGATAATAATAAGCTATCCTTTTACTTGTGTTGATGTTGTTACAAGTTGTTTTTTGGCAGATGGTAAAAGATACCGTGACAAAATAATTAATCAATTAAAAAAGTTAGGATTTTTTTACAGTCAAGGGTACTATCATTTAAGCGAGCCTAAAATTAACTTTGATGGAATTTATGCTCAATTATTATTTTAAATTTAAAACACATGGTTAAGATAAAAAAAACCGCATATTTTACAGCATCTAAGAAAGGATTAAACCCTGTAACAATAGAGGTAACGCTGACCTACGACAAAAAAGAATACAATATATGCACAAGTAATGAGGAGAGTGTGTCCTTTGCTAACGATAGCGTACCTATTTCCGAATTAAAACTAGAAGCCTTGCAATCTGCTATAAAATATATAAAGTCAGAATTTGAGGCTTAAAACGAGCTGTAAAGCACAATCCGTTTGCGAATAAAAAAAAGCATGAAGGTTAGATATTCATGCTTTTTTTATTTACAGCAAATCATCATCTTGAACGTATGCTTTTTTTACCTTCACCCCACTAGCTTTAAGCAAGAACTTATTTACCCTTGCCATAGCCCATGCGTTTCGTGTGTTTGGTTTGCCGCCACTTATGGTTGGTCTATGAGAACTACTATACGCACCTAGCCCCCTCCTATATACTGCCTTTAAATCATTCAAGGTAACATTATCATTTTTGTTTTCAGATAGCTTTTTTTTAAGGCTATCAATAATTTTATAAGACAAAACTATTTTTGATGCAGATTTTTCGGATGATGCAGAACCTTTTGCGTTCACCTTGCTTCCGTAAATCCTGTCAGACTTGGGAGCAGGTGTTTGTGCTATTGTACGACCACCTTTTTTAAATTTATACGCCTCTAATTCTTTTGCATCATTGTAATTTAATACTGTAACATTAATCAATTTGTTATTTGAGGGTATAGGTAATTCAAATTCTGAATCGCTATCACCAAAATCAGAAAATAGTGGATATAGCTTAAATGCACTATCCCAATCTACATTATTCTTAGGAACATAAGCCGATATGATTTTTAATTCTTTTGATGAACCTAAATAACTTGCGAATCTTTTAGCATTATCCAAATACAATGACCAACTTTCACCTATTGAATATGGGTCTAAATCAACTTCATCTGCCTTTACGCCACGATAAATAGGAATCATTCCCATAGAATAAAAATAATCGAAAAAATCATAAATTTCATCTACATATTTTAGTGCTTGTTTTTTATTTGTAAACATACCATCTCCATTTTTGTCAATAAAATATCTTCCTTGACTTTCAATGGAATCCTGTATTAATTCAAATGCTTCTGATTTTGTCGGGAATTTATTATTCCCATCATTTTCACCTACAATAACACCGCCTTCCTCATACCTTATGTCGGGGTTGCTGCCATCGAATGTGGTGTTTGTTCCATCGGCAAGTTTAATTTGGGTAGGTTCAAATACAAAATAAACCTCCTTATCTTTTTTTGTTTTAGCCCCAAATTGAAATTCTAAAAACTTACCTCCTTGATAATTATTTTCAATAATTAAATCTTTTAAAAAAATGTCTAAATCATCAAAAGCAATTACATCATTAGGCTTAAAGTGGATAAACCAATTATATATTCCTCTTCGCCCCTCTGCTTCATGTTCATTATATTGCTCTTTAAAAATTTCATTTAATTCTTTACCACTTATCATTTTTACCAAATAATAAAGATTTAATTCTTGTGAATCTGTATAAATTTCTTTTTGTATTTTTTCTTCTTTTGCAATTCTTTTTTGTAGTTCTTTTATTTTCAATTCACTTAATTTATTTATATCATTTTCATTATTATCGTTTATAACACTTTCAAATAAATAAGAATGAAGCGGAACTTGCCTATTTTTTAGTTTTTCTACCACATCATAAGGACTATAAGAAAACAACGCTTCCCTTGATTTTACCCAATCTTCAAATTTTGGGAATTTTGGATTACTTGTAGTAATATCTAATAAATTATTACATCTTAAAAAATACTCTTTAATTATAATGTCATTTTCGCTTACCATTTCACCTTGCATAGCGTACTCATAAGCAACTTTTTTTGAACGAGTAAAGTAATGGGCAAACCTATTAGCAAGTCTATTGTGTTTAAATCTATTTACTCCATATTTAAAAATATTGCCCTTATTTGATTTACTATTAAAACCCCTATACACAACCAATGGCTCTCCGTTTTCATCCACAACTTTAGAAGCATTTTTTATGTCGTTTTCCCAATCGCCAAACCATGCTTTAAATTTAGGAGTGCGAACCAAGTGCCATTGTTCGGGAGTAAGGTTAGACGGTTTGCCGTTTGGTGCTAGTAGTGGTACAGAACCGCCATTTTCAAATGATTCCCCTTCCATTGTCTTGCCTATAAGGTAGGCTGCACCTATTAGTAGTAGTGGTATCATAATTATTTTTTTGAAAAAAGTTTGATTATAAAATCTTTAACGTGTGGCACGAAATCATAATTATCTATTTCACTTTTTGAAATAAATGCGTAATTAGAATTTTCATAATCTAGCTTTACTTTATTACTTTCCAAATTACCGTGATAGTAATAAATTTCGCCACTATCATCAGTCATTATATTATAGTCAAAAAAAACATTTTTAGGCTTTAAACCCACCTCTTCAAAACATTCCCTTATAATAGCTTCTTTTGGGTTTTCCCCTTCATCAACTACGCCACCTACTATACTCCATTTATTAGGCATCCAATTAGCAGTAGAACCCCTTTGAAGTATTAGTATTTTACCTTTATTAAAAAGTCCAATTACAGATGTTCTGAAATTGGAATAATCTACCTCGCCCCCCTCCTCATACCGTATGTCGGGGTTACTACTATCGAATGTAGTATTACTTCCATCGGCAAGTTTAATTTGTTTGGAATCATAGACAGCTATATTATACCAACCCGATTCTTTAGTAACAAAAGAATCATATTTATTTTCCTTTATGTATTCTTGAAAAACAGGTGTTTCAAGAAACCACCAATCGTCAGAATAATATTCTAACATCTTTATAATCAAATCTTTTTTTGATATATTTTCGGGTTCATCGTTTTCTTCTAACCAATTTTCATAACTTTCCAAATTATTATTTATAAATTCAATAATGGTATCAAATAAAATATCAACATTTTTGTCAATAAAATATATTGTTTTTAGTTTTTCTTCTTCATTAATTTTATTAAAGTCAAATATTTTTCTAGCATTAATAAAAAATGGTTTTATTTTAGAATTGTAGTATTTGCTACGAAGTTTTGAATTATATTTTTCATTTGGGTATTTTCTTTCAAAATCTATAATATATCTATGGGATTCACTACTACTCTCCGAAAAGAAATTATAATCATGCCCCTTATTTGATTTGAATACATTTATTTCATCCATATAGTCAGAACCATGCCACATTACTTTAGGCTCTTTTGTTTCTTCATCTACAACCTTTGAAGCGTTTTCGGGGTTATTTTCCCAATCTCCAAACCACGCTTTAAATTCGGGAGTGCGTACCAAGTGCCATTGTTCGGGTGTAAGTTTGCTAGGC
>Ga0187844_10003142_pt1 | contig 11180 bp, 12 predicted proteins | sample SpaLakP09_SKY_50_FD_134517 | JGI IMG/M metagenome (GOLD analysis project Ga0187844, IMG submission 134517) | Oligotrophic lake water microbial communities from Sparkling Lake, Wisconsin, USA - SP09_SKY_50 | ecosystem: Environmental > Aquatic > Freshwater > Lake | place: USA: Sparkling Lake...
GAGCACCGGGTTGGGATGCTGGGCCAGCGGGCCGCCGACCAGGGCGACTTCCTGCTTGGCTTCATCGACCAGGGCCAGGTGGATCTGGCCGTCTTTTTGTACACGTGCGATCTTCATGCGAACTCCTGCAGCGAAGGGCAACCGAATATTGGTTGCGATTGGTTTATCTTGGATCAAAATTATAAAGACCGGATTCCACTCTGAGTCCAGTGGAAAACACGTAGGACCCGATCTTATTGGTCTGATTTGGTTGTTTGCTTGCTAAGATCACGGCTTCACCGACCGCCCCCGCACCATGGACCCGTCTGCCCTGCTCCGCGAAACCCTGCTCGACAAGCTGAAATCCGGCATCTGGCGCGCCGGCCACCGCATCCCGACCGAACGCGCGCTGTGCGCCGAGTACGGCCTGGGCCGCTCGGCCGTGCGGCGTGTGCTGGGGCAGCTCAAGGAGCTCGGCCTGATCACGCAGACCGTGGGCAGCGGCACCTATGTGAGCGAACGCATCGCCACCCTGTTGCCGGCACTCGAAGCGCCGCCCGTCGCGGCCGTGAGCCCGGCGGAGCTGATGGAAGTGCGCATGGCGCTGGAGCCGGCCATCGTGGAGATGGTGATCCGCAACGCCACGCCGGCCGATTTCACGCGCATGGCCCAATGCTGCGAACGCGCCGAGCAGGCCCGCTCGCTGGAAGACTTCGAGCACTGGGACGGCCTGCTGCACGAGGTGATCGCCGAAGCCGCGCACAACAGCTTCGTGGGCCAGGTCTTCAAGCTCATGAACCAGGCCCGCACCCAGGGCGAGTGGGGCATGCTCAAGCGCAAGAGCGTCACGCCCGAACGGCGCGCGGCCTACCAGCAGGAACACCGCGAGTTGGTCGCCGCGCTGCGCGAGCGCGACCTGGAGCGCGCGCTGGAGTGCACCCGCGGCCACCTGCAGCACGTACAGCGCAACCTGCTGGGCCGCTAAACCTCAGTTCTTGGTGCCGTGCGCGGGCATGGCAGCACCCGGCGCCATGCTGCGCACCGGCAGCTGCACCTCGACCTTGCTCTCTACCCCCTTGGCATCCTTGAAGAGCAGGGTCAGGGGCAGGGTGCTGTCGTTCTTCAGCGGCGTCTTGAGGTCCATCAGCATGACGTGGTAACCGCCGGGCTTGAGCTCCACGGTCTTGCCAGCCGGCAACTCCAGCGCAGACACGGCGCGCATCTTCATCACGTCGCCCTCCATCTTCATCTCGTGCACCTCGGTGATGCCGGCCACCGGCGAGTCCGCGCCGACCAGGCGCGTGCCCTCTTTCGCCGTGAGCTTCATGAAGGCGCCGCTGGCCTTCTGGCCCTGCACGGTCGCGCGTGCCCAGGCCTCGCGCACGTCGACGGTCTGCGCGTGGGCGCAACCAGCGGCCAGGGCGAGCACAGCGATCAGGGTGTGGATGGTTTTATGAAACATGGTGGTACTCCTGTTGAAAAACTATAGGGGGAAAGAAAACTCAGTGCCTGTGTCCGGTCATGCTCGAGGGCAGGACGTCGAGCAGGACGGCGGGCGCCTTCAGCCCACGGGTGGACGTGCCCTGGACCGGGATGTCGGCCCAGTCGAGCTGGCCGCTGGCGCAGGTCTGCACCACGCGGAACCACAGGGGGCCGGCCTGGGCCGGCAGCGTGGCGCGCAACACGAACTCGTCGTACCAGGCGTCGGGCAGGGCGTGCTCGGGCGCGCTGGCCGTCCAGCTGATCTCGACCACGTCCTCACGCACGGTCTTGCCGTGGCTGTCGTAGGGCTGGGCCAGCGCCGCGCGCCCTAGGGCCAGGGTCCAGCCCGCCTTGGGCATGGGCTTGGCGCCGCGCACACCGGCGGGCAGGACCACACGGATGGCCGTGGTCGGGCTGCCGTTGCAGCCGTGGCCCACGCGGAAGGTCGCGCGGTAGCTGCTGCCGGCGAGCGCAGCGGGTTCGTCCAGTACCACGTGGGCCGAGCTTGCCGTGGAGAGCGCCAGCAGGGTGGCGGCACACAGGAAGGAGATGAGATGTTTCATGGGGACTCTTTCAGAAATTGGCCTTGAGGTCCGCCACGTAGGTACGCTGCGGATAAGGGTGGAAGTTCCAGTAGGTTTCGTCGGTGAGGTTGTCGATGCCCAGCGAAGCCACGGTCTTGGGGTTGATGCGGTAGCGCCAACGCAGATCGGTGACCAGGTAGCTGCTGGCGCCCGTGTAGGCAGAACCATTGACATCCGAGTTGTCGAGCGTGGAATACTGCTGGCCGCTGTAGCGCACACCCAGGGAGCCACTTTGCCTCTCGTCGAAGCGGTAGCTGGCCAGTGCCGTGGCCCGCCAAACGGGCACGCGCGGCTGGTACTTGCCCACGCTGGCCGGGTTGGCCGGGTTGCTGACGATGCGCGAGTCGGCATAGGTCAGGCTGCCGGACAGCTCCAGGCCCTTGAGCAGCGCATCGCTGCCGTTGTAGACCAGCTCGACACCCTTGGTGTTGACCGCGTCGATGTTCTGCACCCGGCTGGTGCTGCTGCTGCCGGGAATGAGCTGCGAGTAGAGCGCATCACGCGTGTCCTCGTTGAACACGGTCAGGCGCAGCAGACCGCGGCCCAGATCCTGCTCCAGGGTGAGTTCGGTGGTCCAGGACTTTTCCGGCGCGAGATGGGGATCGTTCACGAAAGACAGGTTGGCGCTGGAGGTCGCGCCGTAGAGTTCCTGCACCGTGGGGAAACGCACGGCACGGCCGGTGGCGGCCTTGAGCACCTTGTCGGCCGACCACTGCCAGGCCAGCGCGGCCTTGGGCGAGACATGGGTTTCGCTGCGACTGGCGTAGTCCACCGGCGTGGAGCCGCTCAGGCGGGTGTAACCACTCGACGCGCCCCATTGCTCCACACGCGCGCCCAGCACCGTCTTCCAGCGCGGCGCGAAGGCCCAGCTGTCCTGGCCATAGAGGGCCTGGGTCTGCGTCTTGCCGCCCACATCGCTGTTGAGTGCGCCCGCCTCGTCGGTGAGCCAGTTGCCGGCGACATTGGACTTGAGGATGCGCAGCTGGTAATTGTCCTGCTGGGCGCCGAAGTCCACGATGTGCGCGCCCTGCACCCCCTGGGGTCGCCAGGTGCCGCGCGCCACCACGGTGGACCAGCCCGTGCCTTTCTGGTCCGTGATCGTGCCCGCGCCGCCGCTGAGGGTGGAAGTGGCCGAGAGCGTGGCCGCGCGCAACTGGTCTCGGCCATAGTCGTAGAGGCTGGCGGCCAGTTCCCCGTCCCACTCGCCCCTGGTGTTGCTCTTGAGCGAGAGGCCGTGCATCACATGGGCCAGGTTTTCGCGCGAGGCGTTGAAGGCATTGTTGACGTTGTAGTTCTGGCCGTTGATCTGCACGTCGCCGTAGTACACCGCGTTACCTGCCGCGTCGCGCAGATAACTCTGCGGCGTGCCTTCGGCGAAGTTGGCCCAGCTGCCCAGGGTGTAGCTGGCGCGCAGCGTGGGCGAGAGGTCGTAGGCCAGCTTGATCCGGGCCTGGTCCTGCACGGTGTGGTACTGGGTGTTGGTGCCCAGGATGTAGTTGTCCGCACCCGTGGTGTTGGGCGCACGCACCGCGCCGCTCACCGCTGTGGTGCCGGCCCCACCCGTGGCTGTCAGCAGCTTGGTGGCGAACACCAGGGGCTGCCCGGTGCTGTCCGTGTGGTTCAGATGGACCCACCAGGACCAGTCGCCGTTGCGGCTGCCCAGCGAGGCGCTGCCCTGGCTGCCGCCATAGCTGACGCTGCTGCTGTAGAGCTTGAAGTCCTGGCGCCAGGTGCTGAGGTTCACCGCGCCTTCGAAGTGGCTGGGCATGCGCGTCACGTAGTCCACCACCGCGCCTACCGAGTTGCCGGGGTAGGCCGCCGAATAGGGGCCGTACATGACGTCGACGCGCTCGATCTCCTCCGGGCTGACCATTCCCCAGCGCGGCGCATAGGTGGCGCCATTGCCCAGGTAGTTGGACAGCAGGATGCCGTCGGCATACACCGCCGAACGCGCGCTGTTGCCTGTGCCCGAAGCACGGCTGGACAGCACGGCGTGGTTGTAGTCGCCCACATAACGCTTGCGCACCAGCAGACTGGGAAAGTACTTGAGCGCGTCTTCGCTGTCGGTGGCGTTGACGGTTTCGGCGATCTGCTCGCGCGTCACGCCCTCGATGGTGGCGGGGATCTGCGTGGGCAGCGAGGTGGGCTGGCCACTATGGACCGTGACGACACCGAGCGACTTCACCGGCGCGTCGGCTTCGGCCGGCGCCGCGAGGCTCTGGGCCGAAGCCTGAAAGGCAAAAGGGAAAGCCAGGGCCAGGGCCATGGCCAGGCGGTTCTTCCGCATGAACACTCTCCGCAAACATCAGGACATGCAGCCAGGCCTTCCGCGGGAGCGGAGGGCCGGGGCTGCTCAGCGATGGATCAGGAGAGGGTGGGAGGGCCGCGGGCGGGCAGCGGCGCAGCCGTGCGGCCGGCGATGTGCGCCGCCGCGATGGGGAGCAGCACGTGCGCCAGCACGTCGGGCAGCGTCGCCGTGGGCTGGGCCAGGGGCGGCGGTGCGCCGACCGTAGCGCACAGGGGGCAATCCAGCGTGTGGCTGGCAGGGGCCTGGCTGCCGTCATCGCTCTTGACGATGAGCTTCATGGCCCCGCCGCTGGCGCAGACCAGCTCGATGGCCTGCGGCTTCACGAGGGGCGAAGCAATGGCGGCCCCCAGCGCCAAGGCAAACCACACCAGCACGAGGCGGGCGAGGAAGCGAGCTTGGCGCAGGGTCTGCATGGCGAGCATTATGGCCGACCCCTCCGGTGCCGCGGCCGGCACCGGTCTTGACCTGTGTCAAAGACCGGCGCAGAGTAGGAGCGCATGATGAAGCCAGACCGACCAGGAGACACCGCATGAGCACCCAGATCACCGCGCCCTTCAAGCAGCAATTGCTGCAGCAGCGCACCACCCTGCTGGCCCAGCTGGCCAGCCTGCGCGGCGGCAACGTCGGCCGCGCCCAGGCTTCGGCCGATCATTTCGGCGGGCAAAAGGAAGACTCCCGCGCCCAGCAGGAAACCGAGCGCGACCTGGAGTTCACGCTCGACGCCCGCGAGAGCGCCGAGCTTGATGCCGTGGACGCCGCGCTCAAGCGCATCGAGGCCGGAACCTATGGCGTGTGCACCGATTGCGGCACCGACATTCCGGCTGCGCGCCTGCATGCAGCGCCCGAGACACCGCGCTGCATCAGCTGCCAGGACAAGCTCGAACACCGTCGGCCCGCCTGAAGCGCGCCCTTCCCCTCCTCACGACCAAGAGAAAGAACCCACCATGCCCACCTTCCACGCCATCGTCTGGCTCGACCGTTCCGAAGCCCACGTCATCCTGTTCGACCGCGAGCACATCGCCGCGCAGAAGATCAAGTCGCGCAGCCATCACAAGGCCACTGGCGGCCACACGGGCTCGCACCAGGGCTCGGGCCGCGGTGACAGCGCCAGCGGCCACCACAGCCCCGCTGGCGGGCACAGCAGCGGCGACGAAACCTATTACCACTCGATCGCCGAGGCTCTCAAGGGTGTGCACGAAGTCCTGGTGACCGGCCCGGCCCAGGCCAAGGACGAGTTCAAGGCGCATTGCGCGCGCCACGACAAGGACATTGACAAGGCCATCGTCGGCGTCGTCACCAGCGACCACCCCAGCGACGGCCAGCTGGTAGCCATGGCCAAGCAGTATTTCCTGAAGCACGACAAGATGAACGGCCAGGCCTGAGAACCTGCCGGAAAAGTAAAAGGGCGACCTGCGGGTCGCCCTTTTTCATGGCGTGTCGTGCTTGTCGGTCACGCGTCCTTAGCAGACAGGCATCACTCCGCAGTTTCGCCTGATTCCTTGATGACTTTGGCCCAGCGGGCCATTTCGCTTTCGACGAACTTTTTATGCCCGGCAGGTTCAAGCCGTGCGTCGGTCACCACCCGGAGTCCCAAGGCCTCTTCCCGCCTGATCAGCTCAGGATCTTTCAGCGCAGCACGCAGGGCAGCATTCAGACGAGAAAGTACAGCAGCAGGCGTACCGCGGGGCGCGTACAGACCATGCCATACCGTCACATTGAAGCCGGACAGGCCGGCCTCCGAAAGCGTCGGGATGCTGGCGACGGCAGGCAATGTGAGACGCTCGGTGCTGCTGACGCCAAATACCTTGACCTTCCTGCCCTCAATCTGAGGAACCGCGTTGGTCGCCTGCTCACACATCAGGTCCACTTGCCCGCCGATGAGGTCCGTCATGGCTGGTGCCGTTCCCTTGTAAGGAACCGTGGTCATCCTTGCATTGAGGGCGCTTTTGAGCATCAGGCCACACAGATGCGAGGCCGAGCCCACGCCGGCATTGGCCAGGTTGACCTGGGCTTCATTGACGGAGATCCACTTGCGCAGTTCTGCAAAATTGTTGACAGGTAAGGCGTTCTTGCCGATCAGCAGCGAGGGGGCCTCGTTGATGAGACCCAGGAACTCGAAGTCATCGGGCGTCTTGTAAGACAGCTTTTTGTAAAGCGCCGGCGCCGTCGCCAGGCCGATATGGTGTACGAGCAGCGTGTAACCATCCGGCGTGGCGCGGGCGACTCGCGCTGCGCCGATGGTCCCGCCAGCTCCCGCCGTGTTATCCACGATCACCGTCTGACCCAGAGGCTTGCGTAGTGCCTCGGCAATATCACGGGCGATCTTGTCGCTCGGCCCCCCGGCAGCAAAGGGAACGACCAGGGTGACCGGCTTGTCCGGGTACTCAGCCCAGGCCGCAGAGGTCACCAGGACCAGACTGCCCAGCGCAACGACCAGACTTCTTTTCAGGGGGTTCATGGTTTTGTCTCCTCGTTTTTCAGGACAACTCAAGCCGAGAGCGCTTGCATGTGGGTAAAAAGATCGGCCTTGCCTTCGAAGCCGATACCAGGCAGATCGGGCATCGTCACATGGCCGTCGATCACTTTCACACCGTCGGGGAAACCCCCGAAGGGCTGGAACAGATCGGGATAGGACTCATTGCCTCCCAAGCCCAGACCGGCGGCGATGTTCAGGGACATCTGATGTCCGCCGTGCGGGATGCAACGGCTCGGCGACCAGCCGTGCTCCCTCAGCATGTCGAGGGTGCGCAGGTATTCCACGAGGCCGTAGCTCAGTGCGCAATCGAATTGCAGCCAGTCACGATCTGGGCGCATGCCGCCATAGCGGATCAGGTTGCGCGCGTCCTGCATGGAAAACAGGTCTTCGCCGGTTGCCATCGGGTTCTTGTAGTAGTTGCGCAGCGTGGCCTGCAACTCGAAGTCCAGCGGGTCCCCCGGCTCTTCGTACCAGAAGAGGTCATACTGGGACAAGGCCTTGGCGTACTGGATGGCGGTGTCCAGATCGAAACGGCCATTGGCATCCACGCAGAGTTTCTGCCCGTCCTGCAGCACGCTCATGATCGAATCGATGCGGCGCAAGTCTTCATCCAGCGAGGCGCCGCCGATCTTCTTCTTCACCACAGTGTAGCCACGGTCGATGTAGCTGCGCATCTCGTCTTTCAGCTTGCCGTGGTCCTGTCCCGGATAGTAGTAACCGCCGGCGGCATAGACGAAGATCTTCCGGTTCGGCTTGCCGTTGCCGTAGCGGTCGGCCAGAAGTTGGAAGAGCGGCTTGCCTTCGATCTTGGCAACGGCGTCCCACACCGCCATGTCGATGGTGCCGATCGCAACCGAGCGCTCTCCATGGCCGCCGGGCTTTTCGTTGGTGAACATGGTGTTCCAGATCTTGTGCGGATCCAGATTCTTGCCGCTGTCATCGACCAGGGCTTCCGGCTTGGCCTCAAGCACGCGCGGGATGAAGCGTTCGCGCATCAGCTTGCCCTGGCCGTAACGGCCATTGGAGTTGAAGCCGTAGCCGACCACTGGTTTACCATCGCGAATGACGTCGGTGACGACCGCCACCAGACTCAGCGTCATCTTGCTGAAGTCGATGTAGGCGTTGCGGATTGGGGAACTGATCGGAAAAGTCTTTTCGCGGATTTCTACGATTTTCATGGCGCTCGCTTCTGAGAAGTTGTTTGACGAATAAATTGTCATCAGAAGGTGATTGCAGTGCCAATGCTGTTTTTTTTGACTTCCATGCTTTGAAAGCACCGCCCCATGATTTCCATGAATTTGTCATGGCTCGATGACTTTCGTGCGCTGGCTGACAGCGGGAATTTTTCGCGGGCGGCCGAAGAGCGGCACATGACGCAACCGGCGTTCAGCCGCAGGATTCGTGCGCTGGAAGAGTGGCTCGGGACTGATTTGTTTGACCGCAGCAGCCAGCCGGCCAAACTGACGCCCGCGGGCGTATGGTTTCAGAGCGTGGCGCAAGACTTGACTTCGCGTGTTCTGCGCATACCCGGCGAAGCACGCATGGTCGCAGACACACACGCGACGACTTTGCGTTTTGCAGCTACCCATGCACTGTCTTTTACCTTCATGCCCGGCTGGTTGCGCGGGCTTGAAACGCGCATCGCGGTCGGCCCCATCAGCCTGGTCTCCGATGTGCTGGCGCGCTGCGAGTCACAGTTGATACAGGGCGATGTGCAGTTCGTGCTTTGTCATGCGCACCCGCTATCCACCAGCGAGCTTCAGACACACAGTTATCCCTGCGCACGCGTTGGGACCGACGTGCTCATTCCCGTATCGGCCCCAGATGCCAAGGGGAAACCGCGACATTCGCTTTCCAGGGGGGCTGGCGAAACCCCTGCCCATGTCCTGAGCTACAGCGCGGAATCTGGACTGGGCCGCATCCTGCGCGAGGTTCACGGTGCGGCTCTCGACCGGCATGCGGCCCAGAATGTCTTCACGGCTCACCTGGCATCCGTGCTGCGAACCATGGTGCTGGACGGCCGCGGGCTGGCCTGGCTGCCCAGGACATTGATTGCAGAAGATCTTCAGCAAGGGCGCCTGCTTGAGGCAGCACCTCCTGAATGGTTCATCGAGTTGGAGATACGCCTCTATCGCGACCGCCGTCCGCTGGGCACGGCCGCAGAAAATTTCTGGCAGGCCGTTTTCGCTTCGGATCAGTAGCGACTTGCCACTTACCTGGCCAGCGACACGATCTTCTGCTCGATGGCCCCGAAGACGGACTGGCCGTCGCGGCCCTTCATCTCGATGCGGATGGTGTCGCCGAACTTCATGTAGTCGGTGGCGGGCTGGCCGTCCTGGATGGTCTCGATGGCGCGTTTCTCGGCAATGCAGCTGTAGCCCTTGCTCCATTCCTTCTTGCCGTTCACTTCCGTGGCACGGTTGCTCACCGTGCCCGAACCGATGATGCTGCCGGCGCGCACATTGCGCGTCTTGGCGAGATGCGCAATGAGCTGGCCGAAGTGGAAGGTCATCTCCTCGCCGGCTTCGCACATGCCGACCGTGCGGCCGTTCCAGGCGCTTTGCAAAGTGAGGTGCAACTTGCCCTGCTGCCAGGCCTCGCCCAGCTCATCGAGCGTGACGGCCACCGGGCCGAAGGCGGTGGCCGGCTTGCTCTGCAGAAAACCGAAGCTCTTGGCCAACTCGTCGGGGATCAGGTGGCGCAGGCTGACGTCGTTGGCGATCATCACCAGGCGGATGCCGTCGAGCGCCTGCTCGGGGCCAGCGCCCATGGGCACGTCGGCGGTAACCACGGCGACCTCGGCCTCGAAGTCGATGCCGTGCGCTTCACTGACACAGACCACGTCGTCGCGCGGGCCCAGGAAGTCGTCGCTGCCGCCCTGGTACATCAGCGGCTCGGTGTAGTAGTTGGCCGGCACTTCCGAACCGCGCGCCAGGCGCACCAGCTCCACGTGGTTGATGTAGGCCGAGCCGTCGGCCCACTGGTAGGCACGCGGCAGCGGCGCCATGCACAGGGCCGGATCAAAGGGGAAGGCGTGGCGCGCCTTGCCCTGGTTGAGGGTGACGTAGAGGTCCTGCAACTGCGGCGAGAGGAAGTTCCAGTCGTCCACCACCTGCTGCAGGTGGTGGGCAATGCCGGTCGCATAATGCGCCGTGCTCAGGTCGCGCGAGACGACGACCAGCTGGCCGTCGCGCGAACCGTCCTTGTAGGTGGCAAGCTTCATCGATGGTTTCTCGAATGACGTATCGTTAAGGCCTGTCGGAACAGGTTCCCCGCCAATTACATCATGGACAAGACGCGCGCAGGCATCCAGTCGGTCGAGGTGGGCTTTGCCCTCGTCGACGCGCTGGCCCGCGCCAGCGGGCCACTGATGCTGCGCGACCTGGCCGCCGCCGCTGGCATGAGCGCGGCCAAGGCGCACCGTTATCTGGTGAGCTTCCAGCGCCTGGGCCTGGTCAGCCAGGACACCGCCAGCGCGCGCTATGACCTGGGCCCGGCCGCGCTGCGCATGGGCCTGGCCGCCATCACGCGGCTGGACGCTGTGAAACTGGCACGTGAACGCATGCCCGCGCTGATGCAGCACATCGGCCACACGCTGGCCCTCGCGGTCTGGGGCAACCACGGCCCGACCATCGTGCATTGGGAGGAATCGCCGCAGTCGGTCACGGTGAACCTGCGCCTGGGCGATGTGATGCCCCTGCTGTCCTCGGCCACCGGGCGCTGTTTTGCAGCGCACGTCTCGCGCGAGGCCATCGCGCCGCTGCTGCGCGCCGAGCTGGCACGCAGCCGGCAGCTGGGCCGCACCGACCTGCCGCGCAACCAGGCCGAGCTGGCGCAACTGCTCAAGGAGGTGCGCACGCACGGCATGGCCCGCGTGGTGGACACGCTGCTGCCAGGCATCGCCGGCTTTTGCGCGCCGGTGTTCGACTTCGACGGCCACATGGTGCTGGGCATCGTGGCCATGGGCTCGGTGGCCACGGTCGATACCGCGTGGAACGGCGCGGTCGCCACGGCCCTGGGCCAGGCCGCGCGCCAGCTCTCACACGAGCTGGGTCATACCCGCTGAGCATGGTGAGCGCCGACGATACCGCGGCCCGTCGGCGCCGGCTGCTGCTGCCCGGCCTGCTGGCGCTGCTCATCCACCTGCTGGTGCTGCTGCTCGTGAACCCGCGGCCTGCGCCCGAGGCCCCGACGATCATCCTGCGCCCGCTCATCTACGACGCCCCGCCCGAGCCGGTCACGGCGGCACCGGCGCCGCGGCCCCGGGCCGCGCCCCCCCGCCGGCCGCGCCCCGTGGCCGTGCCGGAACAGCCGGCCGCCACGCCGGAAACACCGGCGGCAACGCCCGCCC
>Ga0187844_10003144_pt1 | contig 11174 bp, 13 predicted proteins | sample SpaLakP09_SKY_50_FD_134517 | JGI IMG/M metagenome (GOLD analysis project Ga0187844, IMG submission 134517) | Oligotrophic lake water microbial communities from Sparkling Lake, Wisconsin, USA - SP09_SKY_50 | ecosystem: Environmental > Aquatic > Freshwater > Lake | place: USA: Sparkling Lake...
ATCATCGTCGGGATCGTGCTGGTGCTAGGCCTGTTCCGCGACCGGCGATATTGGGTGATCGCGGGCTGGCAGCTGGGCACTCGCGCCGCGGGCAAATTGTTCGTGTTCTCGCGTCCGCAGGATCCCGAGCGCTGGGATGATGCCGAGCGGATTGCGCGGCAAGATGAGGACCTGCGGAAGCAGGTCTACGAGAGCCGGCTGAAGGGCGATATCGACGCGAAGATGGCGTGGCGCTTGCCGTGGTTCTGTCTGGTGGCGGCGCTGCTGCTTCTGCTGATCTTCGGCGCCATGGCGCTGATCGAGGTCGGGCTCCAGTCGATGGGCGTCCCGTTTCTGCTGCAGATGCCGGCCGACCGCGACATTCCGATCTTCTGGGGCGCGCTCGTCTTTCTGGTGATGGCGCGAGCCCGCAGGAGTGGCAAGTTCGATTCAGCGCTTCCGTAGCCCGGGTGAAACCCGGGATCGCGCTCCGTCGGCGAGGGGAATCCCGGGTTTCACCCGGGCTACGGTTACGGTTTTCCTGAGAGCTTCTTGCGCATCTCGGCGAAGCGCGCCTTCTCGGCGGCATCGAGAACCGGCCAGTGGATGTCCAGCGACTTGAGCGTGCGCACGACGATGTCGGCGACGGCCGCGCGCATGAACGACTTGCTGTCGGCCGGAATCGCGTACCAGGGCGCGTGCGCGGTGGACGTGGCGTTGAGCGCCGCCTCGTAGGCCTTCATGTAGTCCTTCCAGCGTGCGCGCTCGTCGAGGTCGCCGGATTCGAACTTCCAGTTCTTCTCCGGTTCGTCGAGGCGCGCCATCAATCGGTCGCGCTGCTCGTCCTGCGACACGTTGAGCCAGAACTTGATGATCACCGTGCCGTTGCGGGCCAGGTGCTTTTCGTGATCGCGGATCGAATCGAAGCGCTGGTTCCACAGCTTCTCCAGCGGAACCTCGTCCGGGAGTTTCTGCTTGCCCAGGTATTCCGGGTGTACGCGCACGACGAGCACTTCCTCGTAGTAGCTGCGGTTGAACACGCCGATGCGGCCACGCTGGGGCAGGCTCAGCGCGGTGCGCCACAGGAAGTCGTGATCGAGGTCGGTCTCCGACGGACGCTTGAAAGAGTAGACCTCGCAGCCGGCGGGATCCACGCCGGACAGTACCGCGCGGATCGTCGAGTCCTTGCCGGCCGCGTCCATCGCCTGGAACACCAGCAGCACCGAGTAGCGATCGTGCGCGTAGAGCATCTTCTGCAGCTCGGAGAGCTCATCCACGGACTCCTCGAGCTGGAGTCGCAGCGCCGCCTTGTCGGGTGCGTTGCGCGGCGGCTTGCTCGGTGACTTCGACAGCTTGAACGAGCCGTCGAACGGAACGAGATACGGACTGGCGACGGCCTTCAGCATGATCGAACTCCTTTCACCGCTCAGCCCGCAGGTCCGGGCACCACGTAGTAGTACACCGTGAACCAGTGCAGCAGGCTTCCGCCGAGCACGAACAGGTGCCAGATCGCATGGTGGTAGCGCAGGCGCTGCCAGGTGTAGAAGGCCACGCCGCCGCTGTAGGTGATGCCGCCGGCCGCGAGCAGGATCAGCCCGCCCGGTTCCAGGCGGTCGAACAGCGGCTTGATCGCGACCACTGCGCACCAGCCCATCAGCAGGTACACCGCGAGCGAGACCTTCTCGTAGCGGCCGGTGGTGAAGATCTTCAGGCCCACGCCGATCACGGCCAGACCCCAGGTGAAACCGAACAGGCTCCAGCCCCAGGGGCCGCGCAGGGTCACCAGCGTGAACGGCGTGTAGGTGCCGGCGATCAGCAGGAAGATCAGCGAGTGATCGATGACGCGCAGCACGTGGCGGGCGCGTGGCAGCGGAATGCTGTGATAGAGCGTGGAGGCGGCGTACATCATCACCAGCGTGGCGCCGAACACGCTGGAGGCCACGACGTGCCAGACATCGCCGTACAGGGCGGAGCGCACCACCAGCACGACGAGCCCGATGATCGCGAGGACCACGCCCAGGCCATGCGTGATGGCGTGGGCGAGTTCTTCGCCGAAGCTGTAGAGGTTGTCGCGGGCCTGTTCCAGCTGCTGCGGGACGGAGACCCGCGGCAGCGGCTGTCGCAGCGCGGCTTTGTGCCGGGCCTTATCCGGCACGCTCGACCCTGAGCGTGGCGCCGTCGGCCTGCACCACGCGCACCTGGCTGCCCGCCGGCATGTCCGGCCCGCTGATGCGCCACTGCGAATCGTCGACGCGCAAGGTGCCGATGCTGTTGACCACCGGGTCGCTCAACGTGAACGTGCGGCCCACGTAGGAGTGGCCGCGGCGATTCAGCGAGGGCTGCGCGACGACGGCCTTCTGCGGCCAGAGCTTGCGGTAGGCGAAGAAGCAGACGATCGAGAGCACGCCGAACAGCACGCATTCCAGCGGCCAGCTCGTGGGCACCGCCCAGGCGATGGCACCCACGATGATCGCCGAGACGCCCATCCACATCAGCACGAAGCCGGTGGGCAGGAACATCTCGACGATCAGCAGCGCCAGTCCGGCGACGAACCAGTGCCAGTACTGCAGCGCGTCGAGTTCCATCTCAGGCCGCCGGCTTGGGCGCGGACGGCACGCCGACCTTCTTGGCCAGTTCTGCAATACCGCCAATGGCGCCGATCACGCTGCCGGCTTCCAGCGGCATGAACACGAGCTTCTCGTTCGGGCTGGCGGCGAACTTGCCCAGCGCCTCGATGTACTTGTTTGCGACGAAGTAGTTCAGCGCCTGCACGTCGCCCTTGTCGAGGGCCTGAGACACCATCATCGTCGCCTTGGCTTCGGCCTCGGCCTCGCGCTCGCGGGCCTCGGCGTCGCGGAACGCCGCTTCGCGACGGCCTTCGGCGTACAGGATCTGTTCCTGCTTCTGGCCTTCGGCCGCGAGGATCTGCGACTGGCGCTCGCCTTCGGCCTTCAGGATCGCGGCCTGGCGATAGCCTTCGGCGTCGAGGATGTTGGCGCGCTTGTCACGCTCGGCCTTCATCTGGCGGGCCATCGAGTCCACCAGATCCTGCGGCGGGCGGATGTCCTTGATCTCGACGCGCGTCACCTTGACGCCCCAGGGCGTGGTGGCGGCGTCGACGACGCTGAGCAGCTTGGTGTTGATGTGGTCGCGCTGGCTGAGCAGCTCGTCGAGGTCCATCGAACCCATCACGGTGCGCAGGTTGGTCATCGTGAGCTGCATCATCGCGACCTGGAGCTGGTTCACCTCGTAGGCGGCCTTGGCTGCGTCGAGGATCTGGTAGAAGACGACGCCGTCCACCCCGACCATCGCGTTGTCCTTGGTGATGACTTCCTGCGAAGGAACGTCGAGGACCTCCTCCATCATCGAGAGCTTCCGCCCGATGCGGTACACGTACGGAACCATGAAGTGCAGGCCGGGTTCGAACGTGGTGACGTACTTGCCGAAGCGCTCCACCGTGTATTCCTTGCCCTGCGGCACGGTGACGACCAGCTTCCACAGCGTGATCGCTGCGAATACGAGAAAAACGATCGCGACAGTTCCCATGACAAGTCCCCGGTGGATGACACGAAAAGTATGGCACGGGCACGGCGGATGCCATCACCGCTTCGGCCTTCGTAGCAGGGTAGCAGTGGGACGCGGTGCGCAGGCGCGGCCACCGTAGCCCGGGCGAAGCCCGGGGTTGCGCTCCGTATGCGAGGGGAACCCCGGGCTTCGCCGGGGCTACGGGTTACGCCTGGGCCAGCTCCGCCTTCGCCATCCCCTTGATCCGCTCCACCATCGAATAGAACCCGTTGCGCCGGTTCATGCTGATGTGCTGCTCCAGCCCCAGGCGCGTGAACGCCGCGGCCAGGTCCAGATCGAGGATTTCCTTGGGCGTACGGCCGGAGGTCAGGCCCAGCAGCAAGGCGATCAGGCCCTTGACGATGTGGGCATCCGAGTCGCCGCGGAATTCGAGCCGAACCGGCGGGCCGTCCTTGCGTGTGTGGGCGAGCCAGACCTGGCTCATGCAACCGCGCACCTTGTGGGCTTCGTAGTGCTCGGCCTCGGGCATCGGCTCCAGCTTGCGGCCGAGCTCGATCAGGTAGCGGTAGCGCTCTTCCCAGTCGCCCAGCAGTTCGAAGGTGTCGGCGAGTTCATCGATGTCCATGCGCGATTCTAGTGCGGCGCTGGGGGCGGAGCGCGGTGGGCGGACGTGGGAAGGAAGGTTGTTCACCGCAAAGGCGCAAAGGAAAAAGAAAGGTCGCAAAGGAATTTTGTGGAAGCGCTGGCTTTCCCGGCGGCTCGATGTGCGAAGCAACGGTGCATGTGAATGCTGTGGGGTCGACAAGATGGCCGGGACGCTACAGTTCTTCTCCCAAGATTTTCTCTGCGTCCTTTCTTTTTCCTTTGCGCCTTTGCGGTGAATTCCCCTAAGGGCGCGTTCGCCACGCAGCGCCCCTCGCGAGGACTACAATTCCCGATCCGATACTTGAGATTCGCCCGTGTCCCGACCCTCCGGCCGCAACGCCGACCAGCTCCGTCCCGTCTCGATCCAGCGCCGCTACACGCGCCATGCGGAGGGGTCCGTCCTCGTGGCTTTCGGCGACACGCAGGTGCTGTGCACCGCCAGTGTCGAGGAGCGCGGTCCGGCCTGGAAGAAGGACAGCGGGTGGGTCACCGCCGAGTACGGGATGCTGCCGCGCGCCACGCACACGCGTGGACGTCGCGAAGCGGCGCAGGGCAAGCAGTCGGGCCGCACCCAGGAGATCCAGCGGCTGATCGGCCGATCGCTGCGTGCCGTGGTGGACCTGAGCGCACTGTCCTGCTGCACGATCACGCTCGACTGCGACGTCTTGCAGGCCGACGGCGGCACGCGCACCGCGGCCATCACCGGCAGCTACGTGGCGCTGGTCGACGCCGTCGCGGCAATGAAGAAGAAGGGCCTGATCAAGGGCAACCCGATCCACGGGCAGGTCGCCGCGATCAGCGTCGGCATTCATCGCGGGCAGCCGGTGCTGGACCTGGACTACGTCGAGGACTCGGACTGCGAGTGCGACATGAACGTGGTCATGAACGACGCCGGGCATTTCATCGAAGTGCAGGGCACGGCGGAGGGCCACGCCTTCCGCCGCGAGGAGCTGGATCGTCTGCTCGACCTGGCGCAAGGCGGCATCGCGCAGTTGATCGAGGCGCAGCGTGCCGCGCTCGCGGGATAAATCCGCTCATCACGAAGGATCGCGCGGCTTGTTCGCCGCGCTCGGGGCGTACAATCGCGATATGGAAGAGATCGTCATCGCCAGTCGCAATCTGAAGAAGGCCCGCGAGCTGGAAGACCTTCTCCAACCGCTTTCGCTGCGCGTGCGAAGAGTCAGTGAATTTTCCCCCAAGGAACCGGCCGAGACCGGGTCCACGTTCATCGAGAACGCGCTGATCAAGGCGCGCCACGCGGCCGCCGCATCCGGCCTTCCGGCCATCGCCGACGACTCCGGCCTGTGCGTGGACGCGCTCGACGGCGCCCCCGGCGTTCGCTCCGCCCGCTACGCCGGCGAGCCCGCCTCCGACGCGGTCAACAACGACAAGCTGCTGGCCGAGATGGACCGCATCGACGACGAGGCGCGCGGCGCCCAGTTCGTCAGCGTGGTGGTGCTGTTGCGTTCGCCGACCGACCCGATCCCGCTGATCGCCGAAGGGCGCTGGCGCGGCACGATCCTGCGCGCACCGCGCGGCGGACAAGGCTTCGGCTACGACCCGCTGTTCTTCATTCCGGACCTGCGATGCAGCGCCGCGGAACTCGCGCCCGACCGCAAGAACCGCATCAGCCATCGCGGGCAGGCGATGCAGCAGTTGCTGCGTCAGCTCGCCGGGGCCTGATCGGCGCGCGTCCTTTTCGCGCTGCGGAATTGCCCCATTTCGAATTCGAGGACTGGACTGCCAAGGAAAATCTCCAACGCAGAGGCGCGGAGGGCGCGAAGCAGCAACTGTTTCGCTCTCTTGCCTTTGCGACCTTCGCGCCTTTGCGTTGAAAGCTTCTCGAACTGACATACCAAACCATCCGCGGCGCCATCCTTCATGCGCGATTCCGACATCCCGCTCGAACGGGTTCCGCTTTCGCTCTACGTGCATCTGCCGTGGTGCGCGCGAAAGTGTCCTTACTGCGACTTCAATTCGCATGCTGTCCGCGGCCCGATTCCGGAGCGGGAGTATGTCGATGCGCTGGTTCGTGACCTTGCATTCGAACTGAACGACGCGGGCGAGTCGCGTCCTCTGCGCAGCATCTTCTTCGGTGGGGGCACGCCGAGCCTTTTCTCGGGCGCGGCGATCGGACGCATCCTGGATGCCGCCTCGGCGAGGCTGACATTCGCGGACGATATCGAGATCACGCTCGAAGCGAATCCGGGCACCGCGGATGCCGTGAACTTCCGCGACTATCGCGCGGCCGGCGTGAACCGCATGTCGATCGGCGTGCAGAGCTTTGATGCGACGCATCTGGCGGCGCTCGGCCGCATTCATTCCGGCGACGAGGCCCTGCGCGCATTTGCGATGGCCCGCGACGCCGGTTTCGACAATCTCAATCTCGACCTCATGTTCGCGCTGCCGCAGCAGACGCAGGCGCAAGCGCTGGCCGATCTTCACGGCGCGCTCGCGCTGCAGCCGGAGCACCTGTCCTGGTATCACCTGACCTTGGAGCCGAACACCGAGTTCGCGGCACGCCCACCAGCCTTGCCGGACGCCGATGCCGCCGCCGACATGCACGACGCGGGCTGCGCGCTGCTGGCCGATTCTGGTTTTGCGCACTACGAGACATCGGCATTCGCCCGGCGCGGTCGGGAGAGCCGCCACAACTTGAACTACTGGCGTTTCGGTGACTATCTGGGCATCGGCGCGGGTGCGCATGCCAAGCGCACGGCGGGGGACGACCTGCGGATCGAACGCCGGGCGCGCCACAAGCACCCGCGCACCTACATGGAAACCGCCGGGACATCGGACGCGATACAGGAACGGCGCGTGCTTGCGCAGGACGAGCTGCCGTTCGAGTTCTGCATGAACGCGTTGCGCCTGCACGAGGGATTCGTCGCCGAACAGTTCGAATCGCGTACCGGTGCGCCGTTCTCGGCCCTGTCGCCGATGCTGGACGAAGCCCTGCGCCGGGGTCTTGTCGAACCGCCGGCGACGGATGCCGTCCGGCCGACCGAGGCCGGGCGCAGGCATCAGAATCGATTGTTCGAACTGTTTCTCTGAAGGAAGGACCGCGCCGTGCTCGAAGAAGCCGAAGTCACCTGTCCGTACTGCTGGGAAACCATCGTGCTGGAGCTGGACCTGTCCGCCGGTTCGCAGACCTACACTGAGGATTGTTCGGTGTGCTGCCGGCCGATCGTCGTGCACCTGCGCGTGTCGGACGACGGGGAAGGGTTCGAGGTCGACGCACGCGCGGAAGACGAATAAACCGTAGCCCGGGTGAAACCCGGGGTTCTCGTCTCAGAGGACAACCCCGGGTTTCACCCGGGCTACGTCACATCGCTTTTACGCGACGCTCCCAGATCGCCAGCACGATGCAACCCTCGTCGCTGTGCACGTGGTGTTCGCTGCCTGGCTCGTTGATCAGCAGGGTGCCGGTCGGATGGTGGCCGCGCTGGTCGGTCTGGCTGCCCGACAGGACCAGGATGTGCTCATAGCCCATGTGCAGGTGATCCGGCGCGTGGGCGCCGGGCTGGTAGCGCAGCAGCATCGCGGCAGGTCCGCCGTCCGGCGTCTCGTAGATCGGCAGGCAGTCGATCCCGGTGTGGAACGGCTTCCATTCCTTCTCGGCGGTCGTGGCGACCACGTCGAGCAGGCCCTGCATGGCAATCGAATTCATCCCGCGGCGTCGACTCTTGGGTTTCTGTAGCGCCAGCCTACCCGTCGCTTCCGGTCAGCACCATTCTCGGCGCGCCGACAGGTACTTCAGGACAGCGTCGAAAGCAGCGCGGCCGAATTCGACACCGCACCGAACACGCCGCCCTGCATCTTGATCATGCTCAGTGCGGCAAGGTGATTGTTGTGATCGGTGGCGCCGCAGCAGTCCTCGAGCAGCACGCATTCGAATCCGCGGTCGTTGGCCTCGCGCATCGTCGTGTGCACGCACACGTCGGTGGTGATGCCGGTGAGGATCAGGTTCTCGATGCCGCGCAGGTGCAGGATCATCTCGAGGTCGGTGGCGCAGAACGAGCCCTTGCCCGGCTTGTCGATGATGACCTCGCCCGGCAGCGGCTTGAGTTCGTCGATCAGTTCCCAGCCCGGTTCGCCGCGCACCAGGATGCGGCCGCAAGGCCCGTCGTCGCCAATGCCGGCGCCGATGCGCCGCGAACGCCAGCGCTTGTTCGCGGGCAGGTCGGCCAGATCCGGACGATGGCCTTCGCGCGTGTGGATCACGTGAAAGCCCTGCTTCCGGAACACGCTCAGCACCGACTTGATGGGGCCGATCGGCGCACGCGTCAGCGACAGGTCGTAGCCCATCTTGTCAACGTAGCCGCCGACGCCGCAGAAGTCGGTCTGCATGTCGATGATGATCAGCGCCGTGTTCTCGGGGCGCAGATCGCCGTTGTAGGGCCAGGGATAGGGCTCGGCGACGATATGGCGTTCGGTCACGGGAGGGTCCTTTCGTTTCGTGGATTCGTATTGCAACAACCGAGCCTTTCTCAGTGCCCGGCGGCCATGTTCCGGCCGATCACGGCGCGGTCGGCGTGCTCGCGGCCGACCTCGTAGACGATGCGGCCGCCGCTGATCACGAGCAGGCGGTCGGCCAGCTTCAGGAGTTCATCGAGGTCGTCGCTGGCCACCAGCACGGCGGCCCCGGCGTTGCGAGCCGCGATCAGTCGCGCGTGGACGTCGGCGACGGCTCGGAAGTCGAGTCCGAAGACGGGATTCGCGACGATCAGCACGTTGACCGGCTCGGACAGTTCGCGCGCCAGCACGGCCCGCTGCACGTTGCCGCCGGAGAGCGTGGCGATGGGTCGGTCGGGGTCGGGCGGCCGGACGTTGAATGCGGCGATCCGGGCGAGCGCCTGCGTGCGGATCGCGGAGCGCGACACGAACGCGCCGGCGCGGCGGATCGGCGCGCGATCGAAATTGCGCAGCGCGATGTTGTCGCCCACGCCCAGCTTGCCGACGCAGCCCTTGTACAAGGGCTCCTCGGGCAGGCTGAACACGCGGTGCCGGCGCATCTGTGCGCGCGTGGCGCGGTAGACCTGGCCGTCGACGGTGACCGATCCGGCACTGGCCTCGCGCTGCCCGGTGAGCGCCTCGATCAGCTCCTTCTGGCCATTGCCGGAAATGCCGGCGAGGCCCACCAGCTCGCCGCCCTTCACGTTGAACGACACCTCGTGCACGCGCGCCAGGCCGCGATCGTCGAGCACGCTCAGGTCCTGCACGACCAGCCGCGACGTCGTGGAGCTCGCTTCGCGCGCCATCGCGTGGGCGCCGTCGTCGGAGCCGTCCGCGGCGCCTTCGGTCTCGCCCATGATCCAGCGCGCCATGTTCTCGTGCGTGGCCTGCGCCACCGGCGAATACGCCACGAGGCGGCCGCGCCGCAGCACCGTGACCTCGTCGGCATAGGCCAGCACCTCGCCGAACTTGTGCGTGATCATCAGCACCGTGATCTCACCGCGGTGCGCCATGTCGCGCAGAAGGCCCAGCACCTCGTCGGCCTCCTGCACGGTCAGTACCGAGGTGGGTTCGTCGAGGATCAGCAGCCGGTGTTTCAGGTAGAGCTGCTTGAGGATTTCCAGCTTCTGCTTCTCGCCGGCGCCGAGGCTCGCCACCGGCGCATCCAGCGGCAACTGGAACGGCGCGCTGCGCATGAAGTCCTGCTGCTCCTGGCGCACGCGCTTCCAGTCGATGCGCCAGGGAAGATCACCGCGCGCGAGCAACAGGTTCTCCGCCACGCTCAGGCCCGGCGCCACGGTGAAATGCTGGTAGACCATGCCGATGCCGAGCTTCTGCGCGGCGCGCGGATTCGACATCTCGACTTCGCGCTGGTCGAGCAGGATCTGGCCCTGGTCGAGCGGCTGGTAGCCGATCAGTCCATTGACCAGCGTGCTCTTGCCGGCGCCGTTCTCGCCGAGCAGCGCGTGCACCGTGCCGGGCGCAACCTTCAGCGAGACCTCGTCGAGCGCGCGGAATGCGCCGAAGGATTTGCCGGCGCCGATCACCTCGAGCGCAATGGCTTTGTTCGACATGCTGTTCATCGTGTGAGGGACAGCTCGCCCGGCGTGCCCGCCAGGGTCTGCCGCGGACGCGAGCTGAAGATCAGCAGGCCCAGGGTCAGCGCGTAGGGCGCGGCGTTGAACAGGTGGTAGCCCGACGAGAATCCGATGGACTGTAATGCCGGACCGAGTGCGCCCGCGGCGCCGAACAGCATCGAGGCGACCAGGCATCCGAGCGGCCGCCAGCGCGCGAAGATCACCAGCGCCACGGCCATGATCCCCTGGCCGCTGGACAGTCCCTCGCTCCAGGAGCCGGGATAACTCAGCGACAGGTAGGCCCCGCCGACACCGGCCAGCGCACCGCCGACCGCGGTTGCGGCGACGCGCGTGGCGATCACCGGGTAGGCGAGCGCCCGCGCAGTGCCTTCGTGATCACCCACGAGCCGCAGCGCGAGGCCCAGGCTGGTGCTGCGCAGTCCCCAGTGCAGCAGGACGGCGAGCGCGAGGCCAATCGGGAACAGCGCGTTGACCGACAGCGCGCTCTGCCAGCGCGGATCGCTTGCCCACGCGCCGAGCAACAGGTTCGGCAACTGTGGCGCTTGCGGCTGGATGTAGGGTTTGCCGAGAAAGAACGCGAGTCCGGTGCCGAGCAGGATCAGCGCGATGCCGAAGGCGATGTCGTTGACGCGCGGCAGCGAGCAGACCAGGCCGTGCAGCAGCCCCAGCATCAGGCCCACGCCTGCGGCGCTGGCGACGCCGATCCACGCCGACTGCGCGAGATAGGACGCGGCGTATCCGACCATCGCGCCCGATACGAGAATGCCCTCGAGTCCGAGGTTCACGCGGCCACTCTTCTCGGTGAGGCATTCGCCCAGGCTCACGAACAGGTAGGGCGTGCCGACGCGGACGGCGCCGGCGATCATGCCGATGGCGAGCGTGATCCACAGGTCTTCAGACACGGGCGGGCTCCGCGGGCGCGGCCAGCCGCAGGCGCCAGATACCGATGCGGCCGTTGAGGGCTTCCCAGGCGAG